>JACCDH010114058.1_pt1 | contig 24490 bp, 21 predicted proteins | sample 7442481 | NCBI WGS metagenome assembly JACCDH01 (sample SAMN15323433, study PRJNA562643) | freshwater metagenome | isolation source: river surface water | place: USA:Blue River Watershed | collected 2017-08-15
CATCGCCGCCTTGCCAGACTGATCGCGCTGGTAATACTTCCAGCCAGACCAGCCGGCGAAAGCGAGCAAAGCCGCCGTGATTACCCAGGTGACGAGGTTGCCGTACTGGTTCCACCACGCCTTGAGCGTGGCAATCTGTTCTTGTTCTTCGAGATCGTAAGCCATGAATAGTCTCAGTGATGGGTGTGGATCTGGCCAGCATGCAGGTGGCCGTGATCGTGATCTTCGTCCGCGGTCATGTGATCGATAAGGTGATCGGCGACCGCTTCGAGTGCCACGCTGCGCTGGTTGTCCGAAGGATCGGCATCGCGCAGGTATTTCACCGTCGCAGCACCTTTCGCGATTTCATCTTCGCCAAGAATGATGGCATAGGAAGCGCCGCTGGCATCGGCACGCTTCATCTGCGACTTGAAGCTGCCCGCCCCGCCGGACGACGCGCAATGTAGCACAACATCCAGACCGGCATCGCGCAAGCGCTCGCCCAGCGTGAATGCCTGCAGCTGCGCCGCCTCGCCCTGATGCACGAGATACACGTCGCACTGGCTGCGCGAGATGGCGCCGGAAGACACTTTCATCAGCTCCAGCAGGCGTTCGACGCCCATCGCAAAACCGACCGCCGGAGTAGGCTTGCCACCGAATATCTCGACCAGTGGATCATAACGACCGCCGCCGCATACGGTGCCCTGAGAGCCAAGCTGATCGGTGATCCATTCGAATACCGTGCGCTTGTAGTAATCCATGCCGCGCACGAGGCGCGGATTGATCGTGAAGGGAATGTTGTTGTGCCTGAGCAGGCGCTGAACGCCATCGAAATGCGCGCGGGAATCGTCGCCCAGATAATCGATCAGCTTGGGGGCGTGGTTCACCAGTTCCTGCATTGCCGGATTTTTGGTATCGAGAATGCGCAGCGGATTACTGTGCAGACGCCGCTGCGCATCGGCATCAAGCTGGTCCTTGTGCTGTTCGAAATACGCAATCAGATCGGCGCGATGAGCCTGACGCTCCTGGGCGTCACCAATGGAATTGATTTCCAGACGGATGTCGGTCAGACCGAGATCATCCCAGAGGCGCTGACACAGCATGATCAGCTCTGCATCAATGTCCGGCCCGGTAAAGCCCACCGCCTCGGCACCAACCTGATGGAATTGCCGATATCGACCACGCTGCGGACGCTCATGGCGAAACATCGGTCCCGAATACCACAGCCGCTTCGGGCCATCGTAGGTGAGATTATGCTCGAGCACCGAGCGGACCACGCCAGCTGTGCACTCCGGACGCAGTGTGAGTTCATCCCCGTTCATGCTGTCGGTGAATGAGTACATTTCTTTTTCAACGATATCGGTGACTGCACCGAGTCCACGCGCAAACAAGGCTGTCGGCTCAACGATGGGTGTGCGTATTTGCTGATAGCCATAGCTACGCAGCACGGATTGAACGGTGTTCTCGAATAACTCCCACAACGGTGCGTCGTCGGGGAGGATGTCATTCATTCCCTTTACGCCGAGAATTTTTTCGCTTTTTTTACTCTCTGCCATGTGCTTTCTGCCGTTTATGCTTTGCCGTACCGTGTCTGAACATAGTCCAGCACGATGGCCTGAAATTCTTCGGCGATACGCTCACCCCGAAGCGTCACCGTTTTTTGTCCGTCGACGAATACCGGTGCTGCAGGCGACTCGCCGGTGCCGGGCAAGCTGATCCCGATGTTCGCGTGCTTGGATTCACCGGGACCGTTGACGATACAACCCATCACCGCGACATTCATTTCCTCGACGCCCGGATAGGTGCCCTTCCAGACCGGCATCTGTTCGCGCAAATAAGTCTGAATGCGATCGGCGAGTTCCTGGAACACAGTGGAGGTCGTACGTCCGCAGCCCGGGCATGCGATGACCATCGGCGTAAACTTCCGCAAGCCCATGGTCTGCAAGATCTCTTGCGCGACGATGACTTCGCGGGTGCGGTCGCCACCGGGCTCGGGCGTCAGAGAAATGCGTATGGTGTCGCCAATCCCCTCTTGCAGCAGCACCGAGAGCGCCGCCGTGGAGGCGACAATACCCTTGCTGCCCATGCCCGCCTCGGTCAGCCCGAGGTGGAGCGGATAATCGCAGCGTCGCGCCAGTTCGCGATAGACCGCAATCAGATCTTGCACACCAGACACCTTGCAAGAGAGCACAATGCGGTCGCCGGGCAAGCCCAGTTCTTCTGCGCGTTTTGCATTCTCAAGCGCCGAAGTCACCAGCGCCTCGTACATGACTGCCTGAGCACTCCAGGGTTCCGCGCGACTAGCGTTCTCATCCATGACGCGCGCCAGCAAAGCCTGATCCAGGCTTCCCCAGTTCACCCCAATGCGCACAGGCTTTTGGTGTTTGCAGGCGACTTCAATCATTTGCGCAAACTGTGTGTCGCGCTTCGCGCCCTGGCCCACATTACCGGGATTGATCCGGTACTTCGACAGCGCCTCTGCACACTCCGGATATTGCGTCAGCAACTGATGGCCGTTGTAATGAAAATCACCCACCAGCGGGACTTCAATGCCCATACGATCCAGTTGTTCGCGTATCGAGGGTACCGCTGCAGCGGCCTCGGGCGAATTGACCGTTATGCGAACAACCTCGGAGCCGGCGCGCGCCAGTTCCTTCACCTGAATCGCTGTTCCTATCGCATCGGCGGTATCCGTGTTGGTCATCGACTGCACCATCACCGGTGCATCACCACCGACGGCAACCACGGTCGCACCATGGCGAACCTCGACCTTGCGCGTGCTGTGACGACGCAATGGCCCAGATGGAATCGGAGACGCTATGCAGGGTGCGTTCATTGCGGCCTCACTTGATGCTGAGTTTGGAAACATTGTCTCGTGCAACAGCTTTCAGGTTAAGCAACTGCCCGCGAAGCCGGGCCTCTACCGCTGATGCGTTGCCGACGACCAGTACCGAAGGCTCGGTAATGTCGAAGGACGCTGTGCTGCCGCCCTTCATCAGCTGAGAAACAATACGGTTACCACTGACGGTCGTGATTTCGACCCATGCATCCTCGCTCAGCTTGAGCTGCAATGCAGGTGCCGGCTTCGCCGGCACCTGCGCGCTGGTGGACTTCTCGACGCGTGCCGCTTCGTCGTCTGTCTGATCCGCTGCAGACGCGATCTGCGCGGACGTACCCGAAACAATGCCCGTGATCGCGCTCAGATCGGGTAACTGAATATCGAAGCTCAGGCTGTCCACCGGTGGAAGCTGTACCCATTGCGATCGGTACGCTTCGTATCCAGCCGCACCGCCTGCTGCAATAAGAACGACGGCGATCGTGATCCTCTTGCGCCATTTGCTTTTGCGCGGCGGCGGCGACGAGGGTCGCCCAGGAAAGCCCTTGGTCGGCAGTGGCCGGCGCAAGACCATAGGTCCATGCGCAGGATTCGGTTCGCGAGCAAGCATCTCAAGCAAGGGATCCGGATCCAGCTCAAGCGCCTTGGCATACGACCGAACGAAGCCGCGCACACTGGCCATACCGGGCAGCGATGCAAAATCATTTGCCTCCAGTGCGCTGACCTGCCTCGGCGTGAGCTTCAGTCGGGTTGCTGCCTCTTCCAGCGACCAGCGCAACTCCTCGCGGCGGGCAGCGAAAATGTCGCCCGGGAGCGTATCCGGCGACTGCCACGGGGTATCGTCGATCAGGCTATCGGATTCGACCGGGAACTTGTCTGCATCAGTGGCAGCAGAATCAGCGTCTGCGGGCACGGCTGTGTGCTCCGCGACCTGCAGGTCGTCGGAGTTCACGCTCATCTGCGAGAGCGCATCGTCGCCGGTGTTCACTTCTTTATCGTTCATCAGCGTCGTCCATCGAAGAACCGGATTCACGCCCGGTTCCGGAGAAACGTTTTTTCCATTGCTGGCGCAGGCTCTGCTCGGCCACGCGGTCGCCCAGCTTGTGCTCGATCGCTATCGCCATCAGGTAATCATCTTTAGCCGCCTGATTGCCGGCCAGCACACGCAGCAGGTGCGTCTTTGCGCGGGCATAGTCGCCCGAGTCGAAGGCCAGCCGCGCAAGGCTGGCGTGTGCGTCCAGCTGGGCAGGATCGATGCTGAGCGCCTGACGAAAGAAATCTGCGGCTTCGTCTCTGCGACCTGCCCGCGCACTGCATCGTCCCGCATTCAGCAATGCTTTCGCGGGCGTCGTATAGCTGCGGTTGGCCAGCGCGCGCCGGAAATAGCTTTGCCCTTCTTCAAAGTGCCCCGTCTCGCACAACAGCCAGCCCATGTTGTTGAGCAAACCGGGATGGTCGGGCTCGGTCTGAAGCGCCTGCTTCAGACTCCGGGCGGCACCCGCTGCATCGCCCTGCTGCATCAGCACCAGTGCGCGCAGTCCGAGCACATCAGCGCGACGCTGACCGGTCTGATAAGCCTGATCCAGTTCCGCCAGTGCCGTCGCGTACTGTCCCTCGGAATAATAGGCAGAGGCCAGCTGAAGACGAATCTCGGCGCGACGCTGAGCATCAGCCTGTTGGCCCGCTGCGAGCGGAGCGTCTGCGGGCAAACTGGCGCAGCCAGCGAGTGCTAGCAACACGCTTGCGAGCACGACGAAGAGGGTACGGGTCGCGCGCATCAGCCAGGAATCTCCACGATGCGGCCAAAATCCTTACCGTATTTCTGCTGGTAGTCAGTCATTTTTTGCATTCGCTGCTGCACACGGGTGCGATCCTGCACTTCACCGGCCAGCTGGCCGCAGGCAGCATCGATATCGTCGCCGCGTGTCTTGCGTATTGTGGTCACGATGCCAGCATTCATCAGAATCTGGGCAAACGCTTTAATACGCGGATTCGGCGAGCGCTTCAGCCCGGATTCCGGGAACGGATTGAAAGGAATCAGATTGAATTTGCACGGCACGTCGGCGACCAGCGCGACCAACTCGCACGCATGGGCATCGCTGTCGTTCACGCCGTCCAGCAGGCAGTATTCAAAGGTAATGAAATCACGTGGCGCAAATTCAAGGTAGCGCTGGCAAGCCCTCATCAATTCGGGCAACGGATATTTTTTATTCAGCGGTACCAGTTCATCGCGCAGCGAATCATTGGAAGCATGCAGCGATACCGCCAGCGCGACCGGGCAATCCTGCGCGAGCTTGTCTATCATCGGCACCACGCCACTGGTCGACACGGTGACCCGGCGACGCGATAAGCCGTAGGCGTTATCGTCCAGCATCAGGCGTAATGCCGCGATGGTCGGTTCGTAATTGAGCAGCGGCTCGCCCATACCCATCATCACCACATTGGTGATCTGCCGCTCACCCTTGGGACCGGCGGATACACCTTTGCTGCGCCTGAGAAGAGATTCGGCCATCCATAATTGCCCGATGATTTCGCCGACAGAGAGGTTACGAGAAAAACCCTGCTTGCCTGTCGAGCAGAAACGACAATTGACCGCGCAGCCGGCCTGAGTCGACACGCAGAGGGTGCCACGCGTTTCTTCGGGAATGAATACGGATTCGACCGCATTGCCGTTGCCGACATCGAGCAGCCACTTGCGAGTGCCGTCGGACGACAGGTTATCGCTGATGATGGAAGGTGCCGCGATGTGCGCATAGCGGCTCAGTTTTTCACGCAGCGATTTTGCGAGGTCGGTCATTGCCTCGAAATCATGCTCGCCGAACTGATGTATCCAGCGCTGTAGCTGCCTGGCGCGAAAAGGCTTTTCACCCAGCTCGTCGCACCAGCGCGTGAGCGCCGGCGGGTCGAGATCGAGCAGGTTGGTGGTTGCCGCCATGACGATGTCTCCTGATGCCACGTGTGATGGCGGCTCCCGTTTGCTCCGCGCGGATTAGCGCGAGTAAACGTTGAGCGACGGGAAGAAGTAGCTGATTTCGACCTTGGCGGTGTCGGGGCCATCAGATCCGTGCACTGCGTTGGCGTCGATGGAATCAGCGAAATCGGCGCGGATCGTGCCCTTGTCGGCCTTCTTCGGATCGGTGGCACCCATCAGGTCACGGTTTTTCAGAATGGCATTCTCGCCCTCAAGCACCTGAACCATGACCGGACCGGAAATCATGAAGTCGACCAGATCCTTGAAGAACGGGCGCTCGCGGTGCACCGCGTAGAAACCCTCGGCCTCTGCACGGGACAGCTGCATCATGCGAGCAGCGATGATTTTCAGGCCTGCGCCTTCGAATCGCGAGTAGATCTGTCCGATCACGTTTTTCGCCACAGCGTCAGGTTTGATGATCGACAGGGTGCGCTCGATTGCCATCTGTAAAAACTCCAATTAAATTAAGGGGTTAAGGGAATTGCAGGGAATCCTGATTAACCTAGGATTTTAGCATGAAAGCAGGGTCAAATGGCCCTCCAGCCGGGCGTTTTGAGCCGATGGACCTTGAAAATATGGGATAGACTCCTATCTGCAGAATCAGTTAAATTATGTTTTTGACAGCACCCTCCCCGTGGGGACGCCTGCTGTCAGGTTTTTAACTTGTCGACCTCATACAGGAGCATTTCACTTATGGATCAGCAACTTCAAGGTATGTACGGCGCAACCAGCGACGTTTTCGCGGTTCGCCATCGCGTGCTAAGGAACACCTACTGGCTGCTGGCGCTGTCCATGATTCCGACCGTGCTCGGCGCCTGGATCGGTGTGCAGCTGAATTTTTCGCTATTCGCTGGCAGCCCGATGCTGAGCTTCATCGCCTTTCTGGCGATCGCTTTCGGCTTCTTCTACGCGATCGAAAGAACCAAAGACTCCGCTATCGGCGTTGCTGTGCTGCTGGGCTTTACTTTCTTCATGGGCCTGATGCTATCGCGCCTGATCGGGCAAATACTTCACTTCTCGAATGGTGCGTCGCTGATTATGACGGCCTTTGGCGGCACCGCGATCATCTTTGCGGTGATGGCCTCGATTGCGACCACCAGCAAGCGCGACTTCTCGGGACTGAGCAGCTGGCTTTTTGCCGGCGTGATCGTGCTGCTGCTGGCGGGCGTTGCCAACATCTTCCTGCAGATGCCGCTGCTGCAGGTCGTGATCTCGGCAATTGCCGTAATGATCTTCTCTGCCTACATTCTGTTTGACGTGCAGCGCATCATCAACGGTGGCGAGACAAACTACATCACCGCCACGCTGGCCATTTATCTCGATCTGTACAACATCTTCGTACATCTGCTATCGCTGCTGGGTATTCTTGGCGGCGAACGCGACTGATACACGCGCTGTTCCAACAAAAACGCCGACCTGAGGTCGGCGTTTTTTATTGCGTGTCCGCTGAACGATCGTCTCAGTCAATCCGGTCAAACACCGCAATCGATTCCACATGCGCGGTGTGAGGAAACATGTTGACCACCCCTGCCTGCGACAGCCGATATCCTGCCTGACTGACCAGAACGCCCGCATCACGCGCCAGGGTCGCCGGATTGCACGATACGTAGACCAGACGCAGCGGACGGGACGAAGGATCTGTTTCCTTCAGGCTCGCCAGCGCGAGGCTGACATCAATGGCGCCTTCGCGCGGCGGATCGATCAGCATGCGGTCGAATTTCCCCAGAGCCCGCAAATCGTCCGCGGTAAAACCGAACAGATTACGGCTGTGGAACGTAGTCTTATGATCCAACCCATTGACCCGGGCATTTTCGAGTGCACGCGCAACGAGCGAATCACTGCCCTCGATGCCCACGACCTCCCTCGCCTGCGTTGCCAGCGGCAAGGTGAAGTTACCCAGACCGCAGAACAAGTCGGCGATTCGGTCTTGCGGCTGAACGTCCAGCAAGCGAAGCGCGCGCTGCACCAACACCCGGTTGATCTGGTGATTCACCTGCGTGAAATCCGTGGGCTTGAATGGCATGCGCACACCAAACTCTGGCAGCAGGTATTCCAGCGAACTGTCTGCCGGATGGAAAGGCACAGCGGTATCGGGACCTTTGGATTGCAGCCAGAAATGGATTTTCCATGCGTCGGCAAACGCAATCAGCTGCTGCTGATCCTGCCCGGAGGGTGGCTCCAGTACACGCAGCACCATGGCGATCACCTTGCCTGAGGCGCCCTCACCGACGGCCAGCTCGATCTGCGGCAGACGATCGCGAATGGACAAGCCCTCGATCATTTTGCGCATTGGCACCATCATGGCAGAGACTTCGGGCGGCAGGATCTGGCAGCTCGTCATGTCGGCCACATAGCTGGAGCGTCGCTCATGAAAGCCAATCAGCACACCACCTTTCTTTGGCACATGGCGCACAGATAGCCGCGCACGAAAACGATAGCCCCAGTTTGGCCCCTGCACTGGGCGCAGCATGGTCTCTGCCCGCACACGACCAAGGTGATGCAGATTGTCTTCCAGCACCCGCTGCTTGATCGCCACTTGTGCGGAAGGCTCAAGGTGCTGCATCGCGCAGCCGCCGCAGAGTCCGAAGAATTCGCATTTGGGCTTCACGCGCAGCGCGGATTCATGCAGCAGCTCGGTCATGTCTGCCGCTTCCCATTTGGGCTTGCGACGATAGGACTTGAAGCGCACGCGCTCGCCGGGCAAGGCGCCCTCAACGAAGATGACCTTGCCGGGACTGCCATCGTCATTGGCGAGATGGCCGATGCCGCGCGCTTCCATGTCGAGCGACTCGATCTGCAGAATGTCTTGCATAAAACAGGAGGGGTAAATTACCTGAGCAGTAGAGCCCGGAATTGTAACGTGCGCGACCTGCCGATGACGCGCAGCAACGCAGCGGGAGGAATGATAACTAGCTGTTACCTGGCCAGGCCGCGAGATATTCTCGCCAGTGCCGGGCTTCGCTGGCCTCCAGCGAGTTGCGCACCAGCGCCAGTTCGGCGTCATAGGCGCTGCGGGTCAGCTGCCCGCGCATCAGCTGGTAGCGGCAATACACGAGATAAGTATTCACGACATCGGTCTCGCAATAGTCGCGTATCTGGTCGAGACGCCCTTCCTGATACAGCGTCCAGACCTGCGAGCCATCGACACCCATCTTGCCGGGAAAGCCGCACATCTTGGCAAGATCATCCAGAGGCGCGTTGGCCCGTCCGGTATACATCGCCAGATGATCCATCAGATCGAGATGACGCGAATGGTAACGGGACAGATAGTTGTTCCACTTGAAATCGCGGTCCTCGTCGCCCTGCTCCCAGTAGCGGGCGGCAGTGATACCGTGAATCAGTGCGCGGTAGTTCAATACTGGCAGATCAAAACCGCCGCCATTCCATGACACCAGCTGCGGCGTGTAACGCTCAATGACACGGAAAAAATCCTGCACGAGTTTCGCTTCGCCATCATCAATGCTGCCCAGCGAGCGCACCTTGAAGCCCTCGTTATCGCGAAACACGCAGGAAATCGCGGCAACGCGATGGAGATGATGTTGAAGAAAATCAGAGCCTGTTTTTTCCCGGCGCGCAGCAAATGCCTGCGCCGCAACCTCCGCATCAGGTAGGTCGCTACTGAGGCTGCCGAGCGCTCGCAATCCGGCGACATCGGGAATGGTCTCGATGTCGAAAACCAGTACCGGCATCACAGCAGCGCATCCTTGCCAACGCCACGCGCCAGCATCGCACGCTTGAGTCTGATCAGGCCTTCCTGCTGTATCTGTCTGACTCTTTCTCTCGTCACTCCCATCTCCTCGGCAAGCTCTTCCAGTGTGGCGGGGCTGCCGTTGTCGATACCGAAACGGCGCATGATGACCTGTCGCTGCTTGGCAGGAATCGTACCCAGCCAGTGGCGCACCAGCGTAATCATCTCATGATGCTCGGCATCGGCCTCCGGACCGTGCTGAGCGCCGTCGGCGAGCACATCGAGCAGGCTGGAATTGGGGTCGCCATCGATGGGCGTGTCGAGCGATGCCACATGGTCAGCCATGCCCAGCGTTTCACGCACGTCATCAATGCTGCGTTCCACCAGATGCGCAATATCTTCCAGCCGGGCGTCATGGCCATCGGATAATCTGGATTCAAGATAATATTTTGCTCTCAGCACCAGATTGAGCTCGCGTATCCTATGCACTGGCAAGCGGATCGTGCGTGCCTGGTTCATGATTGCGCGCTCTATGCTCTGCCGTATCCACCAGGTCGCATACGTAGAAAATCTGAAGCCCCGCTCCGGCTCGAACTTGCCGATGGCATGCATCAGGCCGAGATTGCCTTCCTCGATCAGATCCAGCAAAGCAACGCCGCGATTGATGTAATGCTTGGCAATCGAGACCACCAGCCGCAGGTTGTGCTCGATCATGGCCTGACGCGCGCTGAAATCGCCCTGCTTGGCACGCGTTGCATAGTCGACTTCCTGTTCCTGCGTGAGCAAGGGCCGCAGTCCGATGCGGGTCAGGTAACGCTGGGTCGCGTCACCCGACAACTCGGCCTGCAGCAGCGCACGAAACTCCTGAATGTTTTCTTCGTCGAGAACCAGCTCGGCATCTTCCTGCGCCGGATCGGTGGGCAATCCTTCGGTCTCGTCCCGCAGAGGCTCATCGGGCACATCGGGCTGATCGAAGGAGTCGCTCATTTGGCTATCGACTGGGCAGCATGCCCACTGGATCGACCGGCTTGCCTAATTGCCGGATCTCGAAGTGTAGTTTGACTGCGTCGGCGTCGGTATCACCCATCTCGGCGATACGTTGTCCCCTGGCGACTGTTTGACCTTCCTTCACCAGTATGGTTTTGTTGTGCGCATAGGCAGACACCAAACCGTCACCATGATCGACGATCACGAGGTTGCCGTAACCGCGCATGTTTTTCGCGTAAAGAACTGTCCCATCACCTGCGGCCATGACCGGCTGTCCGGCCTGACCTGCGATATCGATACCTTTACGGCTGGGATCAAAACTGCTGACGATACGACCCTCCGTTGGCCAGATCAGCTTGCCGCCTGCGGCAGCCTCGGGCTTTTTGGGCGCATCAAGCGAGCGAGCGGCCGAGGGTTCGCCGCGTTGCATGTCAGACCATGCCTGGTCGGTGTAGGCGATCTTGTTGCCCAGTGGCCCTGTCTTCAGGCCAGACATACCCGTTGATGGAGTACTCGACGCAGCGGGCTTGCCATCCAGAGGCTTGCTCTCCAGCCCGGTATCCATGGGTACCGAAGCCACTTGCGTACCCTCAGGAGGCGCCACGCGCAGCTGCTGCCCGACCTTGATGTCGTTGGGATTGGACAAACTGTTCCAGTCGGAGATGTCGCGCACGGTCTGGGTGAACTGCTGCGCAATCTTGCGCAATGTGTCGCCCTTTTTCACGGTATAGAACCCGGGCGCATCAGGCGCGATGGCTGCCTGCGCGCTCGCGTCTTTTTGTTCTTTTGACTTCTGCGGATTGCGGCTGGCAGTACGATCGTCAATAGGGGCGCGCGAGGGCATTTCGGCACAGGCGGCCAAGAGCAGCAATAGCAAGGCCGATATCAGTCGTTTCTGCATGATTTGCATCGTATCCAGAATATTGTTCGCTTTGTCCGGGCAATGCACCCGAGGGCAAGATCACCCAAACGTACCGGGCCGCAATGGCACGAAGTGACAGCGCTCCAGCGTCTCGGTAGTCCACTCGTTGCGTCTGAGCCGCCGGATCAGTCTGAGCACCTGGTTTCTCGCGCCCACCGGCGCAACAAGTCTGCCGCCGATTGCCATCTGATCAAGCAAGGCCTGAGGCACTTCCAAACCGGCTGCAGCCAGAATGATGCCATCGAACGGCGCCAGTTGCGGAAATCCGAGCATACCATCGCCATAGTGCAATCTGAGGTTGGGAATCAGCAGCGCACGCAGGTTGTTCCGTGCCTGCTCATGCAGCGGGCGTATGCGCTCTATCGAATAGACCTGCTCGGCCACCTCGGAAAGCACGGCCGCCTGATAGCCGCAGCCAGTACCGATCTCCAGTACGCGCGACATTTTGCCTTCGATACCATCACGCATCACCTCAATCATGCGCGCGACGATATACGGCTGAGAAATCGTCTGGTGATAGCCGATCGGCAGCGATGCATCGATGTAAGCCTGGCTAGCCAGCCCGGGCTCGACAAACAAATGTCGGGGCACGGATTCCATCGCGGCCAGCACCTTGGTATCAGCAATGCCCTGCTGGGACAAGCGCTGCACCATCGCACGCCGGACTGCATCGGACACCAGCGGCGAATTGACTGCACGAGTTTCTGCCACTGGTCGGGACGGTGGACGGGGCGCGGCCGCTGGAGACACCGGCGATGCGGATGCTGATACTGAGACGGGCGCTGGCGATGTCTGCGGCGCATGCCGGGCCGCATTTCGCGTGGCGGTCTGCTGACTGTTGAGCCTCGGCGCAGCGGCCGCACGCTGGCGATCGGCCCTGCCGGTCAGCTGATCCAGCGTCAGCGGGAAACGCTTTTTCGGAGGATCCTGATCCTTGCTCATGCGAGGGATTGCTTCAGGCGCGCGAGTTGCGCCGAATGCGTGAGATCGATCTGCAGCGGCGTGACCGAGATCCAGCCATTCTCGGTGGCATGAAAGTCGGTGCCCTCGCTCGCTTCCTTGGCCTTGCCGACCGGGCCGATCCAGAAAATCTCGTTACCGTGCGGATCGCGGCTCTTGATCACAGGCTCGGACTCGTGTCGCTTTCCTAGCCGGGTGGCGACGACTTTTTGCAGCTCGGCATACGGACGGTTAGGAATATTGACGTTCAGCAGAAAGGGGCGCGCGAGATCATCCAGCCGGCGCATGACAAAATCACGCGCCGCGTCAGCCGCATCATCGAGATGCGCCCAGCCGTGTTCTACCTGCGAGAAGGCAATAGCTGGTATTCCGAATAAAAAACCCTCGGTGGCTGCCGCCACGGTACCCGAGTAGAGCGTGTCATCGCCCATGTTCTGCCCCTGATTGATGCCCGATACCACCAAATCTGGGCGCTCATCGAGCATGCCTGTCAGCGCAATATGCACACAGTCACTCGGTGTGCCATTGATCGAATAAAAGCCGTTGGCTGCTTTCATTACCCGCAGCGGGCGATCAAGTGTCAGGGAATTCGAAGAACCCGAGCGATTACTGTCGGGGGCGACGACGACGATGTCCGCGACCGCCGCCAACCGATCAGCCAGCGCATTGATGCCGGGTGCCAGGTAGCCGTCGTCATTACTGATGAGGATTTTCATGGAGCGGATTTTACCCGAACGCAGGCAGGTCAAATTCCGGGTTTGAGAGCGATCAAACCTGGTTATTAATAAAGGCTCGCAGTGTGGCATCCACCCCGCATTTTCACTGCACTGCCCCTACCAACATCAAGCTATCCGGTGTTAAGCGGATTGCTCAGGATGGATCGTCGAAATCGGGCAATGGCGGACGCTGCAGAAAAGCCTGCACGGTGGCCAGCTCGCGGCTACGCAAGAACGGCGGCAAGCTTTGCCAGATGCGGCGGCCATAGGGTTTGGAAATCAACCGGGGATCGCAGATCATCAGCACGCCTCGATCGCGTTCATCGCGGATAAGACGGCCTGCGCCCTGCTTGAGGCTGATGATCGCCTCGGGTAGCTGATGATGCATGAACCCATTCAGCCCACGCTTCTCCATGTCGGCAATGCGTGCCGCCAGCACCGGATCGTCTGGCGGCGCGAACGGCAGCTTGTCGATGATGACCACCGACAGCGCATCGCCGCGCACATCGACGCCTTCCCAAAAACTCTGACTCCCCACCAGCACTGCATTCCCCGCAGCGCGAAATCGCGACAAGAGCTCTGTGCGTCCGAGTTCGCCCTGTACCAGCAGGGGCCAGGGCAGCTTGCGTGCCTCGAAGGCTTCGCGCAGTAGCTCAGCCGCACGCTTGACCGCTCGCAAGGTCGTGCAGAGCAGGAAGGCACGTCCACCGGCGGCTTCAATCACTGGCAGTGCTGCTTCGACGACGGCATCGGTATAACCGGGCGAATTCGGCGATGGCAGTTCAGCGGGCACATAGAGCAAGGCTTGATTCGGATAGTCGAAGGGACTGGGCCATGACATGGCGGGCTCGCCAGTCAGACCCAGTTGCGCGCTGTAATGCGTAAAGTCATTTTTCACGGCCAGTGTCGCCGAGGTGAATATCCATGCGCGCGGCGGACCTTCACGCTGCTTGCTGAATACAGGTGCAATTGACAGCGGGGTTTGGTGCAGCTGCAGCGACTGTGAAAAAGCTTCGACCCACAGCACCTTGGCGGCCCGCTGTTCAGGGTCTTCCAGCGGCGCCCATGCATCCAGCCGTGCACCGAGTTCAACAGACCTTACACGGCACTGCTCCAGCGTCTCAGCCCGCTCTGCCTGCGATGCCAGCACCTCGGTCATTTGTACCAGCATGGCTTTGAGGTGCTCCAGCGCCGGGAAAAAAGGGCTGCTTTCTGCGATCTGTTCGCGCGCGAGCTTCATTCCGTCTGCCGGAAAGGCCAGCCGCAGATCGCGCACTGCTTTCTCGACAGGCGCGATAGTCGCCGCCCAGTCGGCGCCATCGCGGGCATGCGACAGTCCTTCGGCCAGCACATCGCGGCAAAGCTCCATCACTTGCGAGGTAGAGATCGTTTCACCGAAAAACGTCGTTGCCGTGTCGGGCAGCTGATGCGCTTCATCGAAGATAACGGTATTCGCGCTGGGCAGCAGCTCGGCAACACCCGTGTCCTTGAGTTCGACATCGGCAAAGAACAGGTGATGATTGACGACCACGACATCAGCCTGCTGTGCTTCCTTGCGAGCTTTCATCACAAAACAATCCTGATAGTGCGCGCACTCTGCACCCAGACAATTATCGCGAGTGGAGGTCACCAGATTCCAGATCAGCGCACTTTCTGGCACGCGGGACAATTCAGACTTGTCACCGGTAGAGGTTGTCTTGATAAAGCGAGCAATCTCGCGCAAGTAACCGACATCTTCTCGCGCTGTCAGGCGGCCATTCTGCTGTGTACGCTCCAGATGAAAATGACACAGGTAATTAGCTCGGCCCTTGAGCAAGGCCACCGTCACCGGCGCATTCAGCGCCTTGCGCACGACAGGGATATCACGCAGAAAGAGCTGGTCTTGAAGGTTCTTGGTACCGGTCGACACAATGACCTTGCCGCCCCACAGCAAAGCCGGCACCAGGTAGGCAAAGGTCTTCCCTGTGCCCGTTCCCGCTTCGGCGAGCAGTGTGCCGCGCCGCGCGATGGCGTCCGCCACCGCACGCGCCATATCGGTCTGAGACTGGCGCGGACGAAAACCATCGATACCTGTCGCAAGCGCTCCGCTGCCGGAAAAAAGCGCCTCGACCTCAGCATCGTGCTCACCATGCTCGGGGGCTGCGGGGATATCGTTACTGGGCTCAGTCAAAAATCAGTCCGGAAAAACAGGCCGCCCGCCACAGCAACGGCAGGGGTCAGGCATCAAAAAAAAATTCACGCAGGAATATCGGGTACCAGCTGCATCTTCAGCTGGATAATATGGTCTTTCAATTGCAGCTTGCGTTTTTTCAGGCGCTGGAGCTGCAGCGCATCTGCCGTCGGTGACGCTGCCAGCAGAGCAATGGCCGCATCAAGATCGCGGTGCTCGATTTCCAGTTCGATCAGGCGCGAACGAACCTGTTCAGAATTCATCACGGCTTTTCTGGCGTTTCTGGCTGTCCGGATGCATCAGGCGCAGGGCCGCCGTCACGCGCGGCACCGGTAATCGGAATTGCAGGTCCTTCTAGCGGACGGGTCGCGCGCCCCTGACGCTCGGCAATCACACGATCTCTTTCCGCTGCCCTTTCTTTTCGCAGAAAAGCGTTCGCCTCGACCTCAATCTTGCGAATGTTCGACAACACCCCTCGTCTGACATCCTTTGCGTCAGACAGGCAGCTGGCAGTGAAAAATTTATCAAAGCATCGCGAACGCTCTGCCGCAAAAGTCTGCTCCGCCTCACGGCGGGCTGCATCCACATCACTCAGTGCCTCTCTGGCAGAGGTGACTGACCCGATGGCTCCGGGCGGAAAGCGCCTGACCAGCGCCTGCTCCAGCGACTCTGCATACGCTGCCGGCGATGTGAACGATGTCAGCACCGAAGCCATCATCAGGGCGGCGACCAGCACTGAGCGCACCGAGCGCGGCGCATCGATCACGGAGGCCATAGGAATCATCGTCATTACACTTCCATTCATCGGATAAGGAATGAATCAGCGATCAGTCATGAAACACCAGTTTTTCAATTGAGCGCGTTCAGGTAATCGATCCGGCTGCCTGTCGCCGCACGCTCTCTTTGTACTCCAGCGACTGCATCTCGGTGATACGTGACACCGTGCGGTGAAACTCATTCGACATCACACCTTCGGTATACAACAGGTCTGGCGCCACGGCAGCCGAGATGATCAGTTTCACGCGGTGATCGTAGAGTACGTCGATCAGCCAAGTGAAACGCCGCGCCTCGGAAGCCATCTCTGCGGTCATGCACGGCACATCCGACAGAATGACTGTATGAAAACGGCTGGCGATCTCAAGATAATCATTCTGCGAGCGTGGCCCGCCGCACAAGGTGGCAAAATCAAACCAGACAACGCCACCCGCCCTGCGCACACAACGGATTTCCCGTGATTCTATCTTGATTCTCGGGTCCTGCTCCCCCGCCTCGGCGATTGACACGAACGCATGCAACAGGGCGCTTTCTGCAACCGATCCCAGCGGTGTCTGATAAGCCTCGACCTGCTCCATCACACGACGGCGATAATCGACACCTGCATCGACATTCAATATATCCAGTTTTTCTGTGAGCAAGGCAATCGCAGGCAGCAGACGATCACGATGAAGACCGTCCGGATACAAGCCATCCGGCGCATAGTTCGACGTCATCACAAAGCTGACACCCTGCTCAAACAAGGCCTTCAGCAGATTGTAGAGAATCATCGCATCCGCAATATCGGACACATGAAATTCGTCGAAACAAATCAAGCGATACCGGCGCGCAATCTTGCCAGCGACGATGTCTAGCGGGTTTTCAACGTTTTTTTCTTCATCCAGCGCCCGGTGCACTTCGCGCATGAACTCATGGAAATGCACCCTCGTCTTGCGCTTGACCGGTATGACCGCATAGAAGCTGTCCATCAGGAAGGACTTTCCGCGCCCAACGCCGCCCCACAAGTAAACACCTCTTGGTGGTTCAGGATGGATGATCATGCGCCGCAAACGGGACGATCGCCGCGACATGTAGGCGCCCCACTGTTCAAAAGCGCGCTGCAAGCGGTCTACCGCAGCCAGCTGAGCCGGGTCTGACTGATAGCCCCGGTCCACCAGGGTCTTTTCGTAAAATTCCTGAACATTCATGTACACGTGCGCCGCTATTGCGGCGTCATGTCGACCACGACCTGAGAAGGATAAGTGGTACGTCCGGAAGACAATGGAAAGCCAAACCCCAGCGACACACCCATACTGGTGTGGCCACCAAAGCCACCTCCGACCCCCACGCCCACGCCGCTCGCGCTGAGCAATCCCGGATTGCTGCTGCGCCGGAACACGACCTCAGAGGCACGATAGCCTTCTTTGTTACAGACCACCCTGAGATCACCCTGCGGTGGTCCGACCTGCACTGAACCGGGTGTCGTAACAGTCCACTTGCCGGCACCTGTCTCGACCTCGCACGAGGCTCCCTCGAGCGGCTGCGAGCGCACCGTACTGAGTATCTCGACCCGCCCATCGGGAGCTGTCGTGCTAGCGCACGACGCCAGAGCGCCAAGCAGGGGAATGACAATCCACGGTCTCAAGCAAAAGCTCCCGTTAGCCCGGAAGATCGCGATGACGCGATAACACCAGGCTCCGTCAGAAATTAAGCGCGCGCTTGTCAACTGCCAGCGCCGCTTCCTTGGTCGCCTCCGACAAGGTCGGGTGCGCATGGCAAATTCGTGCGATGTCTTCCGCTGATGCGCGGAATTCCATCGCCACGACTGCCTCCGAGATCAGTTCGGAAGCCATCGGCCCGACGATATGCACGCCAAGGATTTCATCTGTCTTCGCATCAGCGATCACCTTGACCATCCCCGAGGTATCGCCCAGCGCCCTCGCCCGGCCATTGGCCAGAAAAGGAAAGCTGCCTACCTTGTACGCAACACCGTCCGTCTTGAGTTGCTGCTCGGTCCGACCCACCCAGGCAATCTCCGGTGATGTGTAAATGACCCAGGGAATCGTCGCGAAGTTCACATGTCCGTGCTGGCCCGCAATGCGCTCTGCAACGGCCACGCCTTCTTCCTCAGCCTTGTGCGCCAGCATGGGGCCACGAATCACATCACCCACGGCCCAGACATTGGGCAAATTGGTGCGGCAATGATCATCAACGACGATAAAGCCACGCTCATCCAGCTGCAAGCCGACAGTTTCCGGCTGCAGGCCGATGGTATTGGGAACCCGTCCAATGGAGACGATCAGCTTATCAAAATTCGCTTTGTGCGCCTCACCTTTTGCATCGGTGTATTCGACGCTGACTTCCTTGCCTGTCTTGATCTGACCAATCTTGACGCCCATCTGTATATCAAGGCCTTGCTTCGCAAAGAGCTTGTGCGCTTCTTTGGCAATGGTCTCGTCGGCGGCCCCCAGGAAGACCGGCAGCGCTTCAAGGATGGTGACCTCGGCGCCCAGACGTCGCCATACACTGCCCATCTCCAGCCCGATCACGCCCGCGCCGATGACGCCGAGTTTTTTAGGTACGGTATCGATCGCCAGTGCGCCCGTGTTCGAGAGAATGAGCTTTTCATCAAACGGCAGATCCGGCAGTGCGCGCGGGTTTGAGCCCGTGGCCACGATCACATGTTTGGCTGTGATGGTTTCAGTTGAAGCGCCAGTAACACTGATCTCGTACACGCCATTGGCAGCTTTTGCAAATGAACCCCGGCCATGAAAAAACGTGACCTTGTTTTTCTTGAAGAGATAAAGGATGCCGTCATTATTCTGCTTGACCACGCCATCCTTACGGCCGAGCATCTGCGCAAGATTGAGCTTGACGCCCTTGACTTCGATGCCATGCTCGGCAAAACCATGATTCGCATGCTCGAAATGCTCAGACGACTGCAGCATCGCTTTGGACGGAATACAGCCAACGTTAGTACAGGTGCCGCCCGGCGCAGGGCCGCCCTTGTCGTTCTTCCATTCGTCAATGCAAGCGACCGCGAAACCCAGCTGAGCGGCGCGTATCGCGGCAATGTAGCCGCCCGGGCCACCGCCAATGACGATGACATCAAAATTCTTGGACATGGCGCGTCTCCTTACAGATCCAGCAGCAGACGAGCCGGATCTTCCAGCGCCTCTTTCATCGCGACCAGTCCGAGCACCGCTTCGCGTCCATCGATCAGGCGATGGTCATAAGACATGGCGAGATAGTTCATCGGGCGGATCACGATCTGCCCATTCTCGACCACTGCACGGTCCTTGGTCGCGTGCACGCCGAGGATCGCAGACTGAGGAGGATTGATGATCGGTGTCGACAGCATCGAGCCGAACACGCCACCGTTCGAGATGGAGAAAGTACCACCCGTGAGTTCATCCAGCGTAAGCTTGCCATCTTTGGCCTTCTGGCCGAATTCACCGATTTTTTTCTCGATCTCGGCAATCGACATCTGGTCCACATTGCGCAAGATAGGCACCACCAGACCTCGGGGCGAACCCACCGCGATACCAATATCGAAATAGCCGTGATAGACCACGTCGTTGCCATCGATCGATGCGTTGAGCACCGGGTATTTTTTCAGCGCGGCGACGGCTGCCTTCACGAAGAAGGACATGAAGCCCATTTTCACGCCATGCTCTTTCTCGAACTTGTCCTTGTACTTGTTACGCAGGTCCATGACCGGCTGCATGTTCACTTCATTGAAGGTGGTCAGGATCGCGTTGGTTGACTGCGACTCCAGCAAACGCTCGGCGATACGCGCGCGCAACCGGCTCATCGGCACGCGCTGCTCAGGGCGATCGCCCAGATCGACCGACACCGGCGCTGCCACTGCCGGCAGCAACGCTTTAGGCGTTGCAGCGGGAGCTGCCGGCTTGTTCAGCGCATTAATCACATCGCCCTTGGTCACGCGACCATCGCGGCCAGTGCCTGGTACAGCATCGGCAGACATCTTGTTCTCGGACAGCATCTTTGCAGCAGCAGGCATCGCAATCGCACCGCTAGCCGTCGCGACTGCTGGCGCTGCGGCAGAGGCTGGCGCCGCTTTGGGCGCGGCGGCTGCAGGCGCAGCAGCAGGCGCGGCCGCTGAAGCCGTCGCCTCGGTATCAATGCGCGCAATAACTTCACCGGCCACGACGGTGCTGCCATCGGCCTTTATGATCTCGACGATCACGCCTTGTGCAGGCGCCGGCAGTTCCAGCACTACTTTGTCGGTTTCGATATCAATCAGGTTTTCGTCGCGGGCCACTGCCTCGCCGACTTTCTTGTGCCACTGCAGCAGGGTCGCTTCTGCGACAGACTCCGACAGCTGGGGTACCTGGACTTCCAGAATTGCCATATCACTCTCCGTTTCGGGTTGTTCGCGCGGCGCACCGGCTTCCGGTACGCTGCGGGGTCTTTATTTGGTCAGGATGAAGCCTTTGAGCTTCGAGAATGCAGTTTCGATCAGCGCCTTTTGCTGTGCATAGTGCTTGTCGTAGTAACCGACAGCGGGCGATGCACTGGCAGGGCGACCCGCGTAAGCCAGCTTCTGGCCTTCGTTCAGGTTCTCGAAAATATTGTGCTGAATCTGGAACCATGGTCCCTGATTCTGCGGCTCGTCCTGCACCCAGACCAGCTCACTGAAATTCGGGAAAGACTTCAGTTCAGCCGCGAACGTCTTGTGCGGGAACGGATACAACTGCTCGATGCGGATGATGGCGACATCGGTTGCCCCGCGCTCTTTACGCGCATTCACGAGGTCGTAATACACCTTGCCCGAGCAAGCCAGTACGCGCTTGACCTTCTTGGCATCGATGCTGGTATCGACCTCGCCGATCACGGTCTGGAACGAACCCTTTATCAGATCGGACAGCGGCGATCCCGCATCCTTGTTACGCAGCAGCGACTTCGGCGTGAAAATCACCAGCGGCTTGCGGAACAGACGGATCATCTGACGGCGCAGCAGATGGAAAATCTGCGCACCTGTGGTGGGCTGCACCACTTGCATATTGTTGTCAGCGCAGAGCTGCAAGAAGCGTTCGATACGTGCCGATGAGTGCTCGGGGCCCTGCCCTTCATAACCATGCGGCAGCATCATCACCAGACCCGAAGCGCGACCCCACTTCACTTCGCCTGAACTGATGAACTGGTCGATCACGACCTGTGCACCGTTGGCAAAGTCACCGAACTGGGCTTCCCAGATCGTCAGTGTGTTTGGCTCGGCGGTAGAGTAACCGTATTCGAAGCCCAAGACCGCTTCCTCGGACAGTACTGAGTCGATCACGGTAAACGGCGCCTGCTGGTCAGACACATGCTGCAGCGGTATGTAGCTGCCTGCGTCCCATTTCTCGCGGTTCTGATCGTGCAGCACCGCATGACGGTGGGTGAACGTGCCGCGCCCGGCATCCTGACCGGTGATTCGTATTGCATAACCAGAGGACACCAGTGTCGCGAACGCCAGATGCTCACCCATGCCCCAGTCGAGGTTCATTTCACCGCGACCCATCGCTGCGCGATCCGCGAGGACTTTTTCCACCAGCGGATGCACCTTGAAATCCGATGGCACCGTGGTGATCCGCTCGGACAGACGCTTGAGCTCTGCCGCTGGCACCGACGTGTCGGCAGCATCCGTCCACTTGCGGTTCAGGAAAGGCATCCAGTCGACCGCATACTTGTTCTTGAAACTCGAGATCACCGGATCCACGCTACTGCGTCCGGCATCCATTGCCTCGCGGAAGGCCTTGACCATTACATCGCCGCCATCGGCCGCGATGGTGCCCTGCGTCGCCAGCTTGTCCGCATACAGCTTGCGCGTGCCGGGATGCTGACCAATCTTTTTGTACATCAGCGGCTGGGTCAGCGCGGGTGTATCTTGCTCATTGTGACCGAGCTTGCGGAAGCAGACGATATCAACCACCACATCCTTCTGGAACTGCATGCGGAAATCGAGCGCGATTTGCGTGGCGAACACTACTGCCTCGGGATCGTCGCCATTTACGTGCAACACCGGCGCTTCGATCATCTTGACCACATCGGAGCAATACAGCGTTGAACGCGTATCGCGCGGATCGGAGGTAGTGAAACCGATCTGGTTATTGATCACGATGTGCACGGTACCGCCCGTACCATAGCCACGGGTCTGTGCGAGGTTCAGAGTTTCCATCACGACGCCCTGCCCGGCAAACGCTGCATCGCCATGTACGAGTACCGGCAGCACCTGCTTGCCTTCCTTGTCACCACGGCGATCCATACGCGCCTTGACCGAGCCCTCAACCACAGGATTGACGATCTCGAGGTGCGACGGATTGAACGCCAGCGACAAATGCACCGGGCCGCCCGGGGTAGAGATATCGCTGGAGAATCCCTGATGATATTTGACGTCACCGGCGGGCAAATCATCGGCATGCTTGCCTTCAAACTCGGCAAACAGATCAGACGGCATCTTGCCGAGGATATTGACCAGCACATTCAGACGGCCACGGTGTGCCATGCCGATGACGATCTCTTGCACGCCCTGACTGCCTGCGCGCTGAATGACTTCATCAATCGATGCGATAAAACTCTCACCGCCCTCGAGCGAGAAACGCTTCTGCCCGACGTACTTAGTATGCAGGTAGCGCTCTAGACCTTCTGCGGCGGTCAGGCGATCCAGAACATGCTGCTTCTGCTCGCGCGTGAAATTGCCGGTCGCGCGGGTCGATTCCAGACGCTCCTGCATCCAGCGCTTTTGCGCCGGGTCGGTCATGTACTGGAATTCAGCGCCAATCGAGCGGCAGTAGGTGTCGCGCAGTGATTGAAGCAAATCGCGAAGGGTCGCGGTCTCACCGCCGAAATAGGTATTACTGATGTTGAACACGACGTCCAGATCGGCATCGGTAAAGCCGTAGAACGAAGGCTCGAGTTCGGGAATATTCGGGCGTTCCTGGCGCTGCAGTGGATCGAGATTTGCCCACTGGGTGCCCAGAAAACGATAAGCGGCGATCAGCTGGGTAACGGCGACACGCTTGCGGCCCATTTCGGCATCGGCCGACGCGGTGACGGTACGGATCGGGCCCTGCTTGGCGCGTTCGGCAAACGATGCGACCACGCTCGCATGCGGCACATCCGGACGGTCGGAACCGTCGACGGCAGGCACGTGTTGCATCGCGTCGAAATACGCGCGCCAATTATCGGGTACTGCGCCGGGATTCAGGAGATAGGCCTCGTACAGTTCTTCCACATACGGGGCATTGCCTCCAAACAGATAAGAGTTGGAGAAATATTGCTGCATCATCGCTGCTCACCTTTCACTCGCGCTTCGCGAGGTTTGGGGGGTTGTAACCATCCGCTTTACGGTCCTTCCGTTTCGCGGACTGCATTCACTGACTGCCTGTTGCTCATTCCGAGGCAAACGGAATAATACCGTGACCTTCGGTTTTTCGGTGTAAAAACGGGCCCCACAGGGCCCGTTCGGTGACTACTCAGTCTTTATCGTTTTGCAATCGGTGTTACATCCCGCTTCGCCGATCCCACGAACAACTGGCGCGGGCGACCGATCTTCTGCTCGGGGTCCGAGATCATCTCGTTCCACTGCGCGATCCAGCCCACGGTACGGGCCATCGCAAAGATACCGGTGAACAGGGATACCGGGATGCCCAGCGCGGATTGAACGATACCGGAGTAGAAATCGACATTCGGATACAGCTTGCGCTGGACGAAATAATCGTCTTCCAGTGCGATCTTTTCCAGTGCCATCGCCAGCTTGAACAATGGATCGTTCTGCAGGCCCAGCTCATTCAGCACTTCGTGGCAGGTTTCGCGCATCAGCTTTGCACGCGGATCGTAGTTCTTGTACACACGATGGCCAAAACCCATCAGTTTCACGTTTGAGTTCTTATCTTTCACCTTGGCGACGAATTCGCCGATCTTGTCGATGCCACCGTCGCGCTGGATATCCTGCAGCATGGTGAGTGCTGCTTCGTTCGCACCGCCGTGGGCAGGACCCCACAGACAGGCGATACCGGCTGCGATACAGGCAAACGGGTTGGCGCCCGACGAGCCAGACAAACGTACTGTTGACGTCGACGCGTTCTGCTCATGATCTGCGTGCAGAATCAGGATACGATCCAGTGCACGCACCAGTACGTCATTTGGTTTGTAATCTTCCGCCGGTGTCGCAAACATCATGCGCATGAAGTTCGCGCTGTACGACAGATCATTGCGCGGATACACGAAAGGCTGACCAACGGAGTATTTGTAGGCCATCGCTACCAGCGTCGGCATCTTGGCGATCAGACGAATCGCAGACACTTCACGGTGATGTGGATCGTTGATATCGAGCGAGTCGTGATAGAACGAGGCCAGCGCACCCACCGTGCCCACCAGTACCGACATCGGGTGTGCATCGCGACGGAAGCCACGGAAGAAGAACTGCATCTGCTCGTGCACCATCGTGTGACGGGTGACGGTGTCGACGAATTTCTTTTTCTCGCCAGCGTTTGGCAGCTCGCC
>JACCDH011057877.1_pt1 | contig 24480 bp, 25 predicted proteins | sample 7442481 | NCBI WGS metagenome assembly JACCDH01 (sample SAMN15323433, study PRJNA562643) | freshwater metagenome | isolation source: river surface water | place: USA:Blue River Watershed | collected 2017-08-15
CATTGCTTGTAAAGGCGCATTTTCATCACCTTTTGGAGCTGGAATACGATTAATAACTGCTTCTAAGATTTTATCAACTCCTAATCCAGTTTTACCTGATGCAGGAATGATATCATCAACATCACAACCTATAAGGTCAATAATTTGATCTGAAACTTCTTCTGGCATTGCACCTGGCAAGTCCATTTTATTTAAAATTGGAATAATCTCTAAATCGTGCTCCAATGCCAAGTACAAGTTCGAAATTGTTTGCGCTTCAATTCCTTGAGAAGCATCAACAATCAACAAGGCTCCTTCACAAGCCGCAATCGAACGAGAAACTTCGTACGAGAAATCTACGTGTCCGGGAGTATCAATCAAATTCAAGATATAATCTTGTCCTTCAAATTTATAATTCATTTGAATCGCGTGACTCTTAATAGTAATTCCACGTTCGCGTTCCAAATCCATATCATCTAAAGCTTGTGCTTGCATGTCGCGATCGGAAATCGTTCCAGTCGTTTGCAATAAGCGATCGGCCAAAGTACTTTTACCGTGGTCAATGTGGGCGATAATACAGAAATTACGTATATTCTTCATAAATAAATTTGACTAATTGATAGACCTTGTTTTTCAATAAGGAGAGCAAAAATACATCAAAAAATCTATATTTCCTCGCTATTTGCTAAGACTTTAAGCCACATTCAACAGGAATGATTTTCGGAGTAAATGAAAAAAGAAAAGGAGGACTCTTGCAAAATCCTCCTTTAAAACCTAAACCTAAACTACTACTACTTATGAAAACTAACTTTTACTACTATTTCGATTTTCAAATTGTGTGCCAACTTTTCAAATCGTTTGTCGGTAATTGTTATCTATTAAACGCACAACTCGCCAAATAATTACAGTTGTATTTGTTATTTAACGTTTTTTAAGGAAATGAGCCTGTAAATAATAGTGAATTATCTTCAAAAAAACCTCTGTTTATAGGCGTTTTAGCGTTATTAACAATTGATATTTTTTAATTTTCGATTTGGGATTTTCATCACGCAAGAATTATTTTTAACTTCGTTGCCAATGAGTTCAAGCGCAGAAAAATTCAGTAAAAAAGGAGTTCGCACAAGTTATGTGTCGACAGTGATAGGAATTTCACTTGTATTGTTCATGATTGGATTGGTACTTGGTGGATTTTTTGGTCTAGACAATGTTCAACGACAAGCGAAAGAAAGTTTGCAAGGCGATTTATTTTTTAAAGCAGAAATGAATGATGCCGACATCAAACAAATTGAGCAAGAATTGAAATCTTGGGATCAGTTTAGCGAAGTATATTTTGTTTCTCCTGAACGTGCAATTGAAGAATTTAGTGGTTCAGATCAAAGTGCAAATGAAATTTTAGAAATCTTTGAAGGTGAAAATCCACTTCCTGCAACAATTGGCTTTAAACCGAAAGCTGAACATGCAACGAAAGAAGGAATGGAAAAGATCAAAAAGGATTTGCTGGCAGCTTATCCAGATCAGTTGGATGAGGTGAATTACGATAAAGCAAGCGTTGAATCTGTGAATTTAGGTTTCAAACAATTTGTCTTCTTGTTTTTAGCAGTTGCAGCATTGCTCATTATTGTGGCTGTTGCTATGATCAACAATACGATTCGTTTGGCCTTGTATTCAAAACGTTTTACGATTAAAACGATGCAGTTGGTTGGAGCAAAACCAAGCTACATTCGTAAACCATTTTTAGTGCAAGCCATTTTTCAAGGAACAGTTTCGGCAATAATTGGATTAGCTTTGTTGATGACCTTGTTTTATGCCTTGAACAACACACTTGAAGCATTCGAAATAAGTTACTCATTGCAAAGCTTCTTGCTACTAACAGGTTCACTGCTTGTAATCGGGATTGTAATCACATTAATTTCCACTTGGTTCGCACTTAACAAATATTTGCGAATGAAATTGGACGATTTATATTAAATTTGACCCATGGAGGATAAAAAGTCACAATTCGGTTTTCAACCGGAAAACTATAAAATTCTATTGATTGGTTTAGCAATCAATATTCTTGGATTTCTTTTAATGATTGGTGGTGCAGCCAAAAATCCGAATGATTTTGATGCAAATGAACTTTTCAGTACGACGCGTATTACTGTCGCGCCAATACTCATTGTTGCTGGCTACATTGTTATTATGTATGCAATCATGAAAAAGAAAAAAGTCAACAAAGACTAAGCACACGATTTTATGGATTTTATTCAAGCACTCATTTTAGCCATCATTGAAGGCCTGACTGAGTTTTTACCTGTTTCTTCAACAGCACACATGATTTTCACGAGTTCAATCTTTGGAACAAGTGGAGATGAATTCGTAAAAATGTTTCAAGTTTCAATTCAATTTGGTGCAATTCTATCCGTTGTTGCCTTGTATTGGAAAAAATTCATGGATTTCAAATCGCCAATGTTCTATGTGAAATTAGGATTGGCTGTAATTCCAGCATTGATTTTAGGAAAGTTATTTGATGACAAAATCGAAGCAGTACTTGAAAAACCGATTCCAATTGCGATTGTATTAATCGTTGGTGGTGTGATTCTCTTGTTTATTGATCGTTTTTTCAAACGTCCACGCATTCAAAAGGAAGAAAACATCAGTATTCAAAAAGCAATTATTATCGGATTTTGGCAATGTTTAGCGATGATGCCGGGAACTAGTCGATCAGCAGCTTCAATTATTGGAGGAATGCAGCAAGGCTTGACACGAAAATTAGCAGCTGAATTCAGTTTCTTTTTAGCCGTTCCAACAATGTTAGCTGTAACATGCTATTCTGTTTTTCTGAAAGATTGGAAAGTGAAAGGAATCGAGCAGAAAGGCTATGAAATGATTACTTCAAGTTCTGAAAACATTACGTTTTTTGTGGTTGGAAACATTGTTGCCTTTATCGTTGCAGCATTCGCAATCAAATTATTCATTGGTATTATCGATAAATACGGATTTAAAATCTGGGGAATTTATAGAATTCTTGTAGGAATCGCGTTATTGCTCTATTTCACTTTGGCTTAATGAATTACCTGGAAGGAGAAACAATTCTTGTCGACAAACCACTAACGTGGACTTCGTTCGATGTTGTCAGCAAATTGCGATGGAACATCAAACAAGTGTTAGGCGTAAAGAAAATCAAGGTTGGTCATGCTGGTACGCTAGATCCATTAGCAACAGGATTGTTAATCATTTGCATTGGAAAACACACGAAGCGCATTGATGAATTGATGGGTGGAATGAAAACCTATACGGGCACAATCCTGCTAGGTAAAACGACAGCTTCATACGATTTGGAAAGCGAATACAACGCTGAATTTCCAACTGAACACATTACACCTGAAATCCTAGAACAGGCACGTCAACAATTTATTGGAAGGCTGCAACAAGTACCACCGATTTTTTCTGCAAAACAAGTTGATGGAAAACGTGCGTATGATTTAGCGCGTGCAGGTAAAGAAGTGGTTTTAAAAGCGAATACAATTGAAGTAAGCGATTTTAAAATTTCGACTGAACGATTTCCAGAAATAGACTTTGAAATAAGTTGTTCGAAAGGAACCTATATCCGTTCAATAGCTCATGATTTTGGTCAAGCTGTTCAATCTGGCGGAACGCTAATCGCTTTACGCAGAACGAAATCCGGCGATTTTTCAGTTGAAAATGCAAAGTCGGTGGAAGAATGGGTAGAAGTGATTCGTGGCGGCTCAGAAGTTCCACGATAAAATTCTCTTTTAAGCAGATAATTTTTCCTTCTACAAGGTCAATACGTCGTGAATTGCGAATTGGAAAATTGGCGATTGAAAATAAATACTGCTGATTTTAGTGGCTTTTGGAGATGGAACTCGACCAAGCACTTGACAAAGGCTTCTAGATTTTGTATCTTTGCACTCCTTTTTATTGAAAGGATCTAAAAAAACGTTGTATGAGTAAAATGAAACTTTCCGATTTTAGTTTTGATCTACCAGATGAACTAATCGCGGAATATCCAAGTGACAATCGTGACGAAGCGAAATTGATGGTGATTCACCGTGAAACTGGAAAAATCGAGCACAAATTGTTTAAAGACATTATTAATTACTTCTCTGAAGGTGATGTAATGATCATGAACAATACGCGTGTATTTCCTGCTCGTATGTACGGAAACAAGGAGAAAACAGGTGCAAAAATCGAAGTTTTCTTGTTGCGTGAATTAAATCGTGAAAGTTTATTGTGGGATGTTTTAGTAGATCCTGCTCGTAAAATCCGTATTGGAAATAAATTATACTTCGGCGATGATGATTCATTGGTTGCAGAGGTAATTGACAATACAACTTCTCGTGGAAGAACATTGCGTTTCTTGTTTGATGGTCCTTACGAAGAATTCAAAGCAAAAATTACTGAACTTGGTGAAACGCCACTTCCAAAATACATTAAACGTGCTGTTGAACCTTCTGACGAAGAGCGTTATCAAACAATTTTCGCAACCGAAGAAGGAGCTGTTGCTGCACCAACTGCTGGTTTGCATTTCTCACGTGAATTGATGAAACGTTTGGAGTTGAAAGGTGTAAACTTTGCTGAAGTTACTTTACACGTTGGTTTAGGAACTTTCCGACCAGTAGAAGTAGAGGATTTGACAAAACACAAAATGGATTCAGAACAAGTAATTGTTCCTGAGAAATGTGCTGAGATTGTAAACAATGCAAAACGTAACAAAAAACGTGTTTGTGCCATTGGAACAACTTCGATGCGTTCAATTGAATCTTCTGTTTCTACAGATGGTATGTTGAAAGCGTATGACGGTTGGACAAATAAATTCATTTTCCCTCCATACGATTTCAGCATTGCGGATTGCATGGTAACAAATTTCCATACGCCACTTTCAACTTTGTTGATGATGATTTCAGCGTTCTGTGGACATGAGTTGATGATGGAAGCATATAAACAAGCGATTGAGAACAAATACAAGTTCTACTCGTATGGTGATGCCATGTTGATTTTGTAAGAAAATAACGATCCAAAATAGAAAAAGTCCTTTTGCGTTTGCAGAAGGACTTTTTTCATTTATAAAATATTCGAAAGAAAATTATTTTGAAAAGCGGTATTTGATGATGCAGTATATTGCTCTAAAACCATCTTTCCAGCCAATTTTCTTCCCTTCCTCGTACGTTCTTCCATAATAAGAAATACCAACTTCGTAGATTTTGATCTTTGGAACCTTTGCCAATTTAGCCGTAATTTCTGGTTCAATTCCAAAGCGACGTTCTTTAATTTTTATCTCTTTTGCAATCGAAGTACGAATCAATTTATAACATGTTTCCATGTCAGTTAAATTTAAATTCGTCATCATGTTGGAAAGGTTTGTCAAGAATTTATTCCCGATAGAATGCCAATAGAACAAGATGCGGTGTGGATGATGTCCAACAAAACGTGAACCATACACCACATCTGCATTGTCCATAAAAACTGGTTTCAACAATAAATTGTATTCTTCCGGATCATATTCCAAATCGGCATCTTGTACAATTAAATAATCACCAGTACATTCTTGAATTGCACGGTTGATTGCGGCTCCTTTACCCATGTTAACAGGTTGGTTGAACAAACGAATATCTAGTTCAGGATTTTTCGCCACATAGTCCAATAAGACTTGCTCAGTATTATCTTTCGAACAATCGTTTACAATTACAATTTCTTTTGAAATTTCTCTATCCAACACAACGGCCTTCACTTTGTCCAAAATCAAGTGAATTGTTTTTTCCTCATTGTAAGCCGGAATAAGAATAGATAATTTGTTAATCGACATATTAAAAATAATTTAGCGCCCTAAAGTTCGTGATATAATCTTGAATATTCATTAATTTGTAACTTTTAAGTGAGATAAATCAATGGATTACTTCAAATCGTTTTCAAAAATTTGCCTTTTCGTGATTGGAAGCGTGTTTGCATTTATCTTTCTAAAAGAAAGTTTCTCGCATCAAGAAAAGCGTTCATGTGTTGCAGCATACGATCAGTTTGGCTATTACTCCTATTTGCCAGCGACGTTTATTTACGATGATTTAGCATTTCAAAAACCGTGGAAGGAGAAGTTGCAATCCTACTATTGCGAGCAAGAAATCATTTATCAATACGTTGATATTGAAAAGGATAAAAAGGTGAATATGTATCACATGGGCCTTTCGTATCTGCATCTGCCTGGATTTTTAATTGCGAATTCTGTTGCCAAACCACTTGGATATAAACAAGATGGAATGAGTGAGCCCTATCGTGTTGCTGTTAAATTCACTGCGTTTTTGTTCGTTATACTTGGGCTTATTTACTTCAGAAAAACACTTTTACTGTATTTCTCAGATCGTATTACGGCCTTGGTCATGCTGTTAGTGTATGGAGCTAGCAATAGCTTCGTTACATTTTATTACGGTGATTTAATGCCGCATTTGTATCTATTCACCTTGAATACGCTCTTTATTTATTTTACGGTAAAATTCATCATAGAAGAGCGATGGCGCTATGTGATTTTAGCAGCTTTTATACTTGGACTGACAGTTGCTATTCGTCCGACTCAAGCAATTTGGGGAATCATTCCATTAATTTTGATACTTTATAAGTATAAGTTGAGCTGGAAAACGTTTCGCTTACTCATTTTATTTCCAATCGGCATACTTCTATTAAATATTCCACAATTGCTCTATTGGAAAATCCAAGGAGGAAGTTGGATGATCATGAATTTGCATTCGGAAACCTTATCCCTACTAAAACCATACACCTTAGAATTCTTGTTTTCATACAAAAAAGGTTGGTTGGTTTATTCTCCCATTTTTCTTTTTTCATTTGTCGGAATATGGTTTGGAATCCGCCAAAACAAACAGTTTGTGATTGCACTTAGTGTTTTTGTACTTCTCAACATTTATGTCCTTTCTGCTTGGGATTGTTGGTGGTATTCAGCTTCGTTTGGTTCGCGCGTAATGGTCGATTCGTACATTGTTTTTGGTGTGTTGATTGGATTCTTACTTCAAGAAATTTCCACATCGAAAAAAGTGCTTGTTCCTACACTTTCGTTTTTCACTTTACTAATTGGATTATCCGTTTTTCAAAGCTATCAGTATTTCGATGGGATTATTGACAATGAGCGCATGACCAAAGATTATTATTGGCAAGTTTTTGGAAAAACAACAATTGAAGATTCGGAACGAACATTATTAGAAATAGATCGAAACGACCTCAATTGGAATCAAAAAATATTAGCGAAGAATTCCTTAGCCAAACAAAAAGGATATCGAGTACTTGAAAAATCGCTTTATCGTTCACAAAAGCGCATTGAAGTTGGTGCTGATGAAGAATACATAACGATAATGGAATGCAAAATAGGTGAGATCTTACCAACTGATGAAGCTAAAATTCGTGTAAACTACAAATCCAATCAGGACAAGGAAGAAAAACAACATTTTTTCAATTTAAAGATTGAAGGAAAGAAGAAGTATTTCGAACACAGTGTTCCGTTTAAAGGTGAATTTTCTGAAACTGTATTCAATTTACCTGTAATTCGTCAAGCATCAGATGAGTTAAAAGTATTCATTTATAACCCGAATAAAATACCTGGATTTATCGAAGACATTGAAATTTCAGCTGTTTATCTCCAGCGATAATCATTCGTTTTGACTTTTTCATTTATTCCTGTTTGTTTCGCGTTTAAACTAGTTTAATTCATTATTTTTGTGGCGCAATAAAAAGTATGGAGGTTCAAACCAAAAATAGCTCGGTAGGCAAGAAAATTAAAGCCTACATTGAATTCACAAAGTTCAGATTATCATCTTTGGTGATATTGTCGGCTTTATCAGGCTATTTATTTGCGTTGGATAAAGACCATACCTACAATGGCTTGCACGTTTTTTATTTAATGTTAGGTGGTTTTTTGGTTACCTCTGCGTCGAATGGCTCTAATCAAATTTGGGAGCGTGATTTAGATAAATTAATGAAACGTACGGAGCGCCGACCAATTCCAATGGGATTAATGAGCGTGAATGAGGCAATCATGATTGTTATTCTTTGCTTATTGGCTGGAACCTACATGTTGTATTTGATTAATTTCTATTCTGCTCTCTTAGGCTTTTTCGCATTTATTTCATACGTATTTATTTATACACCAATGAAACGTGTCACTCCGTGGGCAGTTTTTATCGGTGCATTTCCTGGTGCAATTCCTCCAATGTTGGGAGCCATTGCAGCTACAGGAAAATTTGGATTTTTACCGGGCGTTTTATTCTTCGTACAATTTGTTTGGCAGTTCCCACATTTTTGGGCCATCGCTTGGGTATTGTATGATGATTACAAAAGCGCAGGATTCAGTTTGCTTCCCTCAAAATCTGGAAAATCAAAGCAATCAGCATTTCAAATCGCAGCCTATTCCTTGGCTCTGATTCCTTTTAGCTTATTGCCATGGTTGTTGGATTGGACAGGAACACTATCATTAATTGTTGCAACAATTTGTAGTGGATTATTTTTTTGGTATTCATACCGATTATTTTTATCCTGCGAAACGAAAGATGCGAAACGCTTGATGTTTGCTTCATTTATCTATTTGCCAATTATTCAATTCCTCTACGTTTTTGATAAAATTGAACCAATGTTACCGAAACATTGATCGAAAACGAGAATTTTAAAATCATACATATGAAAACAGATTTCAGCCAAGAATTAAGTCCAGAGATTAGAGAAAAATCGAAAAAGAACTTAGTTTACCTTGGAATTTTCAGTATTGCCATGATGTTTGCAGGTTTTACTTCTGCTTACATTGTTTCGATGGGTGACTCGTTTTGGTTAAAAGCGCCGTTTCCAATGGCATTTTATATTTCAACAGCGGTTATAATTCTGAGTTCAGTTTTTCTTGAATTGGCAATTCGTTCTGCAAAAAAGAACAAGCAATCAGTTCTTCGTTTGATGATGGTAATGGTATTGCTTTCAGGACTTGGATTTGTTTATTTCCAATTTAAAGGATATGGTGCAATGGTAGAAAAAGGTGCCAATCCATTCAATAGAAACATTTTGGTAACGGATGGTCGCTATGGAGATTATTACGAAGTGAAATACAAAGGTGATTTTATTGAAATTGATGGAAATGATTATTTGGTAAAAGGCAAAAAAATGAGCGAGGATGATTTAAAAGCATACCAAAAATTCATGTCACAGTTTTTAGTGGTTAAACCAAATAAAGCATTTGTTGTTACAAATTATGGAAAGGATTTTATTTTGTACTACAACAGTCAACCACTTGGATTAATCAATGGTAAACTATCAACGCCTGATGGTAAGGAAATTCAAAATGTGGACCAGGTACGCTTGAGAGACTTAGCAATTCATGTGCGCGATGGACGTGGTGATTTCTTTGTAAAAGGAAAACCTGGTAAAGATTTTCATATCTATTTTAAAGGAAAAGAGCTGCAATACAAGAACCGTGAATTGACAATGAACGGCAGAAAACTGGACAATTACTTGCACATTAAGTCGATGGAAACCGCAGACACAGCCACTTCTTATCTTTGGTTGATTACAATTTTGCATTTAGCACATATTGTATTTACTTTACTGTACATGGTTAAGCTTACAATTGCTTCATTTGCAGGTAAATACAATAGCGAAGACAATCTTTCTTTGAGACTCGGTGCAATTTTCTGGCATTTTTTAGGACTATTATGGGTCTATTTGTTGCTTTTTTTACTTTTTATTCATTAAACTTGCATAAAAATTTTTTGTAATGGCAGGACACGCTTCTAATCAGATTGATGCTAGTACGCTTTGGGGAGGGAAAATTTCTCCGTTTAGTACGAGCTATGGAAAGTTGATGATGTGGTTCTTCCTTGTGTCTGATGCATTGACATTTGGAGGACTATTAGTTGCTTACGGATTTACACGTCACGATGCACAAGATGCATGGCCGATCGGTGAGGAAACATTTAATTCTTTACCATTCTTAGGTCACGGATATCCTTTAATTTATGTTGCATTAATGACGTTCATTTTGATCGTATCTTCTGTAACAATGGTATTGGCTGTTGAAGCTGGTCACCGAATGGATAAAAAAGGTGTTATTAAATGGATGATTGCTACTATTATCGGTGGTTTCTTTTTCGTTGGTTCTCAGGCATGGGAGTGGAGTCACTTCATTCACGGTTCTGAATTTGGAAAAGTTGAATTAGCTGACGGTTCTCAAGCGATTGTTAAAGGTCACTTTGGTGAAATCAAAAACTTCGAAGTATTAGAGGCTGGAAAACATCACAAAAAAGGAGATGTAATCACTGAGGATTTAATGCACCAATTCCAACATGCAGTTGTCGCTGGTAAAATCAACAATGGCATTATCACTTTACACGATGGTTCAAAAGCAAAAGTGAACAAAGCTGCTGATGAGCACATGGAGTTAATCATCAAAAAAGATGGTAACGTAAACAAAGTTGGAACTCACATTGAGGGTCAAAAAGCGTGCGATATGTATTATGAGGCAATTAACTCAGGTACTCCGCGCAAAGTTATTTACGGAGCAAACTTAGAAGAAAACGAATATGGTCCACAGCAATACGGACAATTCTTCTTCTTTATTACTGGTTTCCACGGATTCCACGTATTCTCTGGTGTAATCATTAACATCATCATTTGTTTAGGTGTTGTTAGAGGAGTTTACCACAAAAGAGGACACTACGAAATGGTAGAAAAAACTGGACTTTACTGGCACTTTGTCGATTTAGTTTGGGTGTTCGTATTTACTTTCTTCTACCTAGTATAATTTTAATTCGAAAAAATTCTTAGTTATGTTAAGAGACGACGTTATAGAATATTCTTTGGACACTCACCACAGTGAGGAACAAGGAAAAGCAATCAGAAAGAAAATTTGGATGGTAACTGCTTTGTTAACGGCAATTACTATTATCGAAGTTGCATTAGGTGCATTCATTAAACAAGGTTCTGGTGCTTGGCCATTTGTAAAATGGTCGTTCATAATCATGACATTATTGAAAGCTGGATACATTGTTATGGTTTTCATGCACTTGGGTGATGAGAAAAAAAGTTTGAAATACGTAATTTTGGTTCCATACTTCTTGTTCATGGCTTATTTGATTTTCATCGCATTGATGGAGGCAACTGCTGTGGGAAATGCATGGGAAACTTACGGAGGATAAAATAAATTAGCTTTATGGCTGTTAAAACTACTGCCGGACGAATGAAAGTATTATATGTATTTTTACTTTTATTCGGTCCGGCTTTGTTATTGATATTCATATCTACACGTGGATGTGAACACAAATTCAAAACACTTGACGATTATGGCAAGGCTGTGAACTATTCGTTTACAGATGCTCGCGGAAAGAAATTCACTTCTAAAGATTTTGAAGGTGATATTGTTCTTGTAACTACAATTCAAGAAACATGTCCAGATAGTTGTGCTATTTCATTATGGCATGTAAGTCAGGGAATTTATCGTCATATTCGTCAAAACAAGCACAAACGCTTGAAACAAGTGAAGATTATTTCTTACGCGACGGATGGTGAAGGAAATCCAATCACTGATTTAACAGCAATTAATGAAATGTTGCACGATCGAGTTGAAGGTTATGATCCTGATTTATGGTATTTAGCTTCTGGAGATTCGCGCAGTTTGTATGATTTTGAGCATAACAATGAAAAACTGTTGAAAGAAGGAAAGGAGTTTTTCGGTGGAGAAGCGTATCAAGAACTCATCTTATTGTTAGATAAACAGAATCATTTGCGAATGGTACTTTCAGGAAAAACGGAAGGAATGATTCGACGTATGAATGAAGATGTGGCTTTATTGCAAAAAGAATACGACAAAGCAAGAGCGAAAAAAGAAAAGTCGAAAAAATAATTCACGAATGAGGCTAGGTTTCTGTATAGGATTGTTGATTTTAATCGCTTCATGCACGTCGAAAGAAGAGAAAAAGCATGTTTTACCCTTTATCGGGAATTTCGATATTGAATACAAATTGGTTGATGGAGTTGAAGTAACAGATACTGTTTACCCAACTGTGCCTTATTTTTATTTCCGCAACCAAGATTCAATGATTGTCAAGAGTACGGACATGAAAGGTAAAGTGTGGATTGCTGATTTTTTCTTTACGACTTGTCCAACGATTTGTCCAACTATGACAAAAAACTTGAAAGCACTCAATGATGCTACGCAAGATTTGAAAAAGGATGTTCAGTTCATGTCCATTTCGATCAATCCTGATCATGACACACCATCGGTACTCAAGAAATACAAAAATCACCATGGTATTACCGCATCAAATTGGCAATTTTTCTGTGGAGATGAAGAAGAAACGCATCAACTTGGCATTGAAAACTTCCAAATATTTGCAGGTCGTGATGATGAAGCAGAAGGTGGCTACGCTCACTCAGGCGCATTTACATTGGTTGACAAAGAAGGATATGTGCGAGGAGTTTATTTAGGAACAGATAAAAAACAAGTTGAACAATTAGAGAAGGATTTACGTTTATTGTTAAAAGAAGAATATGGAATTGATGGATCAAAGTAAAGCGGCAAGTGCGAAAAAATTAATTGTAGCACTTTCAGTAGTTATTCCTGTTGCTGTTGCAGCCTTGTTTAAAATTAAAATTGGTGATTACAATTTAACGTTTTTACCTGCAGTATACGCGACGATTAATGCCTTGACAGCAATTGTTTTAATTGGAGCATTGAGAGCGGTGAAAGCAAAGAAAATCGAATTACACAGAGGATTGATTCGCTTTGCGTTGCTTTTGTCATCCTTATTTTTAGTGCTTTATGTTGTTTATCACATGACTTCTGACTCAACAATGTATGGTGACACAAACAATTCTGGAACCTTGGATATTCTTGAAAAAGCGAAGGTTGGAGCAATGGCTTATTTGTATTACGTGTTATTGATTTCACACATACTTTTAAGTGTTGCTGTTATTCCAGTTGTACTTTTCACGTATTTGTTTGCTTGGCAAGGGAATTATGAGAAACATAAAAAATGGACGAAAATTGCTTTTCCAATTTGGTTGTATGTTGCAGTTTCAGGCGTTATCGTTTACTTCATGATTTCACCTTATTACGGTTAATTCGAGGCAAGATTTTCTATTTCTTTCCACACAATTTCAGCAGAATAATCCCAGCTAAAGGCTTTAGAACGTTCCAAAGCTGCTTGTGATAATTGTTCCTGTAATGCTGGATGTGTACAAAATTCGGTCATTCGTGCGGAAATGTCATTCACGTCGAATGGATTACAATACAATGCAGCATTCTCTGCGACTTCAGGTAATGAAGTTAAATTCCCCGAAATAATCGGAGTGCCACATTTCATAGCTTCTACAAGCGGAATTCCAAACCCTTCAAAATAGGGAACATACGTTAATGCAAATGCGCTGGCAGTAATTTTTGATAATTCATCAATTGGTAGATGTCCTGTGAAATGAATGTCTTGACGCTCCTCTTCAGAAAGCTGAAGATCTAGTGGATTATTTTTCCACAAAGATTCACCAACGATTACAAGTTGTGTAGCTGATTTCGTTTCTTTTTTAAAGTGCACAAAAGCTTCAATCAAACGCTTAACATTTTTACGCGGATGAATTGCTCCAACGAAAAGAAAATAAGGTAAACCGTTTGAATATTTTTTTCTGACGAGAATTTTCTCCGCTTCATCCAAAGGCTTGAAATGATCTGAAGCACCATTCCAGGCAACAGTAATTTTTTCGCTCGGAAGTTGGTATTGTTTGATTAAATCTTCTTTTGAATAGTTGGATACAGTGATTATTTTGTCTGCTTTCTTCGCAAATTTAGGAACATAATGTTTCAAGTATTTTAGAGCGGAGTAAGGTAAATCTTTTGGGTAATGTTCGAAATTAATATCGTGAATCACCGCAATTTGAGGAACATTGGAACCCAAGGATAAATAGCCATCCGGTGAAAAGAAAACATCGATTTTATGTTTTTTTAAAGCGCGTTTGATTGCCACTTCAAACCAGTAAATAAATAAAAATGGATGTCGAGCTGGTGGTGAAAGTACAATCGGTGTTACGTTAGGGCCAAAAATAAATTTCTGGTCAAACGAACGGTCAAAGAAAAATACAAATTCGTGTTCTGGGTGATTTTGCACCAAACGCTTTGTAATTTCATAGGTGTACCAACCGAAGCCTTCCATCTTTGAAGAAAGCAAAAACCGTGTATTTATACCTATTCTCACGAATGATTAGAAGTTCAAAATGTAATTAGAACGTTTTTCTTTTCCAATTGTTGTTGCTGGTCCGTGTCCGCAATGAACGACCGTATCTTCTGGTAATTGAAACATAATTTCGTGAATCGATTTCTTCAAAATTTCAATGTCTCCACCTGGTAAGTCAACACGCCCAAAACTGCCATTGAACAAAACATCTCCGTTAATGACAAACTTATTTTCAGCATTATAGAAAACAACATGTCCTGGTGCGTGACCCGGTGTAAAGAAAACGTCTAATTCAATTCCTCCAAATACCAATTTATCACCGTGATTTAGAAAATGAGTTGGCTCTGGTGAAGGTTCGTAACCATGAAATCCATAAACATGTGCATAATTGACAACAGAATGAAGCGTCGTTAAATCCTCACGGTGTAAATAATAGTCAAGGTTATAGGTACGTTTCACAAAACTGTTTCCCAAAATATGATCGATGTGTGCATGTGTACTCAAGAGCGCAAGCGGTTTTAACCCATTGCTTTCGATGTATTCTGCTAATTCAGCTTGTTCATGGCGTTCATAACATCCAGGATCAATTATGACACAATTCGACATTTCATCAGAGAGAATGTAGGTGTTTTCTTGAAACCCATTAAACGAAAATACGGCGATGTTAATGTTCATATTGTTAAAATAGAGCGACAAAGGTAGAAATTTAAAAGAACTCGTACTTATACATGCAAACAATGCTTTTCATTTAGGCACCATTTTTGAAAGTCAATGATTATATTTGTCAAAAATTTGAAATTATGAAGTATACATTACTTTTTATCGTTGGAATTCTTTTAGCAAGCTGTGGGACAAAAGTTCCTTATACAAATGAAATTCGTGATGAATTTAGCTTGGATTCAGATAAACAATTGCGTAAAGTTCAATTCTTTACTTCTGCAACGATTATTTTAGAAAAAAGTAAATCGCAAGAAGGACAAGGAACAACAGATGACGGAGCTTTAGTAACAAGTTCAAGTAGTGAACAAGACCGTGTAATCATCCCTGTTAACACAAAATGTATTTTTGAAGGATATGGTCCAAATGGCGAGTTAATGTTGCGTTTCGAAACAGGAGTTGGTAAAACAATCAACTTTGCAGTTCGTGCAAATCAAGCTTCAGGAAAATATTATTTGGTAGCAGATTGGTCGCAAGATAAAGGTGGAAAATTAACATATGGAAATGAAACCTATTATGCGAATTCATCGAGTGGAAATGCTTATTTGATGGTAATTTTGAAAAAACTTCAAAAAACAAAACGCAAAGATCGCGTGGTTAAAGGAATGAAAGTTTAATCGAATATAAAGTGAAGAAGAAGGTTGCAGAGATGCAGCCTTTTTTTGTGGTTTAAAGCGAAATCTTTACAATTATTTAATATTACTATCAAAGGCGCTTTACGTTGAATTTGACAATTTTGCAATATGAATTTAATTAATCGTGAATTAAGTTGGTTAGCGTTCAACGAGCGTGTTCTGCAAGAAGCATTGGATCCGCGTGTTCCTTTGGTTGAACGAATGCGGTTTTTGGGAATTTACTCCAATAATTTGGATGAATTTTTCCGTGTTCGCGTTGCCAATTTGCGACGAATGATTGCTGTTCACAAACGTACAGTCGATGGATTCAACGGCACACCAGCTGAATTGTACATTGAAATACGAAAGAAAGTCCTGAAACAGCAAGCTAAATTTGAATTGGCTTATCACAAAATTGTGGAAGAATTGGCAGCCAAAGACATCTTTCATTTGGATGAAACAACGATTTCTTTAGCGCAACAAAAAATAGTCAATAACTATTTCAATACGACATTAAAGCACGCCATTATTCCAATTTTATTGGATAAAAAAACGCCCTTTCCACGCCTACGAGATTCGAGTATTTATTTGGCGGTTCGCATACTTTCTGAGAATAAACAAAAGATTAAGTTTGCGCTGATTCAAATACCATCAGAATTTCCACGATTTTTCCGATTGAAAGAAGATGAAAAGGAGTTCGTCATTCTGTTAGATGACATAATTCGCTTGAATTTAAAACACATTTTTTCGATATTTCCCTTTGATTCAATTGAAGCGTTCACTTTTAAATTTACGCGTGATGCAGAATTGGATTTAGACGACGATATTTCGGTTTCATTTTTGGAGAAAATTGAAAAAAGTCTCAAACAGCGCAAAAAAGGAAAACCAGTTCGTTTTGTTTATGATGAACGTATGCCAACTGATTTATTGGACTATTTGTTAAATGCCTTAAATCTGAAATTTGGAATTAATACCATTCCAGGAGGGAAATACCATAATTTCAAAGACTTCATTTCATTTCCGTTTTTTGAGCATCCAGAATTCAATTATAAACCGCAACCGCCTGTTTCGCATCCAGATTTAGAGGGTAAAAGAAGCCTGATTAAACAGATTCTTGAAAAGGATGTTTTGCTCCATTTTCCGTATCAAAAATTCGATTACATCGTTGATTTGTTGCGAGAAGCAGCAATTGATCCTAAAGTGCGATCAATAAAAATCAACGTTTATCGCGTTGCTAAGAATTCTCAGATCATGAATGCCTTGTTGGCCGCCGTCTACAATGGCAAGGAAGTGACTGTGGTTTTGGAATTACAAGCGCGCTTCGATGAAGAAAACAACTTGTATTGGGCTAATCGCTTAAAGGAAAATGGTGCACGCGTAATCTATGGAATTCAAGACTTGAAAGTTCATTCGAAATTGTTGCAAATTGCACGATTCAGTAATCGACAAGAACAATTAATCACTTACGTTGGAACGGGTAATTTTAATGAAAAAACAGCTTTGATTTATGGTGATTTAGCCTTGCTAACAGCAGAATCAAAAGTGGCGAAAGAAGTTAAAAAAGTGTTCCGCTTGTTGGAAAATAATCTAGAAAGAGGATTGTTTAAAGAATTAATGGTTTCGCCTTTTAATGCACGACGAAAAATTACCGCGTTAATTGAGCGAGAAATTAAACACGCCAAAGCGGGTAAAGAAGCGAGTATTCGTTTAAAATTGAACAATCTAACGGATAAGAAATTAATTGAAAAATTGTACGTTGCAAGTTCTAATGGCGTAAAAATTGAAATGATTATTCGTGGAATTTGTTGCTTGATTCCAGGAGTAAAGGGTAAAAGTGAAAACATTACTGTGATCAGTATTGTTGATCGCTATTTGGAACATGCACGTTTTATGATTTTCGCAAATGATGGACAGCCTGAGTATTTTATATCAAGTGCTGATTGGATGGAGCGAAATTTAGACAAGCGTATTGAAGTAGGCGCACCAATTCTTGACAAAGATTTGCAAGCTGAAATCGACACTATTTTCTCCTATCAATGGAGAGGAAGTGTAAAGTCTCGTTTGATTCGAAAAGATCTAAAGAATGTTTACCGAAAAGCAGAAGGCAAACCCTTTCATGCACAGGTCATGTTGTATGAATATTACAAGGAGAAAGCAACTATTTAACGTATATCCAAATTGTTTTTTGTCCTTCTACTTTCACTGATGCACTTTCGAAAGATGGAGCACTGAACGTTTCTCGCGCATTGTTTGAAAAACCATACTTTTCTGTGGGAACACCAACCAAGTTTTTATCCATTACGCCGTTTTTATTCTTATCATGAAACACAGCAACGGCATAAGTAGCTTTCGGTAAATCTGAAAAAGTGGCAGAGGCAATTTTTTTATCATTGATTGCGACGATTTGACCTTTGTATTGTCCTTTTGCAGCAGGAAAATCATCACTCACTCGATAGATTGCAATATGCGCTTTTCCTTCACTAGATGAAAATCCATTCACGTTTACAGTCAACGAAATAGTTGATGGGGTAATAAATGAACTTGTTAAAACAGCGAAAAGACTGACAATTAAAATAACTTTCATATCCTTTAAACAAAAAGTTACGAAAAAAGTTCAAGGTTCCGAAATGAATTTCATTGATTTATGCATTTCTAGCAGTACTCAAAAGTTAAAATTTATCCAATTTGTGTTACCTTTGAAAAGAATGGACAAACAGCGATATATTTTAGTTACCGGTGGTGCAGGCTACATTGGCTCGCACACTGTTGTAGAGTTAACAAGAGCAGGTTACACACCAGTAATTGCTGATGATTTTAGGAATGCAAATCGAATTGTTGTTGACGGTTTGGAAAAACTGATTGAATCAACGCCAATTATTCATGAAGTGGATGTTTGTGATGCTAATCACATGCGTGATTTATTTGAAAAATATGCGTTCACCGGAATCATTCATTTTGCGGCATACAAAGCTGTTGGCGAGTCTGTGATGGACCCGTTGAGATACTATCACAACAATATTCAAGGATTGGTGAATGTGATTGAATTGGCCTTGGAATTTTCTGTTCATAATTTTGTTTTTTCATCTTCTTGCACTGTTTATGGAGAACCGGAAGGACTTAAGGTTGTGAATGAAGACTCACCGAAAAGCAAACCTAATTCTCCTTACGGTCACACAAAGGCAATTGGAGAGCAAATTTTGATGGATGTTTTTAAGAGCGATCCAGAAATGAAAATCATGAATTTGCGCTATTTCAATCCGGTAGGTGCGCATCCAACTGGATTAATTGGTGAATTTCCAATAGGAAAGCCGAATAATTTGTTGCCTTTTGTTACGCAAACAGGAATAGGTAAACAAGCTGAGTTGACTGTCTTCGGAAATGATTATCCAACGGTTGACGGAACGTGCGTGCGTGATTATATCCATGTCGTTGATTTGGCAAAAGCACATGTTAAAGCAATTCATTTTCTTTCAGAACAAGCCGATGGCTTAATTGAAGCTGTAAACATTGGAACGGGAAATGGAACAAGTATTTTGGAAGTTATAAACCTGTTTGAAAAAATTGCGAATCAATCACTGAATTGGAAGTTTGGTCCGCGACGTCCAGGCGATGTAATAGAAATATATGCGGATGCCTCAAAAGCCAATCGCTTATTAAATTGGCAAGCTGAATATTCCATTTCTGATGCCATTGAACATGCTTGGAATTGGGAAAAAATGATTAAAAATTATGAATAAAAGCCTCCTAATAATTCTTTTAACTGCTCTCTCGTTTCAGTCTTTTTCACAATACAACAGTGAAGGAGCTGATTTAATTTCCCGATTCAGACCAGGAAGCATGTGGTTTTACACTGGATTTCGTCCTGCAACACCAGAAAAAGTAAGAAAATATGATCGTTTGATGTTTGATCTTACGTACAACACATTCAATGGTGATTTAAAAGCATTCAAAAACAGTTGGAAATCAATTGGATTAAACACAAATTTGATGTTTGATATTCCAATAACAAAAGGAAATACGGTATCTTTTGGTGTTGGACTAGCACATTCACTTTTTAGAGTTGAAACAAGCGGAAAATCCTTTAATCCTGATACTTCATACACATTCACAGAATTATCTAGTTACCAACCTTTTGCTGAAGAAAACCGCTATTTAATAGGAAATTCATTCTCAGTTCCATTGGAGTTTCGTTTCAGAACCAAGGGATGGAAGCATTTCAAAGTGCATATTGGTGGAAGAATTGGGTATCAAGCCAATTTGTATTCGAAAACGGTAAATCACTATTTCAACGGAAAGCAGGTATTCAAAGACCATACGTTTGCCGATGTTAATCCTTTGATTTATTCCGCACATGTGCGCATTGGTATTCGAAATTGGGCCTTGTACGGTTCGTATAATTTGAATGCACTATTCAAGAATAAATCGAGTGTTCAGTTAAACCTGTTCCAAGTTGGATTAAGTGTTTCTCTTTTTTAAGTTATGCAATTCGTAGATACTCATACCCATCTATTTTCACCTTCTTTTGAGGAAGATAGAACAATAATCGTTGAACGAGCGATAAAAGCAGGAGTGGAAAAAATGCTCTTGCCAAACATTGACATACAATCGATCGAATCGATGTACGATTTGTGTGCTCAGTTTCCAAATAATTGTTTTCCAATGATGGGCTTGCATCCTGGTTCAGTTGATGAAAAATGGGAGGAAAATTTAGAGCAGATTCGTAAAAATTTGTTTGAACGCAAAAACTGTGCGGTTGGTGAAATTGGAATGGATTTGTATTGGGATAAAACCTTCGTACAAGAACAAGCAGAAGCATTTAGAAGACAAGTAGTTTGGGCAAAGGAATTGGAATTGCCGATTGTAATTCACGCCCGGGAAGCATTTGACGAAATTTTTGAAATTGTCGACGAATTGAATGACGAACGTTTAACTGGTGTTTTTCATTGTTTTACTGGAACCCTTGAACAAGCTAAGAAAATTCAACATTATGGTGGATTCAAACTTGGTATTGGTGGCGTACTAACTTATAAAAAGGCTGGTTTAGATGAAGTTCTCAAGGAAATTGAATTGAGTGAAATGATCTTGGAAACGGATTCACCGTATTTACCTCCAACACCGCATAGGGGAAAGAGAAATGAAAGTGCTTACTTATTGCATGTTGCCGAAAAGTTGGCGGATGTGAAAGAAACAAGTTTGGCTGAAGTCGCGCAAATTACGACGAAAAATGCGCATGAACTTTTTAAATTGTATTAGATGAATCAAGCAAAACCAAAAGTATTAATCATTTATACGGGTGGAACGATTGGAATGATCAAAGATCCTGAAACAGGACAATTAAAAAGTTTTGATTTCAATCATATTTACAAACATGTTCCTGAAATTCATCGCTTGAACGTTGAGCTTTCGACTTTCAGCTTTGAAGAACCGATTGATTCCTCTGAAATGAATCCTGTTTATTGGGTTCAAATAGCACAAACGGTGCGAGATAATTACGATAAATACAATGGATTTGTGATTCTTCACGGTTCAGATACCATGGCTTTTTCTGCTTCTGCATTGAGTTTTATGTTACAAGGTTTGAAGAAACCAGTCATTTTTACTGGATCTCAATTGCCAATTGGTACAATTCGAACAGATGGGAAAGAAAATTTAATAACAGCAATTGAAATTGCCGCGGATAAAGATCCACAAGGTCAACCATATGTGCAAGAAGTAGCGGTTTATTTCGAATATTCCTTGTACCGTGGAAATCGAAGTTCAAAAATTTCAGCCAATCAATTTGAAGCGTTTAGTTCACCAAATTACCCTGAATTAGCAAGAGCTGGTGTGAATATTGAGTACGCAACTGATCGTTTGTTTCGCTCAAAATTATCTGAATTGGTATATCAGCCAAACTTAAGTTCACGTGTTGGTTTGTTGAAGATTTATCCAGGATTTCCAATTGAAGCGTATAGAAATTTGTTTGATCGAGCACAAACGGATGCAATTGTGCTTGAAACATTTGGGGCGGGAAATGCTCCAAGCAACGAAGTCTTTCGTGGATTAATTCAAGAGTACATTAACGAAGGCGGAATTGTACTGAATATAACACAATGTAGTTCTGGAGCAGTGCAACAAGGAAAGTACGAAACAAGCTCATTTTTCTCCAAAGTAGGCGTTGTTAGCGGAAACGATTTAACAACAGAAGCAGCTTTAACGAAATTGATGTTTTTATTGGAGAATTGTGCTACGAAGGAGGAAGTACTTAAAAAACTTGCCCAAGATCTGTGTGGTGAAATGACGATGAAATAAAAAATGATTGGATAAGTTCCTTTCTTTCACTAATTTTCAGCTTAAACTTCTAAACAATGGGCAGATTAACACGTATTTGTATTCTTATTTGCGTGAATTTTCTTGCTTTTTTGTCATTTACATTTTCTTCCTCAGCACAAGTAAGTGTTCCGCTTGATTCATTGATTAGTCCAAAAGTTCCGTATCGTTTAACAAAAAATGCATCGAAGTTAACTGAGTTTCTAATTCAGGGAAAAACGAGTGATAAGGAGAAATTCGATGCGATTTTTTCATGGGTAGCTAGCAACATTTCCTATAACTACCGAGCACTTAATTCTAAAAAAGGTAATAAGACGCTAACAATTCATAAAATTCTAAGAAAACGCTTAGCTGTATGCGGCGATTATGCGCACTTAATGGACACGTTATGTGGTCTCGCTGGATTGCAAAACACAACCGTTGAAGGATACACAAAACCACTTTATTTTGATGTCAATGATTCACTTTATTTTTCAAGACATGCATGGAATGCAGTTAAACTTGAAAGTAAATGGTACTTGTATGATGTGACATGGAGCTCCAAAGAAAAGGTTTATCAATACACGCGTTTCGGTTTGTGGCGTTTAAAAATGCTTAAAAAAATTCTCAAGCACCAGAAAACAACTTTCTATACCTGGAAGTTTAAAAATAAGAAGGATAAATTTTGTGGGATACCTGAGGAAACTGTTTTAATTTCAAGGCAAATAATGTATTTACCGAAGGGATATTATTTTTTCTATCAGCTAATAAATTTCTTTCCTTATCGCCTTAGATTTAAGTATAATTATGTCAAAAACACCGATTATTATTTGACGGAGCCAGAAGTGTTTTCATTGGATCATTTTCCAGAAGATCCAATTTGGTTGTTCTCCTACAATGTCCGAACATTGGATGATTTTAGAAAAGACAGCACCTATTACTATGGAATTGATTCGTATTTTAAAAATCAACACAGAGAAGGACGCACTTGTATTGAATGTGATGATTTTCTTTCATTGGACTCACTTCAAAAAGCACACTATTTAATCAAACGTGGTAAAGAGATTTTACCGCAGAATTCGCTGTTATCGGCAGAAAGTGAAATGGAAGTTGCAGAAATCTATAGAGGTAAATTCACCAAAGAAACTGATTCTACGGCAAAAATGGCGTTTTATGATTCAACATTGAATTACATTAATTTAAGTAAAAAAGATTATCGGGAAGGGATTCCTGTAAACGTAAGAGAATATCGCTTTCAAAGTGCCAAAAACAAGGCAAAGCAACAACAACTTAAACGGGAAAATAAAAGTCATTCAAAAGCTATACGAAGTGTATTTCAAGCAATAAACGCTAGAAAGAAAAAAATGAGTTCCCTTGAATATAAATCCGAAGCGAACGAATCGTCCGAAAAAACAGCAATCAGAAAATTTAATCGTTCATTTATCAGTAAAACCGTACCAAAATTGAAGGAACAAAAGATAAAATCTCTTCAATCAATGCTTGAAAAGTATCTTTATTCTTCTGATTCGCTTTCAACAGAAATAGTTCTGACCCGAGATAGTTTACTGAATCATTCAATCAAACTGTTGAATGCTTTGTATGAACAAGACAATGTTTTAAGTCCTTATGAAGACTTGTTTCTTATTGATGGAATGAAGCGCCGAATACATTCACTTGATAGTTATGATTATTCAATTAGATCTGGGAGAAAGCAAATTGATAGTTTGGAAAACAGATTTCTTACAACTGTGCAGGATTCAGTTTTGAAACGCGCTGATACAATGTACGCAACCTTTATGGATTTATATAAACTTATCAAAAAACGGAACGATTACAATGTAAAGGCCGCAAAAATAATTACAACGTTAAGTAATGTCGGGGTCATTAACAAAGACAGTGTTCTCGTATTTAAAAATGTTCAAAATGAACGCATGAAGCAAGATGTATGTTGGAATAGAGATCAAAAATCTATTTTCTCATCCTTGAAAAATAACTTTGAGTCATTTTACTACCAACAAAAAGGATTTCAGCGAATTATAAGTAAGAATAATTCACAAGAAAACAAACGTTTTGCGCATGTTAAAAAAGTAATAGACAGAGACAATGCAGTGATTAAATCTGTCATTGAAGCCAACACGGATTATCTCAAACGTCTGCGCAAAATTGTTGGTAAAAAGCGCGAAGCGTATCTCAAGAAATTGAAAAAAGGAAAGTAAGTTAACTGCAATTGTATTACGTTAAAAAGTAGGGACAGGTCGCGACCTGTCCCTACGCAAGCCATAAAAAAAATCCCAAGTGTTTTAAGCTTGGGATGGTTTTGCAGAGAGGAAGAGATTATTACATGAACTCGTTTTTGGGAGTAGCTTAAAACGCATTCCTTCATTCGTTCCTCACTCAGTTGGTCTTTTTCATGTTCTTGCGCACGAAAGTAAACTTTCAGCTTAGTCCATAAAAAAATCCCAAGCGTTTTAAACTTGGGATCGTTTTGCAGAGAGGAAGAGATTCGAACTCTCGATACGGTTACCCGTATACTACCTTTCCAGGGTAGCTCCTTCAACCACTCGGACACCTCTCTGTGTATTGTTTACTTCTGTTTTGAAGGGCAACGAAAGTAGTAAAAAATATTGATTTCACAGGTAAAATTCTTATTTTCTCATAGAGTTTTGAGTAAATTTGCTGTATGCAAA
>JACCDH011781171.1_pt1 | contig 24465 bp, 27 predicted proteins | sample 7442481 | NCBI WGS metagenome assembly JACCDH01 (sample SAMN15323433, study PRJNA562643) | freshwater metagenome | isolation source: river surface water | place: USA:Blue River Watershed | collected 2017-08-15
ATGGTTTTACGAAGCTGTTTGCGCTGCTTTTGTTAGAAACCTTGCACAAACGAATCACGATCCTGACTGCAAAAAAGATCATTCCGCTTTCTATATGGGCGTCTCAAAATGCAGTTAAACCTAATGTAGCTGCTAATAAGGCCAAAAGGCAAACGATTCCTGCCTTTCGTCTGCGAGAGAAATGGATGATTGCGGAGGAGTATGAGTCAAATGGTTAATTGAAATGGATTAAAAATAATGGAATAATATATAAATCTCTGTTGATAACCATTCTGTAAAATAATTAGACTGATAGATTTCTACTTACTTCCGCTTTAAAAAAGACTTCTGATTAAAATGATATCAATTATATTAAAGTTTTGATAACTTTAAATTATCAAGTTACTCGGAGTTGAACCATTATTATGCATATTATCATATGAAGTTTTACGCTAAGTATATCATTGCATTGGTAGTTACTCTTTCAATACTATTTTCATTTGAAATTAATGCTCAAAGGAAGTCAAGTTTTGTAAGACCATACATAACGAGAAAAGGTGAATTTGTTAGTGGGCATTACCGAAAATCATATAATTTGAAGCCAAATGCTTACAAAAGTAGAATTCGTAGTAAAGTGTATTATCATACAAAAGGCAAGTATTTAAGGAAATTACGATGGTAAAAGAAGAAGAAAAAAGTGACGAAGTAGTCTTTGGGGGTCTAAGTCTTGTGATATTGATTTTATCATTTTACGTACTTTTTTCCCTTGTCGTTACAACCTTTTTTAGCGTCACTCCTGAAATTCAAAAGATTTTATCTCAAATCGATAACTTTATCTGTATCGTCTTTTTAATTGAATTCTTTTACAGATTTTATAAAGCACCAAGTAAATTACAGTTTTTAAAGTGGGGGTGGATAGATTTAATCTCTAGTATACCTTTTATCGATTTTTTGAGAGTAGGGCGAGTTTTACGGCTGTTAAGACTTCTTAGAATATTAAGAGCTTTTAAATCAATAAAGCACATCGTTGAACATGTCTATAAGGATAAATCAAAAGGTTTGTTATCCACTGTTGGTATAATAGCCTTTTTGATGGTTCTATTCTCTTCGGTGACTATATTACAAGTAGAAACAGCGCCTAACAGTAATATTAAGACTGCTGAAGATGCATTGTGGTGGTCATACACGACATTGACCACTGTAGGCTATGGAGATAAATATCCAGTCACTACTGAAGGTAGATTGATAGCCGCTATATTAATGACTACGGGTGTAGGTCTTTGTGGTACTTTCGCAGGCTATATCGCTTCGATATTGCTAGCTAAAAACGAAAAATAGAGATCTTCAATTAGAAGTTTATATCCTCCTTCTCGATTGTAGTTAATAATTCCTTTGTAATCTTATTACTTTTTGCAATCCTGTTGGATAGATTCTCGATTGATTTTTCAAATATGTTTCTGACAAATCTACCATTTCCAAAACTCTCATCTCTTGAGTTGTATGCTGATTCGAATTCTGATATTAAATATTGTTCAGCCTCGCTACTAATTGCATAATCAGATCCCTGGCACATTTTCTTATAGATACTCATCATGTCTTCAGGTGCAAAATCTTCAAAATGGATATATCTATTGAATCTAGATTTTAATCCAGGATTCATGTCAATAAAGTCTTTCATTTTATCTGAATACCCCGCAACGATAACGATCAGGTTATCTCTATTGTCTTCCATTCTTTTCAATAAGGTAGCAATAGCTTCCTTACCAAAATCTTCTGAACTACCTGTAGACAAGGAATAAGCCTCATCAATAAACAACACTCCCCCCATAGATTCATCTATAAGTTTATCTACTTTAACGGCTGTTTGTCCAACATATTCAGCTATCATCCCAGCTCTATCCGTTTCTACTAATTGGCCAGTGTCGATTACATCCAATGACCTAAATATATTCGCCAAAACTCGAGCTACTGTTGTTTTTCCAGTACCTGGTGATCCTGTGAAAACGCAATGGTAAGAAATATCATTTTGCTTTAAACCATGCTTTTCTCTTTCTTTTTGGATTTTCACAAAGTTCACGAGAGAGTTTACCTCTTGTTTAACTCCATTCAAGCCAACCATGTCGTTTAGCTCCTTAATAGCCGATTCCAAGGTGGGCATATTCACATTCTTTTCCATTTTTTTCTTACCTGTCTTCTGTGAATTTTTGGGATTTAACATCTTGAAAATTTCATTTAATGCCTTTTCCTCTTCTGGAGTAACAACATTATCTGATTTGGTTAACAATGATGCTAATCGGTATAAAAATGAGCTATACTCGTCACTTTGATTAAAGTTTGATAGTCTTAAAATTGATGGTAAAGAGAAAACTTCTTCTTCTTTTTTATTGTTGATACTAACGCTGATTGGGTTATTATTTTTACCAAAACCCAAACATGTTGAATAGACTTTGTTGAGTTTGCTATTATCTGAGTTGTCAATAAGTTGTTCAAAAGTTTGATCATTTATAAAACTTGCATCCTCTCCAAGTAATTCAGCTGAGATTGAAATCAACACTGCCTTTTGGATTTTGTTATCACCGAACTCTTCATAGAGTAGATTATATATTTTAGATATATCAAACAAAATACAAAATTGAAGAGTCTCTTTGTATTCCTGAATTTCGCCTTCTTCAGAGTGTTTTTTTAGGAATTCATTAACCTCTGAACTGTCTAATAATAGGTTATAAAGTTTAGTTATTTGTTTTTTGAGGTCTCCAATTAAACTCCAATACTCATCTTTGTCTGTTAACTCAAGGTCACTATTATTTGAAGCGTTTTTAGGGTTTACGATGGTTGAACTTGAAGACATTAACTTAAAAAGTGAGTTATTGCCATGAATCAATTCATATTTAGAATACAAACAAATTGGTAATGCTGGATTATAAGAATGTCTTTGGTCGGCACTTCCATCTTTATTTACATATTGATAGGTGTAGCTTTCTATAGTAAGATTTGAGGTATCTTTTTCAGTTTCAATGAAGCGAGATTGATTGCTTTCCAATACCAAGTTTTTGTACTCAACTAGTTCATACTCTTTCGTTTTAACAATCATTAATACATCTGGAAAGAAGAAGTATCCAATATTATTGATAGTTAAGTTGGGGATTGGAACATTGCACTTGATATTTTGATAAGGTAAAGAATCAAAAGAGGGTTTGATTTCTACTCTATTAATGGAGTTCGATGCTCCTGAGCTCTTTTTGAGATTATGATTTTTCTCTTCTGATGCGATAACCCATAAGAAGTTGTCATGGATTATTTGTTTGAATTGTTCAGCTATCGAAATAAATGTGTTGGTGGATACTTCATCATATTCAAGAATAACTGTACGCAATTTTGATAAGTAGAACTTAAGAATAAAATACGATAAAAGGAGTATTCCAATTAAGCTAGCAAAAGCCGTTTTGTGGTTTTCAGAGTCAAGAGAATATCTCTTAATCACATCTTCTTTCAAAAGTGATTTCTCAACCAAGCAATCACTCTTCTTCACAACTCCTACTTCTCCTTTAACTGATATTTTATACCATTTTGAATCTACAGAGTCAATGAGGTCAAATTTTTGACCGTAATCTAACTTACTTAATAAGTCTGATTTTTTAAGTTTTCGTTTAGTAGTTGCTTTGGTTTTGTATAGACTTGCATCAACGTTGTTAATGTTAACAACTGTTTTGTAAGACTTTTCTGTTTTGATGACTTTGTTTTCATAGTTGAAGATGAAAACGATCGCTCCTATTATTAATAAAACCCAAACAGGTAATACCCAATTAAACTTATTTTTTTTGGTTATTATTTCTTCAATCGAGTTACTTAAAGTCATCTTATCAAATTGGGAATTTTCTGAATTAAAGGTTAAGCTATGCTTTTAAAGCAATAATTGCAAACAATTATCAACTAGTCTTATGTGTGATTAAGATTCATTAGTGAGTAATTGATTGAAGATCTTTTGAATAGAAGATGTAAATTATCTATTTTTATATAAAGTGGAATTATTATTAATCTAAACTGCATTTAGTATATAAAGGGTATTGTCATGCTTGTGGGGCTATTAATATTTGTAGGATTAATAATTGGAATTGTTAAGTTTATCTTTCCTGCAATGTTATTTATTCTTATTGTATTTGGAGCAGTACTATTGATTTACAATGTATTTACTAATATTTATTTCGGCAGTGAAAAATTCCTGAATCTAAAAGATTCAATTCAAACTTATATAAATAATTGTAATGAATTGAATAGTCACATTAGTGAATTGAAGAACTCATTTGTAGAGGTAAATTCTTATGATTTCGGTAAAGGAGATCTCATTGATAACAGTGTTTATAATTTTAAAAGGAAAGAGTGGCAAAATAATATTAAGACTCACCAAATTTATAATTGTTCTTTAGCAGTTTGTAGAAGTGCCACCAATCAACCTATAAAATATTTGTGTAAGTATTTTAATATAGAATCAGATGAAATTACATTGTCAAATTTCGAAAATGTACTTAATGATTTCGCTGCCGCTCAACAAGGCAAGGATTTGCTTCGAGATGAAAGAGATACAATACTAAATAGTATTAGTAACTCGATTCCAAGTGTAATATTGTATTTTAGTAAGAAGGAAGTAATTAAAAAGCTTGGTTTTGAATCATATGATTTTAGTGACTTATATTTTCCAGTTTATACTTTTCAATATATTTCAGCTGGGGGGAATAGTTCAGCCAAATGTGATATTAAATTAGATATTGAAAATCTGGATAGATTAGTTCTTTATTTAAATGATTTAATCAAATTTAGGAACAGTATTCAGGGGCAAAGAGCACTAATGACTTCCTCATTAAGGGAGAAAATTAAATCAAGGGATAATTTTTGTTGTAAAAAATGTAGTTTATCGATTAGAGAAGAAAAAAACTTGCTACTTGAGATAGATCATATCATCCCACTTTCAAAGGGAGGGTTAACTTCAGAAGAAAATTTACAGACTCTTTGCTGGAGATGTAATAGAACAAAAGGGTCAAAAATTGAAGTCTTATAATTGCCTCATTGCACTTTGTATTCTTATTTTTTTATAATTGTTTTTAAATTGAAGAGAAGGCTTTTTAATTATAAACAAACCCGCATTTCATTTGAATTCCCTCTCGTGCTACTCACTTTGCTACCCCTGCCGTAAAATAAAAAAAACCACCTCGTTTGAGGTGGTTTCTGTGGTCCCACTAGTTGACTCGGTTCGTACACTAACGAATCTAAATCGTATCAAAACCAAACCAGATTAATCTATTTGTATTTTTTGAGTTTCTTAACGGATTAGTATCCGGTTAAATCACTCCCTTGTGCTATCGTATTTGCTGCTCGTTTTTGATAGCCTTTCATGATAGAAATTAAGTTTGTGTTCTATTAAATCTCGAAATTATTTTATGTCTGTAAGGATATCCAATTCGCTAATTTTAAAGTCACTATCATGTGTTAGAAGTACTAAATTGTAATCTTTGCAAATAGAAAGTATTATATTATCCACAAAGTCAAGTTCAACGTTCTTTAAATATTTTTTAATATCGTTGGAATCAAAAGATTTTTCTACAATGGTAAAATGATTTAAAATTTGCTCTGTAACAATTGTAGAAATATCACTTATTGTACTTTTGCCTTCTGGACTATTTCGGAACTCTTTGTATTTCAGACTTGGGTTTACTTGGTCTTTTATTTTGCTGAAATCGAATCTTATTGCTCTATTTATTATTTCAGAAATTACCTCAATACTAATGCATAAAATATTCCCTTGCGCTCGTAAATCGTTATATACTTTAGCATATTTTTCTTCCTTTTTAAATTGACCAGTTGGCCAAAAAAGAAAGATCAATACATTAGCGTCAACATAAATCTTCCGATTAATTACTTTATGGAAATCATTTAATTGAATACAATTTGCCATAATATAAGTTAAGCTAAAGCCTCAATGCTTCTTTTTAGGGCTTCAGGGTCTTTGAAGTAAAGTTTAGCTGTATCTACTACTCGTTTTAAAGCAATTTTCCCTGAATTTGATATATTGGAAACTTGGATGTTTTCTCTAATAAAGTCCTCTGAATAATTCTTATATAATTGCCCAATTGCGGAATTTAAAAATGCAGTTGTAACCATTTCAATGTTTTGAAATGAGACATTCACTTTCTTTTTATCTTCAATTGCCTTTGTAATGAACTCATAAACTTTTTGTCCATCTGTTGCTTCAACACCATAAGCATCACCAATTGTGTTTATAATATTTATTGTTGCGCTATCCATATTTTTAAAAAATTTCGTTAACATCAACTTCTTCACTCAATAAATAATTATTAGAATCATTTGTTTTAAACTGCAAATTAACAATAGTTCCAGGAAATTCGCCATTAAATTTTTTTAATTGCTCAGATTCGCCATCATACTGATAAAAACCATCTTTACTTATAATTTGCATTTTGCCTTTATTCATACTCACAAACTCTCTTAAAACTGCTAATCCTAAGCCTCCAGATAGCCCTTCTTTAGTTGTTTTAGATTCCTCAACTGCCCATTTTAATGCTTGAATTGAACTCAAATTACTATCAAATCTTCTATTAATTTTTTCTCTAAATCCAATTCCTGTATCAACTATAGTAAATTCAATTTCACTTTTATTTGGGAAAAATTGTCCACAAGTATATATGTATTCTGTTTCACTATGGTATTGTGCATTTACAAATATTTCATAAATAGCTTCAACAATTTTTTTAATTACTCCTTCAGACATCTTGGGTAGGTCTGATATACGTCCTTTAATAAGTTCTTCAATGACATAATTTTTGAAATATTTCCCATCCGAGGTTTTTAATTTCTGAAATTTTATAGTTGTTCTATTAATATCCTTTGCTTTCTCACGACCAAAATATGATAAGAAGTCATTTTTTGATAAAATTTGTTCAATTTGAGGTGATATATAATCAAAATTTATGTCATTTAAGTTTGATATAAATTCATCTAATACAGCTCCTAGAGCTGCACTCATATTTGCTGCAAAAAAACTACGTATTTCAATATGAATATCTTCGAAAAACGCACTTTTGTAGTTTTCATAAAGGTTTATTATTCGTTGAAAACTATCAAAAGAATTGTTAATGGAAACCAATTTATTCATTTTTCATTATCTAATTCTGCTTTTTGAGAGTACGGCGTTGTTTAATTTTAATCAAAGTTTTTGCCCTCTGAAAATAATGGATATTTAGTATTATCTACCTTTTTTATGTTTATGTGGCTTTAAGGATGGAATATTTTTAGGGACGTCCTTATTATCCCTTTGTCTTTTGTCTGGTTGCCCGGTAGTTTTTGCAATTCTTTTTGGTCCTCGCTTAATATCATCCATAATCTATGATCATTTGTTTGATTCTAATTTAAGAAAAATATTGTCAATGGGGCTATTATTATTGAAAAATCAAGTTAATAGATATTTTGTTTCTGAAATGTAATATTGATTTAAGAAACATGTAACTAAATCGTATGATAGAAAATTTATATGAACCATACTTTTTTCCAATTGTGATGAATAGAAGCATAGTTAACCTATATCATAAACAAATATTCATTGATTGGTTAAAATATATCCGAGAGGAAGATTTTAGTAAAACTCAAAAACATATCGAACCCATTTCATTTTTGATAAATGATTTTGAATACCAATCAGATTACGATAACTGGTTGATTAAGAATTTTAGTAAGTTGTTTGAGATTCGATTAAGCTACTCCTGTGTTGATAAAACTTTGTGGCCAGAAATTAGAACATTTGACGTCTTTAATCAATGGTTTGAAGTTCGACATAGTAATTTGATTATTGACCTTGGGGAGGGACCTGTTGAAACGATATAGGACATTAAAAGTTTGTTTATATTTGAATTATAAAAATCTTCTTGGAAAGATTCAAAGACTTTGGAAAGAAGAGCTTATGACCGTACTTTCGAAAAACAAGATCTAAAAATTATAATTGATGTTTTACAGGTAAAATGAAATCTGCCTAAAAACTAATAAAAGAACGTAAATGAAGATTATTCTATTTTTTTGTCTTTTAACTCCGTTGGTAATGTATTCTCAAAATGAATCAAACAACCCCAATTATGGAAGTTATGTTTTTAACAATTCAGAAAGAAAATTAAGTTGGGTTAAAGTTGTTAAAGTAGATTCCACTTTAAGTCCTGAATTAATTAAGGAATACTTTATTAAAAATAGAATATTAAAATTTGAAAATAATGATAATTCTTATTTGTATGGGGAACTTTTAAAGACGAAAGTAGATGCTATAAAGTATGGATATTCAAGTATGAATGCCCCAATTGTATTTCAAAATGATTTCATTGGAAATGTTACATTGGAAATTAAGACTGGGAGATACCGAGTGACTATTAATAAAATACGATATATCAACAATGGTAATGATGATATAATTACAAAGTCAGTTGTAGGTTTCACTGCACCTTCCTCAAAAGGCAATGAGGAGGAATTGGATGGAGCATTTTCATTTAAAGAAGATGGGAATGTTAGAACTCGAATAAAAACAATGTTTGAATTGCTGGATAAACATTTCAGTGATTTATTTCAATTCAAAATGATTTCTAATAAGAAAGAAGATTTTTAAGGTCTTAAACAATTCAATAGTTTCTTCACTTTTAAATCTTTTGAGCCCATAATTGATAAAAAAATTAGCGGATTAAATCCAATTGAAAATGCCATGTTTAATACCTAATTAGACTCGGGTAATAATCTTACAGTTGTGAAAATTTCTGAAAAAATAGAATGCTGGGACAAAAGTATTAAGATTTTAATCGAGAATCTTTGGAAACAAAGTGATGATTCATTTTCATTATTTAAAATTAAGAAACATGTTTTTTTTATCAAAAGTGGTTTAATTGTTGCAATAATTTCATTGATAATAAGTTGTGGGTTAGCAGGACGAGAATTAATCCAGGGAGATTATCAAATTTATGGAGAAGAAAGAATTGGCGCAATTTGTAGAGATGGATGGGAATCTTTTTCAATCGGAAGTGGTACATGTTCACATCATGGAGGTGTTGATTATTGGAAATATCCTTTAGTCAATTATCATTATGCGAACCCTAATCCTTACTACATTGCTATTGCAGTATCAATTTCATTTTTGCTGATTTTTTCAATTTTCAATCGAGCATTCAGGCTTAGGTTGATAGTTTATAATTTAGAACTTTTCTATTGGTTAATAACAATTCTTTATTTATTACTAAATCTACTATTTTCAATTATACTAATTTTATCCCCTAAAAGAGAAAAGTAAGCTTCTGTTTGAGTTGTATAATAAATGTCTTCCTTTTAAAGGCTGGTTTTATCAATTGCTCTCAATTGATTTGTTAATTCACCAATATATATAAACTCTTCTTTCTCCTTTGGTCCATTTATCACTGAATTTCCGGTATAAAGGCTCAGATATAGGCCAAGTATATATACCATTTCGTTTTTGTTGGGTGCAGCTAATATTATTGGATCGTTTGGGTTGGAATTAAATTCATTTAATATATTATCTAGAATTCTAGATATATAATTCATTTCGGGAATTACTGCGGAGTTGACTATTTTATTTGCCTCTTCGGGGTCGAATAAAGCCATGTGATAGATCTTATTATTTATAATATTAATGGCTTCATCATTGATTTCTACATTGCAGCTTAGTTTCATTTTTCTTGAGTTTTGATTGAATTAGTCTTTATTTCGTTTTTGATGAGCATTTGAATTTGTGATTCAGTTAGTACGATTTTCATATTGTCTTTTTTTTAATAAATATCTTGATGTCCAATTTTTTCCAAAATTTCTGCCGGATTTTTTTTGGGAATTATTAACTGTTTGGTATTGATGGTCTTTTTTAGGGGTATATAATTATAAATTTAAAGCAGGGATACCTGGGGAGGACCTCCTGCAAGGGGGACCTGATCCCACACTGAATTTGCTTCGCATTTTTAGCACCTATGGTGAGGTTAGATATGGCGGTTTCTGATCTGAATCTGATCAGGATCAAAATAATATTTTTGTTTCGCATATCTATAGGTGGGTACTTAACTACCTTTCATTGATATCAATAATCTAATAAGAATATTTGCGTTACTTCATTACATTGCCATCATCAATTTTTTGACTTTTGAGATTGTATTAACATGCAGTCCTGTGATTTTGGAGACTTCAACAGATTTGTAATTCTTTTTCAGTAATTCCATAGCATGTTTGTTTTTAGATTTTGAAAGGAACTTTAAGGGGTCTTCGATGCTGCCAGCCTTTCTTCCTAAAAATACGTTGCCTTTCAATTTTGCCAGTTCAATCCCTTCTTTTTGTGCGATTTTTATCATCTTTCTATTCATTTCTGAAATCACTGACATCAATGCGATACACATTTTTGATATTGGATTCTCTGTCCCATCTGAATTAAGTGTTGATAGCCCTTGCTCAATAAAGTGAACAGGGATTTTTCTCTCAACCATGAAATGAAGAAAATCTACGATTCCTTTTAAATCTCTTCCGCACCTGTCGATTTGCCAAAAAGATACAGACCCCACCAAATCCAGTGAAATCAATTTAAATAGCTCTTTGCCCCCCTCTCTTTCAAACAAGGCAACCGTGCCTGATACCCTATCCTCTATGACTTTGTCATAATTAGATTCTTGAACTCGTTGCCTTTCTGGATTTTGGTCAATCGAGCTTACTCTTACATAAAGAATGTTTAGTTTTCTCATAATATTAGACTTATGGTTTGATAACTCTAAAATTATGCCTTAATGCACTGTAATGCTGCATTTTTACATCAATTTTCACTTCTTTTTATCCCACATATTCAAGTATACTCTAATATTATGATTGGTATTATGGCTAAAGAAATAATTTATATTATTTTTTTTAAAATGGTTTGAGTTTCGAACATAGGTCAATTCCCACCTCTTCTATTTACGACCAAAAATCACTTTTAAAAGTACCCGAATTTTGGATATCGATACTAAAAACCCAAATTTCGTTTTAAACATCATTTGAAATATTCACCTATCGATCTTACGACAAAAACCTCCTTTAAATTACAGGAAGTGGGGTTGGATTTCTTAGCAATTCCTTAGCATTAGAAATTTCTACTATGAATAAATTTCCTTTATATTTTATAAAGTCCATTATTGATACGTTACAGATTCAACTTTAGTATAAAAGATAAGATCGCCCTTTTCATTTAGGGTATTTGAATTTGCCTAACGAATCAATGGGGGATTTTTATTATTCATTAAACGTTTTATAATATGAAACTTGTAATTCCATTGTCGGTGGATGTAAAGTCATTGGTTTCAAAGTTAAATCTCTCTGCAACCCTTTCAAAAAACCTGAAACAAAGGATTTATTACATACTGTCTCGAATTGTAGTACATGATGGGAATATGGAGTTCTATGAGGATAATGACTATTACAGAACGATGTGTTCAGAGAACATGAAGAATATTTTAGGACCAAGGTATTACCGGCACGCCATGAACTTATTGATGAATACAGATAACCCGGTAATTGAATGTAACCAATCATATCAAACCGGTAAGTTTTGTAAGAGTTATCGTCTAACTGAAAAGTACAATACCGGAGAGGTTGAATACCGGTCATTACCCGCTGATTTGGATATGGTGAATCGAATTAAGAAATCACGACCATCCTATATGGAAGGATTGGCAATGATGAACAAATATGATTTCCTTATCAGTCAGTTTAACAAACATCGATTATCTGTGGACCCAAGTGTATTTGAATACATAATCAATATGTACAGGCAACTTAAGGAGCGGGTAATTAGAGACAACAAGTACCAATTGATGGTTATTCATAATTTGATTGGCCGGTGGTTGAACATATTGGATAGATTAAATGATGGAGACCTAAATCCAATGGTATCAGGAAAAAATCATCGTTTAAACTCTTTGTTCACACAAATACCTAAAAATCTACGACCATGGATATTATGTGATGGGAAGCCACTTTTAGGAGTTGATGTAAAGTCATGTCAACCCTATCTATTAGCCACGGTAATGGAGAATGAGTTCTTTACTTCCAGTGTTGATGGATATAATCTTAAAACTATCTATCCTTCATTGTTCAAAGAATTGTATGACCGGAACTTAATTAAAGGTTTAAGGTATAATGGAAATGAATGGGTTTTAAGTAGTACTGGTTATACTATAAACTATGTTACCAATAGTACAGGTTCTAATTGTAATAACATATCATATTCTTCTAATACTATAAAATATTCTCCATTTATGTGGTGCCATTTTTTCGAACCCACAGAGATTAAGAATATTCAAGATTACCAATCAATACCATTTGAACGTGACTATTACTCTTTCGTAATTAAGACCAATTCAAATCCCGAGATTACATTGGAGGAATTGGAGAAAGAGAGGTCATCCTTCAAAAAAAGTACTATGTATCTTCTTTTTGATGGTAACCAATCAAGGAGAAAGAATAATCCAAAGATCAAGTACATGAACCAATATTACCCCGGAGTAACCAAATGGTTGGAGTTGGCACTTGAACACATTGGTGGTAAAGAACTATCATATATCCTTCAACGAACGGAGAGTTATTTCCTTTTGGACAAAGTTTCAAGACTATTTAACCATGATAATCCAAACGCACCAATATTTACAATACATGATGGACTTTATACTAATGAAGAATATGTTATGCAGTTAAAAGACTTGATTACAGACGCCGGATTTGAACTTACAGGAATATTGCCGGGAGTAAAGATTGAGCATCCAAAAATCGATTTGAATCCCTCTGTTGAAGATGTTGAAAAGTATTGGAAAAAGGTCAAATGGATAAAGAATCAAAAACAATTTGACGAAAAAAAACGAAGTGTTTTTCAGTCCAATATTGACCGTTCAAAAATATTTTTAAAAAATATATTGTAAGTTTTTTGCAAAGTACAACAATGTTTATACCTTTGTCAAACCAAACAGAAAAAAGGTATATGTTATTCATTCAGGAGGTTCTTACTTACGGTAACGAAATTGTTCAGCACGCGCTGAATGCTATGAATTGGAATGATGTTACCAACCAAAATGCATATTTTTTTGCTTTGTTGGGATATACTAACAATGAGTTGAACAAGGGGATGACCAATAAATTCTTTGAAGACCACCCAAAATTAAAAGGTGTCCCACAAATCAAAAGTGTGGTTGAATTTATTTGCGAGGATAACTTTAAGGATGATACCTATTTTGACGATGTTAATTCAAAATATTGGCAAATATTGGATTCCTTGAAAAATGATATGGTTAAATTCTACACACATAATTTTTGTGAAACAAATGAAGGCGGCAAGTTTTATGAGTTTCATGCTAAGTTTTACCAAATGAGTCTTCAGCTGAAGAGGCTACGTTTGGTAATTCAACCAGAATTCCATGTTATAAAGAATGTACATCCCGTAAGTAAGATCCCATATCTGTCTGTTCGAGGATTTTGGCTTGATGATAATGACAAGAAGGTGAAGTTATTTACCAAGTCTTTAGGTAGGGAAGATAGTTTTGTTGATGGGAAAAATGATATTGAAATGTTGAAAGAAGCGGCGAAGCAAATTCAACAGCTATCATTTGCAAAGTATCAGGAGGAGTATAAATAGTTTTTTTTATATATTATGTAAGTCTTTTTGTAAGTTAAACATGTAATGCACGATAAATTTAGTCATCAATCTACTTGGGAGAGAGTGGATTGATAATGGCCAGTGCTCTGCCAGGCCAAAATGACTTGAAGAAATACTTCGAGTCAATCGCAGCGCCCTATTTTTTTATCATACTTGTAAGTAAAAATAATAGACTTACAATTAAACAAAAGAGAAAATGAAAGAGATCAATATTTTAAAAAACGCAACACAAGTTTTTGAATTAACGCAAGAGGAGAATAATCATTTTGATAATTTGTCACTTGGGAGGCTACATTCTCTGAAAATTTCTGAAGTTTATATTCCTTCAGAAATGAATGAGCTCTACGATTATTCCAATCGACAAGACGAAATTCAAACTTTGTATGACAGTATTATTGAATTTGGTCAACTACAACCAATTTTAGTTATTGAGATCAATGGTCAATATTGTATCATTAATGGTGTTCTTCGATATGAAGCAATTATTCGTTTAGAAAAAAATGAAATTAGTGCTTATGTTTTGGAACATACTCTTGAAAAGGGTGAAACTTCATTAAAGGATCTTATTGTTCATTCGCAAATTCAGAAAACAAAATCTGCGAAAGAGAAAATCAGAGAATTTATTTCAATTCTTCGAATTGATTCTTTTGATCCAAATCTACTTCGTGACCGTAACCAGCGATATGAATTTTTATCTAAATCACTAGGTAAAGGATGGTCACGCAGTAATGTTATCTTAATGATGAATGTAATCAAGTGGACGATGGTTAATGGTGACCATCTTAATATTGTTGAACAAGTATTTGAGGGAAAAATTCTTGTATCACAAGCAGCTTTTATTACTGAATCCCTAGCTCGAGATGATTATAATTATGAAAAAGAGGGAGAATCTAAAATTCTTGCCAAATATCTCCAGGGAGCTTTCAAAAAGGATAAAGCAATTTCACTAATTGAAACGTTTAATTACAAGCGCAACGAAGGATATTCAGAAATTGAAATTTATCCTATCAAAACAGAAAACTATGAAATTATTCATGGAAGTATTGAGGAAGTAGAATTGCCAGAGAATATGGAAATTGACGTCGTATTCTCTAGCCCAATTTATTACAAACTACGTAGATATGGCGATGATCCAAACGAAATGGGTTGGGAGGCCACTCCCAAGTTATACGCAAAAAGACTTGTTGATACTTTAATGAAGCCTTATGCTCGACTTAAGGAGTCAGGTAGTATGTTTATTAATTTAGGTGAAACATATGAAAAAGGCCAATGTTTAGCTGTAATTGAACACGTGGTTTTGGAAATGGTTGAACGTGGAATGTTTTATGTTGATCGTGTAATATGGAAGAAAGACTCAAATAAACCTATTTCAAATCAAAATCATCGTCTTCAACCTAGCTATGAAGTAGTTCTTCATTTTGCAAAATCCAAGAACTTCTATTTTAATCGATTCAAAATCAAAAAGGATATTACGAATTTCAATATATCGAAAGGATGTAAAGATTATGGATGGGACGGGGTGAATTATTATGTACCAAACTTTTATAAACAACTTCGCAATGTATTGAGCGAAAACGAATTACACGATATTGTTACCGTTCAAACAAATGCCTCAAGACTTAAACATGTAGAAGGTGAAGAATGGCATCCTGCCACATTTTCCCAAATGCTACCGGCTGTATTTCTATCAACATTTTGTCCAAAGCCCACTGAAGAATATGTACCACTAGTTTTTGATCCGTACAGTGGGATTTCCAGTTCAGGTTCAACTGCTCTTATGATGGGATACAGATACTGCGGTGTCGAACTATATCAGAAAAATGTTGAAACCTCTAAACGTGTGTTGTTTGAAAATTCTGCCGAATTTGATCCAAGGGCATTAGATTTCTTGGAGGCTCAAAAGGAATATGAATTTGCAGCCTAATAGTCACAACATCACCGTGATTTAGTTATCCAAATTTCTTCTGGATTATTGAAATCCTCATCGAAACGATGGGTAAGGGGATTTGTGTGTCAAAATCGTAAAACCTGTGGGTGTATGGGATATTAAACCCTCAAAAAACTAATAACCTTTTGGTGTATTAGGTTAACCATAAATTATAAAATGGCAAACGTGAATTTTAGTGACTTTGAAGAAATTAAGCAGTTGATTAACCTAACTGAAGTAATTCCAGGATTAGAGTGTAATTATCCAGTCAATTTTGATTTGGGACAATCTATTGAATTTACTTACCACGAAAACGGTTTGGAGTATATGATTTTTGTAACACCGAAATTTTGTAAAAAAAAGGTATGTCATTACAAATTATATGATAAAGTAAGCGCGATAACTAAAGAGTTGATAGCAAAAGGGTCATTTGAAAATTCCTCTTTGTTAGAATTTTTTGTCTTGGAAGGCTCATTATTTCAGCCCCAAAAAGCAACGTATGATGAAGTTGTAAGCGCAATTTCAAATATTGATATGAATGACGCATATGATCCAAGTAAAAAATTTTGGATTAATAACTTGTAAATAATTTTCAAAGGGCGTAGCCTAGCGCTGCGTCCTTACTAAAACTATTTTAATATGAATTTTAAAGAAAGACCAATCTATCAGTTAGATTCAAATCAATTGGAGTGGGTTTTATCCAAGATATTGGATAAAAAATTTGATGAACTGATTGAACGCATTAACAAACCAGATGTGATTTATACACGTGACGATGCGGCTAAGAACCTCGGAGTAAGACCTAATACTATTAGTTCTTATATCGAACAAGGATTATTGACCAATAAAGGTGTTGGACGTAAGATTTTAATATCATCAAAGGAAATAGAACGACTTTTAAACAAGAAACAAAGAACCTTTAATAACGCAGCGTAATGGCAGTAACATTCTTCATCAAAACAAAAACCAAAGAAAAGTCATCTATTGGAGTATCAATTAACTACGATGGTATGGAGCGTATCGTGTTAACTCTTCCAAATCTTAAAGTTAGTCCTAAAGAATGGGACAATGGTGGAATGAAAACTTCGAGAGGGAAACAAGAGAACTCTTACATCCAAAGTGATTTGAATGAGTTCCAAAATAAGGTGGATCGATTCTTTCGCGAATTCAGACGTGTTAATGAAACAAATCCAACCAAGGAAGATATTGCAACATACCTTAAGTCAGACACGAAGCTTGAGGATTACTTCAAACCAAAGAAGACTACTTTAATGATTCCAATGATATGGAAGACTATTAAGGAACGTATGAATGGCGAGGAATTAAATAATGGGAAGAAGTACGAGCGTGGTACTATTGATAACTATGAGTCGATGATCCGAGCCTTTGAACGATTCCAAAAGTACCGTAAAAAAGGGATTACAAACGTAGAAATAGTTACTCGTGAGTTTATATTGAGTTTTGAGAACTACTTAACCAACGTGGAAAAGCTGCGATTGAACACCGTTGGGGATAGACTTAAGAACCTTAAGACATTTATCAATCTGTATACGAAACGAGGATTCTTGCCACACAATCCATATATCAAGTACAGTATTAAAATCCCAAAGGAACCCTCTACGAGTATTGCATTAGATAAGGATGAACTACAAGATATGTATGATTTAGATTTGTCTGACAACCCTCAATGGGACCTTATTCGAGACCAATTCTTGGTACTTTGTTGGACAGGTTTACGTATTTCGGACTTCGCTCAATTCAATTCATTTGATAGGGGAAAAGAAGAGATTATTACCCTTCACAACGAGAAGACAGATGCTGAGATTCATATTCCAATCTTTCCGATGGCTAAACGTATTTTGGACAAGTATAATGGCCGATTCCCAAAGATGGTAAACGAACAGACAATGAACGAGGAGATTAAGGAAATTGGGAAGATGGTACCAGGTCTTAATCGTTCGATTCAGATTAAGTACACAAAGGGTGGGGTAGTGGTAAAAGAGATGTTGAAACGCTATCAATTATTAGTTCTTCACTGTGCTAGACGTACTTTGGCTACGAAGTTGGTAACTGAGCTGGGGATTGATTTAAAGACTGTGTGTTTGATTACAGGTCATAAGTCAATAGTCACTTTAGAAATCTATTTGAAGCACAATAATAAGAATGCATTAACCGGTGTGATTGACAAGGTTAAGGCGTTGGAGAGTTTGGTTAATATTGAGTGACTTTTTCAATGATTTCAATTGACAGGCATATTTACCTGTATTTTCCATTCGTTATTGATTTTTTTGAAAAAGTATAAACCTCTCCCTTCGAATATCACATCATTGTTGTGATTGTATCTGGAGTATTTAGCATAGATATAGCAATCAGTTTCAGAAATTTCAACCCATCTGATTGAATCAGTTTTAGAATAGGCATATCCTTCTTGTAATTTATGCTCCCTTATGAATCTCATGGCTTCAAGAAATGAAGTTTTATTTTCTAGAATGATAGGTTGCTCAAGAAGTAAGGTAACAGGGAAGTGAAATTGTGTGCCCAATTTTTCATAATCAGCATCTGTAAATGCTTTCAAGTATTCTTCCCACTTCAAATAGAAATCATTTTCAGTCATAGAATGAGACGTTTTTGCACTAAAAATAATAAAATTCTATTTATGGTACTATTGTTATTTTGTGTGAAAATGGAAATTTTAAGCTAATTATATGCAGAATATTAAAGATTGTATAAAATTAAACAAAGTCTAATAAATGTTCGAAATCCCCTCTCGTGCTACTCACTTAAATTGCTATATCTATTTAATGAAGAACTTAAGACTTCTGTCATATGATTTTTCAGACTTTGGGGTTCTAATACAGTTAGTTGATCAGTGTATTTCAAAATGAAACTTTTAAGTTCGTCATTTACCTCAATTTGTAGATTTAATATAGTTTCACCTAGCATGTTTTCGTTATATTGGATCCTCTGTGAGGCGTGAAGTGGGTATTTTTCTAGATATCTACATATCCAATTCCCTGAATTAATTATAATCTTCACTTGTTCAGGTTTTAAGTCAGGTTGCTTTAGATTATTTCTTAATATACCCATACAGTTTATGAAGTAGTCCGAAGGGTCAAAATTGGATGGGATATCTACCTTTACTCTTTGAGTGTATTCATTTATTGAATCAATTCGGTCTAATGCCAACAGAAGAATATCATTGATATTGAGAGATATTTGGTTTTCATTGTCTTTAAGCATGATGAATAAAAGATACCATCCTGTATACCATCCATTATTGTATTCCTTAATCATCAAAGGAAGTCCAACAAGAGATTTATTAACAGAAGACTTTGAAATTCCTTTATGTGTTATTGAAATTATTTTTTTGCCAGAGATACATTCAATTAATTGGTTAAGTTTCTCTGACCCTGATCTTTCTCCATCTTTTATTAACTGAATTATTGGCCAAGATAGTATTTCGTGATGATTTGAAAGGGTATTCTCAAGTGAAATGGCTCTTAATTTATTTACTAATCCTTGGCTTGCTCCATCTGTGAAAAGATGCTTGTTGAATTCGATGATTGATGCAATTTTTTTCAATTCTCTTTCTGACAATGAAGCAAATGCACTAATATCCTCTCTTACATAGTAATAGCGATTTTCCTTACGATTAAATTTTAGTAATTCTCCCTTTACCTCAAGTGTTGGATATCTTTCACCTATCCGCTCTTTTAAATATTTAATATCCCTAAAAAATGTTCTTTCAGAATAGTCTTGTATTCCATATTGATTAAGAAAATATGATTGAATGGCTTCGAAATTCACATGAAATGATTTCTGATGCAATAAGTTATTGATGTCTAACAATCTGGCCTGAAGATTCATTTGCTATAAAATTATTTTTATCAAAATCAGTTCGTTGCCACATATTGGCAGCGTAAACTTATACTTTTGATTTGTAAAATGAAAGTTGAAAAGTTTTATGGAACGATATCATCCTCCAAGTCATCAATTGAGTTTGTATTCATCTTTTTTAGGAATTCGAGGAAATGAAGTAAAGTCAATTACCCTTGACGATTATTTTACTGAAATTATGCATTATGAATGTGAAATAGAGACTCATTTGATAGATGTACTATATAAGATCGGAATCGAGGCAAGTGTTAAAACAGACAGGTATAGTCTTCCTTATAAACACGAATTTCGGCAAGTTCAAGTCAGTTACAGGAATATAATAGAGGCATTTGATTTTCAATTATTGACTTGTGAAATTGTAAATGAGTTAATAAAGGAGAAAGTAAAAAAAATACGATTTTATCTCATTGCAGATCTTATTCTTGAAAAGAATCCCCAAAGGATGGATATAAAGAAGACCTTGATTTCAAAGTTTAGATATTCAACTCATAAAACACATGAATAAGTACTTGTCAAAATCTGATTTCCAACTTGCAAATTCTTGTGCTAAGAAATTAGTTTACAAAAAGAAAGGGTATGCATCCTCCAATGATACAGATGAATACATGACAATGTTGGCGCAGGGGGGCTATATAGTAGGTAAAATGGCTACTCTATTATATCAAGATGGAATCGAAGTTGAAGGAAATACAAATGACTCATTGCGAATTACCAAGGATCTTATTGAGGAGAATGATTCTATTACACTTTTTGAACCAGCATTTGAATCAAATCAACGATTAGCGAGGATCGATATATTCAAAAAGTCTGGTAAATATATTCAGATTATAGAAGTAAAATCTGCATCAAGAGATTCTTCAAACCCAAATAATGATTCAATTAAACTTAAAAAATACACACAAGATGTCGCTTTTCAGTATACAATAATTAAAGATTTGTTCCCGGATTGTACAATTGAATGCTTTTTATTAATGCCAGATAAAGCAATTAGAACTAATATCGATGGCTTGGCAGGATGGTTTCAATTAAAAGAACAAACCATTTCAATTGAAGGTCAATTTGAAGCGCCAGAAGAAATAATTACACAAGAGAAAAGTAAATTTCAAAAGCCTGAAGTTGAGTTCATATTTGTGAATGACCCTCAATATTATGATTATATCGATTTACTTCATCGTGAGAGCATTTTAAGTTATTTAAATGTTACCGAGCAGGTTTTAGGTATGGAAGTAGAAATAAGAGTAAAAGCTGATTCATACATAAAAATTATTAATAATAATTTGGAGGCTAGGCCACAGGATTATCAAATATCTAAAGCATGTAAATCATGTGAATATTATGTTTCTGGAGATCCCAATTGTGGATTTTTTGAATGCTGGAAAGGTTCGTCAAAGTTCCCAGGTATATTCGATATGTATTATGGTGGAACCATAGGATCTAACAATTACCTAAATGAACTAATTAAAAAGGGAAAATTTGAATTTAATGATATTCAAGCTGAACGGCTATGCAAAAAAGATGGAAGTTTAGGCACTAGAAATATTAGACAACTTATTCAGCTTGAAAATACTTTTAATAAAAAAGAGTGGTTTTCAGATGAAATGAAGGCTGAATTAGCTAAATGGGAATACCCTCTTCATTTCATAGACTTCGAAACTTTTACTGGTGCTCTGCCGAGTCACATTCAGATGCGATCTTTTGAACTTATTGCATTTCAATGGTCGTGTCATACTGTTGCTTATCCTGGCGCAGAACCAGTTCATAGTGAATTCATTTACACCGAAGGAGGTTTTCCAAATTTCATTTTTGCTGAAACATTGATGAATCATATAGGCTTAACTGGTACGCCATTGATGTGGTCAACACACGAGAATACCGTTTTAAGAACCATTTATTATCAAATGAAAAATTTGAATTATAGAAACCCTAATTTAAATGAATGGCTAAAGAAAACGATAAAAGACAAGGAATTTGGAACAGAAGGGCGTTTTATAGACATGAACGCCTTTACTCTCAAACATTACTTTCATCCTGACATGAAAGGGAAAACATCGATTAAGAAGGTCCTGCCCTCTATTTGGAATAATAACAAGTATCTGCATGATATACCTTATTTTAAAAAATACTCAATCAAAGATTTAGATAATCAAATTTTAGATCCCTATGATGCTCTTTTTAATCTAGCTAACGAAAAAATGCGAGAGCTTGATGATGAGATGGATATTCAATCAGAGGATGTAAAAGGAGGGACTGGAGCAATGAGAGCATTCCAAAGGATTCGATTTGATAATTCTATTTCAAAAGAATATAAGGAAGAGCTAAAGCTTAGATTGTTGGAATATTGTAAGCTGGACACTATTGCCATGTACATAATATGGTTTTATTGGAAGGATAAATTACATGATTCATGATATTAGAAAAAATTAAAACTCAAGAATGTAATCGTTGGTATCTGGACGAGGTATTATATGATCGATTAGTGTACAGGACTAATTTCGTTGGAGATCCTTTTGCGTCGATTGAATTTGTCTTGAAAAAGGGAGATTCTAATAAAGCATTCGTTTTATATAAAAGTGAAGATAATATGTCTGGTACGGAGATGTTTTTCCAAAAGGAAATATCTGTAGAAAAGTATCTCGATGTCGCAGATGGAATGTCTGATATGTTTTTTGATTTTATTGTTTAATAATTTTTGTAACGTTAATAAAAATTTAGTTTAAATTTTAGATGTAATGAATAATGTAATTAAAGGAAAAGGATGTTTTAAGTTTCATCAGATATCTATTGCAGATAAAATCGAAGATTCGCCAATACTTTTTCAAAATCAAGAAATTGAATTAATTCAAAGTGAAAGTAAATTATCGCTAAGAGTTTCTTTAGATGTTATTGATTTAGATTTTAAAGAAGTATGGGAAGTTGGAGTTTCCGAGAGTTTCAATTCTAGTGAAAATTTGGAACCATTCGATTTGGAGATTATACGTGTTTCATTACTTGAATTTATAATTAGAATTTCTGCCACATGTAATAAATCCAATTGTGATGATAACATATTTACATTAGAGTTATTTTCAAAATTTAGTACTGTTTTACCGAAGCAGTTTATGGCCTTGGATTCGTTTTATGATTTGGCTTGATTTATTTGAAAGTAATATTTTTGATTCAAATCTAAATTTTATCAAACATTATTTATTAAAAATATTCTATTCGATTGAACTAAATTGTATTAAATCCTAAAATTACTTATGCCAATTTCAGAATTAGAATTTCATCCACATTTAAACTATTTCCAAAATCGTTCGTACGATAGGAATGCTATTAATCGTCTAATTATAGGCACATTCCCAATCTATCAGGTTACTGATAGTGTGAATGAAGATTTTGAGATATATGAACGTAGGGACAATAACAGGGAAACTAATATGAAGTTTTTTTATGGATCTCGAAAAAGTAAATTTTGGAGTTATTTATCAAGTATTTATTCGTCACCAGATTTTTTCAATAATGAATTGATTGATAGAGATCAGAAACGTAATTATGCGATTGATTTATTGTTTGAAAATAATATTTTAATCACCGATACAATAAAAAAGACAAATAGATTTGAATTAAGTTCAGATGATAAGGATTTGATGTATGAAAGAGGGGCCTCTGATTGGATGATAGATAATTTTGAATTTAACCTAGATATTATTGATTTATTAAATAGCCACCCAGAAATAAAGTCATTATACTTCACAAGTATAATCGAAAATGGTATTTCCCCATATGGGATATTTAAAAAAATCTTTTTTGACCATGAATTTATAGAAAGAGAACATTTTTGTCCAAATGGTAAAAATTGGGCAAAAGTCATAAGTATTGATGGTAGAAATTACAATATCTTTTTTTTACCAACACCTAAAGAGCGAACTATATCATTTACAGAAAATAGTCAGCATCCCCTTTTCGTAAATTATTTAAATTCGGTAGGGGGTATTAATTTTGTAAATAGGGTCATTTTTCCATTGGGTTCAGATTCGAAAATTCAAATCCAATCCTTCCGTAAAGATTTTTTAGTGGAAACATTTAAGCAGGCAATAGTCTATAATAACTTACATTATAATGGTTCCGTACATTAATTTTAGAAACTTTTATCTTTATTGCGAGGTTTATTGGAGATAAATTATCACCTAAATTAGTGTTCAAGTTTGTTTAATTTTAAATGAACTCTCGACGCTGTTGAGAGATATTGATGATTACTAATTCAAAAGTTTCAAGGGTAGTGTATGACTATTATTGTTAATCTAAATTTCCTCCTCTTTGTAAGATTTTAAATAAGTAAAATATGAAAAAGGTTTTCTGTATTGTTATTTTAGTTCTATTTGGTTTGATTAAATCATCTGATGTTAGTGGTCAGCAAATATTATGGACTACATCAAAACAGTTATTTGATGCAAAATATGTACCTCTTGATAGTGTCAAAGTGAAGGTGATGGAATACTATGATAACAATGAGTATTATGTTGATAATACAGGATATGATATTAATCGTTTCTTGAAAATATTCAAGGAGGATTCTAAAATTGGTGTTTACAAGAAAAAATTGAAAGAACTTAAGATTAAAAAAATAGTATTTTGTTTCAAAAGTAACCCAGGGAATGGTTCGATTATTACAGTAATTTTCCTTGGTGAAAAAAACTTTGATATGTTAAGTTTTTCAGAAGTTATTTCATCGGGTAGTCAACATACTTACCCCGAGGATAGTCAAAAAAGAGCCAAATTTAGTAATTGGCTTAATTCTGTGTTGGAATAGAAATACCCTCTCGTGCTACCCACTTTGCTACCACTGCCGTAAAATAAAAAAAAACCACCTCGTTTGAGGTGGTTTCTGTGGTCCCACTAGGATTCGAACCTAGGACCCCCTGCTTGTAAGGCAGGTGCTCTGAACCAGCTGAGCTATAAGACCATTCCGTTGAATTGG
>JACCDH010609264.1_pt1 | contig 24457 bp, 20 predicted proteins | sample 7442481 | NCBI WGS metagenome assembly JACCDH01 (sample SAMN15323433, study PRJNA562643) | freshwater metagenome | isolation source: river surface water | place: USA:Blue River Watershed | collected 2017-08-15
AGATGATGAGTGCGGCGGGCAGTGGCCTGTTGAAGGATGCTGACGTATTAATTCCCGTGCCGCTGCATTGGCGGCGGCTGCTGACGCGTAAGTTCAACCAATCGGCGGTGCTGGCCTATGGGGTGAGTGCGGCCAGTGGGGTTGCCTGCGCGGTGGATATATTGAAGCGGGTGCGCCCCACCAAGCCCCAGATGCGGCTGGACCGCAAAGAACGGGCAGCGAATGTGAAGCGTGCCTTTGCTGTTGAGCCTGCGGCGGAGGTGGTTGTTAAAGGGAAGGTGATTGTGCTGGTGGATGATGTGGTGACCACGGGGGCGACGGCCAATGCCTGTGCCAAGGCGCTGCTGAAAGCGGGGGCGAACGAGGTAAGAATCCTTTCGCTGGCGCGGACGGTGAAGGAATAACCGTGCTTTTGGGAAATTATCTTTCACAGCAAAAACAGCTGGTTGTGCCAAATTTGCGGTGGATATCCAAAAAAAGATAAAAACGGTAATAATTTCGTAACACTTCTCTGTTACTTTGTAGGGTGAAGAGGTGAAGTGGCTGCAGCCGCAGCTGACATTTGCCCTTTGGCATAAAAGATTTTTGGCGGAATTGCTGATAAAAATAAGTGGATTCCGTTAATGATTTTTTAAGTCTTTTATGCTAAATTGCAAATGTAAATAAGATAAAAATTTAACGAAATACAATTAGGAGAGTGGTTATGCGTTTCCCAACGGTAGAAGAGATTATTGCATTGGCTGATGGCAAGCCTACGCCAACTGAATCGCCGAAAGTCGAGGACATCGGTGTGAAGGAAGTAACCTCCGCCGCGGAAGGCAAGGGCGTGGGCACGGGTGACCCACTTGCGGGTATTTTGACCTATGAAGAGGGTAAAAAGCGCGCGGATGCGATTATTACCTATTACAATAAACTGTCGCCAGAAGCACGTTTAGAGCTGGTGCGTGGTTTGCGTGCAAAAATGCAGGAAGCAACCTACAGAAATGGTGCACCACTGATTCCGTCGGATGGTAAGTTTGCACCGATTGAATTCAGCGGTGTGACCTTTGCATTCCAAGCTATTGTGAAGGGCGAAGAGCTGAAAGACGGCAACGCGACCAACACGTTTGAAGAGTTTTCGACCTTTAAAAGCAACATTGGCGGCAAAGTGCGTATGCACCCTGATGGGCGTTATGGTCCTATCACTCATGGTGTGACGTTCGCACAGTTTGACAAACTGGAAGCGCTTGTTGCAACGGGCGGAACTATCCCGCATTATAGCGTAGAAGAACGCTCTGTTGCGAAGGGTAAAGCGGAAGGTAAGGGTAAGGGCGGCAAGTCTTCGGTAGAAAATGCCACTGACCTAGCGAATGGCAAATCTGGCGGCGAGACGGATGCTGAGCGTGCAGCGCGTGAAGCCCGTGAGCGTGAAGCGGCGGAAAAGGCGAAAGCGGATGCTGCGGCTGCAAAAGCAGCAGAGGATGCGAAGAAGAAAGCGAACCGTGCATCACCAGAGGATTTGGATAAATACACCTTTAAGCGTGCGCAGGTTCAATATTTTGAGCGCGTTATTAAGGAGAATAAAACTGCAGCAGGGTTCACCACCGAGCAGCTTGAAGGTATTACGAAAGCGGTGCGTGAGTACGCATTTGATGCAGACGGTAATGTGAAGAAGACGTCGGAAGATGGACGTAAGTTCGATATTAAGAACGACATTGTACAACAGCAATTGCGTTCCAAAGTTTACGAGAAGACCAAAGCGCTTGGCGTGAGCGAAGCGGATATTGAGAAGCTAAGCTTCACGCTTGATAAAAACGAGCGAACCCGCACGATTGTGGGCGGCTTCACGGCGGCTGAAAACGCAATGGTTCGTGCAGACGAAGCATTGTCGAAACAGGCTGAGAAAATTAAAGCCCATGTTGAGAGCTCTGATAACAAAGCGTATCTTGAAGGTAAAGGCATCAGCATTGAGAAGGTGGTTGACCTGAAAAGCGATGTTGCTGAAGATAAGCGTGGCGTATACTTCAAAACGAACTTTGTGCCACCACTGCAGAGCTTGGCGGAGAAAGAGCGTGTTGAGATCACCAAAGAATACGCTGAGAAAATCGACAACGAGAAGGCAAAGCTTCTAAAATACGATGTGCTTCAGCGCATTGTAAACGCTGGCTATCCTCAGTTGGTAGAAGTTCAGAAGGTGGATGAAAAAGGTGGTCTGGTTTTCAAAGATAAAGTGAAAGTAGATTATAACGCACAAGGTGACGAAGTGCGTACCACTACTAAAGTTCCAGTCATGGATGAGGTAAAACAGCCAGATGCGAAGGATATTCGTCCGATTGAACCCAACCTGAATGACCGCGCGACGAAAGAAGCGATGCTGGCAGCGGGGCTCATTGACGAGAATGGCGCATTTAAAACGCTTTCTTACACGGTGAAAGTGAACGGCGTAGAGGAAGCACGCACCGTTGCTGCGGATGTTGCGCTGAAAGATCCGAAGCAATATTCGGTGGCGATTAAGAGCGCGCTGGATACGGTCTATGCCTTCACGGAAGAAGAAGTGAAAGCCAACAAAGAGGGCGGTGCATATCTTGACCGCTTTATTGTGACCAAGAAGGTTGGCAAACAGCAGGAAGAAGAAAAGATTGCTGTAGAGAAAGAAGTGACGCGTCTTGAAAAAGAGCGTGACGTGAAGATCGAGAACTCGCCATCCAATGTGATGTTGCGTGATTCGTACCTTGCTGACGATAGTGACCGCATCAAGCAGGGTAAAATGGCCAAGTCGGTTCTTGGTAAGTATGAGGAGGCTAATAATCTTTACAAAATGGCCGCTCAATATGAAACCGAGCGCCAAATTGATGAGCTCAGCATGGATGGCACGACGCGCAAAGAGCGTAAGGGCCAGAAGCAGGCTGCTAACGATATCGAGGAATTCCTCGCTAAGCGTGTGGCTGCTGCAGAGAAAGAGGTGAAAGAGCTGGAGAAAGCTGAGAAAGCTGAGAAGGATGAAACCAAGAAGCAGGCTCTCACTGATAAACTTGCTTCAGCAAAGGAAACTCTGAAAGCACTGAATCCGCTCAAAGATCAGAAGATCGATCACTCCAAGTCGTTTGATACCAAAGATCGCGTGGATATTATCAACGTGAACCTTGGCGGTCAGGATCTCATCCATGTGGATGCGGTTACAAAGAAAGAGCTGGCCAAGAAGCAAGCTGATCTGAAGGCCGAGGCTGAGAAAGACGAGGAAGGCAAACTGGGCGTAACTGGTAATGATAAGGAAGGAGTTGGGAAGAACAAAAAGGGTGTTGATGAAGAGAAGACCCCCTCAAAATCTACCCAGCAAGTTCTTGATCAAAGCAAAGCTAAAACGCAGGAGACGTTGGCTGGAATATCGGAAGAAGTGCAGAAGCTTCTTGCAGATATCAACACGCATGTTGGTGCGCTGCGTGAGCCAGCATCTGCGCTTGATAACGGCTTCAGTGGCGAGAAAGCGCAAAAAGAAGCTAAGAAGTCCTGGAATAAAGCGGTTGGAGAACTTGAGGATGACCTCAAAGAGCTCAAAAAGCTTAACGCCAAGGACAAAGAGTCGGGTACTGCATTCGATACTGCAATGGAGGCAACTCTGAATAAAGCACGTGATGCAGGTGTGGTTGTTACCGATAAGTTTGAAGTGGATGAGAAACAAACCATCCAGAACTTTAAGGATAAGTCGGAAAAGCAACAACGCTAAGCGTTGCGACCCAACACTGACCAGACGCCCCGACATTGAGTTGTCGGGGCGTTTTGTTTTGCGTGGGGTGGGGTTGTTTGCTAGCGTGGGTGCATGAAGCCGTTTACCGCCGCCGTGATTCAGATGACCAGTGTGGACGATGTGGCCGCGAGTATTGCGGCGCTTTCGCCCTTGCTTGCGCAGGCCGTGGCACAAGGGGCGAGCTTTGTGGCAACGCCTGAGAATGTGTTCTATATGCGCCGCGAAGGCACGGTGCGTGTGCCGGATGTGGCGATGGAGGAGCATGCGGGGGTGGTGTGGGCGCGGGCGGCGGCGCAGCAGCATGGGGTGTGGTTGTTGCTGGGCTCGGTGCGGGCGCGTGAGGCCAATGGCGCAGTGTTTAACCGCAGCATTTTGATTTCGCCGGCGGGGGAAATTGCGGCGACCTATGACAAGATTCATTTGTTTGATGTGACCTTGCCGGATGGCACGGTGTATGCGGAATCGTCGCAAGCGGCGGCGGGGAATAAGGCGGTGACGGCGGCGATGGGCGATGCGGTGCTGGGCATGAGTGTGTGTTACGATGTACGCTTCCCGTATCTCTATCAGGCGCTGGCGCGGCAGGGGGCGACGCTGCTGGCGGTGCCTGCGGCATTTACGCGGCCAACGGGTGCAGCGCATTGGCACACGCTGCTGCGCGCGCGGGCGATTGAGAATGCGTGCTATGTGGTGGCACCTGCGCAATGCGGCGTGCATGCGGGCGGGCGCGAGACCTATGGGCATAGCCTGATCATTGACCCGTGGGGGGAGATTGTTGCGGAAGCGGCGGGCGATGTGCCGCAGGTGATTATGGCGGTGATTGACTCTGACCGTGTGGCGCAGGTGCGTGCGCAGATTCCCGTGCATCAGCACGCGGTGGATTTACAGGGATAGTTCGGCGTTTTCCTGCGCGGCTTTTTCGGCGGCGATGCTGTCGGCCCAGCGGCCGTTTTTATGGTGGTGGTGTTCCTCGGCATCGTCGTGATGATGCGATTTTTTATGCGCATGCGCTGCTTTTTCTTCTTCCAGTTCGCTTTGCGTGTTCACCAGTTTTTCGCGCAAGTCGTTATTGTCGTCGCGCAGGTTTAGTACTTCCGTTTGCAGTTCTTTCACCTGTTTGCGGCCTGCACGCGCAGTCATTGCGCCGTGGCTGCTGCCAGTGAAGACACCGAGGGTCGAGGCTACGGCAGAGGTGACGACTGCGCCTTTGAGGCCCGTTTCAAGTTTTTTGGAATCCAGTTTCTCGAGGGAATTTTTTATGAATTTACGGCTAGTGAACCAATCTGCGGTATGGGTTCCGATATCGAGGGTGACTTTGCCCAAATCACCAAGAATTTTGATAAGACCATTCTCGGATTGGGTGGCCTTCGTGACAGCGTTTTGAAAAGGTTCAATGACCTTGTTTGCCTGCTTTGGAAACAGGAACGCGCCGATGCCACCGAGGAAGAAACCGGTGATGGCGAGGAATTTACCGTGCATTGCCGCTTCGCCCAAGCCGGACACGACTTGGGTTGGGCCTTTGTAGCCCTGCTTGGCGATGTCGGTTTCTTTGTCTTTGCGTCGTAACATGCTTCTATTCTACCCAGAAAGCATGACAGTTTGATGACAATGGGCAAAAAAAGATGCGGTTAGGCGCGTTTTGCTACCATGAGGTAATTCACGTCTAGGTCGTTCTTATTTAACGAGAATTTCCAGCTGATGGGCGAGAAGGTGAGGCCCATGGCTTCCACCACGCCAAAGCCGCGGCGAGTGAGGGAGGCGGCCATCTCCGAAGGGCGAATGAATTTGCGCCATGTGTGGGTACCGCGCGGCAGCCAACGCAGAATATATTCCGCACCGACAATGCCCAGCGCGTAGGACTTCGGTGTGCGGTTCAAGGTGGAGAGGATGAGCAGGCCGTTTGGCTTCACCAATGCTGTTAAGGCGTCGTAGAAAAGTTCGATATCTGCTACGTGCTCGATGATTTCGAGGGCGCAGACGACATCGAATTGCGCGCCTTGGTTGGCGAGGGCTTCGGCGGTGGTGGCGTGATAGTCGATGGTGAGGCCGCTTGCTTTAGCGTGCAGGCTTGCGACCGAAATATTGGTTTCGGAGGCGTCGATTCCGGTGACGGTGGCGCCGAGGCGCGCCATGGGCTCGCTGATGAGGCCGCCGCCGCAGCCGATATCCACCAGCGAAAGATTGTTGAGCGGTGTGGCGGATTGGCCATCCGCCGAAAAATGGCGGATTATCTGGTTGCGCAGGTATTCGATGCGCACGGGATTGAGCCGATGTAGCGGCGCGAATTTTCCGGTTGTGTCCCACCATTCATCGGCAATGGCTGAGAAGCGCGCGACTTCGGCGTCGTCGATGGTGGTGGAGGTGGGCGTGGATGCAGTGCTTGCCATTTGCGCGCTCATGCGGTGCGTGTTATAACCAGTTAAGAAATATCCGTTATACATAGGGCTCATGGTTCAGACGCGCAAGAGAGTATCTATTCTTAGTTTGGTGACGGGCGCGGAGAATGTACTGCGCGAGCAATTGATTGAGCGGCCACGCGCGTGGCTTGTGGAAGCGCGCGAGAAAATGCGCGATCTGCCGAAAACCAACTTTGAGTTGGGTTGTTATTTCTCGGAGCAGGGCAAGTGGCACGATGCGCTGTTTCGTTTCAGGGTGGCGCTTTATCTGCGGCCGAATTACCCGCAGGCGCTTTACAATATTGGCTGCTGCTATTTCAATTTGGGCAATATGGCCAAGGCGCGCGAAACGCTTCAGCAAGTGCTGCGCGAAACGCCCACCAATTCGGATGCGGTGTTTATGCTGGGGGCGATTGACCCCAATGCGCTGACGCCCGAGCAACGCCCGAAGCAAATGCCCCGCGAATTGGTGAACAGTTTTTTCACCAGTGTGGCGGAGCGCTATAACCAGATTGAAGCGCAGAACCAGTATCGCGGCGGTGTATTGGTGGCGGAGCAGTTAAAGCCGCTGCTCGCGCCAAGCGATGTGGTGATTGCCGATTTAGGCTGCGGAACGGGGATTGCCTCGATCCCGTATCGCGCTGGCGCGCGGGAGATTATGGGCGTGGATTTTACGCCAGCCATTGTGCAGCAAGCGCAAGCAATTCAGCAAGGGGATAAGAAGCTGCTCGACCGTGTGGTGGAAGCGGATATTGCATCGCTTGGGGATGCGATTGCTGCAGCATCGGTGGATGTGGTGTTGCTGGTGAATGTGGTGCAGTTTGTGGGCGCGCTGGATGCGGTGCTGGCCACAGCGTCGCGTATTGCGAAGGCGGGTGCACTGGTCGCGGTAACGGTTGAGCCTTATGCGGGGCAGGATGGGTTTGGACTGGTGGCGAACACGGGGCGGTTTGGGCACAGCGCAGCCTATGTGAAACAGGTGGCAGCGCAGCACCAATTGGTTGCAGCAAAACAAACCGCACTGAACCTGTATCCCGAATCTACGGCCGAGCTGATTATCTTCCGTAAGGGAGCGGTGTAATGGGTGCCGACGAATACCGGATTCGCCCTGTGGGGCGCGAGCATTCCAAAGCGCTGGCGGATTTGCATGGGCGCTGTTTTGCCAAGGGCTGGAGCCATCTGGAGTTCGAGAGTTTCTTCGAGCGTGCAGGGGTGTTTTCGGCGATTTCGTACCACAAGGAACATGCGGGCGTTGGGTTTGTGCTGTGCTGGGTGATTGGCGAGCAATGCGATTTACTGTCGATGGGTGTGCTGGCGGATTATCGCCGCGATGGGGTGGGGTTGTTACTGCTCAATTACGCGATGGAAAATGCTGCACTGCTGGGTGCAAAATATATGATGCTGGAAGTGAACATTAAGAACGTTGCGGCGCAGACCTTGTATGAGTCCCACGGGTTTGAAAAGTTCAGCGTGCGCAAGGATTATTACAGCAATGCAGACGGCACCCGTTCGGACGCGATTTGCATGCGCAAGGCGCTTTCCTAAGATTTATTTGCTGCGACTTTTGATGGCGCTGGGCGGCGTGGCCGTGGTGATGGCGAGGATCTCTTTTGTTTCGCTTGCGGAGATGCCCTCGCTGCTGAATCCGATGATGGCATCGCGCGCTTTTTTAAGGGTCTGTGCTTCTTCCTTCGTGACCCAGCCATCGGCCATGATTTTGGAGATATAATCGTGCATTGCATCGATGACGTTGATGGGCTTTTTATCCTTGCCGAGGATAGCGGTGATGTCGGTTGGAATGGCAGGGTCGCTTGCGTTGACGCTGACAAATAGGCTGTCGGGGGTTTTGGAAGGTGTGTGATATGCGTTCATGGAAACGCGATTTCTGACGCCTTCGTCTTGCAGGGCAAATCGGGCATCGGCACCTGTCGGCGTGTAAGAAATCTCAAAATTGATTCCATTGAGCGGTATGGTCGCGCGCTGTTCGCCGTTGACGGCTGTTACTTTTACCGCGCCTTTGGGTGGGGTTTCTTGCCTATTGCTCATACGGTGTTCCCTATGGTCGTGACGAGATTACCGTTCTATTCTAGCAAAAAGGGCGCGCGGAAGTATGACAGTTTAGTGAAATTTGATGGTTTATCGTCCTATGTCACGGTCGCTTATGCGGCTGTAACTGCCGGAAATGCGCGGCGCAGATTCATTTTCAGCATATTCCGCCAGTGTGCGCATTTCTTGCTTGGTGATGACCCCGTCTTTAAACGCCGCATTCACTTTGCCAATGGCGCGATTCATGGCTTCGCGGCCAATATCTTGAGAGCCGACTCTGTCTAGCCCTTCGTAGGTATTCATGGTGTAGCGCTTTTTACCGTCAATATCGTTGCTGGCGCTGAAGCTGACAGTTGTTCCGTCGCCTGTCGCAATGGCGACGCGGGTTTCGCCATTTTTGGTTTCGATGTCCACCGAGCACTGCTTGCCATCGACCGTGACATCGGCATGATTATGCACGGGTTTTGTCGTTTGGGTGGTGTTCCCGAAATGCTGGTGCGGTTTATTGGGCATGGTTGGCTCGCGCTTAGGATTGTTATCGATTCTATTACTCTAGCAGGAAATCGTTAAATTTTCGTGAAGTATTGGGTGTAATTTCCACTAGCCAACCTCGTGGCGAGGCAATATAAACGCGGCCTATGGCATTGATTGTACAGAAATTTGGGGGCACCTCGGTCGCGGATATCGCGCGGATCAAGCATGTGGCCACCCGTGTGAAAGCGGAAGTGGACGCTGGCCACCAAGTGATTGTGGTGGTTTCCGCGATGGCGGGCGTGACCAACCGGTTGGTGGATTATTGCAATGGGGTGAGCAGCCTGATGACCGAAACGGCGCGGGCGAATGCTGACCATGTGGTGGCGGCGGGGGAGCAGATTACCTCCGGCTTGCTGGCGCTGGAGCTGGAATCGCTGGGGCTGAAAGCGCGGGCGTGGGCAGGCTGGCAATTGCCGCTGACCAGCGACAATATGTATTCCAAGGCGCGGATTGCGCATATCGACACCAAGGCGGTGAATGCGTCGCTGGCAGAAGGCTGTGTGGCCGTGGTGGCGGGCTTTCAGGGCATTAGCCCTGAGGGGCGGATTACGACGCTGGGGCGCGGTGGTTCGGACACCTCGGCGGTGGCGATTGCGGCGGCATTCAAGGCGGAACGCTGCGATATTTATACCGACGTGGATGGGGTCTATACCAGCGACCCACGCATTGTGAGCAAGGCGAAGAAGCTCAACAAAATCAGCTATGAAGAGATGCTGGAGATGGCTTCGCTCGGCAGTAAAGTGCTGCAGACGCGCAGTGTAGAACTGGCGATGAATTATCAAGTGAAGGTGCAGGTGTTGTCGACGTTCGACGCGCGCCCTGCCGATCAATTACCGGGGACGTTGCTCGTCTCAGAGGAGGAATTAGTGGAACAGCAACGGGTGACGGGCTTGGCCTATAGCCGCGACGAAGCGCGCATTACGCTGGTGAATGTGGAAAATAAACCGGGGGTTTCCGCGAGCATTTTTGGACCGCTGGCCGCGCGCGGCATTAACGTGGACATGATTGTTCAGAACGTGACGGAAGACGGCAAACAGACCGACCTTACCTTCACGGTGGGCAAGGCGGATTTAGCGCGCTCGCTAGAGATTTTGAAGAATGCGGCGGACATGCCGACCTACGATAAAATCCATACCGATTCGGCGGTGGCCAAGGTGTCGGTGATTGGGGTGGGGATGAAAAGCCATGCGGGGATTGCGGCAGAAATGTTCCGCACCTTGGCGGGCAAAAACATCAACATCATCGTGATCTCGACCTCGGAAATTAAAATCTCGGTGCTGATTGATGAGAGCTATCTGGAGCTGGCGCTGCGTGCCTTGCACACGGCCTATGAGCTGGATGCGGTTGAGGAATAAGACGTTGCGCGTTGTTCGTTATTCGTTGTTCGAATAGCAGCAGCGCATAGATTCAGAATCATAGAATAATAGGTTTCACATGGCCAACAACGAACAACCAACAACCAACAACATGGCGCTGCGCGCGCTTTGGCAGCGTGGGGCGGAGTTCCTTGGCTGTGAGCACGCCATCATGGGCGGTGCGATGAGCTGGGTGAGCGAGCGCAACCTTGTTTCGGCGCTGAGTAATGCGGGGGCGTTTGGGGTGATTGCTGCATCCTCCATGCCGCCAGAATTGCTGCACAAAGAAATTATTGCGACGCAGCAAATGACGCAAAAACCCTTCGGCGTGAATCTGATTTTGATGCATCCGCAACTGGATGCGTTGGTAGAGGCATGTATTGCAAATAAAGTGACGCATGTGGTGCTCGCGGGCGGCATGCCCAAAGCGCCAACGATTAATCGCCTGAAGGAGGGCGGCTGTAAGGTGATTGCGTTTGCGCCCACAGCGGCGATTGGCAAAAAACTGATTCGCATGGGCGTGGACGCGCTGGTGATTGAGGGTACGGAAGCAGGCGGGCATATTGGCCCTGTGTCGACCTCCGTTCTGGCGCAGGAGATTCTGCCGGTGATTCGCGATGTGCCTGTATTTGTTGCAGGCGGCATTGGGCGCGGCGAGGCCATGGTGTCCTACCTTGAGATGGGCGCGAGTGGGGTGCAATTGGGCACGCGGTTTGTGTGTGCGGCGGAATCCATCGCCCACGAAAATTTCAAGAAAGCGTTCATTAACGCCAATGCGCGGGATGCGACGGCGTCGGTGCAATATCACCCCGATTTTCCGGTGATTCCAGTGCGCGCGATTAACAATAAGGCGACCGAGGAATTCACCCGCTTCCAGAAAGAGACGGTGGAGAAGGTGTTCTCCGGCGCGCAAAGCCGCGAGGAAGGCCAGCTGGCGATTGAGCATTTCTGGGCAGGTTCGCTGCGCCGCGCGGTGATCGACGGCGACGTGGAGCGTGGTTCCTTGATGGCGGGGCAATCGGTGGGTATGGTGCAGTGCATCCAAACCGCGCAGGAAATTGTTGACGAGCTGGTGCAACAAGCCGCACAATACCTGCAGCAAAAGAAAGCGGCATAAGTAACGACTGCCGCGTTCACTGACGGGGCAACTGAGTGGCAAATATTATTCCCATCGACCCAGCGCAAGCGGCACTGAATTCGCCGATTGGACTGCTACGTCAGGTGCGGGATGTGATGAGCGCGGGCGCTGGCAGCGCGCAGGCGCGGCTGGATGTGTTGGTGAAGACGGTGGCCACGGCGCTGCACGCGGATGTGTGCTCGATCTATTTTGCGCGGCCTGGGGATATTTTGGAATTGTTCGCCAGCCACGGGCTGAAGCAAAGCTCGGTGCATGTGACACGGCTTCGGGTGGGCGAAGGGCTGGTGGGCGAAATTGCTGCAACCGGCCTTGACCTGAATTTGAGCGAGCCGCAAGCACACCCAAAATTTGTTTATCGCCCTGAGACGGGGGAGGAGCTCTATCACTCCTTCATTGGGGTGCCGCTACTGCATACGCATAAAACGATTGGGGTGCTGGTGGTGCAAAGCAAGGCCGCGCGCACCTATACGGACGACCTCGCGGAAATTCTGCACGCGGTGGCGATGGTGGTTTCCGAACTGGCGGTGGGCAGCAAGATTGTCGATTTATTTGATATTACGGGCGGTGAGCACCCGATGCTGCAGTCGCAGCAACTCTCGGGCACCACGTTGGCGGGCGGGATTGCCAAAGCGCCGATAGTGCTGCACCGACCCAAAATTGTGATTGAGAAGCTAGTAAGCGATTCCCCCGAAGAAGAGGAAATGCGCTTTCATGGGGCGCTGCTGACGTTGCAGCAATCGGTGGATGCGATGATTCTGCAATCGGGGCTGGAGCAGGGATCCGTGCATCACGAGATTCTTGAGAGCTACCGCATGTTCAGCCAAGACCGCGGCTGGATTGACCGGATTTCCGAAGCGATTCAGGCGGGGCTGACGGCAGAGGCCGCAGTGCGCAAGGTGCAGGAGGAAATGCACGCGCGCTTAAGCCAGATTACCAGTGTCTATATTCAAGAACGGGTGCATGACCTTGAGGATCTCTCGGAGCGGCTGCTCTATCACCTGCAAGGGGTGGAGCCGACGGCGGCGCTGGGCGAACTGCCGGACGCGTTCATTCTGGTGGCAAATAGTTTGGGGCCGGCGGAGCTGCTCGAATATGACGCCAAGCGCCTGAAGGGGGTGATTCTGGCCGAGGGCGGCACTACCAGCCATGTGGCCATCATCGCGCGGATGATGGATATCCCGATGGTGGGGCGGGTGGAGAATATTCTCAACGTGGTGAGCCGCGGTGACCTTGCGGTGGTGCAGGGCGATCAGGGGCTGATTTACATTCGCCCGTCGGAAGATATTGAGGCGGCGGCGGATGCGGAGATTGCGGCACGGGCATGGCAAGTGGCGGTGTATGCCGCGAGCCGCGACCTGAAACCCGAGACACTGGACGGGGTTCGGATTTCGCTGAATTTGAACCTTGGGCTGTTTGTGCATGCCGACCATTTGGCGGCGAACGATGTGGATGGGGTGGGGCTGTTCCGCACCGAGCTACCCTATCTAGCCTCAAGGGAACTGCCGACCGTTTCGGACCAGCAACGAATTTATAAAGACGCGCTGGACAAGGCAAAAGGCAAACCTGTCATCTTCCGCTCGTTCGATATTGGGGGCGATAAGCAGGTGCCCTATATCCAGATTGGGGACGAGGAAAACCCCGCGATGGGGTGGCGGGCGACGCGGATTGGGCTCGACCGTCCTGTCATCATCCGTCAGCAATTGCGGGCGCTGGTGCGCGCGGCGGCGGGGGAGAAATTATCCGTCATGTTCCCGTTCATTGCGGAAGTGGCCGAGTTCGACGCGATGAAGGCGCTGCTGAACAAAGAGCTGGCCAAAGCGCGCGAAGAGGGAATTACGCCGCCAACGGCTGTGCGGGTGGGGACGATGCTGGAGATTCCGTCCCTGCTGTTCCAGCTGCCGGAATTGATGGCGCGGGTGGATTTTATCTCCATCGGCAGTAATGATTTGTTCCAGTTCCTGTTCGCGTGTGACCGCGGCAGCCCGCGGATGAGCGGGCGCTACGACACGCTGAACCCGATTGTGATGCGGGCGATGAAATCCATCATGGCGGTGGCGAATGAATATAAGGTGGATGTGGGGTTCTGCGGTGACATGGCCACACGGCCTGTGGATGCAATGGCGCTGATCGGCTGCGGCTTGCGCTCGCTCTCCATGCCACCTGCGGCGATTGGTCCCATCAAGGCCATGCTGCGCAGCCTGAATGTGCGCGATTTAACCAGCTACCTCGACTATATCTGCACTGAACCCGTCCATTCCCTGCGGCTGCAGTTGGAAGGCTTTGCCAAAGACCACGGGGTGGATTTGAGTTAAAGGGGCGTTTATATGGCCAATCTCGTTGTCGTTTATGTGTGCGAATCCGCACGTATCGCAGCTACGCTTACGGTTCTGCGCGCCTAAACTCCTAGAGATTGTCTCATATAAACGCCCCTGAAAATCTTGAGCTCTTGCACTTGGGCGGTTGATTCACTAAACCAAAACCATGACCCAACCTGCACCACTGACGCGTATTCCTGAATCGATGGGGCCGAAAGAGATCGGCGCGTTTATGCGCGGGCTGCGCGAGCAGTTTGCGCTGACGCCGCAGGATATTTCCGAGCGGCTGCATATTCGTGTGCGCTATGTGACGGCGATCGAGGAAGGCAATTACGACGCGATGCCCGGTAAGGTGTATGCGCGCGGCTATATCCATACTTATGCGGAGTTTTTGGGGCTGGATGCCGACCATCTGGTGGCGCAATGTTTTGCGACCACCACGGCCGCGCCTGAGGCGGCAGCGGGGAACAAGGCGGCGGAGTTCAAGCCCGCCGCGCGGGTTGTTGCGCCCGCGAGCAATGGGCGCTTAGTGATGGGTGCGCTGGGGGCGCTGCTGCTGGTGGCGATTGGCTATGCGCGCCTAGGCGGCTCGGAATCGGAGACGGCAGCGGTTGAATCCCCCGCGCCGGAGGCGTTGCTGAGCGTGACGACGCCGGTGATGCCAGTGGCGGGCAATTATGCCTGCCTTGGCAGCGAAACGCCGCTGGGGTGTTTTTATGCGCAGCGTACGCTCGCGGTGCTCGCGCAGATCCAGCGTGAATCGGTGAAGCCGTTTGCGGCGGATATTCGCTTCATGGAACAAAAGCACTCTGAGGGTGATGATGAATAAGCGCCGAGTTTCTTACGCCACGAAGATTGGCAATGTGGCCATTGGCGGCGATGCGCCGATTGTGGTGCAGTCCATGACCAATACGGACACGGCGGATGTGACGGCGACCGCGGCGCAGGTGCGCCAGCTTGCGGAAGCAGGTTCGGAGCTGGTGCGGATCACGGTGAATAATGAAGCGGCGGCGCGGGCCGTGCCTGAGATTTATAATCAGCTGTTGGCAGTGGGGTGCCACACGCCGCTGGTGGGGGATTTTCACTATAACGGCCACCGCTTGCTTTCGGCATTTCCGGAGATGGCCGAGGCCTTGGCGAAATATCGGATTAACCCCGGTAATGTGGGGTTTGGCGAGAAGCAGGATGTGCAGTTTGCACAGATGGTGGAGATTGCGATTGCACGCAACAAACCGATTCGCATTGGGGTGAATTGGGGCTCGATGGATAATGCACTGCTGGCCAAACTGATGGATGAAAACGCACAGCGCGCCACGCCACTCTCCGCAGAAGAAGTGGCGCAGGAGGCGCTGGTGGTTTCGGCCTTGCAAAGCGCAGCACAGGCGGAGGCAGTGGGCATGCCCGCGCAGCAGATTCTGCTTTCGGCGAAGGTGAGTCGTGTGCAGGATTTGATTGCGGTGTACCGCAACTTGGCGGCGCGCTGTTCGTATGGGCTGCATCTGGGGCTGACGGAAGCGGGTATGGGCAGCAAGGGGATTGTGGCATCCAGCGCGGCGCTGGCGGTATTGCTGCAGGAGGGGATTGGCGACACGATTCGCATTTCCCTGACGCCAGAGCCCAATGGCGACCGCACGCGGGAAGTGATTGTGGCGCAGGAATTGCTGCAGACGATGGGTCTGCGCAACTTTGCGCCGCTGGTGATTGCCTGCCCCGGCTGTGGCCGCACGACGAGCACGTATTTTCAGGAACTGGCGGATGAGATTCAAACCTACCTGCGGGCGCGGATGCCCGTATGGGGCAAGGAATATCGCGGGGCGGAAGCCATGAATGTGGCGGTGATGGGCTGCATTGTGAATGGCCCAGGGGAAAGCAAGCACGCGAATATCGGCATTAGTTTGCCCGGAACGGGGGAGTCGCCCGTGGCGCCGGTGTTTGAAGATGGGGTGAAGGTGGCGACCCTGCGCGGCGAGACAATTGCCGCAGAATTCAAGGCGCGGCTTGAGGCCTATGTGGCACGCACCTACCCGAAAAAGGATGTTGCGGCCTAACAGTGCTACTTTATGCTTGCGTATGGGGCGGCGAGTGGCTAACACTCCCTCAACCGCAGGCCATAGGCCGCGAGGAAGCACAAACCCATGTGGGTGTGCGTTTGCTTTAAAGCAGTAACAGCGAGATTTTACCACTGCATGAGTACCAAAGAATTACAGCCCGTTCGCGGGACGCATGATTTAATGCAAGCCGACTATGCGGAGCACGAAGAGGTGATTTGCCGCGCGCAGCACACAGCGGGGCTTTACGGCTATGGCCGCGTGGATACGCCGATTTTCGAGTTCTCGGAAGTGTTTCACCGCACGCTTGGCGACACGTCCGACGTGGTGGCGAAAGAAACCTATACGTTCGAGGATCGTGGCGGCGAGAGCCTGACGTTGCGCCCTGAATTTACCGCGGCGATTGTGCGCGCCTTTATCAGCAATAAACTGACGCAAGAAGTGCCGTTTAAGTGTTTCTATGCAGGGCCTGCGTTCCGCTATGAGCGCCCGCAGAAGGGGCGGATGCGCCAGTTCCACCAGATTGGTGCGGAGCTGCTGGGCGCGAGCGATGCGAATGCAGATATTGAATTGATTGCGCTGGCGTCACAGACGCTGCGTGTGCTGGGGCTGGATGGTGCGGTAACGCTTGAGCTGAACTCGCTTGGCGATGTGGAATCGCGGGTGAATTACCGCGCGGCACTGGTGGCGTATCTGACGCAGCATGAAGCGGCACTGTCTGAGGATAGCAAGCTGCGTTTGCAGAAAAATCCGCTGCGTATTCTGGATTCGAAGAACGAAGGCGACCGCGCGATTGTTGCGGGGGCGCCGTCGCTTCACGACCATTTCAATGCGGCGTCGCAGGAGCATTTTGCCAAAGTGAAAGCAGGGCTTGAGGCGCTGGGTATAGCGTTCTCGGTGAACGATACGCTGGTGCGTGGGCTCGATTATTATTCGCACACGGTGTTTGAATTCACCACCACGCAACTGGGTGCGCAAGGCACGGTGCTGGCGGGTGGTCGCTATGACGGTTTGGTGAAATTGATGGGTGGCCCTGACACGGCGGGCATTGGTTTTGCTGCAGGTGTGGAGCGTCTCGTTGCGCTACGTGAAACGTTGCAGTGCGGTGCAGCAAAAGCGCCCGCATTATTGGTGGCAGTGATTCCGATGAGCGACGCGGCAGAAGCGCCAGCATGGGCGGTGGCGCAGGCGTTGCGGCAGGAAAATGTTGCGGTGGAAATTGCCTACAAGGGCAATGCGAAGAAGCGTTTTTCGCGCGCGGATAAGCTGAACGCAACCCATGCGCTGCTACTGGGCGAGGACGAAATTGCTGCGGGGAATGTGACCCTGAAAGATTTAAAAACCGGTGCGCAGGAGACATTCCCGCGCGCTGCATTATTCAAGAAACTGGAGTCGTATGTCGTTTGATAAAAAGATTGATGCGCTGGTCACCCGCCATAATGAATTGCGTGATGCGATTTCGTCGCCAGACTCGCTGAAAGGCGGTGATTTTGCACGCTTTTCGAAAGAATATTCCGACCTGACGCCGATTATTGAAACGGCGCTGGCGCTGCGTCAGGCGACGCAGGAATTGGAAGATGCCAAGGCCATGATCAATGGCAAAGACGATGGCATGCGTGAACTGGCATTGGAAGAAAAAGCGCAGCTGGATAAGCTGATTCCCAAGCTGACGGAAGATTTGCAGCTGGCGCTGCTGCCCAAAGACGAAGCCGATGCGAAGAACGCGATTTTGGAAGTGCGTGCGGGCACGGGGGGCGATGAGGCGGCGTTGTTTGCAGCCGAACTGTTCCGTATGTATCAGCGTTTTTCGGAATTGCAGGGCTGGAAATTTGAAGTGCTTTCGGTGTCGGATTCGACGCTGGGTGGCTACAAGGACGCGAGCGCATCCATCTCGGGGCGCAATGTGTTCCAGAAATTGAAGTTTGAGTCTGGCGTACACCGCGTGCAGCGTGTGCCGGCAACAGAAACGCAGGGGCGCATTCACACCTCCGCGGCGACGGTGGCGGTGCTGCCCGAGGCGGAAGACGTGGATATTCAGATTAACGATAGCGATTTGCGGATTGACGTTTTCCGCTCCTCGGGCCCGGGGGGGCAGTCGGTGAACACGACCGATTCCGCGGTGCGTGTGGTGCATGTGCCAACGGGCGTGACGGTGCAGTGTCAGGACGAAAAATCGCAGCATAAGAACAAAGCGAAGGCGCTGAAAATTTTGCGCGCGCGGCTCTATGAGGCGGAATATCAGAAGCGCGAGCAGGAACGTTCGGCCTCGCGCAAGGGGCAGGTGGGCTCGGGCGACCGTTCGGAGCGGATTCGTACCTACAACTTCCCGCAAGGGCGGGTGACGGACCACCGCATTAACCTGACGACCTATGACCTTGATCGGGTGATTGAGGGCAGCGGGCTGGGGCAATATTGCGATGCGCTGATTAAGGAAGATCAGGCGGCGAAACTTTCCGAGGTGAAAGAATAGATGCAGGCGATTGCAGCACAGTTGAACCAGTTGCGCACGGCCTTAGCGCCAGTGGCGGGCGAGGCGGCGGCGCTGGAAGCACGCGTGCTGGCGGCGCATGCATGGGGCATGACGCCAGAAGCTCTGGTGAAACATGCCAACGAGCCGCGTGATGCGGTGGTGCTGGACGCGCTGGCGGCGCGGCGTTTGAAGCGGGAGCCGATTTCGCACATTGTGGGGCAGAAAGAATTTTGGCGCGATACGTTCGAGGTGACGGCAGATGTGCTGACGCCGCGCGCGGATAGTGAAACGATGATTGAGGCGCTGCTGCGCCACCGCCCGCAAAAAGACGCGCCGCTGCGGGTGCTGGATTTGGGCACAGGCTCGGGCTGTTTGCTGCTTTCGGCGCTTAGGGAATATGGCTATGCCACGGGCGTTGGGGCAGACCAATCCGAAGCGGCCTTGGCCATTGCCCAGCGCAATGCGGCACGTCTAGGGTTGCAGGCACGCAGTGCCTTTTGCTGCAGCAATTGGTGCAGCAATGTGGCGGGGATGTTTGATGTGGTTCTGTCGAATCCACCCTATATTCCGACGGCGGAAATTGCGACGCTGGACATGGATGTGCAAGGGTTTGAGCCGCATGCGGCGCTGGATGGCGGCGCGGATGGGCTTGCGTGCTACCGCAGCATTTTGCAACAGGTGAGGCCGCACATGAACGCGGGCGCGCTGTTGCTGTTTGAAGTGGGCGCGGGGCAGGCGGACGATGTGGCTGCCCTTGGCGTTGGACAGGGATTCTCCCTTCTCGAAATTTCAGCTGACCTTGCGGGGATTGCCCGCGTGGTCGTTTTACAAACTCAGTAACCAAAAGGCTGCGTGCCGGAGGAAAATGTTATGAATATGATGCGTAAGAACAATAACAATCGAAACAATAAGCATCGCGGCGGCAGCGGCGGCGGGCGCCGTTATCAGAATGGCGGCGGCGGCGGTGGTAACCGTGGTGCGAATGACTCGGGCAATATCGCGCGGCAGAAGCACCACGCCACCCAGCAGCTTGGGAAATATACCGACTTGGCGCGCAACGCGCAGATCAATGGCGACCGCGTGGATGTGGAATATTACCTGCAGCATGTGGACCACTATACCCGTGTTCTGACGGATATTGCTGCGATTGAAGCGGAGCGCCATGCGCATAGCCGTGAATCGCAAATTATTGCAGGCGGCCCGAACGACCCGAACGCGCAGCAGCATGATGGTGGAGCGGATTCAGGCGATGCGCAGCCACAAGAGGCGAGCACGGGCACGGAAGAAAATGGTACGGAAGCGAACGCGGGCGGTGGTAGCCGCCAGCCGCGTCAGCCACGGCCGCAGCGTCGTCCGTATAATCCACCTTCGGATAATGGTGCGGCGGAAGCGAACGCGAACAAGGAAGAGATTCCGCTGCCCGGTGGGATTCTGCCGCCTGTTTAGCGGTTACTGTAGCTCGTCCAATGTCGCGCTTAGCTGACCAAAACTGGTGTTGATGGTGGCTTTGACGGGTATGAACTTTTCGTCGTCGCTGAAATAGAGGTGGATCTCGGGGTCGCCAGCGTTGTATTTTTTCATCTCTTTGGCGGTGTAGCCCTTGATGGGTGTACGGGTGACGACGGTGTTCACGGCGGCCACATAATTATCCATGATTTCCACTTTTGCCTCGGGCTTGACCACGGCGAATTTCATTTCGGCGAGGCGTGAGCCGTCATAGGTTTTGACGCTGGTGGTGTTTCCATTTTTTGCAATTTCGCCGTGCAGTTTGCGGCGCAGAACAAGGCCTGCGGTGACTGAATCGGTGGCGAGGTTGACATCCGCGGCGGGAACGGCGGGGCGGTAGTTTGGCGTATCGTCCGGCACGACTTCGCGGGACTGGATGCGGCCTTCGTTATCGTAGCGCAGGATGCTGTATTTGGGCGCCTCGCCCGTTTCTTTTTGTGGGCGCGATTCGTATTTGCTTGGGATATGGCGGCCATCCGCGCTGATTTTTCCTTCTGCCATGGCGATGCGCTTTTCGTTGGAGAATAATGCGCCGATGCCTCGTGTTTTGGTATCGACGGAAATGCTGTAGCTGTTCGCCGTTTCATTTGCATTCAGGCGGATGCGGCCAATGGTGATGCCATTCCACGCCACGATGTATTTGGCTTGGATGGTTAGGGGCGCGATGGGCGCTGCATGGGTGAGGGTGGGAAGCAGAAGCAGTGGAAGGCCTAAAAGCATCTTGTAAGTCATGAATGTGCGTCCCATATATAGTGATAACTAACCAATAATTACCACAGTTGGGCATTCTAGCGAAAGCTGCAATTTACGGGTGGAGGCATTATGGAATTGGAACAATTTACCGAGAAGTCGCGTTCGGTGCTGCAGGCGGCACAGGGGCTGGCGCTGCGCAGTAATCATCAGCGTTTTACGGCGGAACATATTTTAGCGGCGCTTTTGGAAGAGCCCAGTGTGGTGAAGCTGCTGGAAGCGGCGGGGGCGGATGTGGCGCAGGTTGTGCAGCGCAGCAAAGCGGCGCTTGGAAAGTTGCCGCAAGTGGAAGGTGCCGGCGCGCAGATGTATCTCGATGCGGCGACGGCTAAGGTGCTGGACAGCGCGAAGGAGCTGGCCAAAAAAGCGGGCGATGCGTTTGTAACGGTGGAGCGTTTGCTGCAGGCGCTTTCGCTGGCGGAGCAAACGCCATCGGCCACGATTTTGAAAGAGGCGGGCGCGACGGCGCAGGCGCTGAACGCGGCGGTGAATGAGGTGCGCAAAGGCCGCACGGCAACGAGCGCGAATTCCGAAGACCAGTTTGAGGCACTCAAGAAATATACGCGGGATTTAACGGCGCTGGCGCGCGATGGCAAGCTTGACCCTGTGATTGGGCGGGATGAGGAAATTCGCCGCAGCATTCAAGTACTGGCGCGGCGCACCAAGAACAACCCTGTGCTGATCGGCGAACCCGGTGTGGGCAAAACCGCGATTGCGGAAGGCCTCGCGCTGCGCATTATTAATGGGGATGTGCCTGAAGCACTGAAGAACAAAAAGCTGCTCTCGTTGGATTTGGGGGCGCTGATTGCTGGCGCGAAATTCCGCGGTGAATTCGAGGAGCGCTTGAAGGCCGTTCTGAACGAGATTGATGCTGCGGCGGGAGAAGTGGTGCTGTTTATTGACGAGCTGCACACGCTGGTGGGCGCAGGGGCTGCCGAAGGCTCGATGGATGCGAGCAACCTGCTGAAGCCTGCGCTGGCGCGCGGCCACTTGCATTGTTTGGGCGCGACGACGCTGGACGAATACCGCAAATATATCGAGAAAGATGCGGCGCTGGCGCGGCGTTTCCAAGCGGTGTTTGTGAGCGAGCCGACGGTGGAGGATACGATTTCCATCCTGCGCGGCCTCAAGGAAAAATACGAACTGCATCACGGGATTACGATTTCGGACGGCGCGCTCGTGGCGGCGGCGACGCTTTCGAACCGCTATATCACGGATCGGTTTTTGCCAGACAAGGCAATCGATTTGATGGACGAGGCGAGCAGCCGTTTGCGCATGCAGGTGGACAGCAAACCAGAGGCGCTGGATGAGATTGACCGCAAGCTGATTCAACTGAAAATCGAGCGCGAGGCGCTGAAGAAGGAATCTGACAAAGCCTCGCGCGATCGGCTTTCCAAGCTGGAGGACGAGGTGAACGAGCTTCAGGTGCAGTCCACCAAACTGACGGCACAATGGCAGGCGGATAAGGCGCGGCTGAACGATGCGCGTGGGGTGAAAGAGAAGCTGGAAGCGGCACGCATTGAGGCGGAAACGGCACAGCGCAATGGGGACTATGCCCGTGCGGGCGAACTGACCTATGGCGTGATTCCGGAGCTGGAGAAGCGGCTGGCGGCCTCGGAAAATAGTGAAGGCAATGCGGGTGAAACCGTGCGCGAGGCGGATATTGCGGCGGTGGTGTCGCGCTGGACGGGGATTCCCGCGAGCAAAATGTTGGAAGGTGAGCGCGATAAATTGCTGCAGATGGAAGGCGCGATTGGCGCGCGGGTGGTGGGGCAAGAGGAGGCGGTGAAAGCTGTTGCCGCAGCGGTGCGCCGTGCGCGGGCTGGGCTTAAGGACCCGAACCGCCCGATTGGTTCGTTCCTATTCTTGGGGCCGACGGGTGTGGGCAAAACCGAGCTGACCAAGGCGCTGGCCGGATTCATGTTCGACGATGACAACGCCATGGTGCGTATGGACATGAGCGAATATATGGAGAAGCATTCGGTGGCGCGGTTGATTGGTTCGCCTCCCGGATATGTGGGCTATGACCAAGGAGGGGCGCTGACGGAAGCGGTGCGCCGCCGTCCTTACCAAGTGATTCTGTTCGATGAGGTGGAAAAGGCGCATCCGGATGTGTTTAATATTCTGCTGCAGGTGCTGGACGATGGCCGCCTGACGGACGGCCAAGGCCGAACAGTGGATTTCCGCAATACGGTGATTATTCTGACCAGTAACCTTGGTGCGCGACACCTTGTGGAGCTGGCGGAGAACAAGCCTGTGGAATCGGTGCGTGAGGAGGTGATGGCGGAAGTGCGCGCGGCATTCCGCCCTGAATTCCTGAACCGCTTGGATGAGGTGATTCTTTTCCACAAGCTTGGGCGCGCACAGATGGGTGCGATTGTTGACATTCAGATTCAGCATTTTGAGAAGCTGCTGAATGATCGTCAAATCACCCTATCGCTGGATGAGGCGGCGCGGGAATGGCTGGGCAAGCAGGGCTATGACCCTGTGTATGGCGCGCGGCCACTGAAGCGGGTGATTCAGAAACAGGTGGTGGACAGGCTCTCGACCATGATTCTGGACGGCACGGTGGCGGATGGCGCACATGTGACGATTACGGGCCACGACCTTGGCTTACACATCAACGCCAAGGCGGCGTAGCTAGCGGTGGTGGGTGCGCAGGAACGCGGTGGCGTCGCTATAGGCGGGGGAGTGGATTAAATCCAGATGGCCGAATTCGGGATAGGTTTTTAGCATTTTTGGCTCGTTCGCGAGGGCGAACAATGCGCGCCCGTGATGCACGGGCACGATTCGATCGTTCTCGCCATGCATGATGAAGAGCGGGGCGTGGATCTGTTTCACCGCTTCGCGCGAGAGGTAGCTGTCGCGGATGATGTGGCGAACGGGCAGGATGGGGAACATTTCGCCCGCGCGGTCGGTGATGGCGGTGAAGGGCGCTTCGAGGACGATGGCGGCGGGCGCACGGCGTGCCGCGACTTGCGTGGCCACGCCAGAGCCCAAGGAATAGCCCCAAAGGATGGGTGGTTTTTTGGTGGCGAGATGGTCGAACATGGCGACGCCATCCCCCACGATGGAGGCTTGCGAGGAGCCTTTGGGAGCGCTGGGGTAACCGCGATATTCCATCGCCACGACGTGAAAGCCATGGGTGTTGAGGTAGTCCAGATACGGCACGAACATGTGCAGCCCGCCACCATTGCCGTGGAAATAGAGCAAGGTGGGCTCGTGGCTATCGCCCACGGATTCCCAATAGATAATGGCGGCGCCATCCGGCGCTTGGATTTGCCCGCGTTTGAAATGGGCGAGCTTGGCTAGCGCTGGCTCGGTGGGCCCTGCGAAGGGCACATAAATGAAGCTGCGCTGGTTGATGGCCATCAGCCCGCAGAAGCCAAGATAGAGCGCCGCAGTGACCATCAGTGGGCGGCGGATGCGGTGGAAATACGAGAAGAGGCGCATGGCGCGTTAGCGGCTGGCGAGTTTTTGTGGCTTGGCTTTTGCCTTTACTTTGGCAGGCTTTTTGGCCGAAGCGGTGACGGTATTCTTTTTCGCAGCAGGGATTTTGCCGCCCGCGAGGGTGATGAGTTCATTCACGGCGGACTGGCGGGCGGTTTTAAATGCGGCGAGCTGTTTGCCGCTGAGACCATTGGCGAGGTTGAATTGTTTCGATACCGGATTGACCTGATCGCCGTTCGCGCGGACTTCGTAATGCAGGTGGGGGCCGGTGGAATTGCCGGTGGAACCTACGTAGCCGATGATTTGGCCTTGCTTGACGCGGTTGCCTTCGCTGATATTGCCGAAGCGGCTCATGTGGCCGTAAGCGGTTTCGTAGGTGTTGTTATGCTTGAGGACCACGAAATTGCCGTAGCCGCCTTTCCAGCCTTTGAAGGCAACGGTGCCATCCCCCGCGGCCATGATGGGGGTGCCTGTGCCTGCGCCGAAATCCACGCCTTTATGCATTTTGCTGTAGCCCAGAATGGGGTGGTTGCGCATGCCAAAGCCAGAGGTGATACGCGCCACATCCAGCGGGGTGCGCAGCAGGGATTTTTTCACGCTGTTGCCGTTTGCGTCGAACCATGCGTAGTCGCCGTAAGCGTTTTTGAAGCGGAAGATTTCATGCTTTTTGCCCAAGAGGGTGAGCACGGCATAGCGCGGGGTGGTGAGGCTGCCGCCTTTGGCGCTGC
>JACCDH010201704.1_pt1 | contig 24452 bp, 26 predicted proteins | sample 7442481 | NCBI WGS metagenome assembly JACCDH01 (sample SAMN15323433, study PRJNA562643) | freshwater metagenome | isolation source: river surface water | place: USA:Blue River Watershed | collected 2017-08-15
AAGAAAATGTAGGCGTCGTCAGTTACCGGCTGGTTCAGGGGGGCGCCCAAGGCCTTCCAGTCGGGAATCAGTTCGGTCAGCGCTTTGGGGTCCATGATCGCGCCGGACAAAATGTGAGCACCGGGCTCCGAGCCTTTTTCGAGCACCACGACGGAGACGTCATTGCCTTTTGCAGCCGCGAGCTGTTTGATGCGAATGGCGGTGGCCAAACCGCCGGGGCCGCCACCGACCACGACCACGTCGTATTCCATGGCTTCACGTGGGCCGAATTGGGCGAGGATGTCTTCTTGTGTCATGTGCGTTGTCTCAGTCTGTGTTGTCAGAGGTGAGACAGATTTTAGGGCCTGTCATAGAGGCACTTGTCATAATGAAATAACTCAACCTACAGGAGACGTAGATGGCATACAGCATGGATTTGTCGGGCCGCGTGGCTTTGGTGACAGGCGCGTCTAGCGGCTTGGGCGCGCAATTTGCCAAAACCCTCGCACGGGCTGGGGCCGCTGTGGTGCTGGCGAGTCGTCGTATGGAAAAGCTCAAAGAGTTGCGCGCTGAAATTCAAGCCGAAGGCGGCGATGCCCATGTGGTGAGCTTGGATGTGACCACTTTGGGTAGCATCAAATCGGCTGTGGCACACGCCGAGACCGAGGTGGGCAGCATTGACATTTTGGTGAATAACTCTGGCGTGAGCACGACCCAACGTGTGCAAGATGTGACAGAAGAGGACTTTGACTTTACTTTCAACACGAATGTGAAAGGCTCGTTTTTTGTGGCGCAAGAGGTGGGCAAGCGCATGTTGGCCCGCGCCAAAGGCGCTGCACCTGGCACCTATACCGGCGGGCGCATCATCAACATTGCCTCGGTGGTCGGCCTCAAAGCTTTGCCACAAATTGCACCTTATGCCATGAGCAAAGCTGCTGTGATTCAAATGACCAAGGCGATGGCCTTGGAGTGGGGGCGCTTTGGCATCAATGTGAATGCGATTTGCCCTGGCTACATCAGCACCGAAATGAACGAACACATTTGGAGCACTGAGCAGGGTCAAAAGTTGGTCAACATGCTGCCGCGCAAGCGTGTGGGCCAGCCACAAGATTTGGATGCCTTGCTCGTGCTGTTGGCTAGTGCCGAGAGTTCTTTTATCAACGGGGCCATCATTTCGGCTGACGACGGGTTTGCACTATGAGATACGAGATCCCTGAAAATAAAAAACTGGTCTACGAATGCACCATTCCCATGCGCTGGGGCGACATGGATGCCATGGGCCACATCAACAACACCATCTACTTTCGTTACCTCGAAATCGCCCGTGTCGATTGGTTGCATCAGTTCGATGCAGCGCCCGGCCCCGAGGGCGAAGGGCCGGTGATCGTGAATGCGTTTTGCAACTTTTACAAACAGCTGGAATACCCAGGTGATGTGCTCGTCAAGATGTACACCAGCGATCCCGGCCGCACCACGTTTGAAACGTGGGCCACGATGGAGCAAGCGGCCAACCCAGGTGTGATTTACGCCGCAGGCGGAGCCACCACCATTTGGGTGGACTTTCCCAAGCAAAAGGCGGTGGACTTGCCAGCTTGGTTGCGTGAGATCGTCACGCCTTAACGGGCGGCGGGCTCAGTGGCCGTATCTAGCTGTCTGAGCCAAAGCAAGGCAGCTTCGCGGTCAGCCCCGCACATTTCTGCTGAAGGCTGCAAGCCACCACAAAACGCAGGCCGCTCGGGCTTACCAAACACCGCGCAGCGCATGTCTGGTAAAAGTTGCACACACGGAACACCCGCTGGTTTGCCGTTGGGCATGCCGGGTAGGGGGCTGGTGATGGAGGGCGCGATGCAGCACGCGCCACATTCGCTGCGACAGTTCATGCGCCGATTATCCTAGGCACCATTTTTTGACGGAGTCGATATGACAAACAAGCACGCACACCCCACCGATGCCGCATTCCAAAACGGCTTAGCCAAACGCACCCAAGTCATGGGGCAAGCGTTTGTTGACAAGGCGTTTGATGGCATGACCGAGTTCACTCAGCCTATTCAACACCACATCACCCGCGCTGCGTGGGGCGACACCTGGCAGCGTGATGGCTTGGATTTGAAAACCCGTAGTCTCATCACCGTGGCCATGCTCACGGCCTTGGGCAAGTCGCATGAACTCAAAGGCCATGTGCGCGGTGCGCTCAACAACGGGGCCACCAAAGAAGAGTTACAAGAGGTGCTCTTGCACGCTGCCATCTACTGCGGTGTGCCTGCCGCAGTTGAGGGTTTCAGAGCTGCTGCAGAGGTGGTGGATGCCTCTTGACCGGTCTGCTGCATCTGTTGCGCAGCTTCCAGCCTAGCTACCACGGCCTCTAAGCGCTCAAGCTGCTGCTGAGAGGCGTGAATGGCTTGCAACAAAGAGTGTTCGACTTCTCTTTCTTCTTGTTGCACAAAAATCGCTGAAATCGAAGCCGTGACAAGTGACAGCACAGCCAAACCCAGCAACACCACCACCACAGCGAAGATCCGCGAGGCGTGGGTGCTAGGCACATGGTCGCCATAACCGACAGTAGCCGCGGTGGTGAAGGCTAACCAAATACCATCGTTGAATGACTCTACGCGAGGGTCAATCCACCAAAAGCCTAGACCACCCATCACCATGATGGCCAGAGCTAACAGGCCAGAAGAAATGAGGCCTTGACGAATGCTGCGGTTAATACGGGCAGAGATTTTTTTCATGAAGGCTTAGCCTATCAGTAGTTTGTGAACAAGATCGGCTGTAGTCGATGCCTTGTATTTGCGCATGAGTCGAGCTCGGTAAATTTCTACAGTGCGGTGGCTGATGTTAAGTACTTTGCCAATTTCTTTGGATGTCATGCCATCCATCAAAAGTGCGGCGACCTCACGTTCGCGTCCAGTCAGTTCTGCTTTCACTGGGCGGCTCTCACTCAAGTCTTCGAAGCTCCAAATACCGGCTTCATGCGGGACGTTTCGATTCAGCGCTCGACCAGTCACATGACACCAAAACGTCTCACCTTTCAAGCGACCGTCCATGCGCTTCATGATTCGGTCGTCCGCATACAAGCCCTTGGTGTTCAAAATAGGTTCAATGCGAGCCCCTGTGCGCTCGTACTCGTCGGCGCTGGGATAGAGCACTTGGAACGACTGCCCAATGAGCTGCTCGCGTGTCACGCCAAACATCTCGCACACGTGTTGGTTGCAGTCCACCATTTGGCGGTTGCGCGACAACACCAGCCCGACAGGGGCTAGGTCAAAGGCTTGGCGGTAATCAATCATGGGCGGTAAGGGGTGAGTGCTTACGGAAAACTACGTATATGAATACGTAGTATCGTAACGTCATTCTGTTGTACTTTGACTGGAGCATCCCTTGAACAAAGTTTTCCCTTCTGCTGCTGAAGCACTCAAAGACATCGTGGCCGACGGCCAACTGATGGCGGTGGGTGGTTTTGGCTTGTGTGGCATTCCTGAAGCCCTGATCGACGCCTTGCGCGACAGTGGCGTGAAGGACTTGACCGTGGTTTCCAACAACGCTGGCGTCGACGGCTTTGGTTTGGGCAAATTGCTCGAAACCCGTCAAATCAAAAAAATGATTTCCAGCTACGTGGGCGAGAACAAAGAATTCGAACGCCAATACCTCTCTGGCGAGTTAGAGCTCGAATTCACTCCCCAAGGCACACTGGCTGAAAAGTTGCGCGCAGGCGGTGCTGGCATTCCTGCTTTCTTCACCAAAACCGGTGTGGGCACCATCGTGGCCGAAGGCAAAGAGTTGCGCGAATTTGATGGCGAAACCTATGTGATGGAGCGCTCGCTCGTGCCTGAGGTGTCGCTCATCAAAGCTGACGTGGCTGACCGTTCAGGCAACCTGCGCTTCAACATGACCGCACGCAACTTCAACCCCGCAGCAGCGACTGCTGGCAAGATTTGTGTGGTGGAAGTGGAGCGCATCGTTGCCACGGGCGAATTGGCCCCTGACGACATTCACTTGCCCGGCATTTATGTGCACCGCATCGTGCATAACCCTACGCCCGAAAAGCGCATTGAAAAGCGCACCACCCGCGACCGCAAATAAGGACACACCATCATGGCTTGGACTCAAGACGAAATGGCCGCACGTGCGGCAAGCGAACTGCAAGACGGTTTTTATGTGAACCTCGGTATCGGCATCCCCACGCTGGTGGCCAATCACGTGCCAGACCACGTGGAAGTCTGGCTGCAAAGCGAAAACGGCATGCTCGGCATTGGCCCGTTCCCCTACGAAGACGAAGTCGATGCCGACCTTATCAACGCAGGTAAGCAAACTGTGACCACCATCAAAGGCTCTGCGATTTTTGGCAGCGATCAATCGTTTGCCATGATCCGTGGCGGCAAGATCAATCTCTCGATCCTCGGCGCGATGCAAGTGAGCGAGAAGGGTGATTTGGCCAACTGGATGATCCCCGGCAAGATGATCAAAGGCATGGGCGGTGCGATGGATTTGGTCGCTGGCGTCAAGCGCGTGATCGTGCTGATGGAACACGTGGCCAAGAAAAAAGATGGCACCGAAGATCTGAAAATCTTGAAAGACTGCACCTTGCCTTTGACAGGTGTGGGCGTGGTTGACCGCATCATCACCGACCTCGCAGTGATGGATGTGACTGAGCAAGGTTTGAAAGTGATCGAGCTGGCACCTGGCGTGACCCACGAGTTCTTGCAAAGCAAGACTGGCGTGACCTTGATTTGATTGGCGCGTTAAACTCAAACCATTCATCACAAGAGGAAACACCATGAAAATTTTGGTTGCTGTTGACGGTTCTAAATCTTCATTGAACGCAGTGAAGTACGCTGTGAAATTGGCTACTAATTTCCGCACACAAGATCGCATCACGTTGATCAACGTCCATGATGACCAAGGTTTGCGCCATGCAAAACAGTTTGTCGGCAAAGACGGTGTTGCAGATTACCTGCGTGAACTCAGCGACAAAGAGCTCAAAGCTGCTTTGGCTGTGTTGGTGAAAGCCGGTGTCAAGCACGACTGCATCATCCAAACGGGCCATGTGGCTGAGGTGATTTCAAACGCAGCCAACAAGAAATTTGACATGGTGGTGTTGGGCTCAAAAGGTCGCAGCGGCTTGGTCGACATGTTGGTGGGGTCTGTGGCGCAACGCGTCATGGCCACTTGCAAGAAGCCTGTGCTGTTGGTCAAGTAAACGCCTCTTGAGATGCTGTGCGCATCTCAAACAAAAAGCCCGCTAGCGAGAGCCAGCGGGCTTTTTCCATTTGGAGCGGGTGACGGGAATCGAACCCGCGTTATTTGCTTGGGAAGCAAGAGTCCTACCATTGAACGACACCCGCATGACTCTAGATTGTAGGCGGTGAAGATCTGAACTAATATTTGATTCGGCGATTTTCGGTAGAGGAGAGCAGCATGAAAACAACCATCCAAGTATGTATTGCTTTAATTATGTCGTTGCCCTTATTGGCTTTAGCGCAGGCTTGCAACGACATCAAAGACAAAGACAAGGCCAATTACTGCCGTGCCATCGATACCAATGACAAATCACATTGCCAAAAAATAGGCAGCAACGACTTGCTTAATTTATGCATGGGTAAGGTGGAGAACGATGTGAAGTACTGTCGTCGCATCACCACCGACAAGATCAAGAAACGGTGCGAGAACAGCATTCGCTGAAAACAAAACAGCATCCACAAGGGATGCTGTTTTGATGGGTAGTAAAGCTGTTTTAGGCTTGTGCCAGCGCCTGCTGCATGACTTGCCCCACTTTGTCGAAGTAGTCGTGTGCAGTTGGCGTGGGAACCAAGTACTTTGTACGACGGTTCTTGCCTTCAAACACCGTGTCAATCATGCCGAGTTCACGCAGTTGATCGAGCTTGCGGTGGATGGTGGCAGGTGAGGCAATGTTGTTCAAGGCCATGGCGTCTGTCACGGTGAGCGGTTTTTCTGCTGCGTGACGAACTGCAATGACTTCCAACAGTTTTTTGGCATCCAAATCCATCGCAGGCGCGTTGGCAGTTCCATCCAGTGCATGGATGAGGTTGAGAAAGCGCAAATAGATTTGTTTAGATTCCATGAGGTATATGCTTTTTCTTACATAAGTAAGCCAATCTGTATTGTATACATTGATTTTGTCGAAATAATCGTAAAACCACTTAGACCTCTGTTTTTAAAGGCTTTGCCGTTATTTCAGGATGTCGCCCAAGCAGAGGTATTTCATCTCTAAATATTCTTCCATCCCATGCTTAGAGCCTTCGCGGCCTAGGCCCGATTGCTTGACGCCACCAAAGGGCACGTGCTCGGTGGCGATGATGCCCACGTTGATTCCCACCATGCCGTACTCGAGCGCCTCGCTCACGCGGTAGATGCGGCCAATGTCACGGCTGTAGAAGTAGCTGGCCAAGCCAAACTCGGTGTGGTTCGCGGCATCGATGGCTTCTTGTTCTTTGTGAAAACGGAACACAGGCGCAAAGGGGCCAAAGGTTTCTTCACGGGCGCACAGCATGTCAGCTTTGGCGTCTGCAATGACGGTGGGTTCAAAAAACTGGCCTTGGAGCTTGTGACCACCGGCCAGCACCTTGCCGCCTTTGGCGATGGCGTCTTGCACATGGCGTTCAACTTTTTCAATCGCAGCAGGCTCAATGAGTGGGCCTTGCACCACGTCTGCGTCAAAGCCGTTGCCGACTTTGAGTGACTTCACGCGCTGCGCAAACTTTTGCACAAACTCGTCGTACACCCCATCTTGCACATAGATGCGATTGGCGCACACGCAGGTTTGGCCCGCGTTGCGATATTTGCTGGCCATGGCCCCATCGACGGCGCTGTCGATGTCAGCATCGTCAAACACGATGAAGGGCGCGTTGCCGCCGAGTTCGAGTGAAAGCTTTTTCACCGTTGGCGCTGACTGCGCCATCAAGATGCGGCCCACTTCGGTGGAGCCCGTGAAGCTGATGTGGCGCACGATGTCGCTGGCGCAAAACACCTTGCCCACAGCAATGCTGTTGTCGCTGTCGGCGGTCAGCACGTTGACCACCCCCGCCGGAATGCCGGCGCGAATGGCCAACTCCGCAGCAGCCAGTGCGGTGAGTGGGGTGAGTTCGGCTGGTTTGATGACCACGGGGCAGCCAGCCGCCAGTGCGGGCGCGACTTTGCGTGTAATCATGGCCAGTGGAAAATTCCAAGGCGTGATGGCGGCGCACACGCCGATGGGTTGTTTGAGCACCATCAAGCGGCGGTTGTTGTCAAACTGAGGCAGGGTCTCGCCATTCACGCGTTTGGCTTCTTCGGCAAACCATTCCACAAAGCTCGCGCCGTAAGCCACTTCGCCTTTGGCTTCAGCAAACGGCTTGCCTTGTTCGGCGGTCATGATTCGGCCCAAGTCTTCTTGGTTGGCCATGAGCAGGTCAAACCATTTGCGCAAGAGGATGCTGCGCTCTTTGCCGGTTTTGTTGCGCCAAGCGGGCCATGCCGCGTTGGCGGCATCAATCGCGGCGGTGGCGTCTGCAGCGCCCAGGTTGGCCACATCGGCCAGTTTGGCGCCAGTGGCTGGGTCGTGCACATCAAAGCGGCTGCTGCCTTTGACCCATTGGCCGTTGATCAGGGCATCGGTCTTGAGCAGGGTGGGGTCGTTCAACAGCGAGAGCGGTGATGTCTTCATGTCCATGTGGGTCTCCAAAACAATGGGCCAAAGCATAACGTGCACAAGCTTTACCGGCTGACGCCAAGGTGATTCAAAAGGAGCAAAGCTGCGTGAAACCTATAATTTAAGGATGACTACACCCACATTCACCGTCGCCGATATTCGCAAAACATTCTTGGACTTCTTTGAGTCCAAAGGCCACACCGTGGTGGCCTCTAGCCCCTTGGTGCCGGGCAACGACCCCACTTTGATGTTCACCAACTCAGGCATGGTTCAGTTCAAAGATGTGTTCTTGGGCTCCGACAAACGCTCTTATGTGCGTGCGGCCTCTGTGCAAGCTTGCTTACGTGCCGGCGGCAAACACAACGACTTGGAAAACGTGGGTTACACCGCGCGCCACCACACCTTCTTCGAGATGTTGGGCAACTGGTCGTTTGGTGACTACTTCAAACGCGAATCGCTCAAGTGGGCGTGGGAGTTGTTGACCGAGGTTTACAAACTGCCTGCAGACCGTTTGCTGGCCACGGTTTACCAAGAAGACGATGAGGCTTACGACATTTGGACCAAAGAAATTGGCCTGCCACCCGAGCGCGTCATTCGCATTGGTGACAACAAAGGCGGCCGCTACAAGAGCGACAACTTCTGGATGATGGCCGACACAGGACCATGCGGCCCTTGTTCTGAAATCTTCTATGACCACGGCGACCACATCCCAGGCGGCCCTCCCGGCAGCCCAGAAGAGGACGGCGACCGCTTCATCGAAATTTGGAACAACGTGTTCATGCAGTTCAACATGGACGAAACGGGTGCAGTCACCCGTTTACCCGCGCCTTGCGTGGACACAGGCATGGGCCTCGAGCGCTTGGCGGCCATCCTGCAGCACGTGCACAGCAACTACGAAATAGACATCTTTGATGCGCTCATCAAAGCCGCAGCCCGTGAAACAGGTTGCCAAGACTTTGGCCACAAGAGCTTGCGCGTGATTGCCGATCACATCCGCGCCACCTCGTTCTTGGTAAGCGACGGCGTGGTGCCCAGCAACGAAGGCCGTGGCTATGTGCAACGCCGCATCATCCGACGCGCCATTCGCCACGGCTATTTGTTGGGCCAGAAAAAACCGTTCTTCCACAAGCTCGTGCCCGACTTGGTCAAGCTCATGGGCGATGCGTACCCCAACATGGCCAGCCAAGCCGAGCGCATTGCGTCGGTGTTGAAGGCCGAAGAAGAGCGCTTCTTCGAAACCCTCGAAGTGGGCATGTCGATTTTGGATGCCGCATTGCAAGGCGGGGCAAACGTGTTGCCAGGTGAAGTGGCATTCAAGCTGCACGACACCTATGGCTTCCCGCTCGACTTGTCGGCTGACGTGTGCCGCGAGCGTGGCCTGAGTGTGGACGAAGCTGGCTTTGCCGCCGCGATGGAAAAACAAAAAAACCAAGCCCGTGCCGCAGGCAAGTTCAAGATGGACAAAGCGCTGGAGTACACGGGTGCTGCCAACGCGTTTGTGGGCTATGACGATCTGAAGGCCACAGCCAAAGTGGTGGCCGTGTATGTGGATGGCGCATCGGTGGCTGAACTCAAAAACGGCCAAGCCGGTGTGGTGGTGTTAGACACCACGCCTTTCTACGCCGAGAGCGGTGGCCAAGTGGGCGACCAAGGCGTGCTCGTGAGTGGCTCGGCGCAATTCAAAGTCGAAGACACCTTGAAGATCAAAGCCGATGTGTACGGCCACCACGGTGTGTTGACCCAAGGCACCTTGGCCGTTGGCGACCATGTGGATGCGCAAGTCGATATGGCTGTTCGTGCCGCCACCGTGCGTAACCACAGCGCTACCCACTTGATGCACAAAGCCTTGCGGGAAGTGCTGGGCGATCATGTGCAACAAAAAGGCAGCTTGGTGAATGCCGAGCGTACACGCTTTGACTTTGCGCACAACGCACCGGTCACTGATGCACAAATTCGTGAGATCGAAGCCAAAGTCAACGCCGAAATTCTGGCCAACGCCGCGGCACAAGCACGTGTGATGGACATTGAGTCCGCACAAAAAACTGGCGCCATGATGCTGTTTGGCGAGAAGTACGGCGAGACCGTGCGCGTGCTCGACATCGGCTCTAGCCGCGAGTTGTGCGGCGGTACCCACGTCAAAGCGACAGGCGACATTGGTTTGTTCAAAGTCGTGGCAGAAGGCGGTGTGGCCGCTGGCGTGCGTCGCATTGAAGCAGTGACAGGCGCAAATGCACTGGCTTATTTGCAATCGCTCGAAGACTCAGTGGCACAAGCCGCTGGCGCGCTCAAAGCGCCAACGACCGAGCTGAACGCGCGCTTGGCGCAAGTGTTGGACCAAGTCAAAACACTCGAAAAAGAAGTGTCCGCCCTCAAAGGTAAAGTGGCCGCCGCACAAAGTGACGAGCTGTTGACGCAAGCGCTGGACGTGAAGGGCACCAAACTCTTGGTGGCCAAGCTCGAAGGCGCTGACGCCAAAACTTTGCGCGACACCATGGACAAGCTCAAAGACAAGATCAAGTCTGCAGTGATCGTGCTGGCCGCTGTGGATGGCGAGAAAGTCAACATCGCTGCAGGCGTGACGGCTGATCAAACCAGCAAAGTCAAAGCAGGTGAGTTGGCCAACTTTGTGGCCCAACAAGTCGGTGGCAAAGGCGGCGGCAAGCCTGACATGGCCATGGCGGGGGGCACCGATGCGGCAGCCTTACCCAAGGCCTTGGCCAGCGTGCAGGTCTGGGTGGCTGAGCGTCTTTGATTCAAATGAGCTCACGCACTGACGCTGTGCAAACAAAGGCCCAACCGGTGTTGGGCCTTTTTCTTGGCTTGCTCTTGGTTTTGTTTGTCACGAGCTTTGTTGCCCCCAATGCTTGGGCGCAGTTTGAAAAAACGCGCTGGCCAGCACGCGTGCCCACACCTGCGTTCACAGCGGTTGATTTGAATGGACGCACTTGGACCTCTGCCGACTTCGCGGGCAAAGTGGTGGTGCTGAACTTTTGGGCGACATGGTGCCCACCTTGCAAAGAAGAAATGCCTTCGCTGCAAACCTTGCATGACATCAGCGACAACCACAACTTGGTGCTGGCTGTTAATGTGAATGAGCCTGCTGCACGTGTGGCGCGTTATGCCCAATCCACCGGGTTGAGTTTGCCCATCGCGCTCGACCCTAAAAGTGAGATGGTGCGCCGTTTTGGCGTGACCGCGTTTCCCACCACGGTGTTGCTTGGGCCTGATGGCCAAGCCCGCTGGCGCATCGTGGGTGATGTAGATTGGAGTGGGGCGCAGGCCAACGCATGGCTAGCCGATGTACGCCAAAACACCTCAACCGCGAATGCAGCAGCCAAGCCTGCACCCCGCAAGCCATAATCCATCCGCTTTGCGTGTTCTGCGCATCGTGACCTGCCTTCGGGGCATCTAGGCATGTGCCGACAGGTCTCTTCACTTATTCGGAGCTCTCTTTCATGACTCTTGTGCGTCGTTCCCTTCTCAAGGGGGCCGCAGCTGCGTGCGCCCTCTCTGGTGTGCCTGGCTTTGCTTTGGCCCAAACCACTCCTTTAGCCACTCGTCGTTTTGAGCCGCAAGCCGGTCAATGGCGCACCTTTGAAGTCACCACCCGTGTGGACTTGACTGACGCCAAAGGTGCTGCATCACGTGTGTGGTTGCCTGTTCCTAGCATCAACTCCGATTGGCAACGTTCGCTGGAAAGCAATTTCAGCAGCAATGGCACGTCACGCATGGTCAGCGATGGCACCGAAGGTGCGCGCATGGTCTATACCGAATTCGCCGCTGGCGTCACTCCGTTCGTCGAGGTGACCAGCCGTGTGCAAACGCAAAGCCGTTTTGTCGACATCAGCAAGCCAACAGAACACACGTTCACGCGTGAAGATGCAGGCACGTTGCGCCACTACACCCGCGCTACCAAGCTGCTGCCCACCGATGGCATCGTGCGCACCACCGCACTCAAAGCCACACAAGGCGCGAAGACCGATGCGCAAAAAGCACGTGCCATTTATGACTGGGTGGTAGCCAACGCATGGCGCGAACCCAAGACACGCGGTTGCGGCGAGGGCGATATCAGAACCATGTTGGAGACCGGCAACTTAGGCGGCAAATGTGCAGACATCAACGCCTTGTTTGTTGGCTTGTGCCGCTCGGTGGGCGTGCCTGCGCGCGATGTGTACGGCATTCGTTTAGGTAGCTCGGCTTTTGGCTACAAAGAGTTGTCGGGCAACCCCGCCAGCTTGAAGGGCGCGCAACACTGCCGCGCTGAGGTGTACTTGCAAGCCCACGGTTGGGTGGCGATGGACCCTGCGGACGTGGCCAAAGTGATGCGCTTAGAAACGCCAGAGTGGATCAAGCGCACCGACCACGCCGTGGTACGGCCCGTGTACAACCGCTTGTTTGGTGGCTGGGAAGGCAACTGGATGGGCTGGAACACCGCGCACGATGTGGTCTTGCCCGGTAGCAAAGAAGACCGCTTGGGTTTCTTGATGTACCCCGTGGCAGAAACCGTGGATGGTCGCGCAGACTCTTACGCGCCAGACACGTTCAAGTACCAAATCACGGCACGCGAAATCAAGGCTTAAAGGTTTTTCACAGGGCGATGCTTAACCGCAACGCGCTGTGGAACTCTCGCAACTCACCAGTCACTGGATCAGTAAAGTGCACGCTTTTGGCCAGTAGCTGCAACGGGTTGCTGAAGTCTTCTTCTGCATTTGGCCCGCGCAACACCGTGGGGTAAAACTGGTCGCCTTCCAGTGGCAAACCCAGAGCCATCATGTGCACGCGCAGTTGGTGGCGTTTGCCGCTGATGGGTTCGAGTTGGTACAGCGCACGCGTGCCTTCGGTTTTGAGCAAGCGAATGTGCGTTTCGCTGTTGGGCTCACCCGCGACTTCTTGGGTCCTGAAAAACAGCTCGTCGGGTTGTAGCCGGCTGGTGTGCACGCGTGGTAACTCAAGCGATGGGTTGAACGCTGCCACGGCTTCGTACACCTTGTGCAGCGCCTTGTCACGAAACAGCGCGTGGTACGCATCACGGTCCGCTAAGCGTTTGCCAAACATCACCAAGCCTGCGGTTTCGCGGTCGATGCGGTGCAGCGGCACAAGGTGATCGATGCCTGTGCGTTGTTTGAGTTGCACCAGCAAGCTCTGTTGCACATAGCGACCCGCAGGTGTGACAGGCATGAAGTGCGGTTTGTCTGCCACGATCAAGTGGTCATCTTCAAACAGGATGCTGGCTTTCTCGGGCAGCGCCGGCTCGTTGGCGATATGACGGTAGTAGTAGAGCTTGGTGTGTGGGGTGTAGGTTTGTGTGGCCGCCACGGGCTGTGCTTCTTCGTTGAGCACCAAGCCATGTTCAAAACGGTGTAGCCACTCTTCGCGCGAAATGTCGGGCATGCGCTCCAGCAAAAAATCCAACACCGTGGGCCAAGGGCCTGCCGGTAGCGACACGCGGCTTGGGCCTACGCCGTTGCGCGTGGGGATGCGCATAGGAGTGACTTTCAGAGGCCTTAGACCTTGGTGAACACCAAGTCCCACACGCCGTGGCCGAGTTTGATGCCACGGTTTTCAAACTTGGTCAGTGGGCGGTAGGCGGGTTTTTCAGCAAAACCACTCGCGTCAGTGGCGGTGTTTTTCAACAAAGCTTCTGCGCTCAAGACTTCAAGCATTTGCTCGGCATAAGGTTCCCAATCGGTGGCCAAGTGCAGGTAGCCACCGGGCTTGATGTGTTGGGCTAAGCGGTTCACGAACGGGCTTTGAATCAAGCGGCGTTTATGGTGACGGCTTTTGTGCCAAGGGTCTGGGAAGAAGATGTGTACGCCGTCCAAGCTTTGCTCGCCCAGCATGTGGTCCATCACCTCGACCGCGTCGTGTTGCACGATGCGGATGTTGCCAATGTTTTCTTCGCCGCAACGCTTGAGCAAAGCACCCACGCCAGGGGCGTGTACTTCGCAGCACAAAAAGTTGTCATCAGGGCGCACTTGGGCAATCTTGGCTGTGGCGTCGCCCATGCCAAAACCAATTTCCAAAATCAGAGGGGCTGCACGGCCAAAGGTGGCCGCAGCATCCAAACGCTCGGGTGTGTAAGGCACCAAAAACTGAGGGCCAAACTGCTCAAACGCCCGCACTTGCCCCGATCCCATACGGCCTGCACGCAGCACATAGGTTTTGATGACGCGCATGAAGGGGGCGACGGTGGTTGTAGTTTCTGGGGGGGTAGGCGTGTCGGCAGTCATGGCAAGCAAATCTTTGAGTAACCCGTGATTATCGCGGGACAGCATGGGGTGCAGATGGCCATGCTTTTGTCCATGCAACTAAAGCTGCTTCAATCGATGCACCATTAATCAACGTGGGGAGCCCCAAAGTTTGTGCGGCCGTGTGCAAGGCCAATATGGGTTGGCTCAGATCCAAAGCTGTCGCCCCATTTTGTTTGCTGAGTTTTTCCCCGTTCTCCCCCAGCACCAACGGCGTGTGCATGTAGCTCAGTGTGGGTAAACCCAGCGCGTGTTGCAGCACGATTTGCCGTGCGGTGTTATCGGTCAAGTCGGCGCCCCGCACGATGTGGGTGATGCCCTGTGCAGCGTCGTCCACCACCACGGCGAGTTGATAGGCCCACAGGCCATCGGCGCGGCGCAACACAAAGTCACCGACCTCGTGAGCGACATCTTGGTGCTGCGTGCCAAGCAAGCGGTCTTGCCAAGTGAGCGGCGTGGTCAGTTGTAAATCATCGATGACGCGTTGCACATCCAAACGCCAAGCACGTTCCGGTTTGCCATTCAAGCCGTGACGGCAAGTGCCAGGGTAGACCGCTGCGGTATGACGTTCGCGGGTGTGGCCCATCAGGGCTTGTGCATCTTCAATCTCTTTGCGCGAGCAGCCGCAGGGATAAGCCCAACCTTTGGCAATCAAGGTGTCCAGTGCGGCTTGGTAGGCAGCATTGCGTAGTGATTGGTACATGACGGGTGCATCGCTCACCAAGCCACAGGCACTCAGTTGTTGCAGGATGGTTTGGTCTGCACCGGGCACGCAGCGCGGTGTGTCCACGTCTTCGATACGCACCAGCCATTGCCCGCCGTGCGCGCGTGCATCAAGCCAACTGGCGAGGGCCGCAACAAGTGAGCCCGCATGAAGCGGGCCCGTGGGGGAGGGAGCAAATCGACCTGTGTAGCGCACGAGAATTTCACGCACGTTGCCCGTGCGTGACCCGTTTTACAAACGATTTGCGGATTGACAAACCGCCAATGCCAACTCAAGGCCAGACACAAACGCGTCTTCCACGCGGTGGCCCAAGTGCCAGTCGCCGCAGGTGCCCAAGCCAGTGGCTGGGTTGTATTGGTGAGACACGCCTAAGGGCGTGATGGTTTTGGCATAGAGCCAGCGGTGCAGTTGCACATGCGCAGGTTCGGCGCGAATGCCTGTGAGCTCTGCAAATGCGCGCAAGAGTTTGGCTTGCACACGCGCTTCAGTGTCGGCGATGTGTTCGGTAGACCACGCAGCACTGGCTTGCACGGTCCAGCGTTCCACTTTGCCCCGACCTGGCTTGGATGACTCACGCGCCAACCACGCAATGCGGTGGTGAATGCTGCGTGCGGCGTTCCACTGAGGGCCGATGTGCAAGTTGGGCTGTGTGGCGTTGGGGAAGGCCACCATCATGGTCCAGCAAGGTGCCACGTCGACTGAGTCCATGGCCTTGAGCCATGACGCGTTGGCGGCGTCTTTGCCAGAAGCTTTGAGCAAGTTTTCGGCTTGCACCGAGGGGATGGCGAGCAACACATGGTCAAAGCCCGCAAATTTGTGGTCGTCGGTGTGCAGCGTCCACAAACCTTTGGCACCTCGCTCTAGGCGGGTGATTTGGGTGTTGTTGTGAATGGCTTTGCCCAGAGGTTCAGCCCAATGACGCACCAAAGCATTCATGCCGGGTTTGGCGACGAAGTGGGCTTCTTTCGAGCTACGGGCCGCTTCAAACACATGGCCCAGTGGGTCGAGCACGCGCACGGCGTTGGCGCTCCAAGGGCGACAAATCTCGGTTGTGCCAGGCACGACTTGAATGGCCAATGAAAAGCGTGGGTCGCGCACAGTGAAGTACTGCGCCCCATGGTCAAAGGTGCCGAAATTGCTTTCGCGGGTGGACATGCGCCCACCCGGGCCACGGCTTTTTTCAAACACTTGCACATGGTGGCCTGCTTTGGCCAAAGTGCGGGCTGCGGTGATGCCAGCAATGCCGGCTCCGATGATGGCGATGTTCAAGGTCATGGTTGCACTCTACACCTTCCGTGTGGATGAATTGAATCGGGGGTTCACCAATAGCGCAGAACGCGTGGCGGTGCTTTTGAGTTGTTTGAGCCACCACTGCAAAGCGCGTCCTCCGCGCTCGCCTTCGCTGCCATCGGGAATGCGCCAAGCGTAACTGAGTTGCGCCACGCGTTGTGGGCGGTCCACCTCACGCACCACCAACACGCCTTGGTCAATCAAAGGCTGCACCATGAGTTCGGGCACAAAGCCCACGCCTAGGCCACGCACTTGTGCTTCGATTTTGCTGTGCATGTTGGACACGGTGAACACGTCTTGCCCCGGTAAAAGGCCAATCGTGGCACCTGTGCCGCGTTGCACCGAGTCGGCCACGGCGACTGCGCGGTGTTGGCCAATGAGCGCATCGTTCAAAGGTTCTATGGCTTTCGCTAAGGGGTGATGCGGGGCCACGGCGAACACAAAACGCATCTGCCCGAGCGGATGGCTGTGGATGCCTGCGGCAGTGCCGCTTTCACTGATCGCACCAGCAATACCGAGCGCCAAGTCGGCCTGGCCACTGGTGAGTGCCTCCAGTGTGCCGGTGAGTGTTTCGTCGCGCAGCTTGAGACGTGTGGGGGCGTTCAAGGCCATGAAGGCTTCGCACAGTTCCATCACGGTGGTGCGGTCGATGATGCCGTCCACTGCAATGGTGAACTGGCTTTCCCACCCCGTGGCAACGCGTTTGACGCGGTTGGCGATGGCGTCCATGTCGGCCAACAGGCGTTCGCCTTCGCGCATCAGCTCATGCCCTGCGGCAGTGAGTTTGGCCTGCCGTGAGCTGCGGTCAAACAGCAGCACATCCAGCGCGTCTTCAATTTGGCGCACACGGTAGGTGAGAGCGCTGGGCACCAAGCCCAGTGCACGTGCCGCTGCTGCAAAGCTGCCTGCTTTTTCAATCGCGTGCAGCATAGACAGCGAATCGGGGGTGAGAACGTCACGAGGAGAAGTCATGCAATCGGGTTTTAATCGTTCAAATAATTTGAATGATGCCATCAAATGCACTGGATGGCAAAAGTGGGTTGCGGACCTAAAGTTCAGGTCAAGAAACAAAAGGAACACACGCCATGCTGATCATTCGCAAATCACAAGACCGCGGTTACGCCGATCACGGCTGGCTTAAGTCGTTTCATAGTTTTTCGTTTGCCCACTACTACGACCCCGAGTTCATGGGCTGGGGTAATTTGCGTGTCATCAACGAAGACCGCATTGCACCCGGTACGGGCTTTGGCACACATGGTCACCGCGACATGGAAATCATCAGCTATGTGCTCAGCGGCAACTTGGCGCATAAAGACAGCATGGGCAACGTTAAGGGCATCCCGCCCGGCGACGTGCAGCGCATGAGTGCTGGCAGTGGTGTGCAGCACAGTGAGTTCAACCATGCGCCAGACGAAACAACACACTTTTTCCAAATTTGGATTGAGCCCAATGTGCGCGGCATTCCTGCGAGCTACGAACAACAACAAGTGCCCCCTGCATCTAAGCGCGGTGCACTCAGTCGCATTGCGGCGTCAGAGGGTGGCTTGGTGAAGATTCACGCAGACGCTGCGCTGTATGCAGGCTTGTTTGACGGCGATGAGGCTGCCACGTTGACGATTGCTCCAGGTCGTAAATCCTATGTACATCTGATTCGCGGGGCTATGCATGTCAATGGCGTGGCGTTGGCCACAGGCGATGCGGCGCTGCTTGACAACGAAACCACGATTGCATTGACCCAAGGCCAAGACGCCGAAGTGTTGGTGTTTGACTTGGCCCCTTGATTTTTCATTTCTCATCTTCATTTTTCACACAGGAGTTTTCATGAACAACGCTTTGAACCTTATCGGTCGCCTTTTGATCGCCGCCTTGTTTTTACCTGCAGGTCTAGCCAAGCTTTCGGGCTTTGAAGGCACGGTGGGCTACATTGAGTCCGTTGGCTTGCCGTTACCTGCTGTTGCCGCTGCTGGCGCTTTGGTCTTGGAGGTTTTGGGTTCTGTGGCTTTGATCGTGGGTTTTCAGACTCGCATCGTGGCCGCTGCGTTCGCTGTCTTCACGCTCGTAGCTTCGTTCTTCTTCCACGCTTTTTGGGCAGCAGCGCCCGAGCAGGCGTTTGTGCAGCAGCTCTTGTTCTTCAAGAACATTGGCGTGATCGGTGGCTTGTTGGTGTTGGTGTCATCGGGCGCTGGCGCTTGGAGCATTGACGCTAAAAAAGCAACTCAATAATTTATTTCATTTTTTCAACCTGTTCTTCAACCCATCAAGGAATCACACCATGACCAAAACTGTCGTCGTTTACCACTCAGGCTACGGCCACACACAACGCGTGGCTCAATTCGTGGCCGAAGGCGCCAAAGCCACCCTCGTTGCGATTGACGCAGACGGCAACATCACCGACGCCGAGTGGGAAGCGCTCAATGCGGCTGACGCCATCATCTTCGGTTCACCCACCTACATGGGCATGGCCTCATGGCAGTTCAAAAAGTTTGCCGATGCCACATCCAAGCAGTGGTTTGCCAGCGCATGGAAAGACAAAGTGGCAGGTGGCTTCACCATTTCGGCCAGCCCAAGCGGAGACAAACTGTCGACCATCCAGTACTTCATCACCTTGGCCATGCAACAAGGCATGGTGTGGGTGGGCCAGCCTGCCATGAACGACGGCAGCATCAACCGCATCGGTTCTAACTCAGGCGTGATGGCTCAAGTGGGCCCCACCAGCCCAGCAGCTGACATTCCTCAAGGCGACTTGGATACCGCTAAAGCCTATGGCGAGCGCGTGGCTGCTGTGGCTGCAAAGCTGCGCGGTTAATTGGATCGCCATTGAATATGCGGTGACAAACCGCATGTGAAATAAAAGGGCCGTTCGTGAGAGCTGCCCTTTTTCTTTGGTTAGTATTCAAGCCATGAAAATCATTCAATTGCTGCCGTGGTCCGATTGGTTTGCGCTCGGTTTTTTTGTGCTGGTGTGGGTGGGCTACGCCGCGTTTGCCAAGTACAGCAGCGAGCACCGTCATTCCATTTTGGCGATGACCAACCGCTATCGCCATTTGTGGATGCTGCAAACCACAGCGCGTGACCCGCGCATGCTGGATGGCATCATCACGCAAACCTTGTCGAATACGCCAGCATTTTTTTGTTCCACCACGATTTTGATTTTGGGTGGTTTATTTGCCTTGCTCGGAACGACCGACAAAGCGGCTGAGTTGGTACGCGAAATTCCGTTTGCCGAACAAACGCCGATGTTGGTGTTTGAGTTCAAGATTTTGGTGTTGGTCGGTATTTTTGTGTATTCGTTTTTCCGCTTTTCTTGGTCGATGCGCCAGTACACCTTTGTGGCGTTGTTAATCGGAGGCATGCCACCTGCGCAAGATTTCGCTAGTGGTGCAGCATTGAATCGTGAAGCTTATGCAGACCGTGCGGCGGCCATGACGGGTTTGGCCGCTGAGACGTTCAACGGCGGCTTGCGTGCTTACTACTTTTCGTTTGCTGCCTTGGGCTGGTTTTTTTCGCCCACCGTATTTGTGTTGGCCACTTTGTTGGTGGTTGGCGTGTTGTACACACGCGAGTTTCGGTCTGAAGTTTTAGCGCTGTTGCAGGAATGAGTGGCCTTAATTGGCGCTAAATAGTCTCTTTTTGCCGTCTTCGCGGCCTGAAGCGGTGGGCTGCAATCTCTACAATCTCACGCATGTTTGTTCACCTGCGCCTTCACTCTGAGTTTTCTGTCGTTGATGGGACCAACCGCATCGACGAGGTGGTGAAAGCAGCCGCAGCAGATCAGCAACCCGCGCTCGCCATCACTGACATCAACAACCTGTTTGGTGGCATCAAGTTTTACAAAGAGACGCGTGGCAAAGGCGTCAAGCCTGTTTTGGGCGCTGAGATTTATTTAGAAAGCCTGACCCAAGACGCGGCGCAGACCTCGCGCATGGTGTTGTTGGTGCAAAACCATCAGGGCTACTTGAACCTATGCGAGCTCATCAGCCGTGGCTGGACGCAAAACGTGCACAAGGCCGTGGCCGTGATCAAGCTGGAATGGCTGCAAGAGTTGTCGCAAGGCCTCATTGCCTTGTCGGGTGCGCAAGCGGGCGCGGTGGGCCAAGCCTTGGTGCAGGGCGACGCCACACGTGCGGGTGAAGTGGCGTTGCAGTTGGCTGGTATTTTTCCGCACCGCTTCTACATTGAGTTGCAACGCGCTGGCCGCGCCGACGACGAGACGCATGTGAGCGCTGCGGTGCAACTGGCTGCACGCTTGAGCTTGCCCGTGGTGGCAACGCATCCTGTTCAGTTCACCCAACCCGACGATTACGAAGCGCACGAGGCGCGTGTGTGTATTGCCGAAGGCGAAATTTTGGGGAACCAACGTCGGGTGCGCAAGTTCACGCGCGAGCAGTATTTCAAATCGTCCGCGCAAATGTGTGAGCTGTTTGCCGATGTGCCCAGCGCCATTGCCAACACCCTAGAAATTGCCAAGCGTTGCAACCTCACGCTGGTGTTGGGTAAGCCTCAGCTGCCGAATTTTCCGATTCCACCAGTGAATGGTGTGGTGATGTCGGTGGAAGACTACTTCCGCCATGTGTCGCACGAGGGTTTGGAAGAGCGCTTGGCGCACCTGTACCCCGTGGAAGCCAAGCGCAATGAAGAGCGCCCACGATATGTGGAACGCTTGGAGTTTGAGCTGACCACGATTTTGAACATGGGCTTTCCCGGCTACTTCTTGATCGTGGGTGACTTCATTCAGTGGGCCAAAGCCAATGGCTGCCCGGTGGGACCAGGTCGTGGTTCAGGTGCGGGCTCGTTGGTGGCGTATGCCTTGAAGATCACCGACCTTGACCCGCTGCAATACAACTTGCTGTTCGAGCGTTTCTTGAACCCCGAGCGGGTATCCATGCCCGACTTTGACATTGACTTTTGCCAGACCAACCGCGACCGCGTGATTGACTACGTGAAAGATAAATACGGCCGCGAAGCCGTGTCGCAAATTGCCACCTTCGGCACCATGGCCGCACGTGCCGCGATTGGTGATGTGGGCCGTGTGCTCGACATGAGCTACACCTTCTGCAAAGGCATCAGCGGTTTGATTCCCAACAAACCGGGGCAGCACATCACCATTGCCGGCGCGATTGAGGTGGAGCCCATCTTGGCCGAGCGTTTGGCCAAAGAAGATGAAGTCAAAACTTTGTTGGAGCTGGCGCAAAAGCTAGAAGGCATGACGCGTAACGTGGGCATGCACGCTGGTGGTGTGTTGATTGCTCCAGGCAAGCTGACCGACTTCTGCCCGCTCTACCAACAGCCCGGCAGTGAATCGGCGGTGAGCCAGTTTGACAAAGACGACGTGGAAGCCGCTGGCTTGGTGAAGTTCGACTTTTTGGGCTTGGCCACGCTGACCATTTTGGAGATTGCGCGCGAGTTCATCATGGCGCGCCACAAAGGCCAAGAGCACTTTGCATTCGAGAACATTCCGCTCGACGACCAACGCACCTACGAACTGTTCCAAGACGGTAAGACCGAAGCCGTGTTCCAGTTTGAAAGTCGCGGCATGCAAGGCATGTTGCGCGATGCGCGTCCGACGCGCCTAGAAGACTTGATTGCGCTGAACGCGTTGTACCGTCCAGGCCCGATGGACTTGATCCCTAGCTTTGTGGCGCGTAAGCACGGACGGGAAACCATTGAGTACCCGCACCCCATGGTGGCGCAGATGTTGTCCGAGACCTACGGCATCATGGTGTACCAAGAGCAGGTGATGCAGACCGCGCAGATTTTGGGCGGCTATTCGCTGGGTGGCGCTGACATGTTGCGCCGTGCGATGGGTAAGAAGAAGCCCGAAGAAATGGCGGAGCACCGCGAAATCTTCCGCGCAGGTGCGGCCAAAAACAACATCAGCCAAGACAAAGCGGACGAGATCTTTGACTTGATGGAGAAGTTCGCGGGCTACGGCTTTAACAAGTCGCACGCGGCGGCTTACTCGTTGCTGGCGTATCACACGGGGTGGTTGAAGGTTCACTACACCGCTGAATTTTTCTGCGCCAACATGACCGTGGAAATGGACAACACCGACAAGCTCAAGGTGTTGTTTGAAGACGCGCAGAAGATGGGCCTCACCTTTGAAGCGCCCGATGTCAACCGTGGTCGCTACCGCTTTGAGCCTATTTCAGACAAAGTCATTCGTTATGGTTTGGGCGCCATCAAAGGCTCGGGCCAACAAGCGATTGATGCCATCGTGGCTGCGCGTGAAGAAGGTGGGCCATTCACCAGCTTGTTTGATTTCTGTCGCCGCGTAGACCGCAGCCGCTTGAATAAACGCACGGTCGAAGCTTTGATCAAAGCAGGCGCGTTTGACAACCTGCACCTCAACCGCGCCGAGCTGTTGGCCAGCGTCGAACGCGCGTTTGACTTTGCGTCTGCCAGTGAAGCCAACGCCAATCAAGGTGGCTTGTTTGACATGATGGGTGAAGACGCCCACGGCTCTAGCACGCAAGAACCTGAATACGTCGAGATGTTGCCTTGGGGCGTGAAAGAACGCCTCACGCACGAGAAGGTGGCTTTGGGCTTTTATTTGTCGGGTCATTTGTTTGACGAAGTGGAGCGCGAAGTGCGTCGCTTTGTGCGCACGCGCATTGAAGACCTGATGGACTCGCGCGAGCCGCAGTTGTTGGCCGGCATCGTGAGCGATATGCGCGTGATCAATGGCCAACGTGGCAAGCTTGCCATCTTCAAATTCGACGACAAATCTGCCGTCATCGAAGCCACGGCCGACGAGGCCACGATCAACACCTACCGCAACACCCTTAAAGATGACGAGATGGTCATCATGATGGTCAAGGCTCAGCCAGACCGGTTTTCGGGAGGTTTGCGTTTGTCGGTTCAACAAGTCTGGAGCTTGGAGCAGGCGCGTTGCCGTTTTGGCAAACACCTCAGTGTGGTCGTCAATGGCACGGGGCCTGATATTGCGCGTATCTTGCGTGAGCATCCTGCCAAAGTCGAGCAGACTGAGCAGGGGGAACTGGTGCGTGGCATGGGGGTTCGATTGAAGCTCATGCGCGAGGGTGCCACAGCTGACGTACAGTTGGGCGACAACGCCAAGTTTTTCCCTAGCGACGCGGCTTTGGCCAGCTGGATGGCACAGGCGCACGATGGACAAGCACAAATCATTTACGAGTAAGCCTTTATGTGGACCATTCCAACGCTCATGACGCTGGCTCGCATTGCAGCCATTCCACTCATTGTGGGCTTGTTCTATTTGCCCATCGACGTGGCCGAGCGCAATCTGTGGGCCACTGTGATGTTTGTGGTGTTTGCGTTGACCGATTGGCTGGATGGCTATTTGGCTCGCAAGCTCAATCAGTCTTCGGCATTTGGTGCATTTTTAGACCCCGTGGCAGACAAGTTTTTGGTGTGTGCCTGCTTATTGGTACTGGTGCATTTGCAGCGTGCCGATGTGTTGGTCGCTCTGATCATCATCGGTCGGGAAATCGCCATTTCGGCTTTGCGCGAATGGATGGCGCAAATTGGTGCTTCGCGTAGTGTGGCAGTGCATGTATTGGGCAAGCTCAAGACCACCATGCAAATGGTGGCGATTCCTTTCTTACTTTACGACGGTCAACTCTTCGGCGTGATTGACACGGCTCTTTGGGGCACGGTGTTAATTTGGGTTGCAGGCGTGTTGACGGTCTGGTCAATGGTGTACTACCTGCAAAAGGCTTGGCCTGACATTTTGGATCACGCCAAGTAATGCCCGAACAGCGCAACCAAGCATGGATCAATGCCATGCCTTGGCTCTTCGTGTTGATCTGGAGTACGGGCTTCATCGTGGCGCGCTACGGCATGCCCAACTCGCCACCGTTTACTTTCTTGCTGTGGCGCTACGTTTTTTCCATTGTGTGTTTTGTGTTGTGGGTTAAGTGGGCGCATGTACCTTGGCCGCAGGGCAGGGCGCAGTGGTGGCATTTGGGCGTCACGGGCGTGTTGATGCACGCTGGCTATTTAGGCGGTGTGTGGGCTGCAGTGAAGGTGGGCATGGGTGCGGGCCTGACCGCTTTGATCGTTGGCTTGCAACCCGTCATCACGGCCATCTGGTTATCGGCCCGAGGTGGGCATGTGACGCGTCGTCAGTGGCAAGGTTTGGCTTTGGGGTTTGTGGGCTTGGCCATGGTGGTGTCGCGCAAGCTAGAAGGCGGTATTGAGGTGACACCGTGGAGCCTGACCATGATCACCATGGCCTTGATCTCCATCACCACGGGTACGCTGTATCAAAAACGATTTGTGCAACCTTGCGATGTGCGCAGCGCCAATGCCGTGCAGCTGATGGCTGCTTATGTGGTGACCTTGCCACTGGCATTGCTAGAAACTGAACCTGCGTTGTGGAATGCCGAGATGAGCTGGGCCATGGCGTGGGCAGTGCTAGTGTTGACGTTGGGTGGCAGCTCTTTGTTTTACATCTTGATCCAGCGCGGTGCAGCGGCCTCAGTGACCAGCTTGCTGTATTTGGTACCTCCCACCACGGCTGTGATGGCTTGGGTTTTGTTTGACGAGCCCATCACCTTGGTGACACTGGTAGGCATTTTGGTGACCG
>JACCDH010710925.1_pt1 | contig 24431 bp, 17 predicted proteins | sample 7442481 | NCBI WGS metagenome assembly JACCDH01 (sample SAMN15323433, study PRJNA562643) | freshwater metagenome | isolation source: river surface water | place: USA:Blue River Watershed | collected 2017-08-15
ACAGGACGAACCCATGAAGCTTGCTTGAAAGTGGCTTGCAAAACTTTGACGCCTAAACGTATGGCAGCCAGTGACACACAAACTGGTACTAAAAAGTCGAACACCCATACAGGATTGGATTGAACCCAGACCGCTCTGGTTGCAAAAACCAAACCCAAAAGCAAGACGGGAAACAAAACACCATCAATGAGTTTTCTACCCAAAAGAACGGACAACTCCCATTGAAGGGTGACACGACGCAGCGCCATGACAATGAGCAAAGCCAACGCAACGCATGCGCCAAACATCAAGAGCTCTAAGGCCGCTTGGTTAGGATTCAAACTGCTCCACCACAAGGCGGGGTCATTCATCATGCTAGGCGCTTTTCTCAAAACCAAGTCCTTCTTTAAACATCTGCCAAAACACGAAGGTGTGCTTCAACACTGCGCGACAGAGCGCTCAAGTTATAGCCACCTTCCAAACAACTCACTATGCGCCCTTTGGCATATTTTTGAGCGATGTCTTTGATGCGCTGGGTCATCCAAACGTAGTCTTGCTCAACCAAGCCAAGTTGCCCCAGGTCGTCTTCTCGGTGCGCATCGAAACCTGCGCTGATGAAAATTAATTCTGGCTGATGCGCTTCCAAACGAGGGATCCAGATCATCTCGATGAGCTCACGAATGTCCATGCCCTTGGTATAGGCTGGTACCGGCAAGTTCACCAAGTTGGCGTCGTGCTTCAAGGCGCCTCCATCGGGGTAGAAGGGATGTTGATAAAAACTCACCATCAAAATTCGATTGTCACCAGCCACTATGTCTTCTGTGCCATTGCCGTGATGCACATCAAAGTCAACGATGGCAACACGCTGCAGGCCATGCCGCTCCAGTGCATATTTAGCCGCAATGGCCACATTGTTGAAGAAGCAGAAACCCATGGCCTTGTCGTGGCAAGCATGGTGCCCGGGCGGTCGGACGGCACAGAAAGCATTCTCTAAATCACCCGCAATGACCGCGTCAGTGGCCTCTAAAGCCGCACCAGCCGATCGCAACGCGGCTTTCCAAGTGTGGGAATTCATGGACGTATCTGGGTCGAGTGCGGTATGCGAAGGCCCTCCCGCTTGCATGTCCTCAATGAGTGCGTCACTCAAACCTCTTAAGGAGGCAATGTACATGCGCCCGTGAGCCAGCTCGATGTCGGCCAAAGACGCAGGAGCAGGCTCTCGCCTTTGAAGGGCGTGGTCTAAACCCGTAATGAGCAATCGATCTTCAATGGCATCGAGCCTTTGGGGACACTCAGGATGACCCGCGCCCATTTCATGAAGACGACAATCTGCGTGAGTGAAATAGCCTGTAGCGCCCATAAATATTTGCTTTGAAACGGGTCAATTGAAGTTCAAATTTTAAGGATTCCAGCTTATCACGACACCATCACCCAATTCAAACGCTAAACTGTGGTCATGCGAATTTTGTCTTTGATCGGGGTCATGCTTTGTGCAGCTTTGTCTGTCAGTCTGCATGCCGCCGAGCCGTCCAAAAAATCCAAATCCAAAACAGCCAAAACCAGCAGCGTGCAAGGCCCGACCTATGCCAAGCGCAAAGATGTCACAGCTTGGGCCGACAAAACGGCGCAGGAATATCAATTGGACCCCAAGTGGGTCAAAAGCCAATTGGCCCAGGCACGTTTTATACCCAGTATCCCCAAGCTGATACTGCCGCCCACCCAAGTCAATAAAAAGAATTGGATTGCTTACCAAGCCAGGTTCATTGAACCCAAACGGATTGAGGCAGGCGTTCAATTTTGGAAACAGAACCAACAAACGCTACAAGAAGCTGAAGACAAATTCGGTGTGCCTGCGTGGTTGGTGGTGGGCATCATTGGCGTAGAAACCTTTTATGGCCAGCACACTGGCAATTTTCGAACACTGGACGCACTCAGCACACTGACCTTTGACTTTCCATCAGCGCATCCGCGCGCAATAGAAAGACAAGCTTTTTTCTCTAAAGAACTGGCAAATTTTTTGGTGTTGGCTCATCAAGAAAAAATGAAAGTGACCAACATCAAGGGCAGTTATGCGGGTGCTTTGGGCTTGCCGCAATTCATGCCTTCCAGTTGGGCTCGCTTCGCCATTGATTTTGACGGCGACAAACACATCGATTTGTTTAGCAACAAAGCCGATGTCATTGGCTCAGTGGCCAACTATTTCAAAGCTTTTCAATGGCGTCCTGGCATGCCCACCCACTACCCAGTTCAATTTGACGCCTCCAAACTCGACATGGATGCTTTGATGGCCCCTGATATTTTGCCAACCTTCGGTGTACCCAGCTTTTTGGTCAAAGGCGCAGTTTTGGAAGGCGAAGCTTTGAACCATGCAGGCCCATTGGCCTTGATTGAACTTTTGAATGGTGATGCACCACCCAGTTATGTGGCTGGCACCGAAAATTTTTACGCCATTACGCGCTACAACTGGAGCAGTTATTACGCCATGGCGGTCATTGAGTTAGGGGAAGCTGTTGCTGCCAAAATGAAGTGACAGGCAGCCATTGCTCGAGCCTCTCTGCAACATTCAATGTCTACAGCCATTAAGTCTGTAACAGACTTAGAGACGAATCACATTAGCCCAATTGATTTTCGAATCGGCTTCGTAGTCGGCCACCAACCAAGCACGAGATGGATTGTCGGCCATGTCATTCAAAAAACCGCAAAGTACAGCGACTGAAGCTTGGTCTAAAGCCACAAAGGGTTGATCAAGACAAATGAACTGAGCACCCGAAGAAAGCAAGGCCACCAGAGCAACTTTGCGCCGGCTGCCTGTAGAGAGCATGAACAACTTTTTGCCAAAGTGAGCATCTAGGTCAAGTGCCGTACAAAGTTCAGTGCACAAGCTGTCCGACCACTGCGGGTGAACAATTTTCCGTTGTGCCCAAAATTCCTCGGGACTGAGTTGGTCAAGATCTGGCAGCCTGGTATCTAACCAAACAGCATTAGGCTGTGAGTCACACAATTGCCGAAGAAAGCGCGTTTTACCGCTGCCTTCGTCGCCAATGACAGCGTTCAGTCCTGAAACAATTGGATGGCCATTCAATTCGGCTAAAACTTGGTTCAATTACCCTACCTGCGGCATTAAGAATTCCCGACTGATTCTACCGCCCAAGACATTGACACGTTCTAAAAATTGCGTGAGGTAAGCATGCAAACCGGTGGCCAATATTTCATCAATGCGACCATAAGCCAAGTCAGCACGCAATTTGCCAGCGTGGCGAACTGTCTCGCTTTGAGGGTTGTCCGTTACCGCTTGTAAGTTGTTGAGAACTTCATTCATGCTGGCATGCAAAGAACGCGGCATGTCTGGCCGCAATATCAACAACTCAGCCACGCGATCGGGGCGAATCACATCGCGGTAAACCTTGCGATAGATTTCAAAGCCGCTGACACTTCTGAGGATGGCACTCCAGTGATAGAAGTCAAATTCTTGCGAAACATCCAACGGCGCATCGGCTGGAATGGTTTGCGATTGCATTTGTTGAACCAAATTGGCCGCGATTGGCACTGCGCCAAATCGATCATTTTGAACCGCATGAAATTTAACATCGACCAAGCGCGCAGTGTTGTCTGCACGCTCCAGAAAAGTTCCCAAACGCATGAAGTGCAATGATTCGTCCATCAACATGGTGCCCACGGTCACGCCACGTGAAAGGTGCGATCTGAACTTTACCCATTCAAAAAATTTGCCAGGATCCGCCTCAAATTCGCCAGAGCGAATCATGCGATTCACTTCCAACCAAGTCTGATTTTGCGTTTCCCATACTTCGGTTGTTAACGCACCTCTAACAGCCCGAGCGTTTTCTCGCGCTGCACGCAAACAAGAAATAATGGACGATGGATTGTTGGGATCCATGACCATGAATTGCATCACATTGTGTGCTTTGACCTCACCATGTATTTGCGTGTATGCCGCCAACAATTCACTGATAGACAGCAACCCTTCCCAGCCCGATTGAACGGTGGCACTGGACTGCGGCAACAAGGAGGTTTCATAACTCACGTTCAACATGCGGGCTGTGTTTTCAGCACGCTCTGTATAACGCGACATCCAAAATAAATGATCAGCAGTTCGGCTTAGCATGGTTGTTCTTTCAAATACTGATGGGGGTGCTTAAGACTGCAAAATCCAAGTGTCTTTGGTACCACCGCCCTGCGATGAGTTGACGACCAAGGACCCCTCTTTCAACGCCACACGCGTCAGGCCACCGGGCACCATCTGAACGGTTCGACCGCTTAGCACGAAGGGACGCAAATCGATGTGTCTGGGTGCAACGCCACTTTCAACATAGGTGGGGCAACTCGACAAACTCAAAGTGGGTTGTGCAATGTAGCCAGAGGGGTTGGCCAACAGCGCTTTTCTGAAATCTTCAATTTCTGTTGTGGTGGCGGCTGGCCCCACCAACATCCCATACCCACCAGCACCATGAACTTCCTTCACCACCAGATCTTTGAGGTTGGCCAGTGTGTAGGCCAGGTCATCTGATTTACGACACATGTAGGTTGGGACATTTTTAAGGATGGGTTTTTCACCCAAATAAAACTCAATCATTTGAGGCACGTAGGGATAAATGGATTTGTCATCGGCCACGCCTGTTCCAACAGCATTGCAGATGGCCACATTGCCCGCCCGATAAGCCTCCATCAGTCCAGCGCAACCCAGTGTTGAGTTGGGTCTGAAAACCTTAGGGTCCAAAAAGTCATCGTCTACCCGCCTGTAAATGACATCGACACGCTTAGGGCCGCGCGTTGTTCGCATGTAAACAAATTGATCTTTCACAAACAAGTCTTGGCCTTCTACCAACTCGACGCCCATTTGTTGCGCCAAGAATGCATGTTCAAAATAAGCGCTGTTGTACATACCGGGGGTGAGCACCACCACGGTGGGCTCAGCCGAAGCGGCAGGACTGGAGGCGCGAAGTGTTTCAAGCAATAAATCGGGATAGTGCGCAACAGGCGCAACACGGTGGCGATTGAACAGGTCTGGAAACAAACGCATCATCATCTTGCGGTCTTCCAGCATGTAGCTCACGCCACTGGGTACGCGCAGATTGTCTTCAAGAACGTAATACTCGCCCTCGCCTTGTGCATTGGGCGCGCGAACAATGTCAATGCCGCTAATGTGGGAGTAAATTTGATGCGGCACATCCACACCCATCATCTCGGGTCGGAATTGGGCATTACGCAAAATTTGTTCTTCAGGAATTAGACCCGCTTTGATGATTTCTTGGTCATGGTAGACGTCATGGATGAAACGATTGAGGGCCGTGACGCGCTGCACCAAACCACGCTCCATGCTTTGCCATTCGTTGGCAGGAATGATTCTGGGAATCAAGTCAAAAGGAATGAGCCGCTCGGTGCCAGAACCTGACTCATCCTTGTCGCCATAAACAGCGAAGGTAATCCCAACTCGCCTGAAGATCATCTCGGCTTCTTCGCGTCGCGCAAGCATGACTTGCTCGCTTTGCCTCGACAGCCAATCGGCATAGGCTTTGTAATGGGCTCGAACAGGGCTGCCCGGCGTGGTGGCCGTTGCCTGACTGTACATCTCATCGAATCGCTGCATCTGACTTCACTCCTGATGGTTTAAATAGCAAGATGCATACCCGCTACAGCCTGAAGGATGCTTTGGAAGCCTTAATGGCTTTGGTAATCCCAATACCTTTTGCGCAACTCTCTTTCACACTGAAGCTTTTCTGGCTCAATACTTTGCCAAGAGGCCGCGCCACAAGCGGGTGAGGCTACCAATTTAACACCCATGGATTCGTAGCGCTCGACCACCTTCGGCGCAGGATGCCCATATCGACTGCGATAGGCAGCTTGCACAACAGCCCACTGTGGCATCAGGGCGCCAATGAAAGACTCGGTAGACGAGGTTTGACTGCCATGGTGCGGCACCAACAGAACGCCTACAGATTGAAGCACTGATCGGTGCAGCAAAGACATTTCTTGAGGCGCTTCAATGTCGCCCACCAACAGCGCACTGGCCTTTTTCAAGTCAAGTTGTTGCGGCCCATTGGGCTGTGCTGCACCTTGACGCGCGTCAATCCTTAAGACACAGCTCAGGGCATTCGAAGAAGATTTGGCCTCGTAGTCTGTCTGCGTCGGATGCAAGAATTCAAATTGAACCCCATCCCATTGCCACTTTTGTCCTGCCAAACAGGCCTGAACTGGGCGAATTTTTGTAAGGGGGTGCCCCGCCTCCAACGAAGACCAAACTTGTGCGTTTTGATGCGCACCCAATACAGCTTTTGCGCCTCCCGTGTGATCTAGGTCGCGATGACTCAAAACAAGGCGATCAAGTTGAACCCCCATTCGAGACATAAGGGGCACCAAAACTTTTTGACCCGCATCTGAATTTTCTGAATAAGCCGGCCCCGCGTCGTACAACAAAGCGTGATTCGCTGTTCGCAAAATAACGGCGTTGCCTTGCCCAACGTCTGCAAACCACAAGTCAAACTGACCGTGCGGCGGTCTGGGTTCTTGCCACAAAAAAGCGGGCAGTAAAAACAAAATGCCCCAGCAGCGTATGGCCCACGGCCAAGCTTGCAACAACAGAAGACCACCACCTACAGCAACTGCGGCGATGGCCACGGGAGGCACCGGCATATTCCAAACGCTGCCCGGCAATTTGCCCATCAGTTCCAACAACAGCATCAGGGGTTGCAGAAGCCACAAAGCCAGTGGCCAAAAGGGCGAATAAAGCATGCCCAACATGGCCAAAGGCGTCACCACCCAAGTGACCCAAGGAATAGCGATGAAGTTGGCCAAAAGGCCGATCCATGAAACTTGGCCAAAAAACAAAATTGACAAAGGTGTCAAGGCCAGCATGACCACCCATTGCTCTTTGGCCAATGACAAAAATCCGCGCCAGATCGAGCTACCCATATTGAGGCGCAATGGCTTCAGATCATTTTCTTGCACCAATTCGGGGTCGCTTGTCCTCATTTTGGTGCGCAATGAGAAATGCAATGGACTACCAAGCATGAGTGCGCCCACGGCAATAAAACTCAGCCAAAAACCGGCCTGCAAGAGTGCCCAAGGGTCCCAGATAATCAGCACCCAAAATGCCAGCGCCCATACCCAAATGCGTGGCCATCGCAAGCCTAAGCTTTGCACAATGACAATGACCCACAGCATGAGGACAGTTCTTTGCGCTGGCAATCCCCATCCCGCAAACAAGGCATACAAGGTGGCCAGGCTAACCCCTCCCCAAGCGGATACAAGGGGTGCCGGCCAACGCAAGCACAAGGAACTTCCGGTCAAGGCAGTCCAACGCCACACGTGACCTATCAGTTTGGCAAATAACCATGCCCATAAAGTAATGTGCAAGCCTGAAATACTCATCAAATGCGCAACCCCTGTGGCCCTAAAAAGGTCCCAGTCTGCGGCTTGTATGGCGCCTTGGTCGCCCATCACCAAAGCTGCAATGACCCCTGCATGATTTCGTGCTGGAAGATCGACTGGGGCCAAACTCAATGCAATCTGAGAGCGAATGAATTGCCTCGCTTGTGCTATGGGAAAAGACCAAGAGGCACTGAGTTTTTGAGGTGCTGCATCACTTTTGCCATAACGTACGGTACCTGTTGCCATGACGCCCTGCGCCCAAAGCCACAACTCCTCATCAAAACCCCCAGGGTTTCGCAGACCATGGGCGGCTTTAAAACGAACAACAAACTGCCACGTATCCCCGGGATGAAGGTCTCCCCAAGCCATGGCATCCCCCATGCCGCCGCCCTCACGGTCATACCAATTTAATTCAACCCATGCGGGGAGTTGGAGGGCCGCATGGGTATGGGCGTGGCGCGCAACATGAACTTCAAACTTGAACCTCACCCCATGGGTGTTTTGCATTGGCAAAGAAGCCACCATGCCAGTCACAAGAATGTCTTGACCCTCAATGTCACGCACCAGCTGTCGATGGTCTTGCAACAAACATCGCGCATTGATGACCGACAAAGCCAAGATGGTTGAGGCGGTGAGCAAACAGCACAAACTCAGCCCTTTGACCACTGGGTACGTCAGTTGACTTTGAAAGTAACTGCTTTGGCTCGATGTGGGCAATGCCCATGCACACAAGAAAAGAGCAAGACACACTATTGAAGAAAGAAGGATGGTCTTGGCTTGCCAAATTTCCTCTTGCTGGAGCTGGAGGAAAGTTCCCAAAATCCATCCAAGCGCTATCCAAGGCGTCAGTTTCAACATGCTGAGCCTTTCTGAATGCCCATCATGGCGCGGCTTTTGCTAGTTTAGACAGCCCAAGCTGCTAATTCGATGCAGCCGCTGTTGCGCTTACTTGCATTTATGTCCATTCACGTCGCACTGCATCACGTCACGCATTACAAATACGATCGCCCGGTTCAGTTGGGGCCACAAGTGATTCGCCTTCGGCCAGCACCGCACAGCCGCAGTCGAATTTTGTCTTACAGCTTGCGTGTTGAGCCAGCAGCGCACTTCGTCAATTGGCAACAAGACCCTTTTTCAAATTACCAAGCCCGTTTGGTCTTCCCCCAAAAAACGACAGCGTTCAAGGTGACCGTCGACTTGGTCACAGAAATGGCTGTCTTCAACCCATTCGACTTCTTCTTAGAGCCCAGTGCCGAGCATGTGCCGCTGACTTATGCCCCTGCGCTCAAAGAAGAACTCGCTGCGTACTTGGACAAACTGCCACGAACCCCTTTGTTCAAACAGTACTTGAGCAAATTGGACAGAAAACGCCAAAGAACCATCGATTTCTTGGTGCAAATCAATCAGCGTGTTTACCAAGACATCAACTACTTAATTCGCATGGAGCCGGGTGTTCAAACGCCAGAAGAAACACTCCAACTTAAAAGCGGCTCTTGTCGTGATTCCGCATGGCTTTTGGTTCAACTCATGCGGCACATGGGCTTGGCTTCACGATTTGTTTCTGGTTACTTGATTCAACTCACACCCGATGTCAAATCGCTCGAAGGCCCAAGCGGCACCGAGGTCGACTTCACCGATTTGCACGCCTGGTGCGAGGTTTATTTACCAGGTGCAGGTTGGATTGGTCTCGACCCTACGTCAGGGCTGCTGGCAGGTGAAGGCCACATTCCTTTGGCTTGTACACCTCAACCTTCTGGCGCCGCCCCCATTGAAGGCTTGATGGATGAGGCCGAAGTCGAATTCAGTCACGAAATGTCGATCACACGCATCTATGAATCACCGCGTGTCACCAAGCCTTACTCCGAAGAACAGTGGTCGGAGGTGTTGGCCTTGGGTGAGCAAGTCGATGCACAACTGATTGAAGGTGATGTTCGCCTAACCATGGGTGGTGAACCCACTTTTGTGGCCACAGAAAACAGAGATGCGCCTGAATGGAACACCGACGCCTTGGGCCCAACCAAACGGGGCTTGGCAACCGAGCTGGTTCACAAACTTCGCACGCAATATGGCAAGGGTGGCTTCTTACATTTTGGTCAAGGCAAGTGGTATCCGGGCGAACAGTTGCCACGATGGGCGCTCAGTATTTATTGGCGAGCAGATGGTCAGGCTTGTTGGCAAGACCCTGCCTTGTTTGCCGATGAGCGCGTATCACATAGATACACCACCAGCGATGCCAACCGGTTTATCAACACCTTGGCCATCCAATTGGGTGTATCTGCCGAAAACATCACACCTGCTTACGAGGACACTTGGTACTACCTTTGGCGTGAACGTCGTTTGCCTGTCAATGTCGATCCGTTTGATGCCCGCTTAGATGACGAGCTTGAGCGCGCCAGATTGCACCGTGTTTTCTCACAAGGCCTAGACCAAGAGGTTGGTTACTTGTTGCCTTTGCAAGCAGTCGACACAGGCGTTCAAGATGGCATTGCTTGGCAAAGTGGCAAATGGTTTGTGCGCGATGAACGTTTGTATTTAACGCCTGGCGACTCGGCCATGGGATGGCGTTTGCCGCTAGATTCACTGCCATGGACGGCACCCCATGATCGTCAAATTTTGATCGAGCAAGATCCCTTTGCAGCAAGAGGTCCCCTGCCCGACTTCAAGCCTCAGGCACGCTCTGCGTTGCCACCTCAAATTCAGCACCCAGGATTGGCATCCAAAACGTCGGGGCCTGCTAAATTCAAATCTGACTCGTCGACAGTTCGAACGGCTTTGTGCGTCGAAATTAGAGACCCGCGCCGCGCCAACGGCCCTGTCTCTTTAAAAGATGCTGCATCTGACAAAGACCAACAAGGCGTGATGTATGTGTTCATGCCGCCCCTTGCTCGCATTGAAGATTACCTTCACTTATTGAATGCCATTGAAGCCACTGCCAAACAGCTCAACATTCCGATTGTGCTGGAGGGATACGCGCCTCCACGAGACCCGCGCTTGAAGCTTTTGCAAGTGACACCCGACCCCGGTGTGATTGAAGTCAACATTCACCCTGCCAGCAATTGGAAAGATGTGGTTGAGCACACAGAGTTCTTATACCAAGCTGCTTTTGAAACGCGCCTGAGTGCAGAAAAATTCATGACCGATGGTCGGCACACCGGGACCGGTGGCGGCAATCATGTGGTCATGGGCGGCGCAACACCAGCAGACAGTCCATTCTTGCGTCGCCCTGAATTGCTGGCAAGTTTGGTGCTGTATTGGCACAACCATCCTAGCCTTAGCTATTTGTTCAGTGGCATGTTCATCGGTCCGACCAGCCAAGCCCCGCGGGTGGACGAAGCCCGCAATGACCAAGTGTATGAACTTGAAATCGCACTGCGAGAAATTGTTCGCAATCGACAAGTTCATGGTCAAAGCATGCCACCTTGGTTGGTCGATCGAAGCCTGAGAAACATTTTGGTGGACATGACGGGCAACACCCATCGCAGTGAGTTTTGCATTGACAAAATGTACTCGCCAGATTCGTCAACCGGCCGTTTGGGATTGCTTGAATTAAGGGCCTTTGAAATGCCGCCTCACGCCCGCATGAGCGTGGTTCAACAACTGCTGTTGCGTGCACTGGTAGCCAGGTTTTGGGATCAAAACTATACAGCGCCAGTAACCCGATGGGGCACCGCATTGCACGATCGTTTCATGCTACCGACCTTTGTCAAAATGGATTTTGACGATGTCCTGACTGAACTGGGTGATGCAGGTTTTCACTTTGATCCTGCATGGTTTGCACCACACTTTGAATTTAGATTTCCCAGAGTGGGCGAGTTTTGTATCGATGCCATTCAAGTGACGCTGCGCAATGCGCTAGAACCTTGGCATGTGATGGGTGAAGAAAGTACATCGGGCGGCACGGCCAGATATGTCGATTCATCGTTGGAGCGCCTAGAAGTTCATGTGACTGGCATGAACCCCAGCCGTTACACCGTGACCATCAATGGTCAAGCCTTGCCTTTGCAACCCACAGGTACTGCCGGCGAATACGTTGCAAGTGTGCGCTACAAAGCCTGGAACCCGCCCTCATCTTTGCACCCTAGCATTGGTGTTCATGCCCCGCTGACCATCGATGTTTTAGATACCTGGATGAAACGCTCTATAGGCGGCGCCCAATACCATGTTGCACACCCTGGCGGGCGCAACTATGACACCTTGCCGGTGAATGCCTACGAAGCTGAAAGCCGTCGCCTGGCTCGATTTTTTAGAATGGGGCACACCCCCGGCCGCATGCCTATGCCAGCGGCCAACATTGAACTGGCGGCTAGTCCAGAATTTCCTTGGACTTTGGACCTGCGCAAGCCCAGATGAGGCGACAATTCATGCATTGTGGAATTTAACAACACCTCCTCATCCTCTGTGCAATCGCAATCGCAAACTTCAGGCATTGCCAACGAGGGCACGCAACAGGCGTCTGTCGCGCAAGATATTCTGCGTGCGATCGATGCTGCCCCTGCGGGCCATTGGGATGAGTTGCGTGGCGGTGTCAGCGCCATCCCTGCCGAAGGTAAAAGCTCAATCTTTGGCTCGGTGGAACAAAGCTCACACGTGACGCCTTACTGGGCAGAGTTTTTGTCACACCTTGGCAACGCTGGTCTTCAAAGCTTACCGGCACGGCACGAAACCATGGTCAAGCAGGTGCGTGACAACGGCATGACCTACAACGTTTATGCCAACGCAGACCAACCTCAACGACCTTGGGCACTCGATTTATTGCCCCTGATATTGTCCTGCCAAGATTGGCAGCAAATTCAAGCGGGCGTAGTTCAGCGCATGCGACTCCTAGAAGGCATCATGTCCGACGTCTACGGCATGCAACATCTCTTGAAGCAAGGGGCTTTGCCTTATGCCTTGGTACAGGGTCATTCAGGCTACTTGCATGCGATGCATGGCAGTTCTCCTGTTGGTGGCCGTCACCTCAATTTAGCGGCCTTCGATTTGGTCAAAGGGCCCGATGGTTGTTGGTGGCTGTTGTCACAAAGAACGCAAGCCCCATCGGGTCTTGGTTATTTATTGGAAAACCGGCAAATCATTTCCAATCAGTTTTCTAGCGCCTTTGAAGCCATGTCGGTGCAAGGTTTGGCGGACTCGTATCGATCGTTTGTCAATGCATTGAAGCTGCGGACCAAAGCTGGCATGCAAGCCCACATTGCACTGCTCACGCCCGGCCCCTACAACGAAACTTATTTTGAGCAAGCCTACTTGGCACGCTACTTGGGTTTGTCGCTGGTTCAAGGCAACGATTTGTTGGTTAGAGATGAAAAGCTTTATCTCAAAACGCTTGAAGGCTTAAAACCTGTTGATGGCCTGCTCAAGCGTGTGGATGACGATTGGTTGGATCCCTTGGCGTTGCGAGCTGAATCTAGTTTGGGGGTGCCTGGATTGTTGCAAGCAGTGCGAGCTGGCAATGTTCTAGTGGCCAACACACCGGGTTCAGGATTCTTAGAGTCCAATGCACTTCTAGGATTTTTGCCCAAGTTGTCGCGTACTCTGTTGCAAGAAGAATTGCTGTTACCGGCCATTCCAAGTTGGTGGTGTGGTGAGCCTGCAGCCATGCACGACGCACTGCCACGCTTGCAAGAATGTGTCATCAAACCAACTTACCCCTACGGCCCCAGCCAACGTAGTTTTGAGCCTGTCATGGGGCATCAACTCGATTGGCGCGGTCTAGAACAATGGCGGGCACGCATCCAAAGCGACCCCGAAGCGCACACCGTTCAAGGCTTTTTGCCTTTGTCGCACACGCCCACTTTTGTTAACCTCAAGTCGATGCCGACACGGCCTGTTATTTTGCGTGTCTTTGTGTTGGCCAACGAAGCTGGTGGATGGCAAGTTCTACCCGGCGGCTTGGCTCGCTTGGGCACCCAAAGTGGCATTGCCTCTATGCAAAAAGGCGGCAGCAGCGCAGATGTTTGGGTTTTGTCCGCCAAGGACCAAGCAGCGCAAACACAACCCTTTGCATCAGGGTCAACATCAACTGCAACTTCGGCTACCAAAGAACCTTTGTTTGTCGCCAGCTCTCAACGTCATCGACTGGTGACTAGCCGTGCAGCTGAAAACTTATTTTGGATGGGGCGCTATTCAGAGCGCACCGAAAATACTTTGCGGCTTTCAAGATTGGCATTAGAAAGTTTAAACAGCGAAGCGCAGCATAGCCCGGCATTGATTGAATGGCTCAATGCGCTTTGCGTTAGACATGGCTTGGTGGTGCCAGGCGTCCCCCAAGCGCAGCAATCTCGACGTGTTTTTGAAAGATCTTTGGTTGCGGGTCTTTGGGACACACAGCACACAACAGGTGTTGGCTACAACCTTAGAGCCATCAAGCTGGCCGCTGCGGCAGTTCGCGAGAGGCTGTCACCTGAGCATTGGTCTCTCATTGAACAAACTGAAAAAGCGTTCTTTCAACCGCCCCATCAGGACACAAGCATTGCAAGCAACACTTGGGCGCAACAACTGCTCTCGAGAACCAGTCAATTGATGGCGGCACTGACTGGCGCACAAACTGATCGAATGACCCGAGATGACGGCTGGCGACTGCTGTCGATTGGTCGGCACATTGAGCGACTCGATTTCCTCGCCAACGCACTCCACAGCGCGATCCAAACGCAATGCGTGCAAAGTCAAGCGGGTTTTGATGCGGTGTTGAGCTTGTTTGACAGCACCATTTCATTTCATGCGCAATATCAGCAGAGCCGCACATTGGGTGCATTGCTAGAGTTGCTTCTTACCCACACCGACAATCCTCGGGCACTGGGTTGGGTGACGCAAACGCTACGCGGGCGCTTAGCGCGAATGGGCCATTTGGCCCATGGCGCCACAGATTCTTTGTCGAAAAAAATACCCGTCTTGTCAGAACTTGATTTGTTTGAATTGGTACCCGACGGTATCCATCACAGCCCTGCATTGCTTCAGTTGCTGAGTGAATGTCAACAAACTGCTCGCTTTGTTTCCGACCAAATCAACAGCCTGTTCTTTTCGCACAGCGATGAATCGCAGCAAAGTGTTGGTGCGTAAGGACTGTCTCATGAAGCTGCGCATAACCCACGAAACCCTCTACCACTACACACCCACGGTAGAAACGGCACAACATGTTGCGCACCTTCAACCGCCAACAACACCTTGCCAAAGTTGCAGACATCATGTGCTCAGCACCGTTCCTGAAGCCACCAAGCTCATTCACAACATCGATGCCTTTGGCAATCACACCCATTACTGGTCTTTGCCCACACCGCACAACACACTTCAAGTGACGGCACAAAGTGACATTGAAACCTTTTCAATCGAGACCCAGCGTTTAAAAGAACTCTCACAACAAGCGCTCAATTTGTCTTGGAAAAAAGCAGTGCTGGCTTATCGGTACCGTGCAGATATCCCCAGTGATGAGGCGACAGAATTTTCTTATGCCTCGCACCATGCGCCCATCGACACGGCATTTGCCATCTATGCGCAAAGCAGTTTCACACCTGAAAGAAACTTGATCGAGGCCACGCAAGATTTGATGCGAAGGATTCATACCGATTTCAAATACGAATCCTTCAGCACTGACATCAGCACACCTGCCCTTCAAGTCTTGGAGAACAAAAAGGGGGTCTGCCAAGATTTTGCGCATGTGATGCTGGCTTGTCTTCGCAGCTTGGGTTTGGCCGCCAGATACGTCAGTGGTTATTTGTTGACGGAGCCTCCACCAGGCCAACCCCGACTGGTTGGAAGCGATGCATCACATGCTTGGGTATCCCTTCGAATTCCACACATCAAATCAGTTGATGGCACAGAATCTTGGTACGATTTAGACCCCACCAACAACCGAGATGGCTGGTGCAGCCCTGGCATTGACTATGTGCGTCTTGCCGTTGGCCGCGATTTTGCAGATGTTTCGCCCCTTCGGGGTGTGCTGCAAGGTGGCACGCACCACACCTTGTCGGTCAGTGTCACGGTGGCCCCCCTTTCAACCACTTAGGAATTGTTCAAGCCATGTCTGTTTACAAACGTTTAGAAGAACTGCAAATTTCATTGCCTCCCGTTGCCACCCCCGCAGCAGCCTATGTGCCATTTGCACAAACTGGCAATTTGGTTTTTTTAAGTGGCCACATTTCCAAGAAAAACGGCCAAGTCTGGGCCGGACAACTTGGCAAAAACATCCAAACTGAAGAAGGCAAGGCTGCTGCACGCGCAGTGGCCATCGATCTCATGGGCACGCTGCATGCTGCTGTTGGCGATCTCAACAAAATCAAGCGCATCGTGAAAGTCATGAGCTTGGTCAATTCCACAGCCGATTTCACTGAGCAACATTTGGTGACCAACGGTTGCAGCGAGTTGTTAGGCCAAGTCTTTGGCGAAAAAGGCGCACATGCACGCAGTGCCTTTGGTGTTGCTCAGTTGCCTATGGGTGCCTGCGTAGAAATTGAACTGATTGCCGAATTGGCATAAAACAGCCTCAATTGGGGGCAGCAAGGCCCCCAAACATTGCACCAAAGACACAAATTCATCAAATTTGCCACATTGCTTTTTTTTGCAAGTCTTTGGCAAGCCAATGAATTAGGTCGAGGCTACAGAGGAGAAACGCCATCTATTTGTAACTTCAATGCACTTTCTTTAAACTAAGTCATTACAAATTATTTAAAAAAGATACAAAAAACAATTAGGATGAAACCTTAAGTTAACAATTAATAAAAGGACATCCGCCATGAAACCACTTTGTGTCAGCTTCGTAGAACAAGACCCTCAATTGGCGGAAAAGGTGCTTTCGCAGCTGGAATTTGCGGGTATCGAAGCACATCATTGCCAACACCCCGAGTCATTGGCAGCCCAACATTCGCAACAATCTTTCGATGTTGTGGTTTTGGATTCGGACACATTGGGCGAACAAAGATTAACGCTGGCTGGCCAATTGGCAAAACACCCAGAACTGCGTGTCGTCATGATTTCTCAGGCTGCTGAGCCTCAAGACCGAATTGCGGCCATTGCTGCCGGTGCAGATGTCTGCCTGACAAAGCCCTTCAATCCAACTGAACTCATTGCCATCATTCATCGCTTGGCTTCGCGTTTGCCCAGAACCCTCAAAACCGGTTGGACCATCGACCCTGTCAGAGCACTCTTAACCGGTCCTGCCAACAACGCCATTGGACTGACCGCCATGGAAACAGTCTTGCTTACGCAATTGGCCATGGCCCCAGAGCAAGCGCTCAGAAGCGATGCCCTTGAAGTGGCCATTTGGGGACTCTCCGACTTCTACAACAACAAGCGCCTGCAAGTTTGCGTTTCACGTTTGCGTAAAAAATTAACACATCGCCATGGCCCAGAAGAATTGTTGGCCACGTGCTGGCGTTCAACCTATCAGTTTGTGCCACGCATGCACTTTGCACCCAAAAGATAATGGGCCTTCTGTCAAAAACAAAGCACCTTAAAAGGTGCTTTGTGAACCCAGAACCAAGCGTCTCTGTTTCTATTCAACACGCACAATTTGTGTCGGTTTGAATCCGAGGTCTGCTGCTTTGCCTTTGCGTGCACGGGCAGCGCGGGCGTTGTTCAGACTGCGAATTTCCAAAGTTTCTTCTCGGTCTTTGCCGCCACGACCAATGCCTGTCAATTTGACACTTCGTGTGTAAGCCGCCGCACCCGCCAAAGCGTCTTTGGCCTCTAAATCCAACAGCATCAAACCGCGACCGCCCTTTTCCATCAACTTGAGTTCGCCAATTTCAAAAGTCAGAATGCGACCACCTGTAGAGGCGCAAGCAACGTGCGTAGCAGCAGGCATGGCGGATGCGCCAGCCACTGGGGTGGCGTTGGATCCAGACACATGGGACGGTGCACACACCGACTCGCCCTCACCAACCGTGATGAAAGACTTACCGCCCTTTTGTCGAGAAATCATGTTCTCAACTGTGGCCATGAAACCATAACCGCCCGAACTGGACAACAACAAGGTGGCTGTAGCGGGTCCAGCAAAGAAGTGCGCGACTTGCGTCCCTGCTTCTAATTCAATCAGGGTGGTAATGGGTTGGCCATCGCCACGGGCGCCAGGTAGCGAGGCCACGGGAACTGAGTAAACCCGGCCACTGCCCTTTTGTGCAGTACCAAATGCCAACAAGGTATCGACAGTACGGCACTCAAAGGTGCCATACAAACCATCGCCCGCTTTGAAAGCAAAACTGCTTGCATCGTGACCGTGTCCTTGACGGGCACGCACCCAGCCTTTTTGCGAGACCACCACTGTGACGGGTTCGTCGACCACTTTAACTTCAGCCACAGCTTTCTTTTCTTCTTGAATGAGTGTGCGTCGGGGGTCTGCAAAGGTCTTGGCGTCTTGTTCAATTTCCTTGACCATCAAACGCTTGAGGGCCGTGGGGTTGGCCAAGATTTCTTCTAATTGCGTTTGCTCTGTGCGCAAATCTTTGAGCTCTTGCTCAATCTTGATGCTTTCCAAGCGCGCCAATTGGCGAAGTCGAATTTCAAGAATGTCTTCAGCTTGGCGCTCACTCAACTTGAATCTGTCCATCAAGGCCTGCTTGGGCTCATCGCTTTGGCGAATGATGGCAATGACCTCGTCGATGTTGAGCAACACCAACTGACGACCTTCCAAAATATGGATGCGGTCCATGACCTTGCCCAAGCGATGCTCAGAGCGCCGAACAATGGTTTGCTGACGGAAGGTGATCCACTCAACAATCATTTGACGCAATGATTTTTGCACGGGTTTGCCATCAATGCCGACCGAGGTCATGTTGATGGGGGACGATGTTTCTAAGCTGGTGTGCGCCAGCAGTGCGGTAATGAGTTCTTGTTGCTCAATGCGGCTGGTTTTGGGTTCAAACACCAAACGCACGGCGGCGTCTTTGGAGGACTCATCGCGCACCACATCGAGCACAGACAAAATACTGGCCTTGAGTTGAATTTGGTCTGCGCTTAAAGCCTTCTTGCCCGCTTTGACTTTGGGGTTGGTGAGCTCTTCAATTTCTTCCAACACTTTTTGCGAGCTCACACCAATGGGCAACTCGGTAACCACCAATTGCCACTGACCGCGCGCCATGTCTTCAATCTTCCAACGCGCACGAACTTTGAGCGAACCACGACCGGTGCGGTAGGCATCGGCAATATCGGAGGCTGGGCTAATGATTTGACCGCCACCTGGAAAATCGGGGCCTGGAATGAGCGCAAACAATTCATCGTCGGTGAGCTTAGGTGTCTTGATGAGTGCAACACATGCATCAGCCACTTCGCGCAAATTGTGGCTTGGAATTTCGGTGGCCAAACCCACCGCAATGCCGCTGGCGCCATTCATCAAAACAAATGGCAAGCGAGCAGGTAACTGACGAGGCTCTTCAGTGGAGCCGTCGTAATTGGGGATGAAATCGACGGTGCCTTGGTCAATTTCCTCCAACAACAAAGTGGTGATTTTTGAAAGACGTGCTTCCGTGTAACGCATGGCCGCAGCGCCATCGCCATCGCGGCTGCCGAAGTTGCCTTGCCCGTCAATTAGGGGATAACGCTGGCTGAAATCTTGTGCCATGCGCACCAAGGCGTCGTAAGCCGCTTGATCGCCGTGGGGGTGAAAACGACCCAAGACATCGCCGACCACCCGCGCACTTTTAACGGGCTTGGCACCCGTGGCGCCAGAAAACCCCAAACCCATGCGCGACATGGAATACAGAATGCGTCGTTGAACAGGTTTTTGGCCATCGCACACATCGGGCAGCGCGCGGCCTTTCACAACACTCAGTGCGTACTCAAGGTAAGCACGTTGCGCGTAGGTGGCCAAATTCAGGGAGTCGTCAGACTCGCTGTTTTGAAGGTCTAAAGTGGGTTGATCGTTCATGGTCTGTTCAATTCAAATCTGCACTGTCTGGCTAGGCTTTGGATGTCTGTTGTGACATGCATCTTTAGATGTCCACCTCAATGGCGTCGCCATGCAACTCCATTAGCTCGCGGCGCGCAGCTGCCTCGCCTTTGCCCATGAGTTGCGTGATCAAACTTTCGGTTTGTGCAAAATCCAAAGTGCCCAATTGCACGGGCAGCAAACGGCGTGTATCGGGGTTGAGCGTGGTTTCCCATAACTGCTCGGCACTCATTTCGCCCAAGCCCTTAAAGCGACTGATGCTCCATGCACCTTCGCGCACACCATCTTTGCGCAGTTTGTCGAGCATGCTTTGCAACTCTGCTTCGTCCAGGGCATACATTTTGGCGGCTGGTTTTTTGCCGCGCGCGGGTGCATCGACACGGAACAAGGGCGGCCGAGCCACAAACACATTGCCTGTTTCGATGAGCTTGGGGAAGTGACGGAAGAACAGCGTCAACAACAAAACTTGGATGTGTGAACCGTCAACATCGGCATCACTCAAGATACAAATTTTGCCGTAGCGCAAACCTGACAAATCGGGTGAATCGTTGGGGCCGTGTGGATCGACACCAATGGCCACTGAAATGTCGTGAATTTCGTTGTTGGCAAACAGGCGATCGCGATCGACTTCCCAGGTGTTGAGGACCTTGCCGCGCAAAGGCAAAATGGCTTGACATTCTTTGTCACGGCCCATTTTTGCGCTACCGCCAGCTGAGTCACCCTCTACCAAAAACACTTCGTTGTGCGCAGTGTCTTTGCTTTCGCAATCGGTCAGTTTGCCCGGCAATACAGCCACGCCAGAACTCTTGCGTTTCTCAACTTTTTGACCTGCCTTTTGACGATGCTGAGCTGCTTTGATGGCCAGCTCAGCCAATTTTTTGCCGTACTCCACATGCTCATTGAGCCAGAGCTCTAAGCTAGGCCGCACGAAGCTTGACACCAATCGGACGGCATCGCGTGAATTCAAGCGCTCCTTAATTTGGCCTTGAAATTGAGGGTCGAGAACTTTGGCAGAAAGTACAAAACTTGCGCGCGCAAACACATCCTCTGGCATGAGTTTGACGCCCTTGGGCAACAAGCTGTGCAACTCAATGAAGCTTTTGACAGCAGTGAACAAACCATCGCGCAAGCCACTGTCGTGCGTGCCTCCCGCACTGGTTGGAATTAAATTGACATAGCTTTCACGCACAGGCTGACCGTCTTCGGTAAATGCCACGGCCCAGCTTGCGCCCTCGCCTTCGGCAAAGCTGTCGTTGTTGCCATCGGCAAAACCTTCTCCTTCAAACAAAGGAATGACGGGATCGCCAGTCAGGGTTTGCATTAGGTAATCTCGAAGACCTGCTTTGTATTGCCAGGTTTGGGTGTCTTTGGTTTTTTCGTTCAACAAAGTAACCGTGACGCCAGGCATGAGGACTGCTTTGCTGCGCAACAAATGCGTCAGCTCGGCCATGGGCAATGCACTCGATTCAAAATATTTGGCATCGGGCCAGACTCTGACGGTGGTGCCTTGTTTGCGATCGCCTTCACCAGCTTTTCGCGTTACCAGGGCCTCGACCACATCGCCACCAGAGAAAGCCAGCGTGGCTACCTGTCCTTCGCGGTAGCTGCTGGCTTCGAGTCGTTTGGCCAAAGCATTGGTAACACTCACGCCCACACCGTGCAAACCGCCCGAGAAGCTGTAGGCCCCACCCTTGCCTTTGTCAAACTTGCCGCCCGCATGCAAACGCGTGAACACCAATTCGATGACGGGTGCTTTTTCTTCAGGGTGCAAGCCAAAGGGAATACCCCGGCCATCGTCTTCAATGCTGACAGACCCATCGGTATGAAGAACGACCTTGATTTTTTTGCCGTACCCCGCCAATGCTTCGTCAGCCGCGTTGTCGAGTACCTCTTGAATGACGTGCAAGGGGTTGTCGGTCCGGGTGTACATGCCCGGTCGTTGTTTGACGGGCTCTAAGCCTTTCAAGACGCGAATGGAGCCTTCGCCGTATTCGGGAGATGAATTTGAGGAGTTCGTTGTAGCCATGGGCAAAGATTGTAGTGCGAAATCAAATAAAGTACTGGATATATTTACAGCTCCAATAACTCAAGGACAATGCAACATCGTGAGGTGCATTGCACCCACACTTCCATCGAATAAAGAAGGTTCTGACACATGCACGGCACAGAAAGTCCCTCCGATTGGGTTCAAAAATGGGCGCATTTGGCACCCAAGAACAGTCAAATGCTAGACCTGGCTTGCGGCGCAGGACGTCACATGCAGTTTTTCAAAGGCTTGGGCCACCAATGCACCGGCGTTGACCGATCCTCTGAAGCCTTGGCTTTGGCAAAGCAACACGGCCAAGTCATAGAAGCCGACATCGAGTCTGGCCCATGGCCGCTAGAAAATCAGCAATTTGATGTGGTGGTGGTCACCAATTACCTGTGGCGCCCCCTGATGCCGCGCATTCTTCAAAGTCTGGCCTCTGGCGGCCTCCTAATTTATGAAACATTTGCGGCGGGTCACGAAAAAATAGGCAAGCCGTCTAGGCCAGACTTTTTGCTCAATCCGGGCGAATTACTGCAAACCTTTGCCTCGCTGCATGTGGTTGCCTATGAGAATGGCTACTGGCCAGACGCCCCCAAATATGTGCAACGAATTGCAGCCGTTCGTCAAGTCAATGATTCTGATCGCCAGTTTGGCCTAAGCTGTCGTTAGAATGCTCATTTGTCGATCTTTTCATTCGCCATGACGAAACCATTTCAACCCATTACTGGCAGTATTCCCGCTTTGGTCACCCCTATGTTGGCGGATGGTTCCGTTGACTACGACACATTGCGAAAACTGATCGATTGGCACATTGCCGAAGGCACAGATTGCATCGGCGTTGTGGGCACCACCGGCGAATCTCCCACCGTCAATGTCGAAGAGCACCGCGAAATTATTCGCGTCTCTGTTGAGCAAGCCAAAGGCCGCGTGCCCATCATGGCGGGTTGCGGTGCAAATTCCACTGCCGAAGCCATTGAACTGGCCAAGTTTGCCAAAAGCGTTGGCGCCGATTGCCAGTTGCAAGTCGTGCCCTACTACAACAAGCCCACGCAAGAAGGCCTGTACCAACACTTCAAAGCCATTGCAGAAGCGGTACCCGACTTGCCCATTATTTTGTACAACGTGCCAGGCCGTTCTGTTGCCGACATGCAGCACGATACGGTGCTCAGGCTGGCCCAAGTGCCCGGCATTGTGGGCATCAAAGAAGCAACGGGCAACATTGAACGCGCACAATGGCTCATTCGCGATTTGCCCAAAGAATTCGCTGTCTACTCGGGTGACGATCCAACAGCCGTGGCCCTCATGCTTTGCGGTGGCAAAGGCAATGTCAGTGTGACTGCCAATGTGGCCCCCCGACTCATGCATGAATTGTGTGTGGCGGCCATTGCTGGCGATGTCAAAAAAGCCATGGACATTCAATTCAAGCTCATGCCCGTCCACAAAAATTTGTTCGTCGAAGCCAACCCAATCCCCGTGAAATGGGCCATGGCTCGCATGGGCTTGTGTGGCGGCACTTTGCGCTTACCCATGACAGAACTTTCTAAGCCTCAACAACCTGTGGTCGAAGCCGCACTGCGTGCGAGCGGACTACTCTAAGTCTTTGTAACAATTAACAGCCCTTCACTTCAGGATCAACACGTGAATCGATTTGCGCCCACCCCCCGTCAAATGACCGCCTTGGCTTGTGCCACCACCCTGGCTTGCCTCATGTCTGGCTGTTCTTCACTGGAGGAGGACAAGATCAATTACAAGAGCGCCAGCAAGCCATTGCCCACGCTTGAAGTTCCCCCTGACCTGACTCAAATCAAGCGCGACAGTCGCTATCAAATTGGTGGCCCTGCCAGTGCTTTGGCCATGGCCTCGGGTGCTGCGCCAGCTCGCACCACCAGCGACGCTATGACCGCAACCAACCAAGCGGGCAATGCAAGAATTGAACGCATTGGCAACCAGCGCATCCTGAAAATTGACATCAAGGCCGATGAAGCTTGGCAACCCTTGCGTGACTTTTGGAAAGACAATGGTTTCACGCTCAGTGTTGATCAACCTGAACTGGGCATCATGGAAACCGACTGGGCCGAGAATCGCGGCAAATTACCGCAAGACTTTGTCCGCAAATCCATTGGCAGAATTTTCGACTCACTCTACTCAACAGGCGAGCGTGACAAGTTCCGTACCCGTGTTGAAAGAACCGACAAGGGTCTGGAAATCACAGTTACGCATCGCGGCATGGTTGAGGTCTATGCGGGTCCCTTGAACAGCAACACCACCTGGACGCCACGCCCCGCCGATGCAGAATTAGAGATTGAATTTTTGCGTCGTCTCATGATGAAATTTGGCGGTCAGGCCTTGGCCAGCGCAACGAATACTGCAACAGCGGCCATTGCAACAGGCCCCGCAGCGGGCGCCGGCATGGCCAGCGATGTCACTGTCACCAAGGTAGGCAATCAGCCCGCCATTGAGATCAAAGATGGCTTTGACCGTGCATGGCGCCGTGTTGGTGTTGCCATCGATCGCTCAGGCTTTACTGTCGAAGACCGCGACCGCGGACAAGGTGTTTTCTTTGTGAGGTATGCACCGGGCGGTGGCGCCGACAAAGAGCCTGGCTTCTTTGCCAAAATTTTCTCAAAAGAAAAAGCCACACCCTCTTTGGCCAAATACCGAATTGCAGTCACCAGCAAAGGCGATGTCTCAACAGTCTTGGTTCAGGCCGCCGATGGTCTGCCCGAAACATCGGTCAATGCGCAAAAAATCATCAAGCTAATTGCTGACGAAATTAAATAAGCAAGTTTGGAACGAAAAAAAACCCCGCAAAGCGGGGTTTTTTTTGCTATAAAGAATTACTTCTTAGGAGCTTCTGCAGGAGCAGCTGGTGCAGCGGCTGGTGCAGCTGCAGCAGGAGCGGCAGCAGCGTCAGCTGGCTTAGCGTCAGCAGCAGGTGCTGCTGGCGCTGCAGGAGCAGCAGCGGCAGGAGCGGGTGCAGGTGCAGCGGCTTCTTCTTTTTTACCGCAAGCAGCCAAAGCAGCAGCAGCGATCACGGCAGCCAAAACGAGGGACTTGTTCATGATTATTTTCCTTAAAGTTAGTGAAAAAACGATTTCCGGGAAATTGTCATCAAGATTGATTAAAACCCTGTTGACAGAACAGTGAGCACTCGAGCTCTCACTG
>JACCDH011539722.1_pt1 | contig 24425 bp, 23 predicted proteins | sample 7442481 | NCBI WGS metagenome assembly JACCDH01 (sample SAMN15323433, study PRJNA562643) | freshwater metagenome | isolation source: river surface water | place: USA:Blue River Watershed | collected 2017-08-15
GGGATAATAGTGATTTATAACCTTGAAAAGGACCATGTTTTTTGTAACGTCCAGATAAAATATTTATTTTTTTACATTTTTTATTTTTAATTTTTTTTACAATAAAATCAGAATACTCTTTCACCTCGATTACTTCAGGCATCTTTTATTTTTATTAATAAATACTATTATTTGTTAACAAATTAAATATTTTAAATAAATAATAAATAATGAATTTGTTAATAAATAAAAAAAAAAAGATTTTTATTTCATTTTATTCTTTGAAGTATACTTATTTATAAAAGAGTATTTATTTTATAATTTTAAAAATGGAAAATCAAGAAGTAAAAAATAACGAGGTGGAGAATAAAGAAGTAGATCAAGATACTCTTTATAAAAATGCTTTTATCAATGGACTAAAAGAAAAGGTTAAAAATGATAAACCATATTCTTCATTTATGGGTATTGAACGCATTAAAACGACAGTTGATGAAATTATTCTAAATATTGTTATTTATCATATAAAAGGTATGAAAGATAATGTTGATATTTTTAAAGTAACAATGGAAGATGAATATATGGTATATGATTATTGTCACACATCATATTCTTATACATATTATGTTGGTGATAAAGATAGAGAATATAGAGAATATTCATCGTGTAAAGAATATGATATGAATAATGATAATGAAATGGATAAATTTTGGAATCTTCTTAAAAAAATAAAAAGTTATAAATATAATAAAGTATTATCAAGATTTGAACCAAACGAAATAATTGAATCAACAACAAAATACAATGAATCAATTAATTATTTATTTGAACAAAATATATGTGTTGTATGTAATGATATGGTAGGAGAAGAAGAAATAACGCTATGTAATCATAATCTTTGTAAAAAGTGTTTGAATAATATGCTAAAAAAGAAAAATAGAAAATGTCCAATTTGTAGAGCAAAAAAGATTGAAGTTGTTAAAAATGATAATGTTGATTCTGAATCTGATAATGAATAAAATAATTTGTTAAAAAATTATTTAATTTATTTATAAAATAAAAATATAAAATAAAATAATTTGTTAAAAAATAAATGAATTTGTTAATGAAATAAAATGTAAAATAAAAAAGTTACATTTTCGGTGATCTTAAAGGAGTTTCAACATATAAGAGTAGGAGGTGGTTCTCCTAATTAAAGCACAGTTGCCCGAGTTTGGTCTAAGGGGATGGTCTTAAGATCCATTGTCATTGACGCGTGCGTTCGAATCGCACACTGTGCATATACTTTTTAAAAAGTTTTTAAAAAGTATAATAAAATCTTTATTTATTAAAAAGTAAGAAAAATTGTTTTTTATTTTTTAATAGTTATCAAATTCTATATCTTTTAATTATGTTCGATAACTAATAATATTATATAAAAATGACTACTATACCTTTTTCAAGATCTGTTGCTTCACATCCAAAAGCAGGAAAATATTGGAGTAAATCAAATGTTGACGAAAATGATAATTATATTGATCCTCAAAATATATTAAAAACATCAACTGACTTATATAATTTTGATTGTGTTAAATGTAAACATACATTTGAAGCAAAACCGTGTAATGTAACACATAATACACAACCATCCTGGTGTCAATATTGTATAAGTCATATATTATGTAATAAAGATGATTGTATATTTTGTTTTAATAAATCATTTTTATCTTCAGAATATTCGAAATATATACATCCAGATTGTACAGTAAATCCAAGAAACGTATTTAGCGGAGGTGATATAGTAGTAACTTTTATATGTCCAAAACAGGATTGTAAACATATTTTTGAAAAAAATTTGCGGGATGTAAAGCACGGATATTTTTGTCCATATTGTCCTAAAAGTGGTAAAAAAAAGTTATGTGATGATATAAATTGTATGATTTGTTTCAAAAAATCTTTTGCTTCACATGAAAAATCTCAATTTTGGAGTAAAAAAAATAATATTGATCCACGTAAAGTAAATATAGGATCTTCTACACACAAATATTGGTTTGATTGTCCAAGTTGTGAAAATGAATTTGAAATGTCTCCATGTCATATTTCTTCAAATAATAAATGGTGCCCTTATTGTAAAAATAAAACAGAATTAAAAATGTATACAGAATTACAAAAATATTATCCAAATATACAAACGCAATTTAGTGCTGATTGGTGTAAAAATATTAGAAATATATGTTTACCTTTTGATTTTCTTATCGAAGAATATAAAATTATTATTGAACTTGATGGTGACCAACATTTTATTCAAGTTGGATCTTGGTCGCCTCCAGAAGTACAAAGAAATCGCGATTTATTCAAAATGAAGTGCGCAAATGATAATGGTTATTCTATTATTCGTATTTATCAACGTGATGTATTAAATGATAAGATTGAATGGGTTCAAATTCTTCAAGAATCCATTCAAGAGATTATTTCAAAAAATATTATAGAAAATCATTTTATAGCATTTGATGAAAATAAGTATAAAGATTTTATTTTTTAACAAAATCAAAAAATAGAAAAGTATAAAATGAATATAAAATCTTTTTAGTAAAATAACTATTGAAAATGGAATATCAATTTTATCTATTACCAACTTTTGAAAAACATGAAGAGAAAAAATATTGTTACTCATTTCACCATACTCCAGAAAATATAGATCAATTACTTATAAATTCACATATTGAAAAACAATTTGAAAATAAAGAATTATGTACTAAATGCGCATTTCATTGTCAATTATGGTATGATGATATGATTTTAGAAAGAAAAAAGTTTACATATGTATCCAAATCATTTTTATCAAAATATAGTTTTAAGCAATTTGATTTTATATATGATCAAATAGATCATCCTACAATACATTGTATATCTTATGAAAAAGTTAAAAATGTATTTCAAGAATTATCTAAAAAACGTGCTTATAAACAAAGTGATATAGATGCGTATGATAAAACAATCGAAATTTTAAAATGGATTGTTGAAATGTATGAAAAGTATAAAGTGTGTATATGTTATGAAGAGATCCTTTAATTATATTTTTTTAACAAAAGTATATTTTTATCAAATAATATACTTTCATAAAATAGATTTTTATCAAAGAAAAAAATATGTGTAAAAAACAAAAAATATTATCACATACTTTACAATACTTTTCCGATTATGACTTTTTAACACAAAATGACTTTCTTTTTATTATTCATCATATTGATATCGTCATTCAATATTATTATATGATTCATAATGAATATATATTATTTTTACCTAAATCATACTTTTATGTAACCAAAAAAATACCATGTATGACATCTTGTTTTATATCGAATTATGATAATAAACTTTTAAAAAATGCTTTAGAAGATTATCATATTACGGTTATACAATGTGAAAAGATGAATGAATTTCATTATTTTTTACATTTAATGAATCGATTTCATAAAAAGTATCCATATAATGATTTTATTGAAAATTATATTGTAAAAGTGGGTGAAATATTATATGAAGAAAATCAAAATATAAAACATTATTTATTAACGCATTACCGACCGAAAGAGTATTATTTTTATGAAAATATAACTTTACCATTTGTTTTATATAAAAAGATTCAATTATCAAAAATAGTACAATTTATATCTTTAGAACATTATGCGTATAAAAAGAGTGAATATATGTTACGGTCTTTTTCACAAATTGCGGAAGAATTAGGTGCTATTAAAATTCATATATGTCATAATTATATTAAAGATGATGAAAAATTATATAAATTGGGAATTGTAAATAAAAGTTTAATACATAAAAAAAATAAAACAGATGAAAATGAGTTAAAGTTTGATTTTACTTATTCGGATCATAATTATATAAATTTAAATGAATTTTTATTAAAAAATAAAATTTTAAATGAAAATAAATTTTTATTAAGTAAAGAAGATTTTGATAGCAATATTGAACTCAAATATCTAATATCTGCTCGTTGTAAAAATTTTATTGAAAAATATTACACCCAATTTAAATCATCTACCATTAATAATAAAGAAATCAATATACTTTTTACTTTAAAAGAGTATCAAATGAATTTGGATCATTTAAATATTATTTCTGAACATATTGAAACACATTTACAAATTGATTTTTTGAATGTTTTAGATCACATTCATTTAATTGATGGTGGAAATATATTTCCACTCAAAGAAGGTTATATTTATTTAAAACAAATTATTAATCAAGAAAAAGATTTTTCTAAATATATTCACTTTTTAAAAGCTCACTTACACTCTATTCAAAATAAATATGTTTATTTAAATTATGATTATGATTATATTGATAATGTAATGAAAATTTATCATCAATGTATTGAATTAAACTTTAAAGAACACGAATTAATAGAATATATTAAAAATTATTGGTCGAATTATAGTGAATGGTATCATTTTACATTATTCCGTGATATGATTTTGTTAGGAAATGATAATTCTTGTGATAAAATTCATTTTGTAACTTTTCAATATATGAATATTTTTAAAAATAAATATAATATAATCAAAAAAATGGAAGATTTTTTAAATCATATTTTTGATGTAGTTATAGATACTCATATATCTTATACACTTGAAAAATATGATGAAAATGAAGAAGATGGTTATAATTCGGAAGAAGAAAAACTTCGTGAACAAATGGAATGTGTTCGAAAAGTAGAAGAAGCAATTCAACATGCTAAAGAAAAAGATCATGAAAATAAATCAAATAAAGCAGAATTATTTGAATATAGTGATGAAAGTATTATTGAATATATACAATCTAAAAATAAAAATTCTCAAAATAATATTGATTTATTTACAAAAATTAAAAATAAGGTTTCTGGTTATACATTTTTAGAAGATTATGTTGAAATATCACAAGAAGAAAAGAAGAGTTTATTTGAATTATATAGTCAATATATTCAATATATTAAAAATAAATCCATTTATGATATTTTTATAAGTGAAAATGTAGAAAATGAAAAAACTAATTTATTTTCAAATCATTTATTTAAAGAAAAGTTAAAAAAAAATCAATTTAAAAAGAAAATGATTGATCTTTTAATAAAAGGAGTGAAAGGATCTTTTTATTATGAAAATGGTATATCAAATAATCATATTGATATTTCTTTATTATCAAAAGTAATTTATGATGTAATTTTATATTATTTTCAAGATGAAATGAATAATTTACAAAATTTATGTTATGATAAAGTTTTTAATATTGAGCGATTTGAATTAATCGATATAGAACTTTTAATAAAAAATTTTATTAAAATGATATCTAAATATTATATTCAACATTTTGAATATTTAGATGATAATAAAAAATATATTATTAAAAAAGAAAAAAATATAAAAAAAAGTCCATTTTTACAAAATTTACATGATTCAATTCAAATTTATAATAATGATACAAATTCACCGATTGTCATGAATGAAAAAGTATATTATTCTATGATTCAAGAATCAAAAAATATTTTTATTAAATTTATTTATAAACAAATTCAAAAAAAGAGTATAAATGAAAAAGATTTATATAATATGATCGATTCATCTTTCTCTATCTCTTATTTGTTAACAAATTATAGAAAATATAGACTCTTTTATACATATGATGATTATCATCATATTCTATCCAAAATAGAAGAAAAATAAAAAAATTAAAAATAAAAAAATAAAAAAATGAAAAAATAAAAAAAAAGGATTTATCATCGGTATAAAGAGATCTTTTATTTTATAGAAATAAGAGAGAAATTTTATTTTTTAAAAAATGGCAGAATTAACAGAATATAATTCAAAATATAATATTTTACAACTTTTTCAAGAAAAGTTTGGTGAAGATAAATATAGAATTATAGCACGAAGATTACAAAAAGAGTTGGGAATTTTTGATGCGCATCATATTGATTATACTCTTTCATTTAATCCATTGTGTACAAGATATTTTATAAAATCGATTCTTTTGGAAATTAAGTTACAATATTTAGATTATTATTTATATATTTTTATTAGTGAATCCTATCCTTTTGAAAGACCATTATTAAAAATGGATAAATTTTCGATAAGTGATCGAAAATATCGTGTACAAGATGGTTTAGAAGATACACCAATTCACCATCTTCATTCATATATTTCTGATTTTGTATTAAATACAAGTGAAACAGATTTAATTTGTGTAAAAGAGTTTATTGAAAAATATTATGTAAAACCAAAAAATATGAATGATTATGATATTAATCCATTTAGAGTTTATTGGCAAAAGTATGAAAATTGTAAATCACCAGCATTGTTATTATATGATTATTATCAACTGATGTGTGAAGGTATTCATTTAGCACTTCACTCTTGTTAAAAATATTTTATATTTTATATTTTTATTTTTTTATTTTTTTATTGATAAAAATAATAAATCATTTTATTTAAAAATAATATAATTTTTAAATAAAATATAAAAAGTGAAAGAAAAGGTGGATATAAAGTAAATCGTATAAAATAAATAGAAGTAACTATTTTTATTTTATCCAAAAAAATGAGTAATTTTGTTACAAAAAAGAAAATTTCAAAATCCGTTTTAGAAGCAGATCGTTATATTGGTAAACGTGGATATATTATTCGAAAATCTAAATTTAATGAAGAAGAATTAAATGAATTAAAGAATGATTTACATGTAAAACCAAATGTAATGGGTGATTTTGGTGCTGAAGCAGAACCATATGACGTTTTTCTTGAAAATGACAATAAGATTTATGTTCCTAAATTTTATGGTATTGAAAAGTTCGGTGCTGTACCCCAAGAGTGTAATAATACTCCACCAGGTCGTGATATTCAAGTAGAATTTAATCTTCAACTGCGTCCTGAACAGAAAGTTCCCGCAGAAAAGGTGATGGAAGCGTATTATAATCAAGGAGGAGGTATTCTTTCTCTTTATTGTGGTGCTAGTAAAACAATTTTAGCATTATACTTTATTTCTCAATTAAAGAAGAAGACAATGGTAATTGTTCATAAAGAGTTTTTGATGAATCAATGGAAAGAACGTATTGAATATGCGTTACCAGGAGCAAAGGTAGGAATTATTCAAGCAAATAAGTGTGAAACAGATTGTGATATTGTAATTGCGATGTTACAGACGCTTTCAATGAAGCAATTTCCACGAGAAACATTTGATGATATTGGTCACGTAATTATTGATGAATGTCATCGTATTCCGTCAAAGGTATTTTCTCGAGCGCTATTTAAGATCAATAGTCCGTATATGTTGGGTCTTTCAGCAACACCGAATCGAAAGGATGGATTAACAAAGGTGTTAAAGTGGTTTATTGGAGATATTATTTATTCGCTAAAGGCACGAAAAGAGCGAACAGTTGTGGAAGTGGAGCGAATGATGTGTGATAGTGATTTAGATGAATATAATAAAGAAATAACGGGTTATAATGGAAATGTTCAAATTGCGACGATGATCAATAATATTTGTGGATATTATAAGCGAACATTTATGTATATGAAACGAGTTGTTCAAAAGTTGAATGAACATCCAAATCGGCAAATTTTGATTTTATCGGATCGAAAACAGCATTTGTTGGATATGGAGAAGTGTGCGATTCAAATGGGAGTAACATCGATAGGGTATTATGTAGGAGGAATGAAGGAGAAAGATTTGAAAAAGAGTGAAGAGTGTAAACTTTTACTTGGAACTTTTCCGATGGCAAATGAGGGATTAGATATTAAGTCGTTGAATGGATTGGTGATTGCGTCACCAAAGAGTGATATTATTCAAACGGTTGGGCGAATTTTGCGTCAAAAACATGAGGGATTAAATCCGTTGATTATTGACATAGTAGATCAATTTTCGGTATTTACGAATCAAGCAAAGAAGCGATTTGAGTTTTATAGAAAAAACAAGTATCAAATTCAGGATATATATGTAAATATTGATGAAGATAAGGAATTAAAACGAAAGGAATATAAACATCATTTGGGTAAGGATGAGTCAAGTGATACTGAAAGTATAGAAAAGGAGTATGATGTGGATGATAGTGATGAAGCGGAAGATGGATTATGTGTAGAATTTGGGGATATGGGTTTTGATAAAGATTTTAATAAGAAGAAACGAGTGTATAAGAAGAAGGTTGTTAAAAAGGAAAGTCCAAAGAAGAGTCAGGAAGAGATTGTAAATTCGATTTTATCAAATTGGGATTTTAGTGATAATCAAAAGTGGGATAAATAAAAAAATAAAAAAATAAAAAATTGTTAATAAATATTTTAAATAAAAAAAAATGGATAAGAAAAAGTATATTTCTTATGAATATAGAAAAAAAGAGTATAAAGTAAATATAGATTATAAATATAAATTTATAAAAATGGCATCAAATGTGGAAGATTTTTTACATCAAATTCAAAATATGATGGATCAAATAAAACCCAAAAATAATCTTGAAAAAGAGGATCCAACAATCAATCATAAATCAAAAATTGTAGATAGTGTTGAAGTACTATCATTTTCAATATTGTTACATATGTATATGGGATTTTATTTGTTTTTAATAAGTCAACCATTTATCGCAATGATAGTATATCAAGCATTTGTATTTGGAGTATCTTATTCATTATTTCAATATAATTTCTTTTATTTTATATTTCATCCATTTTTTCAAAATCATAGTAAAGATATTGTAATGCCACAAATCTTATACACTTTTTTTCATTATTATATTTTGTTTCATAATTATCCATTTTATATTACTATTTTTATGAATATCATTATGTATCATTTAAGCAATTCATATTTTGAAAATACTGAACATATTGAATCAAAGAAAATTCGAACATTTATGAATATTCTTGTTTATTTTATGAAATTTTTTTATATCAAAATGATTCAATACTTTTTTTAAATTATATATAAATAAATAATTTGTTACACTTCATTTATAATAAATGGAATATTTCCCCGAACATATCTATAAAGAAAATGTTTCAATTCTTGAAAAAAATATTTTATAACATTTTTCGGGACACAATTTGCTTAATATCAAATTATATTTTTTAATAAATTATTATTTATTAAAAAATTTTTTAACTGTTTCATTCATCTTAAAAAGGGTGTAATAAATATTTTTATTATTTTGTTTCGTTAGGGTAACCGGCGGATTGTGGGAAACCGTAGTTAAACCAGTAGTTAGGTGATAAATAAGATTCACCTTTTCCGGCACCTTTACCGAGATCGGTTGTAGGATTATTATCTGAAGGTCCCATTTTACAAATAAGATCGAGTTCGAAGGGATCAATTGCGTAGTTGTAGTAGCGGAAACGAGATAAGAAACCACCAAAACCGCCAAAATTGTTAACATAAAGATCACCATCATTAAGTTTAGGAACACCACTTAACTTTTGACGTTTCTTTAAATTACAATTGACATAAACATCAACACTATTACCAATTAATACAATAGAAATATGAACCCATTTATTAATAGGAATATTACCAATATCGCAAGTTTCATAAACATTATCATAAGTGTTAAAACGAATATTTATTTTGTTTGTATTAGGATATAACCAAACACCGGGAGATTGGAGAAGAGGTAAATTGCGAGTTCTTGAACTACCAGTACCTACATACATATCATTGCTACCTTTATGGAATACATGTTTAAAGTTAGTGGGGTTATAACTTCCTCCGGATACTTCATCGCAATCAGCATCAGATGCTGAAAAATTGCTATCTTTCAGATAGATCCAAAAACTGTATGTAAATTCAGTACCATATTTACCATCAGAAGGATGAGGAAGTTTATAACCTTCAATACGTGATGCTTGAGATCCATCAACAGTATTTGGAATAAGCATAGGTGAATTGTTTACAAAATTGTTATAACCGCGTATGGTTGTGTAAAGATAAAGTAAAATAAGAATTCCAATAATAATAAAAATAACAATACTTCCGGATAAAACGGATGAAGATCCTGAAGAATTATTTCTAGTATTTAATGTTCGACCAATATTATTTGCCATATTTATATATTCTATATTAATATGATACTTTTTTTATTTATAAAAATATTTTTTATAAAAAAATAATTTATTTTAATTAAAATTGATTTATTTCTATATTTTTCTATATTATTTATTTCTTTTCATCTACTTTTGCTCCACTTCCATAGGATAAGAAACTATTATTTTCAAAAAATGTTAATTTATATAAAGTATTACCAACAGGACCTTCATTATAAATGGATAAAACTTCATTTGGTGTAATCGCGCGTGTGAAATATTGTGTGCGACCAATTTTACCATAGAAACCAGGATCTTTGTTTCCACTATCCGCTTTACCTGTAATCCAAAGAGGGTCATTTGTAATAACAGGAATTCCACGTAAAGCAGTAGAACGTTCTAATTTACCGTTAATATAGACATCAACGGAGCGATTGTTTAAAACGTAGCAAATGTGAACCCATTTCATTAAAGGAATATTTTGAATATCGCACTTTTCAGGAGTAGATCCGCTAAAAGTTGTACTTGTATTAATTCCTAATGTATTTGTTTCGGGATATAAGTAAATTTGAGGACATGTATTTTTACCATTGTTTCCAGAAATAGCAGCGCCATTTTCATCTTTTGTAGGATTACCTTTCCAAAGAATATACTTAGGAACACCATAATTATAACTATAATCATTAATATAAATCCAAGTACTCATGGTGTGAGCTAATCCTGATTTAAGTTGGGGTAATTCAATCGATTTGCGAGCAACGAAAGCATCTAATTCTCCATTAATAATAACAGGTGAATCTTCGTTAATTTGGCGAGATTGTTGAATATAATTGTAAACTAAATATACAATAAATCCAACAAAAACAAATATTAAGATCATTGAAAAAATATTTTGAATTTCGCCACCAGTAGAAGTCATTAATGATTTTGCCATGTTATTTCTATTTGAACTCATTTTATTTTTATATACTATATTATAAGAATAGAAAAAATAAATATTTATTATTTAAAAATAATAAATATTTAAAATAATTTATAAATATTTCTTAAAACTTTATATTTTTATTATTTTTTTACATAATTGGTTTTACATCTACATTTTCAATTTGTTTTTCTTTATATGACATATAATCTTCTATTTTTTTCTTATAAATTTCATAACAATCATCTATTTCAGATGGTGTTAATGTATAATCATAAAATGTTAAATAAGCAATATTACCATCAAAACCAGTATTTCCATTATAATTGTTATCTTCTTCTCCTATAACATTTTTAGTCATATCTTCCGTTTGAGATAACGCATAATCAGAAGTAATATAGATTCCATAATCATTCATAGATAGTGGTGTTTGAAGTAAAGTGGAAGATAATTCTAATTTACCATTTTTATAAATTGAAACTGATTTATTTACACAAGCAATATAAAAATGATTCCATTTATTAAATTCTACATTTGGTAATTCAACTGATTCTGTTGATGCTCCATTATTTTTAAAAACAATTGCTAATGTTTGATTATCCGGTTTTATCCATATTCCTGGATATTGAACTAAATTATAGATCATATTTGATGAATCTAAACTACTTCCTCGATAAAATATTGATTTCCATTGACCAGTTCGATAAATATTTTCATTATTATATGGTTTATTTAAATATAACCAAAAACTATATGAAGATACACCAGGTGTACCTTCTCTTGGAATCTTTGAATTTGATATAAATTGATGATTTATTTTTCCATTATATGCCTTATTTTTAACAATTTGTGTAGTTTCCATGATTGTACCTTTTAATTTAATATTATAACTTCTTCGATTATAAATAATCAGAAGTAATAAAATGAAAGTAATAATACCTAAATAATGATTAATAAAAAAAAGAATAATAGAGATTAAAATTGAAAATAAAAGTGCTAAATAAATATTAAATTGAAAAAAAAGATTATAATATAAAAGTGTACCTAAAATAACTAAATAACCCATTTTAATTGAAAATGGTGATTTATCCCATTTTTCTTGTAAATTACTAAATAATGATGATGTTGCTAAACATGTAATCATTAATTCTTTATTAAAAGAATCTTTTTGTAATGTCATATAATTATTGAATCCATTTTTATTATTATTCTTTTTTTCATTTTTTTTACTTTCATTCTTTTTATTTTTATTTTTATTTTCATTCTCATTTTGATTAAATAAAAAAGATATATTATTTAAATTATTTTCATTTTTGTTTGACATATTTATATCTTCTATATTACTAATCATTGTCTAGATATTTTTTTAAAAAGATTATTTATTTTTTTGAAGAGTGATGGAACAACATAATATCTTCTAATGAAATATTCTTATTATCACTATACTTTATATAATCCATGATATGTGGAAATGTTATACTTAATATTGTAATTATAATTAAAAATATTTTTACTCCTTGTAATAAAAATGAACTACTCATTATATTTTCATAATAAATATATCCATATATGATAAGAGCAAAAATAAGAATAAAGAAAAGTATGGATTTAATTGTTAACATTTATAAATCGTTTTTATTTATCTATTTTATATTTTTATATTTTTATATTTTTATAATCCACTAAATTTTTTACCATATTTATAAATTCCGTTATTTGAACCATCTGATTTTCTTTCACTCGGTTTACAAAAATAATAACTATCCATATCACTTGGTCCCATCGGTGATCCTGCTACACACTTCCCCACTCCACTCTCATTATAACACATCCCACAATTTGTATCATTTAAACACGATTTTTCTCGATCACTTATTCCTAACTTTTCATCATTATATTTTGAACATGGATCACTTTTATTAATACACTCTTCTTTCGACATAAATGGCATTATATATTGATTCGTTACACTATCAATTCCACATATATTTGCCATTATTACACTATCTTGAATTGTAGCATTATATTCTTTACATTTTCCAGCAATATTACAATAATATTTTGTATTTAATTTATTTTGAACGCATTTTTCTTTAGGTAATGCGTTACATTTTGTTTCACAACAATTGGGATTATTAGGAAATTGAAGTCGAGCATCATCTTTTTGAGAAGCACATACACATTTATTTTGATTTACATCAAATGCGCAAAAAGAGGTATTTTTACACTCTTTATTTTCAAAATGATCTATTTTTTTTAAAAGATTAAAATAAATAAAAAATAAAATGAAAAGTAAAAGTAATAAAAGAAGTAAAAATTTGTTTTTTATTATTTTCATTTTTTATATATATATTAAATTTTTTTATCTAAAATAAAGATAGATAATTAAATTTTATAAAAATGCTTGAATTACTTACAATGATGAGTTCTATGCAAAGTTCATTAGAATCACAATCTATTGAACGTTTTGAAAATAACCAAAATAATCCCAACTTTGTTGAAGGTGATATTCATCGTATTCCATCTTCTTGGATAATATTATCTATATTAATAGGTATTGGAACTGCTTATTTAGCATATAGTTGTAATTTAAATGAAACACCAGCAACACGTATGATTATTACACTTTTCGCTTTCTTCTTTAGTGGAATTTATTTACTTTATTACTTTATTATTTATATTCTTCTTAACAAAAAATGTAATGGTAAAGATATTTCCGATATTATGAAAAAAATACTCAAAAAATAAAAGGGAAAAACAACTAATAACCACATTATATTTATTCTTCATTTCAAAATAACAAATTATTTATTTATTAACAAATTATTTATTTGTTAAAAAATTTACTCCGGACATTATCTCTAACACGTTAAAAAAGTATTTCAATTCTTGAATAAATATTTTTATAATATTGATCGGGAAACATATTTATTAACAAATTATGTAAAGCGAGAGCGATTCCTTATGTTTATAATAATTTTTGGTATTCATCTTCGATCTCTTTTGGATATATGTAATAATATTTTTGTTTATAAGCATGAATAAAAGAGATTGAATGTAAAAAGGGTAAAAAAGAAACTTTTTTAGGTACTTTTTTATTTTGAATTACATTTTTAATAAATTCAATGCGCATATTATAAATTTCATCTAATTCTCCATGTTCGCGATAAATACGACCTAAAATATTTTCACTTTTTGATATACTATTATTTTCTTTTTTACTTATACTTTTTTTACTTATACTTTTTTTACTTTTACTTTTATTTTTTATTTTACTTATTTCTTTTATTTTACTCTCTTTTTTACTTTTACTTTTTTTATCTTCCATTTTTATAAAATAATTGACTTTTATAAAAGAATTATACTATTAATAGTTCACATTTTTTTATTATTATTATAAATATTTATTAAATCTGCCATTGTATTTCCTGGTCTTTGATAACCACGCGCTGTTACATAATTCTTATTATCTTTAGTACTATATGTATATTGATATATATATCCATTCTTCATTTTATACCACACTTTCGTACAATCACTTCCATTTGCGTTGGGTGATAAATCATAATAAGAAGCGGAATAATATATTTTTTGATCACACTTTTCAGGTTCATATTGAGCATAATTTCGAAAGTTTGAATATAGACTCATTTTATATGTTTTACTATTCTTTCTTTTTCCTATTCTTTTAAATAGATATCTTTTTATCAAATTCTTTTTGATAAAAAGAATTGCCCCAGTTGAGAATCGAACTCAATACCTTTTGCTTACAAGGCAAACGCTCTACCTTCTGAGCTACAAGGGCATAAACTATTTTATACTTTTATTTTTTATTTCAAAATTAAACGAATTTTACTAATTTTTGAGAAACAAAATAATAAGCAATAATACTAATGATACCTATAAATACAAGATTCATAAAATCATCATTAAATAATTCACGTGTTAAACCAAATAAGATTGGTTTTGATCCATTATAGGAGAGTGACATTAATAAATGAAATACAATAATGATGACTAAAAATTTGTAAATGGTTTGAATCGTTTCTTTATATTCGGGATCAACGTCTAAATAAATTTCATATAAAGCCATTTTTATATTTTATACTATATCTAATATTAAGAAATAAAATAAAAATAAAAAATCCGCGTAATCCTTTTTTTTAATTTATATTTTTACTAATTAGTTTTATTTCAATAAAAAAAAAATATAAAAATGGATATATTACACAATTTTGTACAACCTAAAGAAAATATGATTGATGAAAATATTGAAAAGAAAAATGATAATGATCTTAACGTTCATGAACGTATGTTTTTAATGACAAAACATTTAGATCAACAAATTTTATATGAATCGCTTTTTGGTTTAATGAATATTAATAAACACTCTTTAAATCATCATTTAAATACTATACAAAAAGTACATTTAAATGATTATGTTTTTCAAGATATTGAAATGTTAAGTGACCATTATGGGAATGAAGAAAAGAGTATATTTTCTGTTTTGAATAAATGTGAAACACAAAGTGGTAAAGTCATTTTAAAAGAATTAATCTTAAATCCTATTTCTGATATATCGATTTTAGAAAAACGACAAAAGTTAATTCAATCTCTCCATAAACACTCCAATGAAATCCATCATATTATGAAAGAGATGAAAAGTATTGAAAAAGAGATGTTATGGTTTTATAATGAGAAGAACATGCATCATATTGATATGATGGGAGATCTTTTGTATTTTAATTATGATTTTATTCCTTTTATTGATATTAATGGTGTTTTAAATAATAATGAAAAAGCACTTTTAATTACAAACATATATAAAATATTTATTGCTCCAGCATTAACGGTCATAACTCCATTAATGAGTTTTATTGTTCCAATTATTTTATTCTTTTGGTTTCAAAGAAAGACAGGGATTAAGTTAAATTGGTCTTTATTATATCAAATTTTTATGAAAGTTGTTTTTGGTGCTGATTCATTCCGTTTACTTTTTAAAAATCCTACAAAAGCACTTATTGCTAATTTATGTACAAAAGGTTTATATGTTTTCTTATATTTCCAAAATATTTATTATTCCATTCAAAATGCCAAAAATACACATAAAATTATTAATGTTATACATGAACGTCTTAATTATATGAGCAGTTATGTAAAGAAGATGTATCAATTAATTGATTATGCGAAGAAACATCATTTAGATCAATATTATGAATCAACTATTTTATTATCTTTACAAAAGTGTGATACATATATTCAAAATTATCACAATTTATTTAATCATTCTATCTTTGAATCCAATCCATCACTTTTTAATAATAAAGGTAAAATATTATATACTTATCGTTATTTCAATAAAATAAAAGAAGATTTTATTCATTTATTCCATTTTGTAGGAATGTTTGATGCTTATCATTCATTAGGGCAAATTGTATATAATACATCTGACAAAAATCCTTATGTTTTTACTAAATATATTCAAAAACACACTCCTTATATCAACTTTGAAAATATTTGGCATCCTTATTTACTCAATAAAACTACACTTAATTCACTCAATATTGGTAATCATCATATATTGATTACAGGTCCAAATGCTGCTGGTAAATCAACATTTATTAAAGCAGTGATTGTGAATATATTAATGAGTCAAACTTTTGGTATATCATCATCATCATCTTTTGAAATGACTCCATTTAAAATGATTGAAACATATTTACAAATTCCTGATGCGAAAGGTGTTGCTTCACTCTTTGAAGCAGAAATGTTGCGAAGTAAACATTATATTGATAAATTAAAGAAGATGAAAGAAGATGAATTTAGTTTTATTGTATTAGATGAAATCTTTTCAAGTACCAATTATATTGAAGGTTTTTCAGGTGCTTATGCTATATTAAAGAAGATTTCTTCTTTTTCAAATACTTTATCTATGACAACTACTCATTATAGTGATTTGGAATATTTAGAAAAAGATACAAAGAATATTAAAAATTATCACTTTGAAATTGATCGTCATCCTACAACTCAAGAAATTATCTTTAATTATAAACTTAAAAGTGGTGTATCTCGTGAATATATTGCTCTTGAATTATTACGCAATAATGGATTTGATAATGATTTAATTGATGATGCGATATCAATGAGCAAACGTATTCATCGCAATTTCCTTAAAGATATAGATCAACCAATTAAAGAAGAAGTAGAAGTTGAACAAGAAGTAGAAGAAGTTGAACAACAAGAAGAAGTTGTTCAACAAGAAGAAGTTGAACAACAAGAAGAAGAAGTACAACAAGAAGAAGTTGAACAACAAGAAGAAGTAGAACAACAAGAAGAAATTGAACAACAAGAAGAAGTAGAAGAAATACAAGAAGTAGAAGAAGTACAACAACAAGAAGAAGTTGAACAACAAGAAGAAGTTGAACAACAAGAAGAAGTTGAACAACAAGAAGAAGTAGAAGAAATACAAGAAGTACAACAACAAGAAGAAGAAGTTGAACAACAAGTAGAAGTACAACAACAAGTAGAAGAAGTACAACAAGTAGAAGAAGTTGTACAAGAAGTAGAAGAAGTTGAACAACAAGAAGAAGAAGTAAAAGAAATTAAAATAAAGAAAGTTGAAATAAAAGAAAAAAATAAGGATAAAAAAACAAAAGGAAAAAGTAAAAAACAAAAGAATCTATAAAAAGTTTCGTTTATTATAAATATTTTATATATTTTAATATTTTAGATAATAAAATATTTAAAAAATGGATGTAAATATATTATCAAATTATATGTTTGGTATTCTTGTAATACTTTTAATAATTGTTATTATTGTAATGTATTATTTATGGAATGAAACCAAAAAGAACAAAAATGAAATTTCTATATTACATAGTGATATGAGTGCTTTACGAGAGCGTCTTGAACATTCAGCAAAAAAAGTAGAAGAGTTAGAAAGTTTTGAATCTTCTCAAATACCTTCTAAAAATGTTTCAAAAATGAGTCAACAAAATATTTTAGAACATTTAATGGGAAATATGGGTGGTTTTGATATTAGTGATTTTATGAGAAACGGTCAAGATGATGAAGAAGAAAGTAGTGAAGAGGAAGAAGAAAGTGGTGAAGAGGAAGAAGAAAGTGGTGAAGAGGAAGAAGAAAGTGGTGAAGAGGAAGACGAAAGTGGTGAAGAGGAAGAAGAAAGTGGTGAAGAGGAGGAAGGTAGTGGAGAAGAGTATGTTGAGGAGGAAGGTAGTGGAGAAGAGTATGTTGAGGAGGAAGGTAGTGGAGAAGAGTATGTTGAAGAAGAAAAGTGTGAAGCATGTGAACAAATTGAAGAGCAAGAAGAAGAAATAAAAGAAAATGTGGAAGATGTAAAAGAGGTAGTATTTAATGAGAAGATGGATTTTGGCAAGAAACCAATTCAAAGTGCTTCAAATTTTGAGGAAGGATACACAGAACGTGGTATGGATAAAAAGATGTATGTTGTTGCTTTAAATAAAAAAGGTGTTAAATATTGGAAAGTTCAAAAATAAATAATAAATAGTAAATTTTAATTAATAAATTATATATAAAAAAATTATATATAATCTTAATATAGTAAAAAGAAAAAAAAAGAAAAATGGATCGTACTGTAAATAATCGTTTTCAAACATCTCCTGCTATTATGAATGACGGACGTTCATTTACTGATTATCGTCCCGCTTGTTATGTTGATGCTATGATCGCAAATGCGAATAAACTTCACGGATCCAATGATTATCGTGAATTTTTAATTAAAAATGGATTACATTTAATGAAAGTGAATGATAAATATCTTGAAGATAAATTAGCACACCGTCAGTGTAATAACAATGTTCAACCTGGTAGTGAATTTGCTCGTGTTTGTGAAGTAAATAATAATACAATGAGTTGTTTAGATCAAAATCCTCATCATACAGGTATTTATTATCAAAATGGTGGTTCTGTACAAAATGATGTAAATGGTTTTAATAAATATGATTCTTTTTATGAAACTATTCAATAAATAAAAAATATATATTTATAAATAAAATAAAAAAAATGATTTTTTTATTTTTAAAAAAGATATTTATAATATCTAAAAAGAGACTAAAATGGCAATTATTCAAAATTTTCAAGAAATTACTTGTGAAAATGATATTCATGAATCTATATTATCCATTATGTTTTATAAAAAAAATAGCACTTGGATCATTGAAACACTTAATGATTTGCTTCAAAAAGTAAAAAATATTGACAATGTTATGAAAAGAAATAAACTAAATAATCGTTATTTTATGTTAAAGAAAAATATAGAAGATCTTTATGAAGAAGAGTCTATTTTATATTCACTCTTTTTTGTAAGTGATAAAGTATATGAATATAAGTTAAATAAGGAAGAGTGTAAAGTAATTGAAGAGTATAAAATTAGAGATTATCTTCTGTATGCTGAATCCAATTTTAAAATCAACTATTTTAAAGATCTCTTTTATAACCTCGATTTTTATTACTCCTTTATAATAAACAAAAATGATTGTATAATTAAAAAATGGAATCAATATAAAGATAAAATTGTAGAATCTGGAAAATATGATAAAGAGTTTTATGAAAAAATTCGCAAAGTACATAATTATAAAAATATTATTTATATTTATGGTAATAATGTAAAAAATATTAAAGATATTGTTACACTTTCAAATCCAAAAATAATACTGGAAAAAGATGATTATTCTCGAAATGAATTATATGAAATTTCTCAAAAAGAAGAAATGAAAGCAAATCATGTACTATTACAACAACGTCTTCTTTATCTTCAAAATGATAAAAAAATAGATCTCTTTGTTTTCGGTAAACTAAAGTTTGAAATTAAAGATGCTATTGAAGCATATTTAATTAAAGAATTATTTATTCAAAAAGAAAAGTACGAAAAGTTACAAACTTTTATTGAAGATAAAAGCCCCTTTAATTTTAAAGTTTATTTTATTGATAAAATTGAAAATGGAGATATTGGAGATCAATTTATTCAAAATTATAACGGAATCATGGGTATTAAATATTATTAAATATTATTAAATATTTTATTTTCTATTTGCTTCTTTTCCATTTCATCCATATCGCGGAAATAACGAATAATCTTAAAAATATTTCCTTTACGACGACCTAAATAAATCTTCTTTTCTTCTGAAGCACTTTCCTCTAACATCCACTCTTTGATCGCATCAATTCGTTTTTTCATAAAAGAAATATACTCTTCACGAACACTCTTTGTAAAATAACTCTTTTCAATTAACATAATTTTATTATAATATCCATGATTACATAATTGATAAATATCATCTTTCGATGGAATAACACCACTCTTTATTTGAATATCTTTTGCTCGAATCTTTTTTACTTCATCTTTTTTATTTTTATTTTCACTTTTCATCTTTTCAATATCTTGCTTTGAAAGTTCAAGTAATTCATCATCTTTTTCAATATATTGATTTAATGAATTCTCATCAACAACAAGAGCATTTATGATTTGATCATTTACACGGATCTGTTTATATACAGCGTTAGAAGGCGACATTTTATAAAATAAATATTTATTTTATTTATATATTTTTTTTATATAAAATTCTCTTTATATCAAAATTATTTTTTTTATATAAAATATAAAAAAAATAATTTATATAAAAATAATTAGTATAAATAGTATAAATAGTATAAAATAGTATAAATGACTAATATTTTATATAAATTTCAATGTGATCAATCAAGAAGTACTATTCAAACATTATTTACAAAAGAATCAAATCAAGATTATATTGAATTAAAAAAAAATAGTACAAAAATAGTTGAAAATACAGATGATAATACGCTTTTAAAAATATGTATTATTTATTTTTTAGATAATAATACATGTAAAGTAGAATCAGGTGTTGGATCAAGAGTAGTTGAAGTTAAAGATGATAAAACAATTAAATTTATAAAAGGAAGTAAATCGTGTGAATTACCAATCGTTTTTTTATTAACATTTGTTCGAATTTTTCCTTTTTATACAATGAGTCAACTTATTATATTATCAAAATATTATATAAAATATAAGAATAACGAAAGTAACCATTATAAACAATTATATGCGAATTTAATTTATTCAAATAAAAGTCTAATTACAAAATCATCTTTACATATGAAACCAAATATATTATTAAAAGAATTACTTACAAATACACAAAATGTTAAAATTGAAAATCTTGATGTATTACGATATATATACAATCGAATTATGACTCAAGTTTATCATTTAAAAAATCAATCATCTTCACATATAGATTTAGATACACTTTCAATAAAAGTTTTTATTATAGCATTATTATATTCATTTCCAAGATTAGACTTAAAAATACCAGGAATTTATATTAGTTTTTTACCAGGTAAATATGTAAAAGTACATAAAGTTCCTTTTAGTGTAAATCCATATTTTCCAATGATTAATGATTTTTATGGGGCGAATTATGGAAGATATGCTTTAATAAAAACGAAGAAAGGTCTTTTGAATTTTATTCATAGCAATGAAGATTTAGATAGTATATTAAAAGTATTGGCAAGCAAATCTCTTGCTTCATATGATGAAAATATGATAAAACTTATTTATCAAAAATTTAATATATCTAATTTTGAAGAATCAGTATATACAAGTATAACTACTGAAAATAATGGAAAATATAATCGTAAAAATACAATTATTGGTAAATCAATAAATAATATTAAAAGTCAAAGTGGTATGAGTGATGAACATATAGATATGATAAATCTTTTTTCATTTTATTTAAATCATGTAGATAAAACATTTCAAGGTATAAAAAATTCAATCAAAAAAACTCCAAGATATATCATAAAAAAAATGATTGGAGATAGTATAAATGAAGATGTTTCAACACGACATATTTTATTGAAATATAAAAAAGATAAATTAGATCGTATTGAATTTATAAAAGATATTAAAAGTGTTTCATTACCTTACTTTACTGTAAATGAAATATCAAAATATACTTCCTATATATCATTTAAACAATTAAAAATATTATATCGAGTATTATATCGAAGTGATGATGTAATTCGAGAAAAACTTTTTTATGATCCAAAAGTGATTCAAATGGCACTTGTTTATATACTTCTTTTTATTCCAAATAGTACTTTTGATGAAGCATTTAAACAAAGTATGGGAATTACAACTATAAATATTGAAAATCCTAAAAAAGGAATATCAAAAACATATTATGATATGATTTTTACTATTTTTAGAGGTATTGGTATTGGAATGGGTGTACCCGATTTAGGTATTATATCAAAAATAAAACCAAAAACATTAGAAGAAAATATTTATACACATATTATTCATTTGTTACAATATAATCGTGAAATTAGTGGTACATGTAAATATATTTTAACATCATGTATTTTAAAAAAATATCAAACATTTTTATTAGAAAGTGAAGAACAACAAGATACAACAGCGTCTTTTAAATCATTAAAGAGAAATATGATTTATATAAATCGAATTATCAAATCATTTGTTTCACAAAAACAAACACAAATTATATGTGAATCTTCCAATAATTTATCCAATAATCAAATATAATATTATATAAAATAAATATTTATTAACAAATAATTAACTTGTTAATAAATATAAAGGAGAGAACATATATTTTATTCGTAGATTGCTTCAGAAACGACGGAAAGAGCAAAATTGGAAAAGTAAATAGTACCAAAAGTGCGATTTCCAAAAGTATCATATCCTTCTAATTTACATTTTGTTTCATTTGGAACACTTACTTTTACACACATCATTAAACTATCATCACTAATGGATGTATTAAATAAAATTTCACGATTTAAATAAATCATACCATTTAATGTAGAAATGGGAATTGGATGATCTACATTATGACAAGTATTATTTGGATACCAAACGGGTTCACAAATATCAAAATAAGGAACATCCGGATTCATACAATCCATAGATATTTTAGATGCTAAATTAATATTTCGTTGACTATGAAATTCAATATTAATATTTAAAGAAACAAATGGATAAAAGAGATCACATCCACGTTGAACAGATCCAATAATATTTGGATTCTTTTCACAAAATACTGTTTTCATATTTTCTAATAAAATTAATTCATTTTGCTCCTTAATTTCAGCATCACGACTACATAAATCCGCTATTTTAATAAGAGGTTTTGTTTGAAATATATTCCATGCTAATTTTGTTAATTTTATACCAATTATTTTTTTACCTTCACTATTTATATATCCCAATGGTGTTGAAATTCCACTTGGAATAAAATGTGTTGGAAAAGGTTCATGGGGTGCGCACGGAGTTTCTACATTTTTATATAATTTTACTTTATAATCATTTACTATATTTGGTTCAATTCGTGTATTATTTTCACGACATCCAGCATATAAATAAAATGTATCAAATGGAATATCATGAGTATGATGAGATGATATACACTCATGATAATATTTATTTACAGATATACCAAAATCATTTGAACAACTACCTTTTTCACAATAATCCGGAATAATCATCTTCTTTAATCCAAAAAAATTCTTTAATGATCGCTCTTCCACATATATACAATCACCTCGTGGACCTGTTTCACCTTTTGGACCTGTATAACCCGTATAACCAGTATCTCCTCTAGGACCTGTATAACCAGTATAACCTGTACATCCTTGTAAACCAATAGGACCTGTTGGACCAATTGGACCTGTAGCACCCGTATCTGTTGCCCAACCTGGAATACCTTGTGGACCGGTATAACCAGTATAACCTGTATAACCAGTGGAACCATCAAGACCGCAATAAGTATATATTGGGAGGGTAGATGATGCCGAAATATTATTATTGTAAAGTACGTTTAATCGATTTTTATTTTCAGACATATTTTTATCAATTTCACTATAATAACTTTCTATTTTATTTATATTTTTTATACTTTTTATTTTATACTCTTTTTATTTTTAATACTTTTTCGTTTGTTTGACTTAAAAAACTTTTTATATATAAATATATGATTTATAAAAAATAAAATGGGAGTAAATATTATTTTATCGATGAAAAAAGAAGATAAAGAGAAGAAAGATGAATTCTTAGAACGTCTTGATTCTCTTTTAACAAAATACAAATATAAAGTATCTTCTCGTAATAATCAAAAATTGATTGCCGACATTACTTGCTGGTATAATGACGAAAATGAACTTGTTTATAATAATGATAAAGAGATTAATAAATATTTAGGACAAATTGATGATGCTACAAATTATCGATCAAGTGTTTATCAAGATTTTATTGAAAATGTAAATATTAATCATATTGCTTTTGATGTATGTGATAAAATGAAATATAATAGTGTTACTTTAAAAAAAATATATGAAAAAATTCGTGAAATAAATCAAAATGAAAGTGATGATCAATTAAAAGATATACTTTTTGAAGATGTATTTCATTTATGTGTGGA
>JACCDH011488299.1_pt1 | contig 24413 bp, 21 predicted proteins | sample 7442481 | NCBI WGS metagenome assembly JACCDH01 (sample SAMN15323433, study PRJNA562643) | freshwater metagenome | isolation source: river surface water | place: USA:Blue River Watershed | collected 2017-08-15
ATGCCACTTGCAGAAGTTGATCATCTCCATGTAGATGCGGGCGAAAGTGGATTCGGGCATCACGGCCTTGACGTCTTTCAAGCGGCCATCAGCGCCCCACATCTTGCCGCCGTTGCGGATCATGGCGGGCATGGAGGCGTCCACGATCACGTCGTTGGGCGAATGGAAGTTGGTGATGCCTTTGGCCGAATCCACCATGGCCAGCTCGGGGCGGCCTTCGTGGCAGGCGTGCAAGTCACGCTTGATCTCTTCTTGTTTGGATTGGGGCAGGGTGGCGATCTTGGCGTACAGATCGGCCATGCCGTTGTTCACGTTGACGCCGAGTTCCTTGAACAAAGCACCGTGTTTGGCAAACGCGTCTTTGTAAAAAATCTTGACGCAGTGACCAAACACGATGGGGTGCGAGACCTTCATCATGGTGGCCTTCACGTGCAGCGAGAACATCACGCCGGTCTTGTGGGCATCTTCGATTTCTTTTTCGTAAAACTCGAGCAAGGCTTTCTTGCTCATGAACATGCTGTCGATGACTTCGCGATCCAACAAAGAGACTTTGGGTTTGAGGATGATGGTTTTGCCGCTCTTGGTGATCAGCTCCATCTTCACGTCACGTGGGCGGTCCAGGGTCATGGACTTTTCACCGTGATAGAAGTCGCCGGCGTGCATGTGTGAGACGTGCGAACGCGAGGCTTGGCTCCATTCGGCCATGCTGTGGGGGTTTTTGCGAGCGAACTCTTTGACGGCTTTGGGTGCACGGCGATCCGAATTGCCTTCGCGCAGCACAGGATTCACCGCCGAACCGATGCACTTGGAATAACGGGCCTTGATCGCTTTTTCTTCGTCGTTCTTGGGTGCGTCGGGATAGTCGGGCAGCGCATAGCCCTTGGCTTGCAATTCTTTGATGGCGGCGGTCAACTGGCCCACCGAGGCGCTGATGTTGGGCAACTTGATGATGTTGGCTTTGGGGCTGAGCGTGAGCTTGCCCAATTCGGCCAAGTTGTTGGGCATGCGTTGCTCTGGGGGGAGCAAGTCGGAGAACTCGCCCAAAATGCGAGCGGCCACCGAGATGTCGCTGGTCTGCACATCAATGCCTGCGGGTTTGGTGAAGGTACGGATGACCGGTAAAAAGGCCGCGGTGGCCAGCAAGGGCGCCTCGTCGGTCAGGGTGTAAATGATTTGGGATTTTTCAACAGCCATGGTCTCGCCCTCAATCGTTATGTTGGATTATGAAATTGCGTTTCAGCACCCACCATCTTAAACGAGCAGTGCCACGGCAAGCTGACAAAGTCGGCAGGTGTTCAGATCTTGGATGCACCGTCACGGCTTTGGTTCATCGGGGCTGCGCCCTTGGTCATTTGTGTGAAAATCATCCTATTTTTCTCGCGAGATTCCATGGTCAACATCACGCTTCCCGACGGTTCTCAACGCCAATTCCCCGGACCGGTCACCGTGGCCGAGGTCGCCGCTTCTATTGGTGCCGGTTTGGCCAAGGCTGCATTGGGCGGCAAGGTCAATGACCGTTTGGTCGATGCCAGCCACACCATTACCCAAGACAGCCGTTTGTCCATCGTCACCGCCAAAGATGCCGATGGCTTGGACCTGATTCGCCATTCCACGGCCCACCTCTTGGCTTATGCCGTCAAAGAGTTATTCCCTGACGCACAAGTCACCATCGGCCCGGTGATCGACAACGGCTTTTATTACGACTTTTCTTACAAGCGACCCTTCACGCCAGAAGATTTGCTTGCCATCGAAAAGAAAATGGCCGACTTGGCCGCCAAGGACGAGCCAGTGGTGCGCCGCGTCTTGCCGCGCGATGAGGCCGTGGCCCACTTCAAGGGCATGGGCGAGCACTACAAGGCAGAGATCATTGCCAGCATTCCGGCCGGTGAAGACGTCAGCTTGTACCGTGAGGGTGGATTTGAAGATTTGTGCCGCGGCCCCCATGTGCCTAGCACCGGCAAACTCAAGCATTTCAAGTTGATGAAAGTGGCGGGTGCGTACTGGCGCGGTGACCACCGCAACGAGATGCTGCAGCGCATTTACGGCACGGCTTGGGCCAACAAAGAAGATTTACAGCAATACCTGACCCTGCTCGAAGAAGCCGAAAAGCGCGACCACCGCAAGCTGGGCCGCGAGCTCGACCTGTTCCACATCGACGAGTACTCGCCCGGCACCGTGTTTTGGCACCCCAAGGGCTGGACCGTGTGGCAAGAGGTGGAGCAGTACATGCGCCGCGTCTACCGCGACAACGGTTACCTGGAGGTCAAAGGCCCACAGATTTTGGACAAAACCCTGTGGGAAAAAACCGGCCACTGGGACAAGTACCGCGAGAACATGTTCACCACCGATTCGGAGAAGCGCGAGTACGCGCTCAAACCGATGAACTGCCCCGGCCACATCATCATCTTCAACCAAGGCATCAAGAGTTACCGCGATTTGCCCTTGCGCTACGGTGAGTTTGGCCAATGCCACCGCAACGAGCCCTCGGGTGGCTTGCACGGCATCATGCGCGTGCGTGGCTTCACGCAAGACGATGGCCACATCTTCTGTACCGAAGACCAAATCCAGTCCGAAGTGATGGCTTTCACCACTTTGCTGCAAAAGGTCTACCGCGATTTTGGTTTCACCAACATCCTCTACAAGCTGTCCACGCGCCCAGAAAAACGCATCGGCTCGGAAGAGAGTTGGGACAAAGCCGAGGCCGCTTTGGCCGAAGGTTTGCGCGCTTCGGGGTGTGAATTCGAATATTTACCCGGCGAAGGCGCGTTTTATGGGCCGAAGATCGAATACACGCTCAAAGATGCTTTGGGGCGTCAGTGGCAATGCGGCACCATCCAGGTCGACCCCAACTTGCCCGAGCGCTTGGATGCCGAATTTGTGGGCGAAGATGGTGCCCGTCACCGTCCCATCATGTTGCACCGAGCCATTGTGGGCAGCCTGGAGCGCTTCATCGGGATTTTGATCGAGCAGCACGCGGGCGCACTGCCGACTTGGCTCGCGCCCACCCAGGTGGCGGTGCTCAACATCACCGATGCGCAAGCCGATTACTGCCAAGAAATTGCGAAATCTTTGCAAAATCAAGGGCTTAGGGTCGAAACCGACCTGCGCAACGAGAAAATTACGTATAAAATACGGGAGCACGCGTTGCAAAAGCTGCCTTACATCTTGGTCGTGGGCGACAAAGAGAAGGCAGCCGGCGAGGTGGCTGTGCGGGCCCGAGGCAACAAAGACTTGGGCGTCATGTCGGTGGAAGCGTTCTCGCAACTCATCGCTCAAGACGTGAAGACCCGGGCTTGATGCCCTGCTGACCCCAACACAGCCCCCGTTCCTGCGCATGCGTTCGGGGTGCCGTGTTGGCGCCTTGTTTTTTTATTGAGCCCACACAAAGGAATTCACCATAGCCACCGCTACCAATTTCCGTGATCGCCGCCAACGCGATGAGCGCGCGCACCGTTTGAACCGTGAAATCATGGCCCCTGAGGTTCGCCTCAACGGCCCCGAAAACGAGTCTTTGGGTATCGTCAGCTTGCAAGAAGCCTTGCGCATGGCTGGCGAGTTGGACGTGGACTTGGTGGAAATTGCCGCCACCGCCGTCCCCCCCGTGTGCCGTTTGATGGACTACGGCAAGTTCAAATACCAAGAACAAAAACGCGCTGCCGAAGCCAAGGCCAAACAAACGGTCATTGAGATCAAGGAAGTGAAGTTCCGTCCGGGTACCGACGATGGCGACTACAACATCAAGTTGCGCAACATCCGCCGGTTTTTGGACGATGGCGACAAATGCAAGATCACGCTGCGGTTCCGCGGTCGTGAGATCACCCACCAAGATTTGGGTTTGGCTTTGCTCAACCGCTTGCGCGATGACCTGGCCGACTCGATCGTGGTGGAACAGTTTCCCAAGCTGGAAGGGCGTCAGATGATCATGATGATCGCGCCCGGCCGCAAGAAGCCCGGTTCGGGGTCTGCCAAATCGGCAGAAGCCGCCGGCACCACCGCTGACGCGGCGGAGTGAAGCGAGTAGTGGGTGTGTCGGTACGGTCACCGACAAACCCGAGGCGTGAGGCGAAAGCCCTGCGCCAAATTTGAACCGCTGAAAAGCGGTTCATCAAAAGTGGCTCGGGGCCAACAAGTCTGCGGAAGGTTCGCAGCGCCTCACGAGCACAAATGAAAAGGAGCATGAGAATGCCCAAAATGAAGACCAAGAGCAGCGCGAAGAAGCGATTTCGCGTTCGTCCCGGTGGCACCGTTAAACGCGGTCAAGCCTTCAAACGTCACATCTTGACCAAGAAGACCACCAAGAACAAGCGCCACTTGCGCGGTGCAGTGACTGTTCATGAGACCAATATGGGTCACATGGCACAGATGCTGCCCGGCATGGGTATTTGATCAACGACGAACAAGGAGTAACTCATGCCTCGCGTCAAACGTGGTGTCACGGCTCGCGCCCGACACAAAAAAGTACTGGCTCTGGCCAAAGGTTTCCGCGGTCGTCGCGGTAACGTCTTCCGCATCGCCAAACAGGCGGTGATGAAGGCAGGTCAATACGCTTACCGTGACCGCCGTAACCGCAAACGCGTGTTCCGTCGCTTGTGGATTGCGCGTATCAACGCTGCAGCTCGCGCTTGCGGCTTGACCTACAGCCAGTTCGCCAACGGTCTGAAGAAAGCAGCGATCGAAATCGATCGCAAGATGCTGGCCGATCTGGCTGTCAACGACCAAGCTGCGTTCAGCAGCATCGTGGAACGAGTTAAAGCCAAGCTGGCCGCTTGATTCGCGATGGACGACCGGGCAGATCCGTTCTGCTCGGTGTGTCCGGTTGCTCAAAGGGGTTGATTCTTGGTGGGTATTGCCCGTCAGGTCTTGGCCCCTTTTTTTCTGCACGCATTGCAACGAATCGATATGAACGCACTCGACGACATGGTCAGCTTGGCGAGATCGGCTTTTGAACAAGCCCAGACGCCGACCGAATTGGAAAACGCCAAAGCCCAGTTTCTGGGTAAATCGGGGCGCATCACCGAGCTCATGAAGGGCTTGGCCACGCTGTCCGTCGACGAAAAAAAATCCCAAGGCGCGGCCATCAACGTGGCCAAGCAAGCCATTGAGGCCGCTTTGCAAGAGCGCCGCACCGCCTTGGCTGAAGCGGAGTTGCAGGCCCAACTCAAGTCCGAAGCCTTGGACGTCAGCTTGCCCGGCCGCGAACGCCCCGCCGGTGGTTTGCACCCGGTGAGCCTCACGCTCGAGCGCATCGAAGCGATCTTTGGCTCCATGGGTTTTGATGTGGCCGATGGCCCCGAAATCGAGTCCGACTGGTTCAACTTCACCGCTTTGAACACGCCGGCCGATCACCCTGCGCGTTCGATGCACGACACGTTTTATGTGGAGGGCGGCAGCCCCGATGCGCCCAATTTGCTGCGCACGCACACCAGCCCGATGCAAATTCGCCACGCGGTGCAGCACGTCAAGCGCCACCGCGCGGCCTTGGATGCGGGGCAGGGCATGCCCGAGATTCGGGTGATCGCGCCAGGCCGTACCTACCGCGTGGACAGCGACGCCACCCACTCGCCGATGTTCCACCAGTGCGAAGGCCTGTGGATCGGTGAGAACGTGAGCTTCAAAGATTTGAAGCACGTCTTCACCGATTTTTGCCGCACCTTCTTTGAAAGCGACGACTTGGTCTTGCGCTTTCGCCCGAGCTTTTTCCCCTTCACCGAGCCCAGTGCCGAGATCGACATCCAATTCCAAAGCGGCCCCTTGGCTGGGCGTTGGTTGGAAGTCGCCGGTTCGGGCCAGGTGCACCCCAACGTGGTGCGCAACATGGGCCTGGACCCCGAGCGCTTCATCGGCTTTGCCTTCGGCATGGGCCCAGACCGCCTGACCATGCTGCGTTATGGCGTGAACGACCTGCGCCTGTTCTTCGACGGCGATGTCCGTTTCTTGTCGCAATTTCGCTGAGGTCTGAGCATGCAATTCCCCGAATCTTGGTTGCGCGAATTTTGTAACCCCGAGCTGAGCAGCCAGCAACTGGCCGACACCCTGACCATGGCCGGCTTGGAGGTCGAAGAACTCGAGCCCGTGGCCCCGCCGTTCACCGGTGTGGTGGTGGGTTTGGTGCTCAGTGCTGAGCAACACCCCGATGCCGATCGCTTGCGCGTGTGCCAAGTCGATGTGGGCCAAGTCCAGCCTTTGCAGATTGTGTGTGGCGCGCCCAACGCGCGCCCGGGTATCCGCGTGCCTTGTGCCACGGTGGGTGCGATCTTGCCGCCTGGCGCCGATGGTCAGCCTTTCAAAATCAAACTCGGCAAGCTGCGCGGCGTGGAAAGCCAAGGCATGTTGTGCTCGGCCAAAGAGCTCGGCGTCAGCGACGAGTCCAACGGTTTGTTGGAGTTGGGTGATGGCGCTACCGTGGGCCAAAACATCCGCGAACACCTAGGGCTCGACGACATGCTGTTCACCCTCAAGCTCACGCCGAATTTGGCGCATTGCTTGAGCGTCTATGGGGTGGCGCGTGAAGTGGCGGCCCTCACAGGTGCCCCGCTGAAGGCACCCGCCATCCAGCCGGTGTTGGCGGGCCATCAAGACCGTTTGCCCGTGCGCATCGTGGACACCGATTTGTGTGGTCGCTTCAGTGGTCGCGTCGTGCGCGGCGTCAATACCCAGGTCAAAACCCCCGGCTGGATGGTGGCGCGCTTGGCCCGGTGTGGTCAGCGCAGCGTTTCGCCCTTGGTGGACATCTCCAACTACGTGATGTTCGAGTTGGGTCGACCCAGCCACATTTTTGATTTGGACAAGATCCATGGCGGCTTGGAAGTGCGTTGGGCGCGCAACGGCGAATCGCTCGAGTTGCTCAACGGCCAAACCGTGGCGCTCGACGCCCAGGTCGGTGTGATCGCCGACGCGCAGTCGGTGGAGTCGCTGGCCGGCATCATGGGCGGCCAAGCCACCGCCGTGAGCGACGCGACCACCAACATCTTCATCGAGGCCGCGTTTTGGTGGCCGAAATCCATCGCCGGTCGTTCGCGCCGATTCAATTTTTCCACCGATGCCGGTCACCGTTTTGAGCGGGGTGTGGACCCATCGACCACAGTGGCGCATCTGGAGCGCATCACCGAATTGGTCTTGTCAATCTGCGGCGGCCAAGCCGGCCCCATCGACGACCAATCGCCGAATGTGCCTGCGCCCGCGCCGGTGCAACTGCGTGTGGCACGCGCCCAGCAAGTCATTGGTATGCCCTTGACGGTGGCGCAGTGCGAAGGTGCTTTGACGCGCTTGGGGTTGCCGGTGAGCGTGCAGGGCGACGTGCTGACGGTGACACCACCGGCCTACCGCTTTGACTTGCAAATCGAAGAGGACCTGATCGAAGAGGTGGTGCGTGTGGTGGGTTACGACCACCTGCCCGATACGCCACCCAAGGCTCCGATCACCGCCCGTTTGCGCCCTGAGGCGCAGCGCGCGCCTTACGCGGTGCGCCACCGTTTGGCGCACCTGGGTTACCAGGAAACCATCAACTTCAGCTTTGTGGAGGAGCGATGGGAGCGCGAGCTCGCGGGCAACCCCGACCCAATCCGTTTGCTCAACCCGATCGCCAGCCACATGAGCGTCATGCGCTCATCTTTGTTGGGCTCTTTGGTGGCGGCTTTGAAGTTCAATTTGGATCGCAAAGCGCCAAGGGTTCGTTTGTTCGAAGTGGGCCGTGTCTTTTTCAAAGACCCAGCGGTGTTGTCTTCGGATACCACGGTGGCGGGTTTTCACCAGCCCATGCGGGTGGCCGGACTTTGCCAAGGTTCGGTCGATGCGCTTCAATGGGGCGTGAGTGACCGCGCCGTGGACTTCTATGACGTCAAGGGCGATGTGCAGGCCTTGTTGTCTCCGCGCGTGGCCGAGTTCCGTGCGGCCGAACACCCAGCCATGCACCCTGGCCGTTGTGCCGCTGTGTGGCTCGACGGTCAATGCATCGGTCACTTGGGTGAAATGCACCCGCGTTGGCGCCAGCAATACGACTTGGCCCAAGCCCCGGTGCTGTTCGAGCTCGATTGGGCTGTGGTGCTGCAACGACCAGTCCCCGAGTTCAAGCCCGTGAGCCGCCACCAAGCGGTCGAGCGTGATTTGGCCATCGTGGTGCGGGAATCGGTCACACACGACGCTGTCATGCAAGCCATCCGCGCCATCGACAGCGCCTGGCTCAAAAGCGCCACTTTGTTTGACGTCTACCGACCCAAAGTCGCGGACGGTCACAACGAAAAAAGCTTGGCTGTGCGCTTGGTTTTGAACCGAGACGATGCCACGTTGACCGATGAGGCCATCGAGACGACCATGTCTGCGGTGCTGAAGTCGTTGACCGAGCGTGTGGGCGCACGTTTGCGCGCTTGAAAGGGAGCCATTGCCATGAACACAGCCTTGATGGAACTTGCGGTGGAGTCGCTGGAAACTCCAGCCCTCACCAAAGCGCAGTTGGCCGATCTTTTGTTTGAGCAGATTGGTTTGAACAAGCGCGAGTCCAAGGACATGATCGATGCTTTTTTTGACTTGGTCACCGAAAGCTTGGTCAATGGCACCGATGTCAAAATTTCGGGCTTCGGTAATTTTCAGATCCGCACCAAAGCACCGCGTCCCGGACGCAACCCCCGCACGGGCGAGCCGGTGGCCATCGAGGCGCGCAGGGTGGTGACTTTTCACGCCAGCCCTAAGCTGAAAGACCTCGTTCAGGACAGCGACGAGGCTGTTTGAGTCGTCCGACGGCGACAGTCGCCAAAAAAACTGGCGTCGGTTCGCGCTAAGCCCATCAACTTAGAGTAAATTCCATGGTCCGGTTCATACCGGCTTGATTTACATGGAAAAAACGCTCCCTCCCATTCCCGTTAAACGCTACTTCACCATCGGTGAAGTCGGCGAGCTTTGCGGTGTCAAACCGCATGTGCTGCGCTATTGGGAGCAGGAGTTCACACAGTTGCGACCCATGAAGCGTCGGGGCAACCGCCGCTACTACCAGCACCACGAGGTGCTCATGATTCGTCGCATTCGTGACCTTCTTTACGATCAAGGCTTCACCATCAGTGGGGCTCGCAACAAGTTGCAAGAATTGGCGTCGGCCGATCGGGGTAAGTCGCGTGCCAGTGAGCTTGAGCCGGTCTCGGGTGTGGATTTCGGTGACGACGAGCCCGTGATGTTGACTTCCGATGAGGCGCCGAACAGAACGGATCCGTCGGGTGCGTTGCGAAACGAATTGTTGGCCATTCGCCAACTGTTGACGCTGGGATAAAAAAGTCTGGGCCGCGGCGAAAGCGGTCTTTTCGCAAGGTATAATTTGAGGCTTCGGCGTGTAGCGCAGCCTGGTAGCGCACTTGCATGGGGTGCAAGGGGTCGCGAGTTCGAATCCCGCCACGCCGACCATAAAAAAACAATGGGTTACGTCTCACAAAGACGTAACCCATTTTTATTGGTGTGGGCTTGAACCGGCATGTTATGTAGGCTAATGCCAAGGTCGGCTTGTGCGCTTAGTCTGCGTTCTAAATGAATTTGTCTATGCAAGCTCCACACAAACTCACATGGCTGGTTCGGGGACTAACCGTTCTGGTGCTTTTGTTGGCTTCTATGTCTGCCGCCATCGCGAACGACCTGATTGTGAGTCGAGCTTACTGGGAAGACGAAAGCAATCAGGCTTCATTGGCGCAAGCACAAGCCAACGAGTTCAAACCTTATTCGGGGGTTTTAAGCAGGGGCTTTACGCCATCAGCGGTTTGGATTCGGCTTGAAGTGTCGCCCCCACCAGGGACAAAAGCGGATGACAAATTGATTTTGCGCATCCGCCCCATCTACTTAGATGAAATCACGCTGTACGACCCGCTGGACACCAGTGGGCTGCGCAGGGTTGTGGGTGACCGATCCAATTATCGGGACGAAGAGTACAAGTCACTCACACACACCTTCGTCATACCCGCTGGTGATCAAGCGCGGCAGGTGTGGCTTCGGCTCAAAACCACCAGCACCAGCCTGATCAGCATAGAAGCATTTACCCCCGTGGATATGCTGGCCAGTGAGTATCACTTGCTCATTGGCTACTCTTTGGTGTTGTCCTTGGTCGTGGTTTTTTTGATCTTGGTGTTCATCAACTGGATCAATTACCGGGAACCTTTGTACGCAGCCTTTGTGGTGCGTCATGCGCTGTACTTTGTTTACACCGCATCTTTCTTTGGTTTTCACCGCTACCTTTTGGATGGCGTGATCGATGCCAAGTATTTGGACTTGACCTACAACTGGTTCGTTGTCGGTGCGACGGGCTTTTCCTTGTGGTTTGAGAGCCGGTTTTTGCGCGAATACTCACCCCCCACTTGGGCCAGGTATGTCATCAACGGCTTGCTGGTCTGGTCGGCCTGCGCGGCAACCTTGCTGCTGTTGGGCGAGATTCAGCAAGCACTCAAAATCAATATGATGCTCAACGGCGTGGGCATTGTGGTCTTGTTGATCGTTGCGGCTGTTTTCATCGATGACCAAAAAGCCAAAGCCCATCAAGTGTCATCGCTGCTCAAAAAGCGGGTGGTTGTGGGCTACTACGCGGCCATCACGGCATTGCTTTTGTTCAGTGTGATGCCTTATGTGGGTGCGATGGCTGGGAATGAGTTTTCGATCAACGGTCTGGTGTTTTATGCCCTGTGCTCTGGCATGGTCATGACCGTGTTGATGCAACTGCGAGCCAATCAACTCCGCAAGGCCAACATCCAATATCAACAAGATTTGCTGCTGGCCAGTCAACACCGGGCGCTTGAAAAAATTCGCCTTGAAGAGCAAAGCCAACTCTTGACCATGTTGATGCATGAAATCAAGACCCCCTTGTCAGTCATCGATCTGGCTCAGCAAGCCAGCACAGACCTTGAAGCTCAGGGGTATGTGGCCAGGAACGTCACGATCATCAAGAACATCCTGGATCGCTGCTTGAACGCCGACCGCATCGCATTGGGCAAACTGAACGTGAGTTTGCAGTCGGTGGCGATCGACAAGGTGTTGAACGACTTATGTGAGCAGCATGCTGCAGACCGGCACAGGATCGAAACCCGCATCAGTCCGGACATTCAAACGCTACAAACCGATGAGCAATGCTTGCAAATCATCTTAAATAACCTGCTGGACAATGCCTTGAGGTATGGCGATGCCCTACAACCCATTGAGCTGGCAGTTACCAAGGCCTACAACCGCGAAGGCGCAGAGGGCATTGCCTTCACAGTCACCAACAAAACCGGCATCGCCTCTTGGCCCGACCCCGATCGGGTGTTTCACAAGTACTACCGCAGCGCTGGGGCACAAGCGATGTCTGGCACCGGCCTTGGCTTGTTTTTGGTGGCCAGCTTGGCCAACATTTTGGGGGGCTCATGCTCGTACGTGCCCGATGACACACACGTGAGGTTTGAATTGTGGTTGCCAACCTGAACATCGTCGTCATTGAAGACAACGACGACCTGCGCACGCTGTTGTGCAACGGGTTGCGGGTCGACGGACACCTGGTCACAGGCTTGTCGTCGGCTGAAGAGATAGAGGACCAAGCCGGCATTGACCACGCGGATGCTTTTCTGATCGACATCAACTTGCCCGGCGAAGATGGCTTGAGTTTGGCCAAGCGTATTCGCAAAGCACATCCCTTGGTGGGCGTCATTATCTTGTCAGCGCGTGTCGCATTGGATGACAGGCTTTCAGGTTACGACTGCGGTGCAGACATGTACCTCACGAAGCCAGTTGAAATGTCGGAGCTGCGGGCGGCTTTCAAAAGTTTTGCTCGACGCCGGCAAGCCACCCTGCATCAAGTGGCGGGACAAACCTTGACCTTGAACAAGCTCGAACTCAAAGGACGGGCTGGAGCCATCAAGCTCAGTGTGCAAGAGGTCACCATACTCACGGCCATGGCAAGGGCGCCTGCTGGCAAGCTGGAAACTTGGCAAATCGCGGAGTTATTGGACGCACAAGTCGACGAGGCGTTCAAATCCAGCCTCGCCGTTCGCATGGTCAGGCTGCGCAAAAAGCTCAATGACGCAGGTGCTGAAGGAATAGCGATTGAGGCAATTCGTCAGTTTGGATACCAGTTAGTCACGCAGATTGTAATTTATTAATACTTAAGCAAAAAAATGTAATCTGATGTAAAGATTTTAAGAGGGAATTTTTTAAAGTGCAGCTTATTTTTTAAGTCCAGCCATTTTGCAATTAATCTTCAAAAAATTCGCTCAGCTACTATTTTTTGGAGTATTTTTTTACACCAACGCTGTAGCTCAAAACTTGTTGAATCCGATTGGCAGTGGTGGTTGGACAGGGGTGTCAACTACAAGCTGTGGCAGTGGCTGTACAGGAAGCTATATATCCGCGGGCTTACCCATTTTTACCAACGCTGTGCAAGCAACTTTAAATGCTGGAGTTACATCAGGTACTACCTACACTTTGAGAATAAAAATTGCATCTCAATTCGGCGGCAATACTTTAACAATATCGAATAACGGTTGGGCAACATCGAGTACTTGCACAAAAAGCCTTGGTCCCACTGCTGGTACCAGTACTTTCCAAAGCTATACGTGCAATTTAACGGCAACCTCAACGAGTTCTGGGGGGAACTTAAGATTTACATCAAGTGATTCTTTTAATTATGTATACATTGCAGAAGCGGAATTAAACGTGGCAACGCCAGCCCCCACTGTTACGTCTTTGACGCCAACGAGTGGAACCACCGCTGGTGGAACTGCGGTGACGATTACAGGGACTGGGTTTACAGGTGCAACTGGAGTGACCATTGGCGGTGTAGCAGCAACAAGTTTTTCCGTTGTCAGTGCCACATCCATCACTGCAACCACGCCTGCAGGATCAGCGGGGACAGCCAACGTCGTCGTTACCACGCCTGCAGGTAGTAACGCTGCCAATACGCTATTCACATACATAACTCCCTTGTCAACGGATGCGAACTTATCTGGACTGACGCTCTCCAGTGGCGCACTGACACCTGCGTTTGCTAGCGGCACGATTGCTTACACGCAGTCAGTAGCCAATGCTGTTTCATCGATCACGGTGACGCCCACGGTGAGCCAAGCCAACGCCACAGTGACAGTCAATGGCACAGCGGTGGCATCTGGCAGTGCCAGTGGCAGCATCAACTTGAACGTGGGTGCCAACACGATCACGACGGTGGTGACGGCGCAAGACGGCACAACGACCAAGACGTATACGACGACCATTACTCGGGATGCTGCGTTGGTGGCGCAAGCCTCATTTCTCGTTTCAGCTTCACCCAGCGCATTGAGTGCCAACGTCACCACGTCCACGCTCAGCACATCAGGCGGGAGTGGTTCAGGTACAGTGACCTACGCGATGACCACGGGTACTTGCGCGTTAAGCGGCAACACTGTGACCGCTGGCACAGTCAATGAGACATGCACTGTGACGGCAACCAAAGCCGCCGACAGCACTTACTTGGTAGCCACGGCCACTGTGAACATCACGGTCAGCCGACGGGCCACATTGGCTACAGCAGCGACAGACGCTTCGGTGGCCAAAACACAAGCCACCCAGCTGATGCAAACCAAGATGTTTGTGCAAACTCAGGTGCAAAACATCACCAGCCATTTGGACGCTTTTAGGTTGAATTTCGAATTGCGGCCGAGTCATATGGGTATCAGCGTGATCAAGCCATCTCTGGGTCCCATCGAACCCGTGTTTGACAAGCTTAAAGACGTTTGGTTAAGCGACGCGGGTGAGTTCGGTGCCGCCAGCGTGTATCAGGTTGGCAGAACGACAGCTGTGCGGACCAAGGCTGGCACTCAATCCGATCACGATGGCTACCCAGTGGTAGCGGTCGATGAACAAGGCAGCTCTGCTGGGCCGATTGACACCCATGAGCGCCAAACAGAATCCTACAGTTTGTGGTCTGTAGGCACGATCGACACAGGGTTTTTCAAGACGGGTAACAACCCTGAGGCGAGCAACAAGTTTCGTGTGAACGGTTTGACGGTGGGGCTCGATTACAAACTGGCTCCCAGAGCTATCGTGGGTGCTGCCATGGGCGCTGGTCAGGGCGCTGACGCAGCACAGGAACTGGGAAGTCAAATCAAATCCGACCAGTATTCGATCACAGGGTATGGCATGGTTGGTTTAGGGCGAAGCTGGGTGATCGATGGTTTGTTGGGGCACGGCCGCCACGCTTGGAGCGGAGACAGAACCACATCCGATGGCGCTATCACCTTGGGAATGAATCGAAGAACAGGCTCCAGCACATTCGCTTCAGGCAGCATCAGCACCATTTTCAGCTGGGGTGCTTTTAGGGTGGCCCCTTTTGTGCGTCAGGACATGGTGCACATTCGTTTGAGTCGCTATGAGGAAACGGGCGAAGCCGATCAAGCACTGGGCTACGACAAGGCCTCACACAGAGCCTCCACCACATCAGCGGGTTTGCACTTGTCGAACGATTTCTACCTTGACCGCGGCAAACTGACGACATCGGCCAAACTGAGCGCAAATCGTATGCGAACAGGCGCCCTCGCGCAGGATGTTTACTATGCCGACACGGGTGTGGCCGGCGGCGTTTATACATTGCATCAACCATCAAGCCGGCAAAATACCCGGTCACTGAGTTTGGGAATCGCCTACAGCAACAAAGCGGGCGATGCCATCGATATTGGCTGGATGGGGGCGGTGGGTGCCAACCAGTACAAGCACAACCGTGTGAGTTTGGGGCTGCGATTTGGGATGTGACCCAGGTCACCCAATCGAAGGGTGCTCTTGGGCGTCAAAAACCCCTATTGGATTCAACGGAACTTACGGATGACATCACACGATGTCCTCGGTGTGAAAGCCGAATCGCCCCTGTCGGCGGTCGTCGAAATAGCGGCGCAGGGTTTGGCGCACGGTGCTGAACGCCAACTCGTCCCATGGAATTTCTGATTCGGTGAACAAACGGGCTTGCATGCTCTCGGGGCCGGGGTTGAAGTGTTCGCTGAGCAAGCGCGCGCGGTAATAGAAGTGAACTTGCCCCACGCGGGCAACGTTCATGAGCGTGAAGAGTTCGCCCATCTCGATGCTGGCCCCAGCTTCTTCGTCGGTTTCCCGTGCGGCCCCAGCGGCCGTGGTTTCACCCAACTCCAAAAAGCCCGCAGGCAAGGTCCATTTGCCTTTGCGCGGCTCGATGTTGCGCTGGCACAGCAGCACCTGCTCACCCGTGGCGCCCCAGGTCGGCACGGTGCCCACCACACACAAGGGGTTGTCGTAATGGATGGTGGCGCAGGCGGGGCACACGCCACGCAATTTGCTGTCGCCATCGTCGGGGATGCGGCGTTCCAGGGCGTGGCCGCACTGCCGGCAAAACAAGGCCGATGGCGGGTGGTATGCGTTGCTCATGCGATGCGCAAGTCCAGTCCAGTGAGGCCATCCACTCGGGCTTGTAGGCGGTCGCCGCGCTGCACCGGGCCCACGCCCTGAGGGGTGCCGGTGAAGATCAGGTCGCCTGCTTGGAGTGTCCAAGCCCGGGAGAGGTGTTCGATGATTTCACCCACATTCCAGATCAGTTGGTGAAGGTGGCTGCTTTGACGCAGCTCACCGTTGACTCGCAACTCGATCGCGGTGGACTCCATCGCGCCCATGTTCGAGGCGGGGGTGATCCAGCCGACGGGTGCCGATTGCTCGTGCGATTTGCCGATGCACCAAGGCCGGCCTTGTTTTTTCATCTCGTTTTGCAAGTCGCGCCGTGTCATGTCCAAGCCCACGGCATAACCGAAGATGTGGTGGTGCGCTTCGCTGGCTGGGATGTCGCGTCCAGCGCGCCCAATCGCCACCACCAACTCGACCTCGTGGTGCAGGTTCTGGGTGAGTGAGGGGTAGTCGATGGTGGCAGGGGCTTGTTCGGCGGCCACGACCAAGGTGTCGGCGGGTTTGATGAAGAAGAACGGGTCTTCGCGGCCGCTGAAGCCCATTTCTTTGGCGTGTTCGGCGTAATTGCGGCCGACGCAATAGATGCGGTGAACCGGCAGCTGCTCGTCGGTGCCGACCACCGGCACCGAGACGACCGTCGGCGGGGTAAAAACATAGCGCTGGCTCATGGACTCTCCAAAGTGCATGCTTGGCATTCTCACCGCAAATGGTGACGGCTTTCCCGGTTTATGCTCAAGACCATGCCACATACTTCGCTTTTGCCGTTGCCCGACGATGGGCTATGCCCTGAGCACTTGCCCGCCGGTGTGCGGGCCTTGTTCACCAGCCGCACCGGCGGCGTGTCGGTGTCACCGTTCGACAGCTTCAATTTGGGTGACCACGTGGGCGACGACCCGTCGGCGGTGGCACAGAACCGTGCGCGTTTGAGCGAAGTCTTGCGCCTGCGTGGGGCGCAAGCCCCGGTGTTTTTGAAGCAGGTGCACGGCACGCAGGTGTTGCGATTGAACGAAGACCCACCCCGCACGGTGGTGGCCGATGCGTGCTGGACCGATCAGCGCGGCGTGGTGTGCACCATCATGGTGGCCGATTGTCTGCCGGTGTTGTTCGCCGATCGGGCTGGGCGTTGTGTGGCTGCAGCCCACGCGGGTTGGCGCGGTCTGGCGGGCGTGGACCACGGCGGCGTGGGTGTGTTGGAGAGCACCTGGGCTCATTGGTTGGCGGCCATGCGTGGGCACCACCCGGGCGTGAGCGACGCGGCGTTGGCGCAGCAAACCTGGGTTTGGCTGGGCCCCTGCATTGGTCCGACGGCGTTTGAGGTGGGCGAGGAGGTGCGGCTGGCGTGTCGCAACTCGGCAGCGCCCAAGAGTGATCGGTGTTTTGTCCCGCACGCCGAGCGGGCAGGGCAGTGGTGGTGCGACTTGGCGGGGTTGGCGCGCCAACGCTTGCAGGCCTTGGGTGTCGTTGACATTCAAGGCAACAACAGCAGCCCCGAATGGTGCACCGTCAGCAATGCTTCACAGTTTTTCTCGCACCGGCGTGATCACGCTGTCTTGGGCGGCAGTGGGCGCATGGCCGCTTGCATCTGGTTGATTTGAAGCCGCTGCGCGGGCCGCGTCCTCCAAAGCTTCTTGGGCTTTTCGGGCTTTGCGCCGATCCGGTGTTCGCATGAGATAAATCACCAAGCTCAGCGGCAACACGCCGTACAACAAGAATGTGAAGAAGGCACCCAAGACCGTGCCGTTGCTGTTGGTGGCCTCGGCCACCGCCATCATGAGCACCACATAGATCCAAGCGATCGCAACCAGGTACACAGAAATCCTTTTCAAAAAGAGGGGCTTTGTCAGCCAGTTGGAAGTCTGCAGGTTCAGACTGGCTTTACAGGGAAATTGCCCATCGGCAATTCATCATAACCAAGCCACCAGCGCTTTTCGGAGACCACCATGACCAACCCTTTCGCGGCGTTCTCGCACATGATGCCCGCCGCTGGTACGGCCAACCCCTTTGACATGGCCATGCCAGCCAACATGGCTTCTGGTCTGGGGGATCTGTTCAAACAAGCCAACGGCCAAGCGGTGCAATTTGATCCCGATCAACTCGCAGCCTTGCAAGCGACTTACATGAAAGAAGCGGCCGAGTTGTGGATGCAAGGCTTCACCGCCAAACCCCAAGGTGATCGTCGCTTTGCGGCAGAGGCTTGGCAGAAGAACCCCTTGGCGGCGTTCTCTGCTGCCACCTATTTGCTTAACGCGCGCACGCTCATGGCCTTGGCCGAAGCGGTGCAGGGCGACGCCAAAACCCGTGCCCGTGTGGCCTTTGCGGTGCAGCAGTGGATCGACGCGAGCGCGCCCAGCAATTTCTTGGCGCTCAACGCCGAAGCCCAACAAAAAGCGATCGACACCCAAGGTGAGAGCATCGCCAAAGGCGTGGCCAATCTGTTGCACGACATCCGCCAAGGCCATTTGTCCATGACCGACGAGAGTGTGTTCGAGGTGGGCAAAAACGTCGCCACCTCCGAAGGTGCCGTGGTGTTCGAGAACGACTATTTCCAACTCATCGAATACAAGCCGCTCACCGCCAAGGTCTACGAGCGGCCGTTTCTCTTGGTCCCGCCCTGCATCAACAAGTTCTATATCTTGGACCTGCAGCCCGAAAACTCGCTCATCCGTTACGCGGTCGAGCAGGGCCACCGCACCTTTGTGGTGAGCTGGCGCAACCCCGACGAGTCGCTGGCCAAGGCCCATTGGGACGACTACATCGAAGGCGCGGTGATCGAGGCCATCCAAGTGACGCGCGAGATCACCGGCGCGCCCACCATCAACGCCTTGGGCTTTTGTGTGGGCGGCACCATGCTCGCGTCCGCACTCGGTGTGCTGGCCGCGCGCGGCGAAGAGCCGGTCAACAGCGCGACTTTCTTGACCACCTTGGTGGATTTCACCGACACCGGTGTGCTCGACGTGTTCATCGACGAGTCCTTTGTGAAGATGCGCGAGATGCAATTCGAGCAGGGCGGCTTGATGCCGGGGCGCGACCTCGCCACCACCTTCAGCTTCTTGCGCCCCAACGATTTGGTGTGGAACTACGTGGTGGGCAACTACCTCAAGGGCGAGTCGCCACCACCGTTTGACCTGCTGTACTGGAACGGCGACAGCACCAATTTGCCTGGTCCTTACTACGCTTGGTACCTGCGCAACATGTACCTGGAAAACAACCTGGTCAAGCCCGGCAAAGCGCGCATTTGTGGCGAGAAGATCGACATGGGCAAGATCAAGATCCCCGTGTATTTGTATGGCTCCCGCGAAGATCACATCGTGCCCATCGGTGGCGCTTACGCCAGCACGCAAGTCTTCAAAGGCAAGAAGCGTTTCGTGATGGGCGCTTCGGGCCACATCGCGGGCGTGATCAACCCCGCGAGCAAGGGCAAGCGCAGTTTCTGGACCGCGCCGGCCAACCACTTCCCCGCCAAAGCCGAAGATTGGATCGAGAGCGCCACCGAACACAAAGGCAGCTGGTGGACCGATTGGGCCGCGTGGCTCAAGCCCTTGGCAGGTAAGCAAATTGCCGCGCCCAAGCAGTATGGGAAAGGCAAAACCTACCCCGTCATCGAGCCTGCACCTGGCCGTTACGTCAAGGCCAAGGCCAAAGCCTGAACGCAACCATTCACTTTTTACCCACAACAGGAGACTTCATTCATGCAAGACATCGTCATCGTTTCAGCCGCCCGCACCGCGGTGGGCAAGTTCGGCGGCTCCTTGGCCAAAACGCCAGCCACCGAACTCGGCAGCATCGTCATCAAAAGCCTGCTCGAGCGCACGGGCTTACCAGCGGATGCCATCGGTGAGGTGATCATGGGTCAAGTTTTGGCCGCTGGCGTGGGTCAAAACCCCGCTCGTCAAGCGATGATGAAGGCCGGCCTGGCCAAGGAAACGCCGGCGCTGACCATCAATGCCGTGTGCGGCTCCGGCCTGAAAGCCGTGATGCTGGCTGCCCAAGCCGTGGCTTGGGGCGACAGCGAGATTGTGATCGCCGGTGGTCAAGAAAACATGAGCGCCAGCCCGCATGTCTTGAACGGCAGCCGCGATGGGCAACGCATGGGTGATTGGAAGATAGTCGACACCATGATCGTGGACGGCCTGTGGGACGTCTACAACCAGTACCACATGGGCATCACCGCTGAGAACGTCGCCAAGGTGCACGGTATTTCGCGTGAGATGCAAGACGCTTTGGCCGCTGGTAGCCAGCGCAAAGCCGCTGCCGCCCAAGAAGCCGGTAAGTTCAAAGACGAAATCGTCGACGTGGTCATTCCTCAACGCAAGGGTGACCCGGTGGTGTTCAACACCGATGAGTTCATCAACAAAAAAACCACCGTTGAGGTGCTGGCCGGTCTGCGCCCGGCGTTTGACAAAGCCGGCAGCGTGACCGCCGGTAACGCCTCGGGCATCAACGATGGCGCTGCTGCTGTGATGGTGATGTCGGCTCAAAAAGCCACCGCTTTGGGTCTCAAGCCCTTGGCTCGCATCGCCGCTTTTGGCACCAGTGGCTTGGACCCTGCGACCATGGGCATGGGCCCCGTGCCTGCCTCACAGAAGGCCTTGGCCCGCGCCGGTTGGAAAGCCAGCGATGTGGATTTGTTCGAACTCAACGAGGCGTTTGCCGCACAAGCTTGTGCGGTGAACCAAGTGCTTGATATCGACCCTGCCAAGGTCAACGTCAACGGTGGCGCTATCGCCATCGGTCACCCCATTGGCGCGTCCGGTTGCCGAATCCTCGTCACGCTGTTGCACGAAATGCAACGCAGCCAAGCCCAAAAAGGCCTGGCCGCGCTGTGCATCGGTGGCGGTATGGGCGTGGCTTTGGCCATTGAGCGCGTTTAATTTTTCTTATCCATTCAATCAACAGGAGACAGTCATGAGTCAAAAAGTAGCGTACGTCACGGGTGGCATGGGTGGCATCGGTACCGCCATTTGCCAGCGCTTGCACCAAGAGAGCTTCAAAGTCATCGCTGGTTGCGGCCCTACACGCGACTACAACAAGTGGTTGGACGAACAAAAAGCCTTGGGCTTCACGTTCTACGCTTCCGTGGGTAACGTGGGCGACTGGGACTCCACCGTAGAAGCCTTCACCAAGGCCAAAGCCGAGCACGGCAGCATCGACGTGTTGGTGAACAACGCGGGCATCACCAAGGACCGCATGTTCATCAAGATGAGCCGCGAAGACTGGGACGCTGTGATGAACACCAACTTGGACTCCATGTTCAACGTGACCAAACAAGTGGTGGGTGACATGGTGGAAAAAGGCTGGGGCCGCATCATCAACATCTCTTCGGTCAACGGTGAAAAAGGCCAAGCCGGTCAAACCAACTACTCGGCCGCCAAAGCCGGTATGCACGGCTTCTCGATGGCCTTGGCCCAAGAGTTGGCCACCAAGGGCGTGACCGTCAACACTGTCTCTCCTGGCTACATCGGGACCGACATGGTCAACGCCATTCGCCCCGACGTGTTGGAAAAGATCGTGGCCACCGTGCCCGTCAAGCGCTTGGGCAAGCCCAGCGAGATCGCTTCCATCATCGCGTGGCTGGCCAGCGAAGACGGCGGCTACACCACGGGTGCCGACTTCGCCGTTAACGGCGGTTTGCACATGGGCTGATCAGGGCCTCGCTTAAACGTCACCACCCCGCTTCGGCGGGGTTTCTTTTGGGGGCTGGGATAATCGCCCGATGTCTGAAGCCCCCAAACATTTGAGTCCTTGGCGCCTGTCGGTGGCGCCCATGATGGACTGGACCGATCGCCACTGCCGGTTCTTTCACCGACTGCTCACGCGCCACACCTTGCTGTACACCGAGATGGTGACCACCGGCGCTCTCACGCATGGCGATGTGCAGCGGCATTTGCGTTTCAACGCCGAAGAGCATCCCTTGGCTTTGCAACTCGGCGGTAGCGAACCAAAAGATTTGGCACACGCTGCGCGTTTGGGCGCGCAGTGGGGCTACAACGAAATCAACCTCAATTGCGGCTGCCCCTCCGACCGAGTGCAGCGCGGCGCCTTTGGTGCGTGTTTGATGAACGAGCCGCAGACCGTGGCCGATGGCGTGAAGGCGATGCGTGACGTGGTGGATGTGCCCGTTACCGTCAAACACCGCATTGGTATCGACCGCATCGAGCGCTACGGCTTTGTGCGCGACTTCGTGGGCACGGTGGCTGAGGCCGGTTGCGAGGTGTTCATCGTGCACGCGCGCAACGCTTGGCTCGACGGCTTATCGCCCAAAGAAAACCGCGAGATCCCGCCCTTGCGTTACGAACTCGCGCACCAACTCAAACGCGACTTCCCGGCCTTGACCATCGCCGTCAATGGCGGTATCAAGAGCAACGAACAGATCAGCGAACATTTGCAACAGGTCGATGGTGTCATGGTCGGGCGCGAGGCCTATTACCACCCGTGGTCCTTGAGCACTTGGGACGCCACTTTTTTCGCAGACAAGCGCCCTGTGCTCAGCCGCGAAGCGGTGGAGGAGGCCATGGTGGTCTACATGGAACGGGCCTACGCCGAAGACGGTTGCCCTTGGTACGCCATCGCTCGTCACATGCTGGGTCTCTACCACGGTGAGCGTGGCGGGCGCCTGTGGCGTCAAGTCTGGAGCGACCACCGATTGAAACCGCTACCGCCGCGCGAGGTGTGGGGCTTGGCCCGCGCTGCCTTGGCTCGAGGCGCAGTGTTGCCCGATTCGGTGTCTGCGCCATGAACGCTGTCGGGTATACACCGCAGCAACGCCGCTGGGCCTTGGTCTTGATTTGGCTCACCCCTTTGCTGTGGACGGTCAATATCGTGGTCGCGCGCTGGGCGCCTGGTGTGGTCTCGCCCCACGTGTTGGCCTTGGGGCGCTGGGCTTTGGCTGGACTGTTGTTGACCTGGGTGGCTCGGCAAGAGTTGTGGGCTCACCGTCATTCGGTTTGGGCTGCTCGCTCGCAGTACCTGGCTTTGGGGGCGTGTGGCATGTGGATTTGTGGCGCTTGGGTGTACTGGGCCGGTCACACCACGCAGGCCATGAACATCTCACTCATCTATTCAGCTGCGCCGGTGATGATCGCCTTGGGTTCGGTCTGGTGGTTGGGGGAGCGCTTTGCCAAGCGTCAAATCTTGGGGGTGGTCTTGGCCATGGCTGGGGTGGTTCACGTGGTGGTGCGCGGTCAGTGGGTCAGCTTGGTCGATGTGCAGTGGGTCTTGGGAGATCTGTTGATCGTGGGCGCTGCCGTGTCTTGGGCGGCGTTTGCACTCATGCAAAAAAAGTGGGCCAGCCCACTGGGTTCCACGGCCCGTTTGGCCGCCATGTGTGCGGGCGGTGTGGTGGTGCTATTGCCCTTTTCGCTCGTGGAACTGTCGCTGGGCAATACCCCGGCGGTGGGTTGGGAGGCCTTGAGTCTGATGGCTGTGGCGGCGCTTTTGCCGGGGGTGGTGGCTTACTGGGTGTACGGTTGGACACAAAAGGTACTGGGGGCCAGTCGTGTCGCCGTGACCTTGTACTTGGGGCCGCTCTACACCGCGGTGGCCGCTTGGCTGGTGCTCAACGAGCCCATGGGCTGGTTTCACCTGCTGGGAGGCTTGATGATTTTGGGGGGTGTGGGCCTCGTCATGGCCGCACCGACCCAACCCCTTCGCCCTTGAGGGCGCTCAAACCACGGCTTGCAAGCCGTTGGCGAAGTGCTCGCGCACCCGTTGTGCACTCAAGGTCGGGTCGCGTTGAAGCAAGGCCTGGACGATGGCGCGGTGTTCTTGCAGCGATTCGGCCAGGCGCCCGGTTTTGAGCAGGGAGTTGTGGCGGTTGAGCTTCATCACCTTGCGCAGGTCGGCCACCATTTGGTCGCGCCAACGGTTATTGGCAATCGCCAGTACACGCATGTGAAATTGCTCGTTGATGGCAAAAAACCGCTCGGTGTGGTCGACAGCGGCTTCCAGCTCGGCGTGCAGTGCTTTCAATTCTTGGAGTTCGGTGTCGCTGGCACGCTCGGCTACCACGGCCGCGGCATCGGCCTCCAGCAAGGACAACAGGTGGTAGACGTCTCGCTGGTCTTTTTCGTTCACCTCGGTGACGTAAGCACCCCGACGCACCTTCATGGTCACCAGGCCTTCGGCCGCTAAGACCTTCAAGGCCTCGCGCATGGGGGTGCGGCTGATGCCGTATTCCTCGGCCAAACGCATCTCATCGATCCAGCTGCCGGGTTCGAGTTCGCGGGCAAAGATGCGCTGCCGAAGCAATTCGGCGACCTCTTCATAGAGGGCGCGGGGTGTCAAAGTCAAGGCTGCCATGGGTGCGATTGTAAGCTGATCGAATATTTCTGCATCAATAATTATGAATGATACAATGCTGGCAGCCCGTTTGGGCCCGCCGACCGATCATTTTTTCGAGCGAAACCCATGAGCCAGACACCCTTCGCCTTCAACGCCAGCAACCTCGACGCCTGGGCCAAAGCCGCGGCCAAATCCGCGCCGGGTGGCAACGTCGACGCTTTGAATTGGAAGACCCCCGACGGGATCATCGTCAAGCCGCTTTACACCGCCGAAGACACGGCCAACCTGCCTTACGCCAACACGCTGCCGGGTTTCGAGCCTTTCCTGCGCGGCCCGCAGGCCACCATGTACGCGGTGCGCCCCTGGACGATCCGCCAGTACGCGGGCTTTTCGACCGCCGAAGAATCCAACGCGTTTTACCGCAAGGCTTTGGCGGCCGGCGGTCAGGGCGTGTCGGTGGCGTTTGACCTGGCCACCCACCGCGGCTACGACTCCGACCACCCGCGTGTGACGGGCGACGTGGGCAAGGCTGGCGTGGCCATCGACTCGGTCGAGGACATGAAGATCCTGTTCAACGAGATCCCGCTGGACAAAGTCAGCGTTTCGATGACCATGAACGGCGCGGTGTTGCCCGTGTTGGCAGGCTATGTGGTGGCGGCCGAAGAGCAGGGCGTCTCGCAAGACAAACTGAGCGGAACGATTCAGAACGACATTCTGAAAGAGTTCATGGTGCGCAACACCTACATCTA
>JACCDH011721743.1_pt1 | contig 24406 bp, 24 predicted proteins | sample 7442481 | NCBI WGS metagenome assembly JACCDH01 (sample SAMN15323433, study PRJNA562643) | freshwater metagenome | isolation source: river surface water | place: USA:Blue River Watershed | collected 2017-08-15
CAATCGGGCATTCATTTCAGATATGAAATGGGTTGGAATCCATTGACTAATGGAGTCAACATTTTCTACCCTTCCCAGCATCAGGTCGTAAGTGGATAGAAAATCGTATTTCATCAGTCGTTCAATCACGTCTTCATTAGCCAATTGGTCATCAGCGCCCATGAGATAGATCCATTCACTGTGGCTTTTTTCAATGCCTCGTTGAAAGGCGTCAAAAATACCGTTGTCTTTTTCTACAAAAACGGAGCACTCATTTTTGAATTCCTCGAGTATAGAAATGGTGGTGGAATCTGTGCTTCCTCCATCCTGTATGATGAGTTCTATTGAGCGATGCGATTGTTGCAGTACGGATAATATGGCTTTTTTCAGGTCTTTACCTGCGTTGAAACATGCAATAACAACGCTTACGGATGTCATGCCTTGGAAACGCCCATTTGAATTTTACCTTCTTCACAAACCCATACTTTTCCTTTGAATTGTTGCATGGCGATGTAATCATGGGATGCCATGAGGACGGCTGTTCCGGATAGTGAGATTTGATAAAGAAGTTCAGTGATTTCCAAACTCATTTGTGGATCCAGATTACCAGTTGGCTCATCGGCGATGATGAGCATGGGTGTATTGAGCAATGCACGGGCAATGGCCACCCGTTGTCGTTCCCCACCACTCAATTGATGCGGCTTTTGCAATCCTTTGTTGTTGAGCCCGACGCTATCCAAAGAGGATTCTATTCGGCTTTTGATGGCGTTGGCATCTTTCCATCCAGTTGCTTGCAAAACGAATTCAAGATTTTCATTCACGGTGCGATCATGGAGCAATTCAAATTCTTGGAATACGATACCTATTTTTCTTCTTAAGAATGGGATTTCCTTGGATTTGATTTGTTTTAAATCGTAACCGCAGCATAGGGCGTCATCGGCTTGGATGTCGTGATCGGCATAAAGGGTCTTCATGAAACTACTTTTTCCGCTGCCACTCTTGCCGATGAGATACACAAATTCTCCAGGGTGCATTTGAAAATTCAATTGAGACAAAACAGGAATTTTATCGTGGTAGACGCTTCCGTTCACAATTTTCACCAAGGCTTGATCTGTACTCATGAGGTGAAGGTATAACGAAAAAAAAGGTCGGAACATTGCTCCGACCTTTTTTATTGACACCTATTTGGGTAATATTTAAAACTTGACTTTTTGACTTTTTGATTTGAAGTCCTTTTTTTTCACTTTAATATTGGTATTGAACTCGCTAATGGTAATCTCCACCATTTGCCCACCCGCATTTTGTTTCACCACGCTGGGGTACTTTATTCCTTCTTTCGTTTCTCCGTATGAAACAATAGTAGTTTCGGAAGTTTGAGCCGTTTCCCCTACTTTCTGGACAGTGATGGTTTTCATTCGGAGACCCGTTTTCACATCGAAATAATCAGTAGATACCAGTCCATTTGCATAGTTGTTTTCCACCACATACATATCTGCACCATTCACCACTTCAATACCTTTTAATTGCGACTGTATACCAAAATCAGCGTAGTGCAATTCAGCCAATAAATCGCTTTGGATTTTGGCTTGAAGGATTTCAGCCTCACCCGCTTCCATGCTTTGACCCATCTGAGAAATTTGCATTTTGGTACCATCCCATGTTTGGGTCATCATGGCGTTTCCGTTCATGGATACCACCATTCGTAGGGCTGTATTGGTGATGCAAACGCTTTGCATATCCAATTTGGCCATGCCAACATCAAATTTCCCTTTTTGCTCAAAGGATTTGATCTTGGAAATTTTATCTTTTCCTCCAACTGCTTGGATGTAGTTGTTGAATACAACTTGCGCAGTAACATCAGCTGGTGCTGGACGCATGTCTACAAATACACTTCCGTCAGGGTTGAATTTTAAGATTTTTCCGTCTTCATCAAAGGCGGTGATTTTGCTTTCAATTTCTTTATTTCCGACAACGGTGATATAAGCGTTATTGGGCAACAATACACGCTTGGCCAAAGTCAAAATGTCTTGAGCAGTAACGGCGTTCAAACGCTCCAAATAGGTTTCATAGAAGTTCTTGGGCAATCCGTATTTGTCAATGTTTTTGGCAAAACGCGCTACGGTTTGTGGACGCTCCAATGAACGGGCAAACTGACCAGTCATGATGTTCTTGACAATTTGCAATGTCTTGTCATCAACGGCTTCGGTAGTCAGTTTAGAAATTTCAAACATGAATTGGGTAATGGAACTGTCCGTTACTTCGTTTCTTACACTGGCACCCGCATTAAAGTTTCCTACATAATCATCTGCTGATATATCAGAGTACGCTCCGTAGGTGTAGGCTTTGTCTTCTCTTAAGTTCTGCATCAGACGTGTTTGAAATCCACTTCCACCAAGGATGTTGTTCAATACAGATGCCACCAAAGCATCTTGTGTGGTAGGTATCAAATCGATGGGGTAGGTGATGTTGATAACAGACTGCACGGCACCAGGCATGGGAACAAAAACAACTTCGTTGCCACCTGGTAACTTGGGAGCACGAAACTTCATCTTGGGTACATCGCCTTTTGCCCACTTGGAAAAGTGTTGATTGGCTTGTGCTTTGGCGGTTTCCATCGTGATGTCACCAACGATAATCAAATACGCTACGTTGGGTTTGAAGTAGGTGTTGTAATAATTGACAATGTCTTCACGGGTGATGTTCTTCACGGTTTCCTCTGTCATTTGTTCACCGTAAGGATGATTTTTACCGTAAGTAACCAAGTTGCCAATTTTAGAAGAAATAGAATTGGGGTCTGTTTTTTCTGAAATCAAACCGCTGATGGTTTTCTTTTTCGCTTTTTCCAATTCTGTTTCAGGAAAGGATGGATTCATAAGAACATCAGAGAAAATCTCCAACATTTTTTCACTGTGTTTGGTCAAACAAGAACCGTAAATTCCATCAGCACCACTTGAGAATTGCGCACCAATAAAGTCAATGGATGAGGTGATTTCATCTTTGGAACGGGTTGAAGTTCCTTTGGACATCATGTCTCCTGCGAAAGAAACATAACCTGCTTTTTCTCCTTCTTTGATGGGATCTATTTCCAATTGCAATGAATAAGAAACGTTGGGCAGTTTGTGGTTCTCTACAACAATGACTTTTAATCCATTGTCCATGGTAAAGGTTTGGTATGATCCAATTTGAATTTTTGGAGCAGGACCAGCCGCAGGCGCTTTGCTACGGTCAACTTTTTGTGTCATTCCCGCTGCTGCTAACATCAGCGCGAAAATGGATAAAATATATTTTTTCATGAATGAGTAGACTAGAGATTATTGTTTTAAAAGACTAGGGTCATGCTCGAAATAAAGCGTTACGCGGTTCTCAGGAGTGTAATATTTCTGAGCGGCTTTCATCATGTCTTCTTTGGTTACTTTCATGTAGCGATCAATTTCCGTGTTGATCAAATTGGTTTCGCCATAATAAGTGTAGTAATTGGCCAAGCTTTCTGCAATTCCCGCCATGCTTGAGTTTCTGGAGATGAAATCGCTTTCAATTTGGTTGCGCAATTTTTGGTATTCTCCGTCCGTGATGGGAGTGGTTTTTAATTTGTCCACTTCAGCATTGATGGCTGCTTCTAGGTTGTTGGTTTCAACACCCATATTGGCCATGGCAAATGCCAAAGTCAATCCTGGATCTTCTAGGTTAAAAGTAAATGCTCCGCAATACATGGCCAACTCTTGATCGTCTACGATGCTCTTGTTCAATCGAGAACTTTCACCATTAGACAATAATGTGTTCAACATGTCAACCGCATAAAATTCATTGGTGCCTTGAGCAGGAATGCGGTATGCTTGCACCAGCAAAGGCAATTGGTCCTTTACTTTGATAACATCTCTGACTTCACCTTTGGGTTCTTCTTTGAAGGTAGGACGTACAATGTCCTTGCCTCTTGGAATCTCACCGAAATAGCTATCGATTAACTTCTTGATTTGATCTGGATTAAAGTCGCCAGCGATGCTGAGAACGGCATTGTTGGGAACATAGTAAGTGTGGTAGAAATCCACAAAGTCTTGATCTTTTGCGGCATTCAAGTCATCCAAACTTCCAATCGGCGCCCATGCGTAGGTGTTGTTTTTGTATGCGCGCTTCAACGTTTCAGGAAATAGATTTCCGTAGGGTTGATTGTCATAACGCTGGCGCTTTTCTTCTTTCACAACTTCGCGCTGTGTCTCGATACCTTCTTTTTCTACTTTGGCGTGCATCATGCGCTCACTTTCCAACCAAAGTCCCAATTCCAATTGGTTACTGGGAAGGAGGTCATAATAAAAAGTTCTGTCTTGAGAAGTATTGGCATTTAAACCACCTCCGGCATTCTCAACATATTTGGCGTATTCGCCGCGACCGATGTTGTCTGAGCCCTCGAAAAGCAAATGCTCAAAAAAGTGCGCCATACCAGTACGGCCGACCTGCTCATTTTTAGAGCCTACGTGATACAAAACGGTGACGGCAACAATTGGTGTGCTGTGGTCTTCATGCAAGATCACATGCAGACCATTTTTCAAATTGTATTCTGAAAATTTAATCTGTTGCGCCATCCCCAATTGACCGATGAAAGCAGCGGCCAAGAAAAGCAAAATTCTTTTTTTCATTGTTTAAGGATTATGCCTCAAAAATAAGGCATAGCCATATCCAAACAATGTCTAAACTTGATAAATCCTGATGTCTGAAGGGAGGCTTTTGCAGTATTTAACGCTTAATGCCCCCCGCCCTCAACTGCCGTCAAAGCAACACCTTGTTTTTTGAGGATTTGCGCCACCTTAAACCCGTAGAAAGCCAGGTAGGCAAAACAGGCCACCCCAACCCAATACGAGGCTTGGATGCCAATGGTAGGAACTTCAGCCAAAGCACCTTGGGTGACACTGATAAAACCACCTCCCATGATCATCATGATCAAGAAGCCTGAGCCTTGATTGGTTTGGTGTCCCAATCCAGAAATGGCCAAGGTATAAATGCAGGGCCATAGGGTGCTGCAGAACAACCCGACACTGATGAATGCATAAGCACTGACCATGCCTTCCCCAAAAATACCCACCAACAAAGAACCAATGCCCAAAAGGGAGTATATCAACAATTGACGAGAAGGATTTCCTTGACTCAAGAAATCACCCAAGATCAAGATCAAAATGATTCCAGCGTATGGATAGAAGATGGTGAGGTCGTGACCGGCAATGGCATTGACCAAAAGAAAAATTCCGAATGCTGCATAGGGTAGTCCAATTCGAAACAACATTTTTTGTGTGTTGTCCTTGGCAAATACCAATCCCGCAGAAGTCCAACGTCCGATCATCAAACTGGCCCAAAACAAGGACACGTAGGGAGCGATACTTTCCTCGGATATCTGCAATTTTTGCTTCATGAATTCGGGCAAATTGGAGGCTGTAGAAACCTCGACACCCACATAAACAAAGATGGCAATCATTCCCAACCACAATTGCGGAAAACGAAAAACACTTTTGTTGTCTTTTATGTCTACCTCTTCTTGTTCAAGCTGATCAGGTATTGAGCTTTTTAGAAAGAAATAAGCGGCCAGTAAAAAAGCCAATCCTAAAATCAAATAAGGAAATTTGACGGCGTTCATGTCCATTGCGGTATTGCTGCCTACTTTGCCAAAAATGGCAAAGGCAACGATAAGTGGACCAATGGTCGTTCCGATGTTGTTGATCCCCCCCGCCAAACTTAGTCGTTGACTGCCTTGATCAGGATTGCCCAAAATAATGGCCAAGGGATTGGCGACAGTCTGTTGTAAGGAAAATCCCAATCCAACAATGAATAATCCCGAAATGAAAATCACAAAGGTGATATTCTTTTCTGATTTGAATTCGGCTTTGGCCTGGTCTTCTGTTAATGCATTGGCCTCTGCATATTCAGTAGTCAATTGACCATGGGCCATCATGTTCATGCGGAAGTAATAGTCCGTCAGTTTGGCTTGGTATTCCTGCTCTGCTTTTACGTAATACTCAGCTGCAGGGTAAAATAGTCCTGTTCCCAAAGCGCTAATGGCCAATCCAAGCGCCAATCCTTTGCGGTAACCAATGGAGGCAAGAATGTCTTTTTTTCTGATTTTGGAAATGACGATGTAAGCGATGGATCCTATTGTATAGGCCACATAAAAGGCAAAGGAGACCATTTGCGATTGGATTTGATTCAAGTCCAATAGTTTTTTGAAAACAGGAATCAGAATGTCATTTCCTGCGGCGACAAAGCCCCAAAAGAAAAAGACCAAGATCAATGCGCTAAACGCTTTTTTTTGTTGTGAATTCATTACCTTGCTGTATTAATCGGTTAAGCGATGCAATATAGAATTATTTTTCAAATGATGGTCTTTTCACTTTTACTTATTGTAAAAAGTGCAATTTCTCAATCTGTTCATGCCAAAGACCGTTGGGGGCAAAGCGTTGTTTTTATTGATGGGCAAGTTTTAAAGGTCAAAGACAAGTGGGGACAACCGCTTTATTATTGGGACGGAATGCAGATCAAGTCCAAGGACAAATGGGGTGAAACTCGTTTTTATTTTGATGGATTAACGGTGAAGCAAAAGGACAAGTGGGGTGAACCCCTGTATTATTTTGATGGACAAACCATTAAACAGAAAGACAAATGGGGACAAGCGTTGTATTGCATCGATGGTCAGACCTTAAAAGTCAAAGATAAATGGGGAGAGCCTGTATATTATTTCGAATCGATTCCAGAAAAATGGGTCATCATCTGTTTGATTCAATGAAAAAAGGACTTTGGATCTTTTCTGTATTGTTGTGCTCTTGTACAACGCCAGATTCTTTCATGAAGCAATTGGAAGGCACATGGCGTGGGCCATCTTCTGGTGAAGGTGAGATTGGTGAAACATGGAAACACACGGAACAAGGTTGGGAAGGAATAGGTGAGTGGATAGAAGATGGTCAAAAATCCACCACTGAGCACATTTCCATTTGCGAAACAGACAGTGGTTGGTTTTATGTGGCTCGTCCCATCCAAGCCAAGAACCCCACGTTTTTCAAGTTGAAAGAAGTTACAAGAACCTCATTGTTGGTGTCCAATCCGCGGCACGATTTCCCGCAGATGATACAATACCGTTTATCCAACGATACTTTGTTTGTTCATTTAGAAGGTGAGGACATGAATGAGGAACCGGTCGAGGAAGATTATTTCCTCGTTAAAAGTCGTTAGACGCCAGGATTCAAATTCATTTTCTCCGCATAGTACTCACAGAAATCTTTCATGGTTGCTGCCATGCGTGTGTCGCCTGTCGATCTCTCAAAACTATCGGATAAAGTCAATAGGGTTTGATGGACAAAGAACTTCATTTCATCTACGGTCATTTCTTTGGTCCAAAGGTCTATGCGCATGGTATTCTTTTCATGTTTATCCCAGAATCCAAGTATCATGGCTTTGGCTTCTCGCTGCTCACCGGCATCTGTGGCTTCCCAATGAATTTTTTCGGCGACTTTGTTGTTATCTAATTCAATTTGAATGTTAATGGCTGATTGGCTCATGATTAAAGTTCAGGTTTGTAAGCGCTGAGTATTTTTTGATTGTTTCTTTCTCTCCACAACTGCTCCAAAGTTACGTTGGGATTTTTGATCATATAAGCAGAAACAATTTTCCATCCCATCCACAATCCCAATTGAGGACTGGCACCCGCGGGCAAATTGCCGGCATTGGTGAATGGCGCCTCATTGAACCACTTGGCAATTTCTTCTTTTTTGGTAGCAAATAGGACATCTTGTCGGGCAATCTCTTTCCAAATATTTAGTTCATTCTCATTGGCCCAGTCCCATTCTTTTTTGCTCCACATCAGGTGAGTAGAGTCTGCAGTTTCGGGTTGGACAACCCCCAAAGCATACATGATTTTTCCGGAGTAGATCAATGAACTTAGAAAGTCATTTTTTTCAGGAGGAATGGAATCGTATTCATCATATCTAAACGACAACCAATTGAATAGCGCATTGGAACACAAATAGCGCGCATCCATGTTGAATCGTTTGTAATTGGGGAAGCGTTCGGGGGGGAACTCTTTTACCAACGGATGTGGATAGATGTAGTAGTCCAACCCAATGTAAAGGTTGTTTTCTAAAGCAAATGAAGCAGCTGCAAGTCCAGCGTTCATCCAGATTATATTGGGGTTTTGCTCTTTGGGCAAAAGCACTTTTAAGCGTGCAAATGATTGGGCCAAATCTGTCTCGTAACCCTTGATTTTTTCATCAGCGTGTATTTCAATTGAGGCGGCTTGCAAATCCCGCATGTCTTTGAATTGGGCAAACCGTTTCAATGTTTCCCAAGTGGTGCTGTCCGATGATGGGCCCATTCCCATGATTTGCTCGAGATAAATACTGGCAATATCATTGGGTAATTTTTGGATGGAGGAACGAAAGTCAGGGCGCTCAGGGTGATCAAAGATCATTTTATCCAGACGGAAAGTGGTCAATGGAGTGATTTGCAATTGATCCTCGATTTGTTCTTGACGGGGATCTTTTCTTTGCGTTTCACATCCCCCGCAGCCAGATAGAATGAGCATCAGAGATGTGTAAAAAAAACATTGGTGAATCAAGAATTTCATCATTAGATTTGAGCGAATAACAATGCAAGATTAACTAAAATACAATGATCATGAAAAAAATCGTTTTCTTGGTGTTGAGCCTGGCCACGGCGAGCATCGTCAGCGCACAAGGCAAATCATTTAAGATTGGCATCAAATTGTCCCCAGCCGTTGGGTTTATGAAAACAGATATTGGGGATATTGCGACCAATGGACGTCCTGTTCGTTTTGGTTACGGTTTGATTTTTGACCGCATGTTCTCTGAGAATTATGCCATTGGATTTGGTTTGAACATGATCGAGTTTGGAGGTCATGCCGAGTATACGCGCTTACATTCAGAGTCAGGTTCAACACCTACCATTCAATATGTGAAAAGAGACTATTTAAAAGTGAAGTATGTAGAAATGCCATTGACCTTGAAATTGCGTACCTCTATGATTGGCAAAATGGTGTATTGGGGTCAATTTGGTGTTGGATTGGGTTATTTATTTTCGGGATATGCCGATGAGGAATCGAGAGCTGACTATGTTTCAAATACTGATCCGTCGGTTGCCGAGATAGGGGAATACGTTACTTCTGATGGTGCAAAGAGTTTTGATGATAAGCTCGATATCAAAAATGATCTAAATCCGATTCGTGCCAGTATGATTATTGCTGCGGGTGCAGAATATCCCATTTCAGGATCAACTTTTTTGTCTTATGGAATCACCTATAATGGTGGATTATTGAGCTTATACAATAATGGAGAACAAGTAATTAAATACAAAGAGGGTGCTGTAGCTTTTAATAACGGTAAAAAATCTCCTGTTTTCGTAGATCGAAAGATATTAATGAATCAAATTCAATTGAACGTCGGGATTATCTTTTAATGCAACAAGAAAAAGTAACGAACCACATCGTTGGATGGCTCAAGCAGTATCTTCAAGCTTCAGGTCAGAAGGGATTTGTGGTCGGTATCAGCGGCGGTATTGATTCTGCATTGACCTCCACATTGTGTGCCATGACAGGGGCTCCTACCCTTTGTTTGGAGTTGCCCATTCATCAGCCACCCCAACAAGTGTCGCGGGCACTCAACCATATTGCGCTTCTCCGCGACCGATTTGAGAACGTCACGGGCATAACGGTTCCATTGACCGAGGCTTTTGAGGCTCTGGTCGGTTCATGGAGGCGGATAGAGGATGAGCATATACAGCACTTGGCCTTGGCCAATACGCGTTCCCGTTTGCGCATGACCACCTTGTACTATCATGCAGGAATACACCAAGCGCTGGTGGCCGGAACTGGTAATAAAGTGGAAGATTTTGGCGTTGGCTTTTATACCAAATATGGTGATGGAGGAGTTGACCTCTCTCCGATTGCTGGGCTTAAGAAAACCGAAGTGTATGCCCTAGCCAAGTATCTGGGAGTTCAAGAAGATATTTTGATGGCACCGCCAACAGATGGACTTTGGCAGGACGATCGATCCGATGAAGATCAAATGGGTGCGACATATCCCGAGTTAGAATGGGCAATGGACTGGTTGGAACTAAATGGCAGAAGAGTGAATGGTCGTTGGCAAAAGCCAGATGACCAAACTGGACAAGCATTGACGATTCGTCAATGGGAGGTGTTGGCCATTTATATGCGCATGCACAACAACAACCAACATAAAATGCAAGCCATTCCTGTATGTGAAATTCCCCAAGAATTGTTGTAATCAAACGCGAATACCTATGATCAGGACATCATCCGTTTGCTCGTTTTCACCTTTCCATTGATGAAAAGCTTCAAGCAATTTTTCTCTTTGATGAAGATGGGATTCAGTTGCGATAGAAGTCAATAATTCTTTTAGTGTTTTGCGCATAAATTTTTTCTGCATGGCTCCACCAAACTGATCCGCAAATCCATCGCTGAATACATAAACCATGTCCTGTTTTTGTAGGACAAAACTTTGTGTTGTAAATACGTTGTGGGTATTGGCATCGTTGCCAATGCTTTTTTTATCCCCTTTGATTTCGATCAATTGCCCATCTCGAATAATCACGGCATCATTTTGCGCTCCTGAAAATTCCAAAACCATGTTGTCATAATCCACAGAGCACAGCGCGATGTCCATCCCATCCTTGATTTGATTCTCATTGTTGGTGTTGAACGCAGCAGCAGCAATTCTGTTAACCTGATTCAAAATTTGTCCGGGCTTGGTGTAAACCTTTGTGACATGGTTCAAAGCATTGTGCGCAATGAGACTCATGAAAGCCCCGGGTACGCCGTGACCGGTGCAGTCTGCAGCCGCAAATAATTTTTTGTTTCCTTGTTGCTGAAACCAATAAAAATCGCCGGAAACGACATCTTTGGGTAAATAGAGAATGAAATGCTCTGGGAATATTTTTTGAATCGAAGCGGTGTCGGGAAGGATGGAATCCTGCAGTCGCTTGGCATAAGAGATGCTGGATTTTAAATCCGCGTAGAGCGATTGTATTTTCTCTTTTTGCGCCTCAGCTGTATTTTTTTGTAAGGTTATTTCTTGGGTTTGTTCGGCGACTTTTTCTTCCATGCGGTGCCGATAAAAAGAAAGGTCCTCTTTCATTCGCAAAAGGGCATGTCCCATGTCATCATCTTTGGACAAGGGTTCGAACGACGCATCTAGGTTTCCCTTTCCGATTTCAGTAGCAAAGTTTTTGGTCCGCTCAAAATTTTGTTTCAGCTTTTCCAAGGCAGTACCCATGTCTCCAATCTCATCATTGAACTTGGGCAATTCTTCTTGCCCATAAATTCCCAAGGAGAGTTTTTTGAGACTCCTTCTGATTTTTCTAACGCGTGAAGTAATGGATTGGCTGGTGAAGTAAGCGATCGTAATTCCCAGAAGAATGATGATGACCCCAAAAAGAGACAGTAGATGATAGAGATCAGCAAATGATTGATCCATTGACTCTCTTTCCTCTGAGATGGCTTCTTTGAATTGTTTGAGAAGATTTTGGAGCAAGAATTGGGTTCTTTCAACTTCAAAGGGAATTTCTGTTCCTTGAAGAAAAAGGTCTTCTGACATGATGATGTTCATCGGGTCATTGTAGCTATCAAAACAGCACAGGGTTTCTCGCAGTTTGTTGTATCTCTCATTGAGTAGTTTCCAATGACCAATGACAAGTGCCCACTCTTCTTTTTGTTTCTCTGACCAAAGATGGTGCAACGATTGAATGGCTGAAATTTGATTTGGAATAACGGAATCGCAAAGCGCAATGAATGTTCTGCGTTCAATGTGGTCCTCGTTTCTTTGAACATAGGCCCATTGTTTCGCAAGATCAAAAGATTGTTCTATGCTTAGTAATAAATTTCTGTTCAATGTCAAAGCCGGCAAATGAACGTTGTTCATTTGGTGGTTGATTCTCTCAGCCTTACTCAGGGTGTTTTGCACAAAAAACAATGCAACAAGGAGCACCATGATGAAAATCCCAAATCCTAAGGATAAGCGTAAGGGTATGGTGAACCGCCATTTGCGCATCAGTCCTCAGGGTATTGGTTTTTATATTCTTGTTGCAGTTGAAGGAAACGCTCATCATTGCCAATGGCACGATAAATAAACATCAGGGCTTTGTATTGTGTAGCACTTTTTGGACAATCGGCAAAAGTGGCTTGGGCATAGGGTAGTGCTTGGTGAAACAACGCCAATGCATCTTCCTGAATCTTCATCAGAGCCTCGAATTCAACATTGGCGTCAATTTGCTTGATTTTAAAAACACCGATGTTGTAATAAATGATGGCCGTATTGTTCATGGCCTCACAGTCTGTAGGGTCCTCTTTTAGAATCTTTTCATAGAGCAGCACGCATTGGTTCAGCCATTGGATTTGTTGCGCATCCGTTTCCCAAAACTCATAAAAACGTTCAGCTTTTTTCTTGTCAAATTCAATGCGCAGTGCTCTTGACGATTGTGGGGTAATGCTTTTTTTATTCCAAGATTCAAAATAGTCATAGGCTGCATCCGCACTGATTTCATTGCCCATTTGGAATTGTTTCGCCTTCAATAAAGCATCATTGTACAGGGTGCTTACGATGAATTTTTGTGCTTTGTCAATATTGTCGATGAGGGATGGATCATTTGACGTATTCAGCCGCAAGGATTCTTCAAATGCAAGCAATGCATTTTCTCGGTAATGTTCTTTTGTGTCAGATTGAGGTTGTATTTTAAAACATTCCTTCAATAGGTATCCCAATGTGAATTGCGCATAGGCTTCTTGTTTTTCCAAAAGAATAACTTTGTGCATTTGTTCCAAAGCCTTCATGGGGTTGGTATCTATTTCATATTGGGCAACAACCTGATCAGTCAGCGGATGCTGACCCCAAATGGTGAGACATTGGACCATGGTCAACAACAGGGTAAACGTGGATATTATTGATTGACGCGCCATTGCATGATTTTTATTCCTGGTTGTATTTGGTCCTCATTCATGGCCACCTCATTCAGCTCGTAACGAATACTGCCATTGACCGACTTAAAATTGATGTGTGCACCGGAGGATAATGCGCCATCCCAATTGCTCACCATGAGTGTGGATTTGTCTTTCAGTAATTTTTGCAATTGATTCCATTCTGCTTTTTTGGTTTTATCGACAAAAACCAAATGCACCAGTCCTGGAAGTTGTTGGGTTGATTGGCTTTGCATTACTTCGATGGGTTGCAGTCCAATGGTCTGGTTTTTATACTTGGCAACGAAGTGCTGGTAAACGGCCTCGTTGCCCATGATGACAATCTTGAAATTACCCTTTTTCATGGAGCTGGGCCATTGATTGTTGTTGGCAAATTGATACAAGAAGTTGGCTTCCATCATGGAGCGCGTGTCGCTCTCATCAATTTTTTGCGCCAATAGTCCAAAGGAAATGAACATCCCCAGCAATACCAATGATAATTTTAGAATGGTCTTGGACATGATACGAAAATAGGGGCCGAAGCCCCTAAAAATCGATGTTGGTCTGTCATTCCATAAACGATGGAATGTTAATTGACTTATTTGCTGTTTCCTTCATTCACCGCGACGGTTTCCAAATCGCGGTCGAACAAATACAAACTGCTTTTCTCGTCTCCCAAGAGGTGCAAACGGTCTAGAATATTTCGTGCCAAGGTTTCTTCTTCGATTTGCTCAGAAACATACCACTGCATGAAATTGTGCGTGGTGTAATCTTTTTCCTTGAGACATACATCCACCACCTTGTGAATTTCCATGGTCACTTTTTGCTCGTGGTTGAGCAGTGCTGTAAACACATCTTTCAGGTTTTTGTATGGCAAGGCCGGTTTACCAATGGCTGGAATAATGGAGTTTCCTCCTCTGTCATTGACAAACTTGACCAGCTTGAGCATGTGCATTCTTTCTTCATCGCTGTGAGCGTATAAAAATGCTGCCGTTCCCGGGAAACCTTGGCGCTCGGCCCAAGTGGCCATGGCCAAATAAGTATGGCTACTCTCTGCTTCAACCAAAATTTGGTCGTTCAGTGCTTTTTCTACTTTTTTATTGATCATGTTTTTTTTACAAATTTAAGTTTCAGATGGAAGCAATGCGCTCAACAAAGGTTAATTCTTTGTCTTCAGAAATCGATCAATGGAGAATGGTTTGGGAATGGGCTGACCATTGGTCAAATGTTCCAAAAGCAAGTGTGCCATCAAGGGCGATTGCAAAACTCCTTTTGTCCCCAATCCATTGAAAATTCCCCAGCGCTTATCTTGTGGCCAGACACCAATAATGGGTTGTCGGTCATGCACCGTGGGTCGCAGACCTACATCAACCCTTTTTACAGAAAAAGATTGTTGAAGAGTTTGTTCGAGATTGCTAGTCAATGTGGCAACAATATTTTCATCGATGGTGGTGTCTGATTTTTCCCATTCATAACTGGATCCAACACGCAAGGATTGTTCTCCAGTGGGTATGGCAAAGTTGCCATAATGGACAATTTCTTTGTCGGTGGGAAGGGAAGTTTCTACTTGCAAAACATGTCCCTTGTTGGGAATGATTTTGATTACACCCATTACTTCTGGAAGTGCAGCCAATCCCGTACAGTATATGACGTGATCAAATCGATGCACTGTTTCTTCCTTGTTCAATTGTTCATTCAATGCTTTGGCGCTTACTTGGAAATACCGATTGTTAGATTGAAAGTGTTTACGGGTGGCCTCCAAGAAAAGCGGAACATTGAGCCATCCTGAGGAGAGGACTTTTCCTACCTGATGGTCATTGCGCCAATGTTTCAATATCTTGGCGGTGGACCCCAACAGATTTTCGTATTTAGAAAGGGTCGACTTTATTTCCCAATCATTGGCGTATTGATGATCAGGGAATATGCGCAAAATGGGGGTGTGATGGAAGGAATGACTGTTTAAATAGTCATTGCTCCATTGAAAAAAGTCAATACAATGATGCAGGAGATCTTGAATGTGTTCAGGCGCAGTGATGCGCTTGAACGACACGGGATTCCACAATCCAGCAGCATACTGAGAAGAACAATACTGGCTCTCGTCATTCCAAATTTCCACATTGATACCGCGGCGTTCGCATTGGAGCGCAAGCACGCTTCCGGCTAAACCTTGACCAATGATCAAAATTTGTTGACTCATTGAATGACGTTGAAGCGTCTTCCAATTTTGGTAAAGGCAGAGATGGCGCGATCGATGTGCTCGGGCTCGTGCGCAGCAGAGAGTTGAACACGGATGCGGGCTTGTCCTTTGGCTACTACAGGATAGAAAAAACCGATAACGTAGATGCCTTCTTGTAATAGAGCATCTGCGAAATCCTGCGCCAATTTTGCGTCATACAACATGACAGGAACAATGGCAGATTCCCCATCCTTGAAGTCAAATCCTGCAGCTTTGATTCCTGCTTTGAAACGCTGAATATTGCTCTCCAATTTGTCACGTAATGTTGTTGTAGAGGACAATAAATCAAATACAGCAATCGAAGCACCAACGATGCTTGGGGCTAAACTATTGGAGAATAAATAAGGTCTACTTCTTTGACGAAGCATTTCGACAATTTCTTTTTTTCCTGTGGTAAATCCACCCATGGCTCCACCCAATGCTTTGCCCAAGGTTCCGGTGATGATGTCAACTCTCCCCAACACATTTCTCAATTCTATGGAACCTCTTCCGGTGGCTCCAATGAAACCAGTGGCATGGCACTCGTCAACCATAACCATTGCACCATATTGTTGTGCTAAATCACAAATTTTATCCAACTGGGCGACATATCCATCCATGGAGAATACTCCATCGGTGACAATCAGCTTGAAGCGAGCATGAGAAGCTGCTTTGAGCTGGGTCTCCAAGTCCTCCATATTGTTGTTTTTGTATCTAAAGCGTTGCGCTTTGCAAAGTCTTACCCCGTCAATGATGGATGCATGATTCAATTCATCGCTGATGATGGCGTCCTCTTCGCCCAGAAGAGGTTCAAAGACACCACCATTCGCATCAAAAGCGGCGGCATATAATATGGTATCTTCTGTGTGAAGAAATTCAGCAATCTTTTTTTCCAACGTTTTGTGAATGTCTTGCGTTCCGCAAATGAATCGAACACTGGACATACCGAATCCATGGCTGTCTATGGCGTCTTTGGCAGCTTGCACCACCATGGGGTGACTGGAAAGCCCCAAGTAGTTGTTGGCACAAAAGTTAAGTACTTCGTGGCCTTCAGTGGTTTTGATCACCGCGTCTTGAGGCGTGGTGATGATGCGCTCGCGCTTGAAAAGACCGGCTTCTTGAATGGCCAATAATTCTTTGGCCAAGTAATCATGCATGGGATAACTCATGGAACAAAAATAAGGAAATTGGTGTCGATTGTTGTGGATGGAATATCCACGATGAAAGATTTATATCATCAAACTTTCACAAGCCTGTTTGGCGGCAATTTGTTCGGCTGCTTTTTTGGAATTTCCCTTGCCGATTCCCATTGAGTTTTGGTCGATTTTTACCGAAATGGTGTATAAGCTGGCTCCGTGATTCTGGTGGTGGGAAACGACTTCAAAAGTCAAGGTCTTTTTATTCTTCTGACACCATTCATGCAATCTACTTTTGGCATCAACTTCATCATGAATGGTCTCTGTTAGTTCGTGTTGGATGAGAAATTTGAGCAAGATGCTTCTGGCTTCATTATAACCTTTGTCTAAGTATATTGCGCCCACCAAAGCCTCCAAGGCGTTGCCCAACATACTTTCGTGAATTTCTTGATTCCCCAATTCCACTTCGAGCATGGATCGAATGCCAATTTTCTCGCCAATACGGTTTAAATTTTCACGCCGAACCACTTTGCTTTTCATTTTGGTTAGCTCACCTTCTGTTTGTGATTTGTAGGTGTCAAAGAGGTAATGGGCTAGTATAGCGTCCAAAATGGTATCCCCCAAAAACTCCAATCGTTCGTTGCTTTGTTGGATGTTTTTTGTTAGTTCGTTCAGTGATGAGCTGTGCCTTAAGGCCTCTCGGTATAGAGAAGGCCGAAGGGTAGAAATGTGAAAGGCGCTTCTCAAAAAATTTTGAAGCGCCTTATCTGTTTTTTTAAATAGTAATATATCGATTAACCTTCCCATTTTCGGAAAACTGCGGACGTGTTGTGTCCACCGAATCCGAAGGTATTGCTCATGGCAACATTGACTGTGCGGGCTTGAGCTTTATTGAAGGTAAAATTCAATTTGGGATCTAACTCAGGATCGGGGTTGGCGAAATTGATGGTGGGCGGTACGATATTGTTCTGTACGGCCATAATCGTGGCAATGGCCTCGATAGCACCCGCAGCACCCAATAAGTGCCCTGTCATCGACTTGGTGCTTGAGATGTTCAAGTTGTAGGCGTGCTCACCAAAGACGTGTTGAATGGCTTTGGCTTCCTGCACATCACCCAGTGGAGTGGAAGTGCCATGCACATTGATGTAATCGATGTCCTCAGGCTTGATTTCTGCATCTTCTAAAGCGGCGCGCATTACGTTCAAGGCACCCAATCCTTCGGGGTGCGGAGCTGTTATGTGATAAGCATCGGCACTCATGCCACCGCCAATGACTTCAGCATAGATTTTAGCGCCTCTGGCCAAAGCATGATCCAATGACTCTAAAATTAAACAACCACCACCTTCACCCAAAACAAAACCATCTCTGGTTTGGTCAAAAGGACGCGAGGCAGTGCTGAAATTTTCATTGTTTTCTGAAAGGGCTTTCAACGCATTGAAACCACCCAACCCTGCTTCTGTAATGGCCGCTTCTGATCCACCTGTAACAAACACATCGGCTTTTCCCAAGCGAATGTAATTGTATGAATCAATGATGGCGTTGTTAGAAGAAGCACATGCTGAAACAGTGGTGTAGTTTGGCCCTCTAAATCCGTATTGTATGGAGATAAAACCTGATGCGATATCCGCAATCATTTTGGGTATGAAGAAGGGGTTGAAACGGGGAGTGCCGTCACCCAAAGCAAAGTTGAAGCATTCCTGTTGGAAAGTATACAATCCTCCAATACCGGAACCCCAAATCACACCGACGCGATCTTTATTGACTTTATCTAGCGCAATACCGCTATCCTCTACCGCTTGTTTGGCGACAACCATCGCGTAGTGCGTGTAGGGGTCCATTTTACGCGCTTCCTTTCTTTCAATGTGGTCTTCAATGTTAAAGCCTTTCAGCTCACAAGCGAAGCGCGTCTTGAATTTTGAGGCGTCAAATCTTGTAATAAGATTTGCCCCGCTTGTTCCAGCAAGCAGGGCATTCCAATACTCGGGTACCGAATTTCCAAGGGGAGTTAGCGCTCCCAATCCAGTAACAACGACCCTTTTTAGTTCCATAAGGAAAGGGTTATACGATTAATAAATTACTTCGTGTTGTTTTCGATATAATCGATGGCCTGACCAACCGTAACGATTTTCTCTGCTTGGTCATCCGGAATAGCAATGCTAAATTCCTTTTCAAATTCCATGATTAACTCTACGGTGTCCAAAGAGTCTGCACCCAAATCATTGGTGAAGCTAGCTTCACGCTTCACATCTGCTTCATCCACACCGAGTTTATCAACGATGATGGCTGTAACTTTCTTTGCAATTTCTGACATATCTGTCGATTTTTAATTGGTTAAACGCGACCAAAAGTAATATTTTTTATTGAAATGAAAATTTTTTTTTTCGATTCGCCCATTTTTCTTGAAATATTTGTGTTGTGGATTATGATGCAATGTTCAGTAGGCAAAGGAAAATTCCCCATTTGGGGGAGGTTCATCAACAGAATTGGAAAGAGAAAAAAATATTGGTATTCGGTTGTGGTGGTCTTGGAAACGGGGTTTTGATGAGCATGGCCCGAATGGGATTTGAGCATTTTGTTCTGGTTGATGGTGATCAAGTGTCCCTGTCCAATTTGCACCGTCAGTGGATGTTCACTGCAGATCAAGTGGGTTGGTCAAAGGTGAGCGCCGCCAAAGAATGGCTCAGGCAATTTGCTCCTCAGTGTCGCGTCGAAATTTTGGAGACCTATGTGGTAAAAGGAATGGATGATTCTTTGATTCCATTTGATGTTGATGTTGTGTTGGACTGCACAGATCAGGTTGCTGCAAAATATTGGATTGAGGGATTTTGTAGTGAACATGGCATCCCCTGGGTGATGGGCTCTGTGGAACAATGGGAAGGTCAAGTAAGTGTGTTTGAGTATCCCGATAGCCAAGGCAAAAAGTATGGTTATTCTCAATGGGTAGGTCCAGGGCTCAAAGATTTTATGGTGGGAAGCTGTGAGCAAAGGGGAGTTTTTCCCGCAGCGGTGCAATGTATTGCCCAAATGCAAGTGCTGGAAACATGCCGAATTTGCAGTGGACTACCTTCAAAATTTTGTGGAAGAATAGGTTATTGGGACCTTTGGAACAATACCCATTTGTCTGTCAATATTTAGGTGATTTTAAATGCAATCCCGTTTTTAAGTTTCATGGTTTGTAATTATCATTGTAGATGCGTTGGTTGGTATTGACAGATGGAATAAGTCCCTTTGAAATAGGGGGTATGCAAAAGCATAGTTACAACCTAACACGTCAATTGTTAATCAATGGAGAGTCTGTTACCCTTTTGCATTGTGTTACCAAATCAAAGAATCTACCGACCAAAGAGGAGGTTGTAGCGGCATTGGATTGCAGCGACGCATCAATTCAGGGTTTGAATGTTAAAGCGTTTAGATTTCCTGACATGGGAAAGATGCCAGGTCATTACATCCGTGAATCTTATTTGTTGAGTTGTCAATATTTTGACTTTGTGAAAGCTGACCTGGATGAATTTGATGTTGTTTTTGCACAAGGTTTTACTGCGTGGAAATTCATCGAGGAGAAGAAGAAAAACCAAAGTATAACCGTTCCCATTGTCAATCATTTTCATGGTTTAGAGATGTTTCAGAGAACTTATGGTTGGCGCAGTGCTATTCAGAAGTGGATGTTACAAGGAGTGGCCAAATGGAATATTTCTAATGCGGATGCTACCATTTCATTGGGAGGTAAGATTGATGACATTTTATTATCGATTGGAATTCTACCAGCAAGAATTTTGACGATTTCCAGTGGGGTTGACGAAAATTGGTTTGTTCAAAATATGGCCCCTAAAGGAGAGACAGCCAAAATATTATTTGTTGGTCGATTCGAGAGGAGGAAAGGACTCAGTGAGTTGATCAAGGCCTATAAATGGGTACTCAAGAATAAAAAAGAAATCCAACTGTCCATTGTCGGTCCTATTCCACATCACATGAGAGATTTTCAATCTGGTTTGGAGTATTTTGGTGAGATTAAAGATGAGGCCCAGATGAAAAGAATCATGGACGAACACCATATTCTGGTTGTGCCTTCTATCGCGGAAGGAATGCCCACTGTTATTTTAGAGGCCATGTCCAGAGGCTTGGCAATTATCTGCACTGATGTTGGCGCCAACCGGGTGATGGTCAATGAAGAGAATGGTTGGCTCATCTCGAAAGTTTCTGTAGCAGAGATCGCAGAGCAATTGCAGAATGTGTTAGATTTGAATCAAGTCAAATTGAATGAGATGGGCCTTAAATCGCTGAATAAAGTAAAAGATAATTGGGGGTGGACAAAAGTTGGAATGGACCACATTAATGCAGTTCGAAATTTTGTAGCCAAAAGAAAATGAAGAACCTGTTCAAGCTATTTGTCTTCCTTCATATTTTTTTTAGTGCTTTGGTTTTGTCCAAAGTTCCTTTTGAAATTTATCCGGGTTATATATCCTACCTGCTTCTGCCATTGTTCTTTGCCAAGTATGGTCCGCCAGTTATACCCATGATTATTTTCTTTTTCTTTTATATCGTCGGGTTGTTTTTTATACCCTCAGAATTGAACTCATTGCAGCAATTGAATAAAGTGACCATCGGATTTTTTTTATCGATGTCCTTTTTTGAGTATGTGATGAGGGGTTTTGAATTTGATGTAAAAGAGATTTTTAAGTTCTATGTGAAGTGTGCTTTGGTTGTTAGTGTTATTGCCCTGATTCAATATGTTACTTACCAAATTGGTTTTTCTCCTGGATACAATTATCGTTGGTTATTTAATAAATGGGGGGTAATTGTCGGTGAGGGTGGTTTACGGGTGAATTCATTGTTTTCTGAACCTGCATATTATGCATCTTCCATGGCCCCCGCATTCTTTGTTGCGGTGTACAATTTGCTAAATCGAAAAAGTCCTGTTTTTCTTACCGTATTTCAAAGTGTATTGATTGTCTTGGCCTATCCTTTGACCAGAAGCAGTGTTGGAATGTTTGGGATTGTATTGACGTTAATTCTTTTGGTGATTAACTCTGGTTTTATTCGCTATGGATTATTTATTGCCCCGCTTTTGTTTTTCGGTTTTAATTATGCCTATCGAAATGTTGTGGATTTTCGCGATCGCGTGGATGGAACTTTTGAGATCTACAATACAGGGAACATCTATAGTTACGATATCCATGGTAGCAGCTTTGTATTGTATAACCACACGCACATTGCTACCGAGAATTTTAATGCGCATCCTCTTTTCGGTACGGGATTGGGCTCTCACGAAACAGCCTTTAACAATTATTCTTTGACCAATTTGCAGGGTGTTGTAGACATCGAATTTAATAAGGCAGATGCAAATTCTATGGCCTTGCGTTTAATGTCTGAGACAGGTCTTGTTGGATTAATGATTTTTGGATTATTTTTTATCTTTAATTGGTTGATTAAGCCCTTTTCGGTTTCCGAAGAGTATTGGATTATCAATAATGCCTGTTTTCTCATCATATCGCTCCAATTGCTGAGGCAAGGAAATTATTACTATTGTGGTTTTCCATTTTTTATGTGGTTGTATTACTACTCTAAAAAGAAAAATAGGGAAGAAGGAATTCCTGAAGAAAAGGTGTTCAAATTCAAAGTAAATGTCTAAAGGGGTGGTTTTTTTGATGCGCGAATTGTCAGGGTATTTTGTATCCTCCGTTCAGCATTGGAAAAAAAACTTCAATGGAAATGTTTGGGTGGTGTATTGGCCCACCAACCAGGATGCACCTTTTCAATGGGAAATGAATGAGGAAATTGTTTGGATGGAGAAAAAGAACTTTTTTTCTGAGATCCAACCCGCTACTTTTTGGCCAAAGATTCAACAGGTATTTGTTGCTGGCTGGGGAGATAAGGCGTATAACGAAGTGATTCAACAATATCCTATTCCTGGCAAAACGCTTTTGTTTGACACCCAATGGAAGCCCTCCTGGAAAATGTACTTGGGTCGATTTTGGTTGTATTTCAACAACGTTCGTTATTTCGATTCGGCATGGGTACCAGGTGATCGTCAAAGAGCACTGGCCAAAAAGTTGTTTTTTAAGTCCAACCGGATTTTTGATCATTTCTATGTAGGGGATCAATCATTGTTTGAGAATAGGTCGCAGCCGATTGATAAGCATGGGGATGCCCTTCACATTGTTTTTGCAGGTAGGTTGATTCCCGAAAAAGGAATTCTTCCCTTGATTCATTCCTTTATGCAATCCATGCAAGCCAATCCAGATTGGAATTGGCATTTGCATGTCTGCGGAACGGGTCCGCTCTCGCAAGACTGTCCCGAGCATTCAAGGATTACCTATTATGGTTTTGTTCAACCCAAAGACCTCGCGGTGCTTTTTCAATCCATAGATGTCTTTGTTCTTCCTTCCTCCTATGAACCTTGGGGTGTCGTGGTGCATGAAGCTGCTTTTGCTGGCTTGGCCATCATGGTTTCCGATGCAGTAGGTTCAGGAGATGCTTTTGTTGAAACAGGAAAAAATGGTTGGGTAGTTTCCAATGAAGATTTTACGAAATGGATGGATCGTTTGAGGCAATATCAATTGATGACCAAGGAAGAAAAATCAGCCATGTCGAAGCATAGTATTCAAATAGCAAAGTCTGTTGTATTGGATACTTGGGCGCTCATGGCCAATCAAATATTAAGTTTGCCAACATGTGCGGAATAGCTGGAATCTTTGATCGTCATTCAAAAGCAGAAGAGCGTTCAACTTCTTTGCAAGCCATGATGTTGGCCATCGCTCATCGCGGCAATGACGATAGTGGAATGTTTCAAAATGATACTGTTGCATTAGGTCATCAGCGCTTGTCCATCATCGATACTTCAATGGATGGCCATCAGCCCATGTTGTCAGGGGATGAAAATGTCGTTGTGGTTTTCAATGGTGAGATTTACAATTACATCGAATTAAAAGAGGAGCTTTCCTCCTCTTATACTTTTAAAACCCATTCGGATACGGAGGTCATCTTGGCAGCCTATCAGCGAGACGGTTTGGACTTTGTGCATCTCCTGAATGGTATGTTCGCCATTGCCATTTGGGACAAATTGAAACAAAAGCTTTTTTTGTTTCGTGATCGATTGGGCGAAAAGCCGTTGTACTATAGCGCTACTGAGCAGGCATTGCTTTTTGCTTCGGAGATTCGGTCCATATTGGCTTCTGGTCAAGTAAAGCGCAAACTGAATCATGATGCATTGAACACCTATCGGGTCTACCAAACGGTGTGGAATCCCGAAACGATTATTCAAGATGTTCATGCGTTACAACCCGGACATCGGCTTCAAGTGAATGCGGATGGTCAGGTGAACATTGAGTGCTATTGGAGCTTGAATCAGATTCACCCTGTCAATGACACATCACCTGCAGCTGCAAAGACGATGGTTCGTCAGGAATTGGAACGCAGCGTGGCTTGGCGCATGCGCGCGGATGTTGATTTTGGTGCTTTTTTATCAGGCGGCGTAGATTCCTCCATCGTGGTGGCCCTTATGGCCAAGCAATCGGACAGACCCATCAAAACCTTCTCCATTGCCTTTGAAGAAGAAGAATTTGATGAAAGTGAATATTCCAACCTTATTGCATTAAAGTACAAAACGGATCATACCCGTTTGTTGCTTTCACCCAATGATTTTTTAAAAAATATTGAGCCCGCATTGAAGGCAATGGACCATCCCTCTTTGGATGGAATCAACAGTTATGTGGTTTCCAAAGTGACCCGTGAAAAGGGCGTCAAGATGGCCCTTTCGGGTTTGGGGGGCGATGAGTTGTTTGGTGGTTATCCCATTTTTGAAAGGCTCTGCCGATCGGCCTCTTGGAGAAGATTTTTACCCCAGTGGAAAAGTATTCCGGGATTTTCCTTCATCAAAAACCGTTGGAACATTATTCAACAAGATAAGATTCAAGCCATGGTGTCCAAGGGGAAATGGGAAAGTTCATTTTTGTATGCCCTCGACCGAAGCGTATTGCCTGCTCAATCACCTTTGCCTTTCGATAATAACTTTTGGTCTGATTCCCCCAAGACGCATTTGATGCGCAGTCTTTCCATTGCCGAAATGAAGTCTTACATGCAACATGTATTGCTTCGCGATGCTGATCAAATGAGCATGGCCAG
>JACCDH011562929.1_pt1 | contig 24405 bp, 20 predicted proteins | sample 7442481 | NCBI WGS metagenome assembly JACCDH01 (sample SAMN15323433, study PRJNA562643) | freshwater metagenome | isolation source: river surface water | place: USA:Blue River Watershed | collected 2017-08-15
CCACATTGAAGTGATTGAAGTACTGAATGCTCTTCCGGCTACGTGCCTTGCAAGTACAAGAAATGCACTTCCCGCATTGGCAACTTTTGCAAAAGGGGCGAAGAAAAGAAAAAGTCGCTTCGATCAAGCTTCAAAAGAATTGTTCCGGACTTATCGCCATGTACAAGCCACTGTTTCAACGTCAGATTTGTACGACAACAAAAAAGTTACTTATTTTCCGAATGGATTGCGCCAGGTTGCACTAAGAAATTTGCTGGCAAGTGATCATGTAAAAGAATTTATTCTTGATGTCTCTCATGATTCCTATAAATTCGCGAGTCATAAGCACCCCGGCCACATTAATCTTTGGTCTGGGAAGCTGAATGAGCGTAAAGCACGTGGTTACAAAAATGAGGCTAAAAAAATTTCGCAATGGAAATCTGATTTTTGCGAAAGAAAAGAACTGTCAGATGACTTTTGCAAAAGCCTCAAGACATTTTCAAAAAGTCAGCATAGGTCTTCTGTTTCTTTTGGCCTTAAATGTTTGAATCAGCCTTTCAAAACGTTTCTTGCGCCGCTCGCTCAGACACTGGCTGATTGCAAAGACGGTCTTGGCGCTATCAAAAGTCTTGACCTTGGCTTTTCATTTCTTGTTCCTAGCTACGATTATCACAATACCGACATAGGCAGGGATATCGCATTGATGGCTTCCTACGCAATGAATCTCGCTGACTTTATTGAGTCGAATAAAACACTGCAGCATTTGAACTTATCCAGAAATGGCATGAATTCTAATGTGCTGATGCCTGTAGCTAAGGCATTGCGTGTCAATGTGGCTTTGGAAAGTCTGGATATTTCTAAGAATCTTCTTTCTAGTCTCAACGGTAAAAGCGAATCATTGATTGCAGTGCTTGTAGATTCGTTGGCCGGGAAGCCAGCTTTACACCACGTGAATCTTGCAGGTTGTGGCCTGAATGATTTGTCTGCTGACCTTCTGTATGGATTTATGAAAGAAAACTCCCATGTGACTATTTGCATTGCTGCAAACATGAATATTTCTCGTTCACATCCACTAATCAAGCTTAATAACATTGAGTCAGAGCAGAGCGACGATGATTACTCATCTAGCTGACACCATCGGAAAATTTTGTCATCACAGGACCTGCGCGCTCGCCCCGTGGGCCCCTGTGTGACGTGATACTCGCATTTGATTGGTGGCCCCAAATTTGTAACCAGACACGGGCGCTTGATCGGAGCGGCCGTGTTACCTGAGTCATCGCTCGCAGGCTATAATTCACTCCGCAGTCTTTTCATGGCTGCACCGCTAGGGGTCCCGGCGCACGCGCCGGGTGAGACATACCCTCGAACCTGATCTGGATAATGCCAGCGTAGGAAAGCGACAGACGAGCATCCTGCTTCCCTGACCGTTTCCTTCGCAAATTGACAAGCAAAGGAAGCTCATGAACGCCAATCCGCAGTTCCTCGCTGCCACCGCCACGGTGGACGAAGCCGCGATCCAGCCGCTGCCGAACTCGCGCAAGATTTATGTGTCAGGCTCGCGCCCCGATATCCGCGTACCAATGCGCGAAATCAGCCAGAGTGACACACCGGCGTCGTTTGGTGCCGAGAAAAATCCACCCGTCTACGTCTACGATACCTCCGGTCCTTACACTGACCCCAGCGTAAAGATCGACATTCGTTCCGGTCTGGCCGCATTGCGCGCGCCCTGGATTGCCGAGCGCAATGACACCGAAGAATTGTCCGGCCCGACATCGCAGTACGGTACCGAGCGTCTCAATGACCCCAAGCTGGCCGAACTGCGTTTCAATTTGCATCGCAAACCGCGTCGTGCCATAGCTGGCAAGAACGTCACGCAGATGCATTACGCGCGTCAGGGCATTATCACGCCCGAGATGGAATACATCGCCATTCGCGAAAATCTGCGTCGCAAGGAATACATCGAGAGCCTGAAGACCTCGGGCCCCAATGGCGCGAAGCTGGCTGAGCTCATGGGCCGCCAGCATCCCGGTCAGTCGTATGGTGCCGCGATTCCTGCCGAAATTACCCCTGAGTTCGTACGCAGTGAAATCGCCCGTGGGCGCGCGATCATCCCCAACAATATCAATCACCCCGAAAGCGAGCCGATGATCATCGGTCGAAATTTCTTGGTGAAGATCAATGCCAACATTGGCAACTCTGCGGTGACTTCATCCATCGGTGAAGAAGTCGAAAAAATGACCTGGTCCATCCGCTGGGGCGGTGACACCGTCATGGATCTCTCCACCGGCAAGCATATCCATGAAACACGCGAATGGATCATCCGAAATTCACCGGTACCCATTGGTACAGTGCCTATCTATCAGGCGCTGGAAAAAGTAAACGGTAAAGCCGAAGATCTGACCTGGGAAATTTTCCGCGACACGCTGATCGAGCAGGCAGAGCAGGGCGTGGATTACTTCACGATTCACGCCGGCGTGTTGCTGCGCTATGTGCCGCTGACGGCCAAACGCATGACCGGTATTGTGTCGCGCGGCGGCTCCATCATGGCGAAGTGGTGCCTTGCGCATCACAAAGAGTCGTTCCTGTATGAGCATTTCGAAGACATCTGCGAAATCATGAAAGCCTATGACGTCGCATTCTCGTTGGGTGATGGTTTGCGTCCCGGCTCCATTTATGACGCTAATGATGAAGCGCAGTTGGGTGAATTGAAAACATTGGGTGAACTCACACAGATCGCCTGGAAGCACGATGTGCAGGTCATGATCGAAGGCCCCGGCCATGTACCAATGCAGATGATCAAAGAAAACATGGATCTGCAACTTGAGCAGTGCCACGAGGCGCCGTTTTACACACTCGGGCCACTCACGACCGATATCGCGCCGGGCTATGACCACATCACTTCAGGTATCGGCGCTGCACAAATTGGTTGGTATGGCACCGCCATGCTCTGCTACGTGACACCGAAAGAGCATCTGGGTTTGCCGAATAAGGTGGATGTGAAGGACGGCATCATTACTTACAAGATTGCCGCGCATGCGGCGGACTTGGCCAAGGGACATCCCGGTGCGCAGATACGGGACAACGCCTTGTCGAAAGCACGTTTTGAATTCCGCTGGGAAGACCAGTTCAATTTGGGACTTGATCCCGATAAGGCCAAAGAGTTTCATGATGAAACGCTGCCCAAAGATTCTGCGAAGGTTGCTCACTTCTGTTCGATGTGCGGGCCACACTTCTGCTCGATGAAAATCACGCAGGAAGTGCGCGACTATGCTGCCAAAGAAGGCATCACGGAAATTGCGGCGCTCAAGCAGGGTATGGAAGTCAAGGCAGTTGAGTTTGTGAAGTCCGGTGCTGAGTTGTATCGCAAGCAGTGATCATGACGGCGACTATCTCCATTGAGCTTAATGGCGAGGTGCGAACGGTTAGTGATAGTGACAGCGTTCAAGATTTGATTGATGCCTTGTCGCTGACGAATCAGGCGCTGGCAATTGCCGTTAATCGCGAAGTAGTGCCACGTGCGAAATGGCGTGAGTATCGATTTGCGGGTGGAGATAAGGTGGATATTGTGCGGGCGATTGGTGGAGGGTAATCTTCTGCTTGCCGAAGTGCGTTGAAAGAAGCTGGATCCCGGCTTTCGCTGGGATGACGATTACAAGCCAGTGACCTCAAAACTGTCATCACCTGCATGTGATGACCGCTGCATGGGCGGGTCGCATGCGACCCGAATTCCCCACTCGCTCCCGGCGCAGGCCGGGATGCAGTGACTTTCGTTGATCTAGGGAGAACTCCGAACTATGCAAGACAATCAACAGCCGGAAGGCCTCACCATCGCAGGCAAAACCTACCGCTCCCGCCTGTTGGTCGGCAGCGGCAAATACAAAGACCTTGATGAGACCCGCCTCGCCACCGAGGCCAGTGGTGCCGATATCATTACAGTTGCCATACGCCGCGTGAACATTGGGCAGGATCCCAACGCACCTAGTCTGCTCGATGCGGTACCTCCATCGAAATACACCATCCTGCCCAATACCGCCGGTTGCTACAACGCGAAAGACGCTGTCTACACGCTGCAGCTCGCACGTGAACTGCTCAATGGCCACAAGCTGGTCAAACTTGAAGTACTCGGCGATGAAAAAACCCTGTTCCCCAACATGCCAGAAACCTTGAAGGCTGCCGAGACGCTGGTGAAAGATGGCTTCGATGTGATGGTGTATTGCAGCGATGATCCTATACAAGCCAAGATGCTCGAAGAAATCGGCTGCTGCGCGATCATGCCATTGGCCTCATTGATAGGCTCGGGTATGGGCATTCTGAATCCCTGGAATCTGTCATTGATCATCGAGCAGTCCAAGGTGCCGGTACTGGTCGATGCCGGCGTGGGCACCGCCTCCGATGCCGCTATTGCGATGGAACTCGGCTGTGATGGTGTGCTGATGAACACCGCGATTGCCGGCGCCAAAGATCCTATCCGCATGGCGCGAGCGATGAAGCTGGCTATCGAAGCCGGTCGTGAAGCATTTCTTGCCGGCCGCATTCCGCGCCGTTTCGCTGCATCGCCTTCGTCACCGATGGCGGGTCGGGTTGCATGAAGCGTCCCTGTGTGCTGGTGTTTGCCGGGCTCGATCCCAGCGGCGGCGCCGGCGTACAAGCGGATATCGAAGCAATTGCCGGGATGGGCGCGCATGCACTGACGGTCGTCACCACGCTAACCGTGCAGGACAACGATCACGTGAAGGCAGTGCATGCAGTTGACGCCAGCATCTTGCGCGAACAATCCCGTGTGCTGTGTGAAAAATTTCACATCGCTGCCATCAAAATTGGCATCACAGGTAGCCAGGACAATGTCACCGTAATTACCGAGGCAATCAAACATCTCAGACAACAGACACCCGAATTGCCTGTGGTGCTAGACCCAGTGCTGGCGAGTGGTCATGGCGATGCACTCTCGCGCGAAGATGCGGTATCGATGATGCGTCCATTACAGTCACTGGCCACGCTGGTTACGCCGAATTTGCCTGAGGCAATCAGGCTATGTGATGGTGAAACATCGCTAACTGCACAGGCGACTCACTTATCACGCACCACGCCGCACGTTCTGATCAAAGGCGGTCATGGCAACGGCGATGAAGTTATCAATACCTGGTTCAGCGCATCGCCTGAGCAAACATGGCGCTGGCCACGCTTGAGCGGTGGTTTCCATGGCTCGGGTTGCACACTGGCTTCAGCGATTGCCGCATGTCTCGCAGCGGGACTGAACATGCAGCAGTCTTTGTCGACAGCGCAGCACTGGGTGCAAGCATCCCTGACGAACGCTTATTCCATCGCGGACGGACAGCGCATTCCAGCGCGAACCGTCATGCAACGACCGGAGGTTTTATGAAAGGTTTGTATCTTGTCACACCCGATTGGGATGATACCGATCAGTTGTTACGCGTGACTGAGTCAGCATTGCAAGCCGGGGTTGGTCTGCTTCAATACCGCCATAAAACCGCAAGCGACGCTCTGCGTTTGACACAAGCGACAGCGTTGCAAGCGCTCTGCCGTCAGTACAAAGTGCCTTTCATCATCAATGATTATCTCGCCTTGTGTGAGGAGCTTGATGCCGATGGTGTGCACGTAGGCGGGACCGATGCCACGGTGGCCGCAGTCCGCTCCGTGATCGGGCCGAATAAAATTCTGGGTGCATCGTGCTACGGTGATTTGCAAAGAGCACAAGAGGCGGCGACCGCTGGTGCCAGTTATGTGGCCTTTGGTGGTTTTTATCCATCGAGGGTAAAAAAATATGAGGTGTCCACACCGGTCGATATTGTCTCGCGTGCGAAAGCTTCAATCGCTTTGCCCATCTGCGTGATTGGTGGCATGACGCCTGAGAATGCAGCGCCGCTGGTCGCTGAAGGTGCTGACATGGTGGCGGCGATCAGTAGCGTTTATCAGCACGAGCATCCTGCATCTGCTGTTTCTGAATTTATCAGGCTCTTTGCTAAATAAGCTTTGTACTTTTTGTCAGAGCCAGCCCATGGAGACTAAAAAAATCAGCAGCTGAAAAATGCAAGAAAGTCAGTTGCTGAACGACGAACGACACTGGATCGATAGGCATCAGGCGACTTTACGCCTCCCACTCACACCTCCCACTCACACCCCCCACTAACACCTCCCACCCAAGATTCACGACCGAATTTAGCTGCCGACGGAGCAGCAAGCCATCTCAAGGCCACCGATAGCGATCTTCGACCGCTACAAAATCTCTTCTGTTCTCGACACTTCGATCATAAATTTAGCGTTCTTGGAACCAACAATAAAATCTTGCGACTTAAGCTGCGCTCTCTTGGATAGTTTGTGGGATTCGCACTAATGCTATTGAGAGTCCATGACCTATCTTCGAACAATTTGTTCGGTATTCGACACTTAGATGAACGAGGCTTATTTTGTCTATCGCACTTATCCACGTACAAGAGCTGATGCACTCTTTGGGTCCAAGTTCATCTTGGATTGATTCGCTAATTCAAGAAGCCAGTGACAGCTGGACTTTGCAAGCCAGCGATGGTCTGTCAATAACGATGACCTTCAACCTAGAGACATCGCACCTTTTTTTGTCTGCATTAATAGGGCAACCCGAGGAGGCGCATCAATCGGCGATCTACACGACGATGCTTTGCGTGAATCTACTGTATGCAGAAGATCACTCACTTCGTGTGGCTTTGACAGGACCAAGTGGTGAGTTGATGTTAATTAGCGAAGTATCGCTAACTGACTGGACTATTGCCAGCCTACAGAACTGCATCTTGCATTTTCATCAGCATGCCAGCCGATTAATGGAAGAGATTCACGTGATTGTGGACGATGAGGTAACACACGAAATAAACGAAAGAGATTTTTTAAGAGCCTAAGTTGCTGCCGAATTGAAATTAATATTTAACACATTAAGGAGTATCGCGATGCAACCAGCCATTAGTCATGCCACCAGAAACAAAAGAGATGTAGTTGTACTTCAGCCAGGAATCAGCAAGAAAACCGTCTGCGAAATCTATGACGCGGTCCGTAAAAAAAATGATCAAGCCATTGTTCGTGCTGGCTCGGACGGACAGGGTAATTACTATGTCTATACGCCCAAGCACGAGAATCCCGTTGCTGCTTTAACTTACAAGGCAGCCAGTATCCGTAATCACCGTCAATCACTGGCTAACCTCCTGAATCAGTCAGGTAAGGTACTTCTAAAAGAGCAGTGGCTGTTCAACCCAGACAAGCTCAGCATTCTGCAACTGAGCCGGCTAAGCATGAAGGATGTGAGCAGCGAAGACTTCAACGCAGGTGAGCTGAAATCGCATCTGAAGCCGCTGAATGATCGGGTTCGTGCGCGCGATCGCCTGGTTAAGAAAAAAGAACTAGATAAAAAATTCAGTCCAATACCCAAGAAAGCCACCGATTATTTTGGGCAATTCCTGAAGAAAAGTTCGAAAGATCAAAGCATCTTGCGTCAGGCCCTGTTCGGTAAAAATGCTCGTATATCGCTGGCTGAGGAGCGCGCCATTATGCAAAGCGTGGATATTTTGCTGCACACTTACCTTAATCATAAAGATAACAAACAGACGCTGGTTAGCCTGATTCGCAAGAGTCCTCAGCAAGATTTGTTACTGCGGTTTGCGCGGGCATGGCTAGATTATTTGGATAAAGCCAAAGAATTCAAATATGGCAACATGTTAGTTACTTTCAGCTGGGAGAAGTCGATGACCAATCTCGCCAAGACTATTGAAAAGCATGCCAAGCCTATCGACAACCGCCACCAGGGACACTTACCTGTTAGCCCTGAAAGGTCTGCTGCGATTATCAAAATGTTCAAACGTTCAGATGCCTGTGCTGATATCTCAGAGGCCGCGCTGTTTTCGCCCTTCAAGCCTAGGCAACAGAGTGATGCTGTATTTGATGCATATGATGCACATGATGCCGGTCTCACGTCCCGTCCTGCCGCGCGCAAACAAACTGCCGCTCCCATCTTGATGGAGAACAGCATAGGCTCTGAACTGGAGGTTGCATCTTTGCCCGAAGAGACCTTCGAAGGGGTGTCGCGGTCTGAGGAAGTATCTTGGTCTGAAGAAGTATCGTGGTCTGAAGAGAGTGGACGCATGAAAGTTACGGAAGGGCCTTACACTGTTTATGAGGAAATGCCTCAGCGGCTTAACGGCGACCCCTCGCTCAATCAGTAAGTTACACACGAAGCAACGGCGCGACTCGCTCGCGCCGTGTCGCGCCGTATCGCACCGTATAATCCGGAGATGCAAAATCTCCTGCAAAACCTCAATCCCGAACAACTCGCCGCCGTCACGCTGCCCGCCCAGCCCGCACTGATTTTGGCGGGTGCCGGTTCTGGCAAGACGCGTGTACTCACAACCCGCATTGCCTGGCTGATTCAAACGGGGCAGGTGTCTCCCAGCGGCCTGCTGGCGGTGACCTTCACCAATAAAGCCGCCAAGGAAATGCTGGCGCGATTGTCGGCGATTTTGCCCATCAATACGCGCGGCCTGTGGATTGGCACTTTCCATGGTCTATGTAATCGCTTGCTGCGTGCCCATCATCGCGATGCTGCCTTACCGCAGACGTTTCAGATTCTGGATTCGCAGGATCAGATGTCGGCCATCAAGCGTCTGCTTAAGCGGCTCAATGTCGATGATGAAAAATATCCGGCCAAGCATCTGATGTATTTCATCAACAGCGCGAAAGATCAGGGTCTGCGTGCGAAAGATGTGGAAGCTAGCGATGACTATCAGCGTAAATTCGCCGAGCTTTATGAAGCCTATGACGATCAGTGTCAGCGCGAAGGCGTGGTGGATTTCGCTGAGCTGCTGCTGCGCAGCTATGAGCTGTTGTCGCGCAATCAGCCATTGCGCGAACACTATCAGGCGCGCTTCAAGCATATTCTGGTCGATGAATTTCAGGATACAAATGATCTGCAGTACAAATGGCTAAAGCTGCTTGCCGGTGAGCAGGCTGCCGTGTTTGCCGTCGGTGATGATGATCAAAGTATTTACGCATTCCGCGGCGCGAACGTTGGCAATATGTCGGCCTTCGAGCGGGAATTCAACGTAGAGAATCTCATCAAGCTCGAACAAAACTACCGCTCGCATGGCCATATTCTGGACACGGCCAATCAGCTGATCTCCCATAATCGTCGTCGCCTCGGCAAGAACCTTCGCACTGACGCCGGCCACGGCGAGCAAGTTCGCATACTTGAGGCTTCCAGTGATCTGCAAGAAGCCCAATGGTTGATCGAGGAAGCCAAATCCCTGATTGCTGAAGGCTGGCTGCGCAGTGAAATCGCCATGCTGTATCGCTCGAATGCCCAGTCACGCGTGATCGAGCATGCGCTTTTTTCGGCGGGTATGCCTTATCGCGTCTATGGCGGACAGCGATTCTTCGAGCGCGCTGAAATCAAGCATGCGATCGCATATTTGCAGCTGATCGACAATGCCCACAATGACTCCGCATTTTTACGCGTCGTGAATTTCCCCACCCGTGGCATTGGTGCGCGCAGTATCGAACAATTGCAGGATGCAGCGCGCCAGTACGGTATTTCACTTTATGCAGCAGTGCCTTATGTCGCAGGCAAGGCGGGTACGGTACTCGGCAGTTTCGTCAAATTAATTGAGGGTCTGCGTTTTGAAACCGAACGATTGCCTTTGCCTGAGATGGTGCAAGTCACCCTCGACAAGAGCACGCTGATTCAGCATTACCAGTCCGACAAAGACGGCGCCGACCGTATCGAAAATCTTGAGCAGTTGGTCAGTGCTGCAACGCTGTTTGTGTCTGAAGAAGGTTTTGGCATGGATGCCCCGGCCTTGCTCGGTCCTCGCGTTGACGCTGCCGCGCCAGTTGCGATTGGCGAAGGCGTAGAGATCATCGATGCCGATGCACCGCTCCCGGCGGTAATGTCGCCTTTGTCGGCTTTCTTGTCGCATGCCTCGCTCGAGGCTGGCGATAATCAGGCGCAGGCGGGGCAGGATGCGATTCAACTCATGACCGTTCACGCTGCCAAAGGTCTGGAGTTCGATGCAGTCTTCATCACCGGTCTGGAAGAAGGCTTATTCCCGCATGAAAACAGCGAAGAAGCCGAAGACGGTGTCGAAGAAGAGCGACGACTGATGTATGTCGCGATCACCCGCGCCCGCAAGCGGCTCTACATGAGTTTTGCGCAGACGCGTATGCTGCATGGTCAGACTCGCTATAACCTGCGCTCGCGCTTCTTTGAAGAATTGCCCGATGAATCGCTGAAGTGGTTATCCCCCAGGGTGCAGACCAAGTGGGTGGGGCACACCCAAAAAGCTGCCTGGCTGGATGAGCCCGAGCATGGCAATAACGCGATTGCACAATCGCTCAACAATAAAAAAGAGTCCGGCTGGCGCGCTGGCCAGACGGTGTCTCATCCGAAATTTGGCGAGGGCGTGATCGTCAATATCGAAGGCAGCGGCACGCAGGCGCGTGCCAATATTAACTTTGGCAGGAATGGGATGAAGTTGTTGGATCTGGGTATTGCAAAGTTAGAGCGTATTGACTGATCAAGTTTCTAAGTAGGCGCTGGTTTTATAAAATCGGAAAAATTTTCAGCTGAATCAATTGCGCCAAGCTCTTGATTTTTCCGTTCCACGCGTCGCACCGCTACGCTGGCGCGCCATAGAAAGTAGATTTATTTAGCATCTCCCTGAATGTTGTTTTCTTCCGGCCGCTCAAAGACTTGCAGGTAGGTGGGATAAAAAGAGCAATACATCACAATTGTGAGTATCACGGTCAGGGGCATGAGCAACATGACCGCGACAATAGCCTTGCCGAGAATTAAGCCCAGAAGAGCGCTGATGATCGCGGGAACGGCGATGCCGACCACGATCCAGCCGAGTGCGTACGCGAGGAAGGCTTTACCACAGCGGCGTACGGCGAAGAAACTGTAAAAAATGGCTTTGAATAAACCCATGCGCTGCCAAGTGGCGAGCGGGGCCGCATGCCAGAAGGCCATCGCAAAGGGTACGTAGATCAGTGCTGAAAACATCATCGCCAGCGGAAGATTGGCCACCGGTATGTTTTGTTCATCAGCACGCAGCTGTCCTGACATCAGTTTCCAGAAGACGCCATCATCCACAATGGTGGATGCCGCAACAGCCAAAATGGCTGCCAGTAGATACAGGACGCCAAGACGCAGCAGCGTGCCCAGCGCGGGTGAGCGGAAGGCGGTCAGCAGTAAATCCGGTTTTGCCTTGCGACCCGCTTCAATTTCCACGCAGGCCTGCATGAAGGCCATGGAAAATGTCGGTACCAGCAGCAGTGGCAGCAGTTGTCCGACCAGCGGTATCAGTGACAGCACAAACATGAGCAGCATGTACAGCAGGAAGAGCATCGACAATTCGGCGGGCTGTTTGCGAAACAGTGCAAAGCCCTGGCGTATCCACTCGATACCCTGACTGGCGCTGATGTTGTCGGCCTTCATGCCAGACCTTCGACGGCGACACCGATACGGTGCCGCAAGATACGCTCGAAATGGGTCGGGTCGTGTGGGGTGAGCATTTCGGCTTCGCGCGGCATATAGAAATCATAAAGCCGCGAAATCCAGAAGCGCAGCGCGGCCGCGCGTAGCATGGCGGGCCATGCTTGTTTTTCAGCGGCGGTGAATGGACGCACGGCGTGATAGGCATCGATCATCGCACGCACCCTGATCGGATCGCTTGCACCCGTGTTCAGATCAATGCACCAGTCATTGACGGTGACGGCGACATCAAAGAGCCAGGTATCGCAGCCGGCAAAATAAAAATCAAAGAAGCCGGTCAGCTGCTCGCCATCAAACATCACATTATTGCGAAACAGATCGGCATGAATCGGGCCACTCGGTAATGCGTGATACACATCCGATGCCGCAAAAGCTTCCTGAAAATGCATTTCGGCCTTGAGCAGATGTCCCGTGGCCTCATCCAGATAAGGCAGAACCAGCGGCGTGGTCTCGCGCCACCAGTCCAGTCCACGCAAGTTTGGCTGGTAGAGTGCATAGTCCTGCGCTGCCAGATGCATGCGGGCCAGCATGCTGCCCACGGCCCGGCAATGCACGGCTTGTGGTGATGGCTGCCAGTTTCCTTTCAGGCGCGTCACGACCGAGGCGGGCTTGCCATGCAATGTGTTGATGATCTCGCCCTGATGATTTGCAATCGGTGCGGGTACGAGCACATCGCGCTCTGCGAGATGCCGCATTAGATTCAAATAAAAAGGTAATTGTTCGAAACCGAGTTTTTCGAAGATGGTCAGTACGAATTCACCAGCCTCGGTGGTGAGAAAAAAATTGCTGTTTTCGATCCCGGAGGCGATGCCTTCCAGTGACTTGACGTGACCAATCGGGAATTGCTCAGCCCAGGGTGTGACATCTGCAAGGCTGACCGGTGTGAAAACTGCCATAAAAGAAAACGGGAAAAAGGTTCAGCCGACGTTGGATTTCGTGAGTCTTACGCTTCAGCGGCCCGGTGGTGGCGGTGCCGAAGCGCGGTCCTTGGTGGACTTGCTGCGGAACTCGAAGATTTCCCACTGGGCTGCACGGCCACCGCCTTCATGTGCCGGAATTTGCTCTGCAGGGGTCACATGATAAACATTGCCGCCACGTTTCACGCGCACCGAGGTGACGGCGTTTTGTTCGCGGGTCTGGGTAATCTGTGTGGTGCCATCGGCTGCGGCTGCCGGCAAACTATCATCAGGCAAGGGCTCGAGGGCAACGCCGTACGCCAGAGTAACGCTGGCAGCCAAGGTGGCGCCGAGGCAGGTACGGTGCCATTGACGCAAGCCGGATGAGTGCTGTTTCATGAGAGGGCCCCGTAAGGAGAGTGAGCGCCACGCCCTGCGCGCCAGACGCCATTCTAGCAAACCACCCGGCGGCGGCTCAGAGGAAGGAATGCTGTGGCTGCTCGGTTTCGGCTGGTACGATATCCCGGGCTTCATAAAAGGCAAAAATAGCATCGACGATGTGCGCTGGCTCGTCGATCAGCTGCACCAGATCCAGATCTTCGGAGTGGATCAGGCCTTGCGCGGCCATCTGCTCGCGCATCCACTGCAGCAAGCCATGCCAGAACGTCGTGCCAACCAGAATGACCGGAATGCGGCGGGTTTTGCCGGTCTGTATTAGGGTAATGACCTCGCTGAGCTCATCCAGGGTACCGAAGCCGCCGGGCAGAATGACGTAGGCATCCGCATATTTCACGAACGCGACTTTGCGTGCGAAGAAATGACGAAATGAGAGCGAAATGTTTTGCCAGGAATTGCTGGTCTGTTCCCGGGGTAGCTCGATGTTCAGGCCGATGGAGGGTGAGCCACCCTCGAATGCGCCCTTGTTGGCGGCTTCCATGATGCCAGGGCCACCGCCGGTGATGACGGAGAAGCCTTCATCCGAAAGGCGACGCGCGATATCCGTAGCCGTCGCGTAGTAGGGGTTATCAGCGCCGATACGGGCAGACCCGAAGATGGAGACCGCCGGTCGGACTTCCGATAGGCGCTCAGCGGCGTCAATAAACTCTGCCATAATCGTGAACATTTGCCACGATTCGCTGGCCTTGCGCGATGTGGCGCGCTCAAGATTTGTCAACTGCCGCAGCCGCGGTACATTTTTCCTGTCGCGTTCCATATGAATAAAACCCTGTTGCTGGTGGATGGTTCGAGTTATTTGTATCGGGCCTTTCATGCGATGCCCGATTTGCGCAATGCAGAGGGTGCGCCCACCGGCGCTATCTACGGCATGATCAATATGCTGCGACGGCTGCGGCAAGATTACGAGGCAGCATACATTGCCTGCGTGTTCGATGCAAAAGGGAAAACCTTTCGCGACGACCTCTACCCCGAATACAAAGCCAATCGAGCTTCCATGCCTGAAGATCTGGTGCGCCAGATCGAACCTATCCACGAAGTGGTGCGGGCGATGGGTTGGCCTATCTTGATGGTCGAAGGTATTGAGGCTGACGACGTGATTGGCACACTCGCAGTGCAAGCGGCCGCGCTGGGTCTTGATACCGTGGTATCGACGGGTGACAAGGATCTTGCGCAGCTGGTCAATGAACAGGTCATGCTGGTCAACACCATGAGTAATGAAAAGCTTGATCGCGATGGTGTGATTGCAAAATTTGGCGTGCCCCCGGAGCGCATCGTGGATTACCTTACGTTGGTCGGTGATACGGTGGACAACGTACCGGGCGTTGAAAAAGTCGGTCCCAAGACGGCTGTGAAATGGCTCACCCAATATGGCACGCTGGACGGTGTGATAGCCCATGCCAAGGATATTGGTGGTGTGGTGGGTGAGAACCTGCGTCGCACGCTGGACTGGTTGCCGCAGGCGCGGCATCTGGTGACCGTCAAGTGCGATTGCGATTTGTCGGCACACCTGAGCAGCATTGATCAGCAGCTGATCAATCGGCCTGAAGACAACGAAGCCTTGCGCGAATTTTTTACGCGCATGGGTTTTCGTACCTGGCTGCGTGAAATCAATGCAGAACGTCAGGCGCATGCCGCGGCTGCGCCTGTCTCTGACAGTGACCCGCAAGGTGGATTATTCGCTGCAGATGCCTTGCCCGAAGCGCCTGCCGAAGTTCATTACGAGACTGTCTTTACCGAGGCGCAGCTGAATCAGTGGCTGGAAAAAATTAATGCCGCTGCATTGACAGCGGTCGATACCGAGACGACGTCTCTCGAACCGATGCACGCCAGCTTGGTCGGTATTTCGCTGTGTGTTGAACCGGGCAGCGCTGCCTACATTCCGCTCGCTCACAACTATCCCGGCGCACCGGACCAGTTGGTGCGGGAACGGGTACTCGAAATACTCCGTCCGTGGCTGGAAAATCCTGCCAAGCCCAAGCTGGGCCAGCATTTGAAGTACGACAGTCATGTATTCGCTAACCATGGCGTTGCATTGCAGGGCATCGTGCATGACACGCTGTTGCAGTCGTATGTGCTGGAGTCGCATCGCAATCATGATATGGATAGTCTCGCACTGCGCTGGCTGGATAAAAAAACCATCAGCTATCAGGAAGTGTGCGGCAAGGGCGCATCGCAAATCGGTTTTGATGAAGTCAGCATCGAGCGTGCGACTGAGTATGCGGCCGAAGATGCAGATATCACGCTGCGCTTGCATCAGGCGATGTGGCCGCGTATCGAGGTTAACGAAAAACTGCGCTTCATCTACGAGGGTATCGAATTGCCGACGGCGCGTGTATTGCAGCGAGTCGAACGCAATGGCGTATTGATTGATGTCGATTTGCTGGCCGCTCAATCGGCGGAATTAGGTACGCGCTTGTTGGCGCTTGAGCAGCAGGCGCATGCACTCGCCGGGCAGCCCTTTAATCTCAATTCGCCCAAACAATTGGGTGAGATCTTGTTCGATAAATTGGGTCTGCCGGTGGTGAAGAAAACGCCGGGTGGTACACCATCGACCGATGAAGAGGTATTGCAGAAGCTGGCCGAAGATTACCCGCTACCCAAGCTGCTGCTGGATTACCGCAGCTTGTCCAAACTTAAATCGACGTACACCGACAAGCTGCCGCGTATGGTCAATCCGCAGACAGGTCGCGTGCATACCAACTACGGTCAGGCGATCGCAGTCACCGGGCGTTTGTCATCCAATGAACCGAATCTGCAAAATATTCCGGTGCGTACCGTCGAGGGCCGTCGCATTCGCGAAGCGTTTATCGCTGCGCCCGGACATCAAATCATTTCGGCCGATTACTCGCAAATCGAATTGCGCATCATGGCGCATCTGTCCGGTGATCCCGGTATGCTCCGCGCCTTTGCCTCCGGCGAGGACATTCACCGCGCGACCGCTGCCGAGATTTTTGGTGTGGCGGTAGATCAAGTCGACAGCGAGCAGCGACGTGCGGCCAAGGTGATCAATTTCGGTCTCATGTATGGCATGAGCGCCTTCGGTTTGGCCGGCAATCTTGGTGTGGAACGCTCTGCTGCGCAGATGTATATGGACAAATATTTCACCCGATTTGCGGGTGTGAAGCAGTTCATGGATGACATTCGTCAGCAGGCCAAGTCGCAGGGTTATATTGAAACCGTGTTTGGCCGGCGGCTCTGGCTACCTGAAATCAATTCACCCAACGGCCCACGTCGCCAAGGCGCCGAACGTGCTGCGATCAATGCGCCCATGCAGGGCACGGCCGCTGATCTGATCAAGATGGCGATGATCGCCGTCCAAAATTGGCTCGATACTGACAAGCTGGGTTCGAGGATGGTGATGCAGGTGCATGACGAGTTGGTGCTGGAAGTGCCCGATCATGAAATTGCACTGGTCAAGGAAAGGCTGCCTCAACTGATGGCCGGTGTGGCGCAGTTGAAAGTGCCGCTGGTGGCTGATGTGGGTTGTGGTGCTAACTGGGAGGTAGCGCACTGAGTCGCTTGCTCCATCATCTGGCGAATTGCCCCGGCCCCGCGGGCTATGGTCTAATCGCGGGGCTTTTTAGACAAACTGGGATGTCAAAATTAACGCAACGCTAACCTCCATTTTGCTGGCCACCGTCCTTGCCGGTGTGATCAGTATTTCTGCTGCCGCTTTTCTATCTTACAGCCTGCTGTCGAAGATGGTGGAGCGCATGGTCAGTCTGTCGGTCGGCATCATGCTGTCGACTTCGCTTCTGCACGCCTTACCCGAAGCCTTCGAGTCCGAGGCCAATATTCATGCGCTGTTTGCGACGCTGCTCGCTGGCTTGCTGGGATTTTTCCTGCTGGAGAAATTCGCGATTCTGCGCCACTCTCATCACTATGAGGGCGATGGCCATGATCATGAGCATGGGCATGATGCGCATGAGGCCGGCAAATCCGGCTGGATGATTCTGGTCGGTGACGGGCTGCACAACTTTACCGACGGCATACTGATTGCGGCGGCTTTTCTGGCAGATCCCAAATTGGGTGTCATCACAGCGCTGGCCATCATCGCGCATGAAATTCCACAGGAGATCGGTGATTTCATCGTGCTTCTCAACGCTGGCATCAGCAAAGTACGCGCCTATGTGTACAACCTCATCTGCAGCTTGATGGCGGTAGTCGGTGGATTGGTCGGTTACTTCATGCTAGGTGACGGCATGCACCTGATTCCCTATGTGCTGGTACTGGCCTCATCAGGTTTTATCTATATTGCCGTGAGTGACTTAATGCCGCAGATGCAGCGGCGTGCGACGCTACGGGAATCGATTCCGCAGTTTGTGCTGATTGCGCTGGGTGTGGGCATCGTACTCTTGCTGACGCATCAGTTTCATTTGCACTAAGCGCTAAGCCCGGCGCCGGCCATAAGCCGTTGTGATGTCTGAAAGTTTTGCTGTTGCGGGATTGCAGAGCGGGCTGGTAGCCCAGAGTTCGATCACACCCTGCAAAACGTCTTAGTCCTTACCTGTAGCGACAGGTCGCGATGGATCCGAGGACCATTCGCTCCAGGAACCCGGATACAAGGCCGCTCCCGGCAAGCCCGCAATTTCCATTGCCAGCAAATTATGGCAAGCCGATATGCCCGATCCACACTGCGCGATCGTGGACTCAGGGCTGCGTATCAGCGCACTGAATTCTGTGCGCAAGGCTTCAGAAGGTTTGAAGCAGCCATCGGATTGCAAATTATCTTTGAACATGCGGTTTCGCGCGCCCGGTATGTGTCCGGCTACCGGATCTATCGTTTCATTCTCTCCACGAAAACGATCATTGGCGCGTGCGTCCAGCACGATGGATTGTTTTGTGTCGAGATTGGCCAGAACATCGTCAGCCGATACGGTGCGCACCAACGATGCTTGCAGCGTGATGCTGCCCGGTGCTTTGGTCGTGAGCGCTGTCGTTACCGCGCCACCTGCCGCTTGCCAGGCCGGCAATCCGCCATCGAGCAGTGCAACGTGAGCATGTCCCACCCAGCGCAGCATCCACCATACGCGCGACGCAAACATGCCACCATGTCCGTCGTAGACAATCACTTGCGAATGCGGATGTATGCCCCAGTGACGCAACGTTTGAATAAAATTTTCGGGCGATGGCAGCGGATGCCGGCCACGAAAAGAGCCGTCTTTGGCCGGTGACTTGTCGGACAAATGCACATCCGGATCCGCATGCTGAGCACCCGGCAGATGTCCTGCCGAGAAAGCTGCCGCGCCAGCTCGTGGATCGGTCAGCTCACCGCGACAATCCAGGATCACGTATGCAGGATCATCCAGGTGCTGTTGAAGTTCGGTCACTGAGATAAGCGTGGTGTACGACATTCGGTTCTCCGTGGTGATGGATCAGATCATCTGCCTGTGGTTTTGATACTGCTGCGCGCATTATAAAAGGTGGCTGCAACACCACTGGCCAGAATGATCACGATACCCAGCCATCCGGATAGCGACAAATGATCGCCCCAGATCACGATACCCCAGATGCTGGAGAACACGATGCCGGTGTATTGCAGATTGGCCGTTACCAGCATCGCGCCGAGTCGGTAGGCGCGTGTCATCGCCATTTGTGCAATCGTGGCTGTCAGTCCGATAGACCCGAGCAGCAGAAAATCAGTGCCGCTGAGTGTATGCAAAATGTGAAACTCTCCAGTGCGCAGATAGCTATCGGCCAGTCCACTCAGCAAACCGGCGATAACGCCACTCACCGAAAAATAAAACACCACTCGATATTCGGGTTCACCCAGTTGACCGAGTTTTTTAACTTGAATATAAGCCAGTGCCGAGAGAAAACCCGATATCAGCGCGAGCAAACCGCCCAGCCATTGTTCAGCATGAATCGTCGGCTTGAGTAGCAGCGCGACGCCGGCGAAGCTGGTGATGATCGCCGCAGCCAATCCCCATTCAAAGCGGCGTTGTTTATGCCACCAGCCCAGCGTGAAAACGATCGCCGCAATCCAGATCGGTGCCATGTAATTGAGCGTCATCGCGGTGGCCAGTGGCAGCTGACCGATCGCAAAGAACCACAGCCAGAGTGCGGTCACTCCGACCAGTCCGCGCCATGCATGATGCCAGGGCAGGGCGGTGCGCAAGGACACCTTTTGCATATGAGCGAAGCCTGCGATCAGCAGCATGCCGACCAGCCCTCGGCACATCACGATTTCAGAGGTGGATGAGGTTGTCGATGCCAGCTTCACGCACACGCCCATGATGGCGAATACAAAGCTGGCAAAGAGCATCCACAGCGATTGCATGCAGATGCTCCCGTTTCAGAGAAGCGATATCAACTTGCGGGTTGCAGCGATCACGGGTCGGATCAATGCGTCGATGGTTGCGTCGCTCATCAGGTTGGTTGCAGCGCGATCTGGCTGCGATACCACTCGTGGAAATGCTGCATGCCGTCTTCCATAGGCGACTGATAAGGACCGACCTCATTGACACCGCGATCGACCAGAATGCGACGGCCTGCATCCATGCGCAAAGCGATTTCATCATCTTCGACACAGGTTTCCATGTAGGCGGCACGTTCAGCGGCGATGAAGTCTCGTTCGAACAGCACGATCTCTTCGGGGTAATAGAACTCCACGACGTTGGTCGTTTTCTGCGGGCCTTTGGGCCAGAGTGTGGACACCACCAGCACATGCGGATACCACTCGATCATGATGTTCGGATAGAGCGTTAGCCAAATCGCGCCATAGGGGGGCGCTTCACCGTTACGGAAGCGTAGTACCTCTTCTTGCCAGCGGCGATATACCGGCGAACCTGACTTGGCCAGTGCGGCATTCACACCCACGGTTTGCACACTGTAACCCTCGCCGAATTCCCAGCGCAGGTCATTGCAGCTGACAAAATTGCCCAAGCCGGGATGGAAAGGCTCGACGTGATAATCCTCGAGATACACCTCGATGAAGGTTTTCCAGTTGTAGTTGCATTCGTGGACTTCGACGTGATCGAGCATGTAGCCGTCAAAGTTAAGGTCTTTTGTCACGGACAGATTTTTCATCAGTGCCGCGATATCGATGCCATTGTTTTCGAACAGCAGGCCGTTCCACTGCTGCAGTGGTGTGGTCGATAAATTCAAACAAGGTGTTTCGCCAAAATGCGGCGCGCCAATCAGTTCACCTTTGAGGTCGTAGGTCCACCGATGCAGTGGACAAATAATATTGTCTGCATGGCCGCGACCACTAAGCATTTTTGCCTGACGATGACGGCAGACATTCGACATCAGCTCAATGCCCTGCGGATTGCGAACAAGAATGCGACCTTCGTTTTCCCAGGAGAGCGCTGCATAGTCGCCCACATTGGGAACCATCAACTCATGACCGGCGTATTGCGGACCTTGCTGGAAAAGTTGCTTTTTTTCTTTTTGCAGCAGAGCGTCATCGAAATAAACGTCTACCGGAAGTTGCGCTGTAGACCGCGCGAGTTTTGCGAGACTGGCCAGATCGGACATCCCCACCCCCAAATTAATTTTCACCAACCTAAGAGAGAAAGAATCCGCAAAAACCTATTCAGCCGAAACAGAACAGTACTTTTTTGGACGAGAGCGGGATTATACCCGCGGGCACAGTCCGGGGTGGGGTAGACGAAAAAACAAGGGCTTCTTGCGTCACTTTCATAATGCCGCGGGCCGGTTTGCGTAAGGCTCAAGGCGGGGTTTTGTTATTAAAAATATTTATTTGATAATTATTTGCGTCGTTTTAGCGCTGACCGGCCGCGTATTCTCGTGAATGGGAAATCGCTTGCACTAAAATAGGCACCCCTTCCCAGGACCTGTGTCATGCCTAAAAAACCTGCTTCCGAACCCGCCTCCGCCTCATTTGAGTCCGCAATGGCGGAACTTGAACAACTGGTCGCCAAAATGGAATCCGGCGAACTACCGCTGGAAGCGTCGGTTGCTGCCTACAAGCGCGGCTCCGAGCTGGTTCAGTATTGCGCCGCGCAACTGGAGCGCGTCGAGAAGCAGGTAAAGGTGCTCGAGAGTGACATGCTCAAACCATTCGCGACCGACGACGAGAACGAAGAAGAGGACGAAGAATGAGTTCGGATTTCGCCGCATGGCGCGCCACTGTGCAGGCCGACATGGAAGGCATGCTGCTTTCTTTTCTCCCACCAGCAACTCAACCGCCCCAGCGTTTGCATGAGGCTATGCAGTATGCGGTGCTCGATGGCGGCAAGCGCGTGCGCCCCTTGCTGGCCTTCGCAGCCGGCGAATTATTTGACGCGCCGCGTGATGCCGTGGCGCGTGCGGCAGCTGCGGTTGAAATGATTCATGCGTATTCGCTCGTACACGACGATATGCCGTGTATGGATGACGACGATCTGCGTCGGGGCAAACCAACCGTGCACAAGCAATATGATGAGGCGACCGCGCTGCTGGTCGGTGATGCGTTGCAGGCGCAAGCTTTTGAGGTGTTGGCCGGTGCCTCGCTGGATGCGGAGCGCAGGATTGTGATGTTGGCAACGCTGGCACGCGCCGCCGGATCATTGGGTATGTGCGGTGGCCAGGCGATTGATCTGGCCTCCGTCGGACTGGTTTTGTCGCTGGCGGAACTGGAGCAGATGCATCGACTCAAAACCGGTGCCTTGCTTGAGGCCTCCGTCATGCTGGGCGCCATGGCCGGTAAAACCCTCACCACAGTCGACACCGAAGCACTGCGCGCCTATGCGGCCGCGATTGGGCTGGCGTTTCAGGTGGTCGACGATATTCTGGATGCCACCGCCGACTCCGCGACGCTGGGCAAGACGGCAGGTAAGGATGCGGCGGATAATAAACCTACCTATGTGTCCATACTCGGCCACCAAGAGTCGCTTGATCTGGCAGAGAAGTTGCGGCAGGATGCCCACAGTGCACTCAAGCCATTTGGGGATGGCGCACAGCGGCTCAAGAGCCTGGCCGATCTGATCGTGCATAGAAAAACCTGAGACACCCACTATGGACTTATTAAAACAAATCAATGATCCAGCCGCGCTGCGCAGCTTGTCGCGCGCTGAGCTCAAGACAGTTGCTGACCAGCTTCGTACCTATCTGCTGGAGTCGGTATCCAAGACGGGTGGCCATTTGTCATCCAACCTCGGTACGGTCGAACTGACGATAGCGCTGCACTACGTTTTCAACACACCCGAAGACAGAATAGTTTGGGATGTCGGTCATCAGACTTATCCGCACAAGATTCTCACGGGGCGACGCGACCGCATGCCAACGCTGCGTCAGCAGCACGGCTTGTCCGGTTTTCCGCGTCGTGATGAAAGTCCCTATGACACTTTTGGCACCGCGCATTCATCGACGTCTATTTCTGCGGCGTTAGGTATGGCACTTGCCGCTCGCACCAAAAAAGAAGACCGTCACTCGGTCGCAGTGATTGGTGATGGCGCGATGACGGCCGGCATGGTGTTCGAAGCCTTGAATAACACGGGTATTTACGATGACATCAAAATGCTCGTTGTCCTCAATGACAACGACATGTCCATCTCACCACCCGTGGGCGCGCTCAATCGTTATCTCGCGCGGCTGATGTCAGGCAAGTTTTATGCAGCCGCCAAGAACATGGGTAAATCGGTTTTGCCGCCCTCCATGTTTGAGATTGCCAAACGTTTTGAAGAGCACGCCAAAGGCATGTTGGTGCCGGCAACACTCTTCGAAGAATTCGGTCTCAATTACATCGGCCCTATCGACGGGCATGATCTTGATTCGCTGATACCCACCCTGCAAAATCTGAAAAATCTCGACGGCCCTCAGTTTTTGCATGTGGTCACGAAAAAAGGTCAGGGCTACAAGATGGCCGAGGCCGATCCGGTGCTCTACCACGGCCCCGGTAAATTTAATCCCACCGAAGGCATCAAGCCCGCCGCTGCCAGCAAGATGACCTACACGCAAGTGTTCGGTGACTGGCTTTCGGATATGGCAGCCGTCGACGACAAGCTGATTGGTATTACCCCCGCCATGCGCGAAGGGTCCGGCATGGTGAAGTTTGAACAGAAATATCCGGAGCGTTATTACGACGTCGGTATCGCTGAGCAGCATGCGGTCACCTTTGCCGCGGGTCTGGCCTGTGAGGGACTCAAGCCGGTAGTGGCAATTTATTCCACCTTTTTGCAGCGCGGTTACGACCAATTAATTCATGATGTCGCGCTACAAAATCTGGATGTGACATTTGCACTCGATCGCGCTGGGCTCGTGGGTGCCGATGGTGCAACGCATGCAGGCAATTACGATCTTGCTTTCTTGCGCTGCATACCGAATATGGTGGTGATGGCAGCGAGCGATGAAAACGAATGTCGGCAAATGCTGACGACCGCTTATCGCTATGCCGGCCCGGCGGCAGTGCGCTATCCGCGTGGTGCTGGCGCAGGCGTCGCAGTAGCACCAGAACTCACCGACATCCCTCTGGGTAAAGGCGAGATTCGTCGCAAAGGTAAACAGGTTGCCCTGCTGGCATTCGGTACCATGGTCGCGCCAGCATTGCAGGCGGCCGAGAAACTCAATGCTACGGTTGCGAATATGCGCTTCATCAAGCCGCTTGATGCGGCGCTCGTGGCTGAGCTGGCCGCAAGTCATGATTTGCTGGTGACGATCGAAGAAGGTTGCGTGATGGGTGGTGCAGGTTCAGCGGTGGCTGAGGCGCTCGCTGCAGCAGGAATCGTCAAACCCTTGTTGCAGCTCGGTCTGCCGGATCAGTTTATTGATCACGGCGATGCGCAACAATTGCTCGCGCAATGCGGGTTGGATGGCGAAGGCATTGTCAGAGTAGTCATGCAGCGTCTCGGATTAAATGAACCGAGGTTAGTTGCCAACAATTAGTTGAAAGATTGCACTGACAGTGTTTCATTGCATAAAAAATTAAGACGCTCCGGTGTCGTCAGACTGCTGAAGAACCCCCGCTTTTTCGTAAGCGGGGTTTTTCCTTGGTTCGTGATATTCACTTCATTTTGAGTCGCTGATATCGGCGATGTCAGACGCTGTCATGCCGTCTTCGTTGGTTTGTTTGATATCAGTACCTATCGAAAAATACCTGCACGGTGGTCAGATAGCCCTGAATGTTGGCGATCATCATCGGTGTTCGGCCGTGGTTATCGGTAATGTTGACGTCGGCGCCATTGTCAATGAGCGCTTTCACGACATCGTCTTTGCCGTTGGTTGCTGCGACGATCAAGGCCGTTGCTCCGTCGGATTTTTTCGCATCAATGTCAATGCGCGGTAGGCTTAGCAAAGCCTGCACGGTGCTCAGATGGCCCACCTTGGCGGCGTACATCAATGGTGTCCAGCCGAGGTTATCGGCGAGGTTGACGTTGGCGCCATTGTCAATGAGCGCTTTCATGACATCTTTTTTGCCGCTGGCTGCTGCGACGAGCAGGGCCTTTGCTCCGTAGGCATCAATGTCAATGCCGGGTGCGCTTAGCAAAGCCTGCACGGTGCTCAGATCGCCCTGCTGGGCGGCGTACATCAGCGGTGTCCCACTCTCGCTGCTGGCGACGTTGACGTCGGCGCCTTTGTCGATGAGCGCCTTCACGACATCTTTTTTGC
>JACCDH010635975.1_pt1 | contig 24404 bp, 25 predicted proteins | sample 7442481 | NCBI WGS metagenome assembly JACCDH01 (sample SAMN15323433, study PRJNA562643) | freshwater metagenome | isolation source: river surface water | place: USA:Blue River Watershed | collected 2017-08-15
CCTCGCCAAGACAGATATTGAGCGCTATAGAGCGATTATCGAAAAGCTCGATCTTCGCCGATAAATAACAATCAGCAAAAAACTTTATCGCTAAGAGTTTTGGTCCTCGGTAGTGGTTTCCGGAAAACGATTTTCCGTGAACTTCGATCGAAGATCCATTCTCTTCGTATAAAGTGTTGAGAAATGGAGATGACCCATGGAGGGTCAAGATGTTCAATCAGCCGTTGCCAAAATCGATAACGGTAAATTCGGAAAGCGTGAGATCCGCTTTGAAACTGGGCGACTAGCTCGGCAGGCAGCAGGAACCGCTGTTGTTTACTTAGATGATGACAGCATGTTGCTTTCTGCAACTACTGCATCTAAGAATCCAAAGGATCAATTTGATTTCTTTCCACTAACAGTTGATGTGGAAGAGCGAATGTATGCTGCTGGAAAAATTCCAGGATCATTTTTTCGACGTGAAGGACGTCCTTCCGAGGATGCAATCCTTACCTGTCGTTTAATTGATCGACCACTACGCCCATCCTTTATTAAAGGCTTGCGTAATGAGGTGCAAATTGTTGTAACAGTTATGGCACTAAACCCAGATCATATGTATGACGTAATTGCTATCAATGCAGCATCTATGTCAACACAATTAGCTGGCTTACCATTTTCTGGCCCAATCGGTGGTGTTCGTGTTGCTTTGATTGAGGGCCAATGGGTGGCATTCCCAAATCACTCTGATTTAGAAAAAGCAGTCTTTGACATGGTTGTAGCAGGTCGAATTACAGATAATGATGTTGCAATCATGATGGTAGAGGCGGAAGCAACATCAAAGACAATTGAATTAATCAAGGGTGGCGCAACTGTGCCGACTGAGGAAATTGTTGGCCAAGGCCTAGAGGCTGCTAAGCCATTTATTAAGACGCTTTGTGAAGCTCAATTAGCACTAGCAAAGATCGCAGCTAAGCCAACTGGTGAGTTTCCTGTTTATCTTGATTATCAAGATGATATCTATGCTGTTGTTGAAAAAGCGGCAAAAGATGATCTTGCAAAAGCTTTAACTATTGCTGGAAAACAAGATCGTGAAACAAAGCTTGATGAGATCAATAAATCTGTAACTGAAAAGTTGACTACTGATTTTCCAGAGCGGGTTAAAGAAATTTCAGCTGCACTTCGCTCAGTAACTAAGAAATTAGTACGCCAGCGTGTATTGCGCGAAAAAATCAGAATCGATGGCCGTGGCCTTCGCGATATTCGAGCATTAACTGCAGAGGTTGAGGTAATTCCTCGAGTACATGGATCTGCAATATTTGAACGTGGTGAAACTCAAATTCTGGGAATTACTACTTTAAATATGTTAAAGATGGAGCAGCAGTTAGATACGCTTTCACCAGAAGATCATAAGCGCTATATGCACAACTACAACTTTCCACCATATTCAGTTGGTGAGACAGGAAGAGTTGGATCGCCAAAGCGTCGGGAAATTGGACATGGTGCATTAGCTGAACGTGCATTAGTTCCAGTATTACCAACTCGTGAAGAGTTTCCATATGCAATCCGTCAGGTTTCTGAAGCACTAGGTTCAAATGGATCAACTTCAATGGGATCAGTTTGTGCTTCTACCATGTCATTACTAAATGCCGGAGTTCCTCTTAAAGCTCCTGTTGCAGGAATTGCAATGGGTCTAATTTCAGATGAGGTTGATGGCAAAACTGAGTATGTGGCATTGACAGATATTTTGGGTGCAGAAGATGCATTTGGCGATATGGATTTCAAAGTAGCAGGTACAAAAGAATTTGTTACTGCTCTTCAACTTGATACTAAGCTAGATGGAATTCCTGCCTCGGTATTATCTGCAGCGCTGTTACAAGCTAAAGAAGCCAGATTGGCGATTTTAGAAGTTATGAATCAGGCAATTGCTACTCCCGATGAAATGTCACTACTAGCTCCAAGAATTATTTCAATTAAGGTACCAGTTGACATGATTGGTGCAGTTATTGGACCTAAAGGCAAAATGATTAATCAGATTCAAGATGAAACTGGAGCTGATATAACCATTGAAGACGATGGAACTATATACATCGGTGCTACTGAAGGTTCTGCTGCTGAGGCTGCAAAAGCTCAAATTAATGCGATTGCAAATCCTGTACAACTATCTGTCGGTGACAAATTCAATGGCTCTGTCGTTAAGTTAGCCACCTTTGGAGCATTCGTAAATCTTGCACCTGGAAAAGATGGCCTGCTACACATCTCGCAAATACGCAAGATGCATGGTGGCAAGCGCATTGAAAACCTAGAAGAAGTTATGAAAGTTGGCGAGAAGATTGAGGTCGTAATTAATGAGATTGATCCGAAGGGTAAGTACTCGTTAGTTCCTGCAAATCTTCCAGAAGAAGCTAAGTCAGAGTAATTTGGCCAGAACAGTCTTACCAAGTGGCCTTCGAATAGTCACTGAAGAAGAAAAATCTGTTCGCTCTGCAGCTTTCGGTATTTGGGTCAATGTCGGCTCCCGCGATGAATCTAATTCAACTGCGGGAGCTTCACATTTTCTAGAACATTTACTATTCAAAGGTACTAAAAAAAGATCATCACTTGAGATTTCTTCATCAATTGAAGCTGTTGGTGGTGAAACTAATGCATTTACTTCAAAAGAATACACCTGCTTTTATGCTCGAGTTATCGATAAAGATCTTCCGTTAGCAGTCGATGTAATTAGCGACTTGATTACCTCATCAATTGTTAGACCAGCAGATGTCGATGCTGAACGTAAAGTAGTGCTTGAAGAAATTGCTATGCGTGATGATGATCCGAGTGATTTAATCCACGATTTATTTCTAGAAAAGTATTACGGTGATACACCTTTAGGTAGACCCATATTAGGCAGTGTTGATTCAATTAAGAATATGAGTAGAAGTACGGTATTTAATTACTATAAGAACAGGTATAAACCTGAGGATCTAGTTGTTGCAGTAGCGGGAAATGTTAAGCACAAAAGAGTTGTTCAAATGGTTGAAGAGGCATTAAGTAAAGATGGATTCTTAGACCAGCCTAGGAAGGAGTTTAAAGTTCGAACCTCTTCACAAGTTAAAGTTGCCGGAAAAGGTAAAGTCACGCTGTTAGACAAAAAAACTGAACAAGCACACATTGTTTATGGTGTGCCCGGAGTTGCGCGTGAAGATAAGAGCAGATTTGCATTGAGTGTTTTATCGTCAGCAATTGGCGGAGGTATGTCTTCTAGGCTATTTCAGGAGATACGAGAAAAACGTGGACTTGCTTACTCAACATATGCATATAGCCAACAGTTCTCTGGTAGTGGAGTTTTGTCATTTTACGTAGGTTGTAAACCTGAAAAGGCTGAAGAGTCCGTAAAAATTATTCAATCGATTCTTTTTGATATTGCCGATAATGGCCTAACTCAGGACGAGATTGAACGGGCAAAGGGAGCAGTTTCTGGGGCATTAGTTTTAAGCCAAGAAGATACCGGTTCGAGAATGACTCGAATTGGAAAAAGTGAATTGGTTTATGGGCAAGTTTTGAGCTTTGATGAAATTCTTCGTGAGGTCGCAAACGTAACACCAGAACAAATTAAGGAAATTGCCCGCAAAACTCTACCTTCATCTCCTACGCTTGCGGTTGTGGGACCATTTAGATCTAGAAGTAAGTTCGAAAGGTTGATCTCATGAAGGTTGCAGTTTTAGGTGCCAAAGGGAGAATGGGTACTGAAGCGGTAGCAGCAATTAATGCTGCAACTGATTTAACTTTGAGTGCGGCCCTTGATATTGGGGATTCACTTGAGAAGTTAACTCAATCAGGAACTGAGATTGTTGTTGATTTTACAACTCCAGATTCAGTTATGAAAAACTTAGAGTTTGCAATTAATAATGGAATTCATGTTGTGGTTGGAACAACTGGATTTGATGATAATAAATTAGACTTATTAAAAAACTTGCTTAGCAAGCAACCGAAAGTTGGCGCATTAATCGCCCCTAATTTTGGATTAGGCGCAGTTCTTATGATGCAATTTTCTCAAACAGCTGCAAAGTACTTTGAAAGTGCTGAAATTATTGAAATGCATCATGCGAATAAGATTGATGCTCCATCAGGTACGGCAGTGAGAACTGCAGAAATGATCACAAACTCTAGAAAAGCCAGTAGCAAATCAAATATGCCAGATGCGACTAAAACGTCCTTACCAGGAGCAAGAGGTGCAAAGGTTGGAGATGTTCCAGTGCATTCAATTAGAGGACATGGGTATGTAGCTCATCAAGAAGTTGTATTCTCTGATGCGGGTGAGACATTAACTATTAGACATGACTCCATCAATAGATCTGGATTTATGCCAGGAGTTTTGATTGGAATTAGAAATGTTGCTAAACATCCAGGACTAACCGTTGGTCTTGAAAATTACATGGAAGGAATGAAATGAGCGATATAACAATGTATGGTGCCGAATGGTGTAAGGATTGCCGCAGATCAAAAAAGTTTTTGGATTCTAATAATATTGAGTATAACTACATTGACGTAGAAGCTGATGCTAGTGCATCTGAAAAAGTCATTGAAATAAATGGCGGTATGCGTTCAATTCCTGTAATTATGTTTTCTGACGGTACGCATTTAACGGAACCTTCAGATGCTGCCCTTAAGGAAAAGTTAGAAGCGCTGAACAAGCTCTAAAATAAGTTGTAAATTGCTGCAGAGGTTATAGCTGCAGATGCAACAACTACTGGAAAAGATGCTTTAAACTTTAAAGCGATCAAAGCCACTGCAACGCCAGCAAATCTTTGGTCAATTACAAGTTCTTTCTTTGTAGCGAAAGTTTGAACTCCAACGAGTGCACTCAAAAGCACAATTGGAACAAGTGTATTAATTCTTTTAAATCTTGGTCGATCTAGCCATTTTTCTGGAACACTGTGGCCAATGTACTTGTTTAAAAACGCAGTAATACTTGACCCGATAACTGCTATCCAAATTGCACTCATTTTTTCCATCCAAAAATAATTGCCAATAGTACGGTGGCGATAATCGGAACTCCTGCAGCACTTATGGGAGTTAGGGAGAGAGCCAAAAAAATCGCCAATGCCGAGATCAAAAATTGTTTCTTATCTTTAAGCCTTGGCCACACAAGCCCACAAAAAGCTGCCGGTACTGCAGCATCTAGTCCCCAAACTGCTGGGTCACCAATTGCACTAGCACCGAGAGCGCCTAGGTATGTAAAAAGATTCCAAAAAACATAAACTCCAATTCCAGTTAAATAAAATCCACGTACTTTGTCATCATTATTTTCTTGCATTGTAGATACGGCAGTTGATTCATCAATTGTTATTTGAGCAGAAAGAATTCTTTTTAATCCAGTAACTTTTAATATAGGAGCAAGTTGTAATCCATATAAAGCATTTCTAAATCCCAGTAATGTTGCAGTTGCTATTGCACTAATTGCAGAGCCACCAGCTCCCATAATTCCAACAACAGCAAATTGAGATGCTCCAGAGAAAAGCAGTAGGGATAGTAGGCAGGTTTGAAGAATTGAGAATCCGGCAGTAACGCCAGCAGCCCCAAACGCTGCGCCATAGAGTCCCACAGTGAATGCAACACTCAAAGATGTTCGCGATAGAGCATCATTTTTAGGTTTAATTGACACGCCGACACTTTAATCCAGCCAATCATCAATCACCAAAGATAGGGTCGCGCTCATGAGTGATGAGATCGTTTTTCGAGATGATATGTCAGTTGAGCTAGTTAAATCTAGTGCCAGCGATGCAGACGTAATTTGGGCAGCCAGAGTTTCAACAGCAGGTGATAAATCTCTTGAAGATGTCGGTGCTGATGCTGCAAAGTCAGAAGGCTTGATAAATTATTTAGCGCGAGAACGTCATGGCTCACCATTTGAACATACATCAATGACATTTTTTATCTCAGCCCCAATTTTTGTATTCCGAGAGTTTATGCGCCATCGAATTGCTTCTTATAATGAAGAAAGTGGAAGGTATCGCGAACTTAAACCAGTTTTTTATATTCCAAATAAAGATAGAAAATTGGTGCAAATTGGAAAAGCTGGTGCTTACACATTTGTTGACGGTACCGATGAGCAGTATAAGGTTACAGTGGAATCAATAAAGGAAACTTGTAATCTTGCATATAAAAATTATCAAAAAATGCTCGCAGCTGGTGTAGCACGAGAGGTTGCTAGAGCAGTTCTACCAGTAACCCTCTATTCATCTATGTATGTAACCATGAATGCCAGAGCTCTAATGAATTTTTTATCCTTAAGGACTGCAAGAGAAGGTTCACATTTTCCTTCTTATCCCCAGCGAGAAATAGAGATGGTTGCGGAGAAAATGGAAGCAGAGTTTGCCAAATTGATGCCAATTACATACGGAGCATTCCAAAAATCCGGTCGCATAGCACCATAGATAAGCGGTAGCCTTACGCCATGCAAATTACGCCACCATTTGGCAGATTAATTACCGCAATGGTTACGCCATTTACAAAAAGTGGTGAAATTGATTGGGCTGGATTAGAAAAAATTGCTTCACACTTAGTCGCATCAGGGCATGATGGAATTGCGGTAAATGGCACAACAGGTGAAGCGCCCACAACTTCTGATGATGAGAAAGATCAAATTATTAAAGTTGTTCGAAAGGTTGTCGGCGATAAAATTAAAATTATTGCTGGAGCTGGTAATAATGAGACCTCTCACTCTGTCGAGCAAGCACAACGCGCTGCTAAATCTGGGGCCGATGGTTTACTTGTAGTAACTCCTTATTACAACAAGCCCCCACAAGCTGGTATCTATGCACACTTTTCTGCGATGGCTGATGCAACAGATTTGCCAGTAATGATGTATGACATTCCAGGTAGAACTGGAATTGAGATCGAATCAGATACGATTGTTAAGTTAGCAGAACACAAAAATATTGCGGCATTAAAAGATGCCAAAGGAAATCCTGCAGCAACCTCCTGGGTTATCAAGCGATGTGGAATTCCAGTTTATTCCGGTGATGATATTTTAAATCTGCCTTTGCTATCTGTTGGCGCAGTTGGATTTGTTTCCGTCTGTGGACATACTGTTGGAGCACAACTAAGAGCGATGCTAGATGCCTGGTTTGCGGGCGATTCAAATAAAGCACTTGAAATTCATCAACAACTTCTTCCAGTTTTTACTGGCACATTCCGAACTCAAGGAGCAATTCTGACAAAGGCTGCCCTAAATCTAATGGGCCTTCCAGGCGGATTTACTAGATTGCCACTGGTAGATGCAACCGAAGCTCAAATCGTACAGTTAAAGAGTGATCTTCAATCTGGTGGCGTTAAATTAAAATAATTAGATGAATCATCCTCATCCAGGACTTCCTTATCCAACTAAGTTAGCTAAAAAGACTCTTCGCATTGTTGCTCTAGGCGGCTTGGGAGAAATTGGCCGCAACATGACCGTATTTGAATACGAAGGGCGACTATTAATTGTTGACTGCGGAGTTTTGTTTCCAGGCGATGATCAACCTGGTATTGATTTAATATTGCCAGATTTTTCCTATATTAAAGATCGAATGGATGACATTGAGGCTATTTTCTTAACCCATGGCCATGAAGATCATATAGGTGCTGTTCCATATCTATTACGTGAGCGTAGTGACATACGAATAATTGGTTCTCAATTAACTCTTGCATTTGTTGCACCAAAATTAAAGGAGCGCCGAATTACTGCCCCGTTGACACAAGTTAAAGCTGGGCAAATTGAAAAAGTTGGACCATTCACTTTGGAATTTGTAACCGTAAATCATTCAATTCCAGACTCCTTAGCAGTTGCCATTAAAACACCTGCAGGAGTTATTTTGCATACGGGTGATTTTAAAATGGACAAAATGCCACTAGATGGAAAGACTACCGATCTAGAAACTTTCGCAAGATTAGGTAAAGAAGGCGTAGATTTATTTTTAGTTGATTCAACCAATGCTGATATACCAGGGCTAACTGTTGCAGAAAAAGATATATACCCTGCCCTAAAAGAAGCGATTGAAAAAACACCACGAAGAGTTGTAGTTACTTCATTTGCATCACATGTTCACCGAATTCAACAGGTTTTAAATGCTTCTCAAGAAGCAAATCGCAAAGTTGCATATGTGGGTAGATCAATGATTCGAAATATGAAGCTGGCAGAGGATTTGGGATACTTAAAAGTTCCCACCGGATTAGTAGTTGAATATAAAGATATTGATAGCTTTGGTGACAAGATAGTGTTGATTTGTACTGGCTCTCAGGGTGAACCGTTAGCTGCTCTTTCACGAATTGCTAATGGAGATCATGAAATTCGAGTAGGTAAAGGCGATACTGTTGTTCTGGCCTCATCATTAATTCCAGGAAATGAAAAATCAGTTTATAGAGTGATAAATGAATTAACTCGATTTGGTGCTCATGTTGTTCATAAAGGAAATGCAATGGTGCATGTGTCTGGACATGCCTCTGCAGGTGAGTTGCTGCACTGCTATGAGATTGTTAAGCCAAAAAATGTCTTGCCAGTACACGGTGAATGGCGACATATGAGAGCAAATGCAGATTTAGCCATGCAATCTGGATTATCAGAAAATAATGTTGTCATAGCAGAAAATGGGATAACAATTGATGTTGCAAATGGCCATGCCGATATTTCAGGATCCATACCCTGCGGCTATGTGTATGTAGATGGACAAAGTGTTGGCGAAATTACCGAAAGCTCGCTAAAGGATCGAAGAATTCTAGGTGATGAAGGTTTTATTTCAGTTGTTGTAGTAATAGATTCACAGAGCGGCAAAATCGTTGCTGGACCAGATATTCACGCTAGAGGATTTACTGAAGATAAAAGTTTGTTTGATGATGTTAAAGGTGATATTGAAAAGGCACTAAGTAAAGCAGTTGCTGGTGGGTTTAATGGCACACATCAATTATCCCAAGTAGTTCGCAAGACAATCGGTAGTTGGGTGGGGGAGGAGCACCGCCGCAAACCTATGATTATTCCGTTAGTAATTGAGGTTTAGTTAAGTAAGTCTTTTAATTTCCTCTCCTAAAGTGCGCGCCAATTAAGGCAAGTAATTAACTTATTCCTTAGGCTTGTCTTCTTATGGCAAAGAAGAAAAAATCGGCGACAAAACTCAGGATTTTTGCACCGCTAATTAGGGGGTCCGCTTACTTATGGCGGTTTGTTGCCAAAATTTTAGGAAATGGTATTCGCTTTATATTTCGATCCTCTAAAGAACTCGATCCAGCACACCAGCGAGATGGAATTGCATTCTTCCTGTTTATATTGGCGTTAATTTTTTCAGCGGGAATTTGGTTTAGTTTAGATAATTTCCTAGGTAGGGCAACTTATTCATTTTTATTTGGTGCTGTAGGTCAACTGGCCTATCTTGTTCCACTTATATTTGTTTATTTTGCTTATCGAATATTTAGCTCTCCAGATAAAACTGGAGATACAGGTCGCATAACTATCGGAACCTTACTAATCCTAATTAGTACAACAGCGCTTATACATATAGTTAATGGCTCGGTAGGTACTGGAGCTACAGCCATACGTGAGGGCGGTGGTTTAGCGGGTTATGCGATTTCAACTTCATTAATTGCGGTTGTAACAGAAGTTTTGGCTATTCCAATTTTAGTAATATTTTTAATCTTTGGCTTGCTTGTGATAACCAAAACACCACTATCTAGAGTATTTAAGCAATTTGGTAAATTATTCAAATTTGGCTCATCCGGTATTGGAAATTTTAGAGCAAAGCGAGCTGAGCGGTTAGTCGCAGAGGATTTTGAAATTAGTGAAAATCCACCATTTGAAACACCATTAGTTAAAGACTTAGTTCAGGAATTTGAGCCAGAACAATTAGATTACGAGGTTGAATTAGAGGACTTTGATCAGATAACCCAACCAGTACCGACAGTTAAACCAGTTAAAAATGAGGGAACTAGGCCACAGCAATTACTACTTTCATCAGATGTTAAGTATGAGCTACCACCTCTTGACCTACTTCGGGGCGGTCCAGCTGCTAAAGGAAAATCAAAAGTAAATGAGACTGTTGTTGCTGCACTAAAGCAGGTATTTGATCAATTTGGTGTTGATGCACAAGTTACCGGTTTTATGCGCGGACCGACGGTTACTAGGTATGAAGTTGAGCTTGGTAATGGCGTAAAGGTTGAAGCAATTTCTGCACTTTCTAAAAATATTGCATATGCAGTAGCTAGTGGTGAAATTAGAATTCTTTCACCTATTCCAGGAAAATCTGCGGTTGGTATAGAGATTCCAAACTCAGATCGAGAAATTGTTGCGTTAGGAGATGTCTTAAGATCTCCAGTTTCTGGAAATGATACCCATCCGATGTTAATTGCTTTAGGCAAAGATGTTGAAGGCTCCTTTTTGTGTGCCAACTTGGCAAAAATGCCTCACTTACTTGTAGCCGGAGCAACCGGTGCCGGTAAGTCGTCAATGATTAATTCACTTGTAGTTTCAATTTTAATGCGGGCAACGCCAGATGAAGTTCGCTTGGTGTTAATTGACCCTAAGCGAGTTGAGTTAACTAATTATGAGGGTGTTCCACATTTAATTGCTCCAATTATTACTAACCCAAAGAAGGCTGCAGATGTTTTATCTTGGGTAGTTCGTGAGATGGAGATGCGTTATGACGATCTATCTGTCTTTGGCTTTAGACACATTGATGATTTCAATAAAGCAGTTAAAGCTGGAAAGGTCATGCCACCGGCTGGCAGTGAAAGAGTTTTGGAGCCATATCCATATCTTCTTGTAATAGTTGATGAGTTGGCGGACTTAATGATGGTAGCTGCTAGAGAGGTTGAAGAGTCAATTGTTCGAATTACTCAATTAGCGAGAGCTGCAGGAATACATTTAGTTTTGGCAACTCAGCGACCAAGTGTTGATATTGTGACTGGATTGATAAAAGCTAATGTGCCTTCAAGACTTTCATTTGCAACAAGCAGTTTGGCTGATTCTAGAGTTATTTTAGATACACCTGGTGCTGAAAAATTAGTAGGACAAGGCGATGGATTGTTTTTACCTATGGGAGCTAGTAAGCCAGTTCGAATTCAGGGCGCTTACATTTCAGAACGAGAAATTGAAGCGGTTGTAAATCATGTTAAATCTCAACTTCAACCAGTTTATAGAATTGATATAAATGCTCCAATTAAATCTAGTGTTGTAACAGATGATGTTGGCGATGATTTGGATTTATTACTACAAGCAATTCAGTTGGTGGTCTCAACACAATTTGGATCAACGTCAATGTTGCAACGTAAGTTAAGAGTTGGTTTTGCAAAAGCTGGAAGGCTTATGGATTTAATGGAAAGCCGTGGAATTGTCGGACCCACTGAAGGCTCAAAGGCTAGGGCGGTATTAATTAACGCAGAGCAAATGCCAGAGGTCCTAGAGTCGATTCGAGGGAATACTTAGAAAACGAAGGGTGAAAAGATGGGTGAAAAAAATTAGCCCTGAATTTGAGCGCAGGTCCTCAGATTATCCGACTCAAAAAATATTTCTAATTTATCGAATCGGTTCTATCATTAGCCATCCCCAAAAGAAGGTATGGCTATGGAAGAAAAGTCCGCGCTTAAGATAGCGCTTGAAGCCTCTGGGATGTCTATTGAAAAAATTTCCGATAAGACAAATATTAGAATTGCAGTAATTGAAGATTTGCTAAATAACTCTGTTGAAGTTTGCGGCGGAATTGCATACGCCAGAGGACACATCAGATCGATCGCAAAAGTTATAAAGGCTGATGCAGATTTATTGGTTTCAGCAATCGAAGCTGCTCAAACTGGCGACAAGAAACTAATTATTGATCAGTTAGCTGAAAATAATGTTGCGGATAAGAAAAAAGAAAAAAAGAAAATGAGATTTGGCACTTTAGCCTCAATTTCAGCTGCAGCTCTTAGTATTGGATTTGTTGCTCAAATAGCAATTAATAATGTTTCTGCCGTTAATGATTCATTGGTCGTCTCCTCTTCTGAAAACTCAACTTCGCAGAAAAGTGAAACTTCTGCAATGCAAGCTAGTGGAGTTAATTTGGTTCTAACTGGGGTTTTGGGAAATAGTTGGGTTGGGTTATCAAATGCCAATGGTGATCAAATCTTTAATGGTCAGATTTATGCAGGACAATCTCAAACTTTTAGTGACCCTCAATTAATCAAAGCAGTTATTGGAAATGCTGGTGCCATTAAATTAGAGTTAAACGGAGCAGATCTTGGAATAGCTGGTAGTGATGGGCAGGTTGTCAGGTTGGATTTTGGCACAAATGGCCTATCACAGTCCTAAATAGAAGTTAATTAAATTTGCGCGCTATCCTTAGCGCATCGTGAATTCAAAACTTGTAACAGAAAAATCACCGAGAACTGTCGCTTTGGTGACGTTAGGGTGTGCCCGAAATGAAACAGATTCTGAAGAGTTAGCTGGCAGATTAGCTGCAGATGGCTGGAGGTTGGTTGATGATCCAACACAAGCTGAGATTGCAGTAATTAATACTTGTGGATTTATTGAAAGTGCGAAAAAAGATTCAATTGATGCTTTAATGCAAGCACATTCACTTAAAGGTAATGGAGTTACAAAAGCTGTAGTAGCAGTTGGGTGCATGGCTGAGCGGTATGGAAATGAATTAGCCTCGGCACTTCCTGAAGCTGATGCAATATTAGGTTTTGATGATTATCAGGATATATCCGCAAGACTTTCCACAATTATCGATGGTGGAAAAATTTCAGCCCACACACCAAAAGATCGAAGAACGCTTTTGCCTATTGCGCCTAGTCAGCGAGCAGAGCAGAAAGCAAAGGATAATTTAAAAGATATTTCACCGATTGGCACAGTTCTTAGAAAGCGTCTAGATAAGGCTGCGATAGCGCCACTTAAAATTGCTAGTGGCTGTGATCGTAGGTGCTCATTTTGTGCCATTCCATACTTTAGAGGCTCATTTGTTTCCCGATCTCCAAATGAGATTATTGAAGAGGCAAAGTGGTTAGCTGATAATGGTGTTTCTGAATTGTATTTAGTAAGTGAAAATACCACCTCATATGGCAAAGATTTTGGTGATTTAAAATTAATGGAAAAACTATTGCCACAGTTATCTAATATTGAGGCAATAAAAAGAATTCGTCTGTCCTATCTGCAGCCAGCTGAGGTGCGGCCATCTTTGCTGCAAGCGATGGTTTCAGTGGATAAAGTCGTTCCGTACTTTGATCTATCCTTTCAGCACGCTAATGGCGACTTACTTAGGAGAATGCGTAGATTTGGTGACGGAGAAAAGTTTTTACACTTAATTTCACAAATTCGAGCCCTATCTCCAGAGGCAGGAATTAGATCTAATTTCATCGTTGGCTTTCCTGGTGAAAGTGATGCGCAGTTTATAGATTTAATTGAGTTTTTATCTCAAGCCCAGCTAGATGCAATCGGAGTATTTGGTTATTCAGATGAGGATAAAACTGAAGGAATGGGTCTAGATAATAAGGTAGCTTCTGAAGTTATTGGTGAGCGGGTAGCTGAATTATCAACACTAGTTGATGAGTTAATTACTCAACGAGCTGAGGCAAGAATTGGTCAGATGGTTACAGTACTTATAGAAGATGAAGATGAGCAAGAAGGTAGGTCAGATCATCAAGGTCCAGATGTGGATGGCTCTACCTTTGTAAAATCTAGAAACAGATACCGAGCAGGTGAGTATGTTCAGGCTGTAGTTAGCGATGTATCAGGTGTTGATTTGATTGCACAAGTAATATGAAAAAAATAAGTCGTCCAAATCTACCCAATTCACTTACTATTTTCCGAGTTCTTGCCTTGCCAGTTTGCGCTTATGCGCTTTTTAAAAATAATGGAGAAGATCCAGATTGGCGCATAATTGCATTTGTCCTATTTTTTATTGTCGGATTAAGTGATATTTTAGATGGCAAAATTGCTCGAGATCGTAACCAAATAACTGAGCTAGGCAAGTTACTAGATCCAATAGCTGATAAGGCTATGTTAGCAACGGCAACAATCGGTGCCTCGATTTTAGGAATGCTACCTTGGTGGATAACTATAGTTTTTTTGACACGAGAGATTGCCGTGACCATTCTCAGATTAGCGGTATTAAAAAGAGGAGTTATTGCAGCTAGTCGAGGTGGAAAATTAAAGAGCTTCTTTCAAAGCTTTGGCGTTGGATTTTATATTCTGCCTCTACCAACCTATCTATACACACCACGTGATATTTTTATGGCGATAGCAGTCCTATTGACTGTAACTACAGGCGTTGATTATTTTAGAAAGGCGCTTAAAAAGTGAGCACGGATAATCTAGCAAAAAAAGTAGTTAATAAACTTAAAAAATTAGATAAAAGTTTGTCGGTGGCAGAATCAATCACAGCTGGTGGTATTGCTAATTCAATTACCCAAGTACCAGGAGCCTCCAAAGTCTTCTTTGGTGGAATAATCGCTTATAGCGATGATAGTAAGGTTTCAGAATTAGCAATAAGCAAATCTGATATCAAAAAATTTACATCTGTCTCTGAGCAAGTTGCAATTGAAATGGCTAAAAATGTTCGGAAAAAATTCAAGACCGATTTTGCAATCTCGACCACCGGGGTAGCTGGTCCGGGTAAGGCCTATGGGCAAAAAGCTGGCACGGTATGGATTGGTATTTCCACTCAAAAGCAGACATTTGCAGTCTCACTTTTACTATCGGGGGATCGAGAAATGATTCGCCACGCGACAATTACCAGCGCTTTAGCAGCCTTAGAGCGTATTCTTAAGCCGTGATACTTCTACGCACCCATATCGGAAGCGCCCTTCGTGCTGCCCGAATTGAACAGGGTAGGACCTTACGCGATGTTGCAAAGTGCGCTCGCGTATCTCTTGGTTATCTCTCTGAGGTAGAGCGTGGTCACAAAGAAGCCTCAAGTGAGTTGCTCAATTCAATTTGCTCAGCTCTTGATCTATCTCTTTCCACAATCTTGGTTGATGTTGCCACTGTGGTTAAAACCCACGAATCCCCAGTATTGACTATCTCAACTTTGCAAGTGGTAGAGACCGCAGCTTAAGTTGTCTGCCCAGCCGGCGTTTGCACCATACGCCCGCCAAACCGCAACAAGTAATAAGTCCCGTACAGCTATATTTGCTGGCGCCAAAGCTGTAATTACTGAGGTTGGAAATTATCAATCTAATATTGCAGATATTGCTCTACGTGCTCAAGTCTCAAAGGCAACTATTTATAATCAATTTGCCGATAAAGCGGAGATGATGGAATCTCTAGTTGAGTCAGAGGTTGAAAGATTAGTCGAACTTGGCTTATCAGCTTCATCCAGACAGGAAGCGCTTTATCTTTTATCAACATCAATTTCTCAAGATTTAGCATTGCGTAAACTGGTAGAAACCGATCCAACAGATATTGCTAAATTGGTAACAATTTCCTCCCATCCAACCTGGGTAGTAGCGCACAAGGGAATTGCTAAGATTTTTGGTGGTGATGCAGCAGCTTGCGGTGTTGTCCTACGCTGGTTAATTGGTCAGATAGCATCCCCGATAACGCAAGAAGAGTCACTGGCTCAATCTAAACGCCTAGCAAACACCCTATTTCAATAGGTCTGTTGATAGATTTTTTTAAGTTACGCCACTTTTGAATTTCTAACATGCGCATCTCAGAGCTTCGTAATCGACTAGCCTCCTATTTTCCAGATCCTGATACTTATGCCAGGGATATCATCCATAGCGAATTAGGCGGGATAAGTGTTAATGCTGCGATTGATCTGGGGATGGAGCCAGATGAGATTTGGAAGGCGGTAGTCAGACATAACCCTACGATGCCACCTCAATACAGATAGCGGCGTGTCCTAGCCGATATTTACCCCTTCGAACAGTTGTTCGATACAATTATCCTGCCCAACCAGAGCGGTTCCACAGTTCCGCTGGCACCTCAAGCCAGCCGTCAGTGAGATTCCGTACCTTCTGGACCGAACAATATGACCTCGCTTTTGAAAATTACTTTTCAATAGCTGGTCAAGGAGAAGAAAGGAAACAAATCACTATGGCCTCTGCAAATAGAGAACCACAAGATGATAAAAAAGAAGATAAACGATCTAGTGATCGTTCAAAATCCCTAGATACCGCCCTTGCCCAAATCGAGCGTCAGTTCGGTAAAGGATCGGTAATGAAAATGGGTGACCGCAAAGCTGTTGCTATGGAGGTCATTCCAACTGGTTCAGTTGCATTAGATATCGCACTCGGTGTTGGCGGTCTGCCACGTGGCCGAGTTGTTGAAATTTATGGCCCAGAGTCATCAGGTAAAACTACGGTTGCATTGCATGCAATTGCTAATGCTCAAAAAGCTGGTGGTATTGCAGCCTTTATTGATGCCGAACATGCGTTAGATCCAGAGTATGCAAAGAAACTAGGTGTTGATATTGATGCTCTACTAGTTTCTCAACCAGATACTGGTGAGCAAGCACTTGAAATTATGGATATGTTAGTTAGATCTGGTGCCATTGATATTGTTGTTGTTGACTCAGTTGCAGCATTAGTACCAAGAGCTGAAATTGAAGGTGAGATGGGTGACTCTCATATGGGTCTACAAGCTCGTCTTATGTCACAAGCACTTCGCAAAATGACAGGTGCACTACATCAATCAAATACCACTGCAATCTTTATTAATCAGCTGCGCGATAAGATCGGTGTCTTCTTTGGATCACCAGAGACTACAACAGGCGGTAAGGCACTTAAGTTTTATGCATCTGTTCGTATGGATGTGCGCCGAATTGAGACCTTAAAAGATGGTCAAGAGGCTGTTGGTAATAGAACTAGAGTCAAGATTGTTAAAAACAAGGTTGCTCCACCATTTAAGCAAGCTGAGTTTGACATCATTTACGGCGTAGGAATTAGCCGTGAGGGATCATTAATTGATCTTGGTGTTGAAGCTGGGATTGTTAAAAAATCTGGCGCCTGGTTTACCTATGAAGGTGACCAATTAGGTCAGGGCAAAGAGAATGCCAGAGCATTCTTAATTGATAACCCTGATCTAGCAAATGAAATTGAGAAAAAGATCCGTGCATCATATGTGCCTGCTGAAATTGACCCTGCCTTAGTGGCAGCTGTTGATGAGGCGACCGCTGATGTTGAGTTCTAATCTCTAACCAATAAAAGTACACCTTGAAAAAAACTCAAGATGTAGTAACTGATCCCTACTCTGAAGCGATGTCGATTGCGCTATACGCATTGGCCCCGCGAGCAAAGAGTAGGGATGAGTTATTTAAGCAATTATTAAAACGTGGCGTAGATAGTGAAATCGCTAATTCTGTTTTAGATTCACTTGAGCTACAAGGTTTGTTAAATGATCTTGAATTTGCAAAGTTATGGTCAGAATCTAGGCAACGAGCAAAGAAGTTAAGTAAGCGAGTCATTGCAGGTGAGCTCAGGAGTAAAGGAGTTTCCCAAGATATTATCAATGAAGTTATTGATGATATTGATGATGAAAGTGAGTATTCCCAAGCTTTCTCATTAGCGCAGCGTAAGTACAATGCTATTTCCCATTTAGATCCAGAGGTTATTTATCGCAGGATCTCTGGGCTACTTATGAGAAAAGGTTATGGCCATGGGGTTTGCGCCAGAATTATGCGGGAGTTAACAGGTAATAACTAGCAAGTAGAATTACTCCGTGCCTACCTTTGTAGTTGAGACTTACGGTTGCCAGATGAATGTTCATGACTCTGAGCGAATTTCTGGCTTGCTGCTAGATGCTGGCTACACCCAGGCATTAGCTAATACTCAGCCAGATCTGGTTGTGTTTAATACCTGCGCAGTGAGAGAAAATGCTGATAATAAATTGTATGGAAATCTTTCTTTTCTAGCCCCTCGCAAAAAAAGTGACCCCAATTTCCAAATTGCAGTAGGTGGTTGCATGGCGCAAAAAGATAAGGACTTGATTATCAAAAAAGCTCCTTATGTGGATGTAGTTTTTGGAACTCACAATATTGGATCTCTTCCAGTTTTATTAGAGCGGGCCAGAATTGAAGAGTCAGCTCAAGTTGAGATCAAAGAGTCACTTGAACATTTTCCATCTACATTGCCAGTAAAGCGCGATTCTGCATTCTCAGCCTGGGTTTCAGTTTCGGTTGGCTGTAATAACACTTGTACCTTCTGCATAGTTCCACAATTGCGCGGTATCGAGAAAGATCGTCCAGTAGGAGAAATCCTCCAAGAAATTAGAGCACTGGTTAATCAAGGAGTAATTGAAATAACTTTATTGGGTCAAAATGTAAATGCCTACGGCGTTGACTTTGGTGATCGACAAGCGTTCTCAAAATTATTAAGAGAGTGCGGAAAAATTGATGGGTTAGAACGGGTTAGATTCATGTCTCCACACCCAAGAGATTTCACTGATGATGTCATTGAGGCTATGGCGGAGACGAAAAATGTAATGCCACACCTACATATGCCACTTCAATCTGGAAGCGATAAAGTTTTACAAGCAATGCGCAGATCTTATCGACGAGATCGATACCTTGGGATATTAGAGAAAGTTAGATCTGCAATACCAAGTGCGGCTATTACCACTGACATAATTGTTGGCTTTCCCGGAGAGACTGAGCAAGATTTTGACCAAACAATAGATTTAGTTAAGCAAGCCAGGTTTTCTGCAGCATATACATTCCAGTATTCAAAGCGGCCGGGTACACCTGCGGCATTAATGCCAGATCAAGTTGAACAAGATGTAATGGCAGATCGGTATAACCGGTTACATAAAATTCAGCAGGATATTTCCAAGCAGGAAAATGAAAAATTAATTGGGAATACTATTGAGTTGTTGGTATCAGGTCATGAAGGTCGTCACGATATTGACATGAACCGCTTAAATGGCAGAAGTGCTGATTTTAGATTGACGCATTTTGATAACTCAGCCAAATTAGCTCGCCCTGGTGATTTAATTGAGGTCAAAGTTGAAGAAGCCTTTGCAAACCATCTTGTCGCCGGACAACCGATAAAGGTAACTAAAACTATTGGCGCAGCGGCCCATGCTGCCTGGGTTGAGGATAATGGCGATAAAAAAATTCTATTGGGTATTCCAACTCTTGCATCTTTAAAATCACTCTAAATGAAATTAATTGTAATCTGTGGTGCAACAGCTACTGGTAAAAGTGATTTAGCTGTTGAAGTGGCAAAAGCAATTGATGCACAAGTTGTAAACGCGGACTCTATGCAGCTGTATAAAGGTATGGATATCGGGACAGCAAAACTCTCTCTTAGCGAGCGCAAAGGTATCGAACATCATTTAATAGACATCCTGGATGTAAAAGATGATGCAAATGTTGCTTGGTATCAAAGTATCGCTAGAAGCAAAATAGATCAGATCATCTCATCAGGTAAATCTGTAGTAGTAGTTGGCGGTACTGGTTTGTATATCAAGGCAATTTTAGATGATTTAAATTTTCCAGAGACCAATCCGGGTGTAAGAGAAAAAATCACTCAAGAGGCAGAAAAACTGGGAAATGAGATCATGCACGAAAGGCTTGCTAAATTAGATCCAGCAGCAGCTTTAGCAATTCCTAAGGAAAACATAAGAAGAATTATTAGAGCATTAGAGGTAATTGAGTTAACGGGAAAGCCCTTTACCGCTAATTTACCAAGAGAGGAAAGTAGTAAATATCCAAACGCACAGCAATTTGGCTTGGCATTAGATAGAGAAAATCTTGATAGTAAAATTGATCTTCGGGTTGAAAGCATGTGGGCAAAGGGATTTGCCCGAGAGGTCTCACTGCTTATGACTCAAGGTTTAGAGCAGGCCGGTACGGCTAAAAAGGCGCTTGGCTATAGCCAAATAATGAATTACCTAAATGGTGAGTGCAGTGAAGAGTTTGCAAAAGAAGAAACCAAGCGAATTACTAAAGCGTACGCCAGACGCCAGCAAACCTGGTTTGCTCGAGATTCTAGGATTAGTTGGATTGAAGAGCCATCAACACCTGCTCGACTAGAAAAACTCTTGGCTAGTATTAATTAATGGTTTCAGCAACTTATGGGCATGGTACCCACAACGATTTTGTATTAGTTTTTGATCCAGAAAATAAGATTTTAATTACACCAGAACAAATAAAGAAAATTTGTGACCGCAAAGTAGGAATTGGAAGTGATGGCTTTATAAAAATAATAAAGGTTGATGGTGCTTGGTTTATGGATTACTCAAATTCAGATGGTTCAGTAGCTGAGATGTGTGGCAATGGCATAAGAGTTATGGCCCGCTACCTAACTGATCGTGGATACCAAGCCAGTGGAATCTATGCCATTAATACACGTGATGGACGAAAATTCTTATCGGTACCAGATGAGGGTGATATTTCAGTTAACATGGGAAAAGTCACTCAAATAAATGGTGAGGTATCAGTAATACAAAATTCAAAAACTTTCGTTGGATTAAATATTGATGTTGGAAATCCACACGCGGTGGTATTTACAGATGATTTGGAAACAGTGGGAGATCTTAAAAAATCACCCGCTGTTTTACCAGAGGATGCTTATCCTGAAGGTGTAAACATTGAGTTTGTTGAGATAGTAGATAATGGCGAAATAAAAATGCGAGTGTTTGAACGCGGAGTTGGTGAAACACAATCATGCGGCACTGGCACTTGTGCGGTGGCGTTAGCTGCAACAATTAAGAGCAAAAAGACGCTACCAATTAAGTGGGTCATAAACCCACCAGGAGGGCGTTTGGTAGTAGAAATTGATGGACATAGTAATGCGACATTAACTGGCCCTGCCGTTCTTGTTAAGGATGTGGAACTGGATAAATATTTGTGAGTGATTCAAAGTTTGATAAATCAACCGGACTTGAAATAGATATTGACTCTCTGATTCGAGAGAATGCACAAGCTGTTGCCGATTACGAACTAAATGAAGCTCCTGAAAGTGCTAACCAAGACTTACAAGATCGCCAAGCTCTTCGCAGGGTAAGTGGATTATCAACTGAATTACAAGATGTTTCTGATGCTGAATATCGTCAACTTCGACTGGAAAAAGTTGTGTTAGTTGGCGTTTGGACAGAGGGCAGCGCTAAGGATGCAGATAATTCAATTAAGGAGTTGGCTGCACTTGCAGAAACAGCTGGTTCACAAGTTATGGAGGCATTAATTCAACGCAGAGACAAGCCAGATTCGGCGACATTTATCGGCTCTGGAAAAGTTAATGAGGTAAGACAAGCAGTTGTGGCAACTGGTGCAGATACTGTTGTTTGCGATGGCGAACTATCGCCTGCTCAACTAAGAACCCTTGAACAAAAAGTTAAAGTTAAAGTTATCGATAGAACTGCTTTAATTTTGGATATTTTTGCTCAACATGCAAAGAGTAGGGAAGGTAAGGCACAAGTTGAGTTAGCGCAGATGTCTTACATGTTACCAAGGCTTCGTGGTTGGGGTGAATCGCTTTCTCGCCAGGCTGGTGGAATTGGTGGCCGTGGACCTGGTGAAACAAAGATTGAAACAGATAGACGAAGAATTAATGACAAGATGGCTAAGCTTCGTAGAGAAATCAAAGAGATGAAAATTTCCAGAGATACTAAACGAAGTGAAAGACGTAAAAACAATATTCCATCTGTTGCAATTGCAGGCTACACAAATGCTGGAAAATCATCACTTCTAAATCGATTAACTGGAGCAGATGTTCTAGTTGAGAATGCATTATTTGCTACGTTAGATCCAACTGTTAGAAAAACTGAAAGTTCAGATGGCCGAATTTATACACTTGTTGATACTGTGGGATTTGTAAGGCACTTACCCCATCAACTAGTTGAAGCATTTAAATCAACACTCGAAGAGGTTTCAGAATCTGATCTCATAGTGCATGTAGTAGATGGGTCACACCCTGATCCATTTGAGCAATTAAGGGCTGTTCGCCAAGTTATTAGTGAAATAGGTGGCGGAGAGATTATGGAGATCATTGCCATAAATAAGGCAGATATTGCCTCACCTGAGGTACTCATGGAAATTTTACGCAAAGAAAGTAACGCCTATGCAATCTCTGCTCGAACCGGGTACGGAATTGATAACTTACTAAAGGCAGTTGAACAAGCGTTACCTAAGCCAAAGGTAGAAATTAGAGCGATCATCCCATTTAATAGAGGAGACCTTGTAAGTGCAATTCATGAGCAAGGAGAAATTATTTCCGAAGAGTATCTTCCTGAAGGAACGAAGCTGCATGCAATGGTAGGCGGTGCATTAGCGCGAAAAATTGAATTGTTGTAGCACTTGGAATAAAACTATCTGGAGCGTTTAGGTAACTTATAGTTATTAACTTTTCCACAAATTTACTAAACCAAAGCAAGATACTTTAAAAACCTATTTAATTACATCATGTTTGAATTCAATTTTACGCCAGATCAAAAGCGGGGACTAATAATAATTTTTGCAGCAATGCTCGGATTGGCAAGTTTCTATTATTTCAACTCTAGGCCAGCTGCGGAGCAATCGGCGGTTAGTATTACAGAACCTATCCCACAACAATCGATCGCAACTGAATTAATAATAAATGTGGCTGGCAAAGTACAAAATCCAGGTGTTTATCAACTACCTCAAGGTTCTCGGGTAATTGATGCACTTAATGCTGCGGGCAATCAACTTAAAGGCGTTGATATAAGTGATATCAATTTAGCTAGAGTTTTAGTTGATGGTGAACAGATTTTAATTGGTGCCAACAAACAGCAAGGTTTGAAAGTAAAACCAAAAAAAATAACTGCAGATAATCCACTTGATATTAATCGAGCAACACTTTCTCAACTTGATACCTTGCCAGGAATCGGACCAGTTACCGGTCAGCGAATCATTGACTACCGAACAAAAGTTGGTCGGATTAATTCAATCGATGAGTTAAAGAAAATTTCAGGGTTAGGTGGAGCAAAATTCGAAGAGATAAGGTTGTTGCTCCGAGTCCTTTAGAAATTCCTCTCTTCTGGGTTGGTATATCTTTATGGGCCTCGGCGGCTTTAGTTGGGTTTTTCCCAAGCCTAAAATCTTATCTACTACTGGCTACAGTATTGCTTGCAATAATTTGCAGAAAAAGAACCTTTTTTATTCTTATTCTCACTTTTTTAGTGGGTATATTTCTTATTTGGATCAAGCAATCTTCCCTTGAAAATCAATTTTTATCTTCTCAATTTAATAATGTTGTTGAAATTAAGGCAATAATTCGTAGCGATCCTGTTTTAAAATCAGGCAAGATATTTGGTTCTAATAGGCGAGCGGATGAATATTCACTGCTAGTAAAACTTATCCAGATAAATGATAGAAAAATTAATCTGCCTGCCAGACTTAAATATGATTCAAACATTTCCCTTCAAATGGACCAATATATTTCAGCAAAAGTTAGGTTGATCAAAACACGAGAAAGTAAAGTTGCCGCTTTGGCGGTTACCCAGGAATCAATCTCTATTTTAAGTCCTCCGAGAAAACTCTTTCACATTACTGAGGTAATTCGAGAAAATTTAGAAATCACTCAAATGGATCGCTTTCAGATTCACTCGTTCCTGGATTAGTAGTAGGAGATACCTCACTTCAAAATAATGAATTTAAAGAGCAAATGCAGAAAGTCGGACTGTCTCACTTAACAGCAGTTAGTGGGGCTAATTTTGTACTAGTAGCTACTTTCCTGCTCTGGCTACTGCAATTTATGGTAAAAAAATTAAAGCACCGCTTGATAATAGTTTCATTAGTTTTGTTTCTTTTCATATTCTTAGTCAGACCCACGCCATCTGTATTACGAGCTGCTGTTATGACCTTGGTTGTGCTCATTGCAAGATATCGTGGAGAAAGCTCTCGGGGAATTGCATCGCTAGGTGCAGCAATTACCTTACTGATTTTATTGGATCCATTTCAGGCTATAGATCCTGGATTTGCTTTATCGGTTCTTGCAACTACGGGAATATTGTTAATTGCTCCCATTATTGAAAGTAGGCTTGAAAATGTACTTAAACTAAAATGGCTAGTTGAATCCATTGCGATTCCCGTTAGTGCCACAATTCTATGTCTGCCTGTGATCTTACTTTTATCTAATCAATTTTCACTAGCCACAATCCCAGCGAATATTTTTGTTGCTCCAGCAATTGCTCCAATTACTGTACTGGGATTCTTGAGTGCAGTAATAACTCCATTTATACCCATTATTGGATTAATTTTATTCAAAATAGCCTCGTTTTTTGCCAATTATATTGTTCTCATAAGTGGTGTGATGGATAAGTTTCCATCTATTCATTTCAATGATACTCGATTATTTATATTAATTTTTATTCTGCTTCTAGCTCTTCTACTTCAACATAGGCAAAAAGTTGCCCTAGTTATTGCAGTATTACTGCTTACTCAAATTGTTTTCGTAACCATCTCGTGGCCAGGTAGAGACTGGCAACTTGCAAATTGTGATGTTGGTCAGGGAGATGCAATGGTGATTAACTTAGGGAGAAA
>JACCDH010653553.1_pt1 | contig 24391 bp, 25 predicted proteins | sample 7442481 | NCBI WGS metagenome assembly JACCDH01 (sample SAMN15323433, study PRJNA562643) | freshwater metagenome | isolation source: river surface water | place: USA:Blue River Watershed | collected 2017-08-15
CTGTCTTATTTGATGAGCCTTGTCCAAAACCTTCTGAATTATGTTTGTCTTGGGTATTTGATGTGTTTTTATATCGATAAAAATAATAAATACCACAAGCAATTAAAATAATAACTACTAAAGCAATAATACCAATAGTAGTCCAACTCATATTTTTAAAAAATCCGCCTGTTTGTTGTGTACTTGAAGAATACATATTACTAATACCGATACTTTTCATTCCAGAATTCATTTAATATATATAAATAATTAGAATAAATAAATTAATATCAACTAACGAATATAAATAATAAATTTAAAGACAATTTATTATATATTATATATTATACAATATACTATACAAATGATATACAGAAAAGCAGATGGAAGTTTAATTAATATTAGTGCTATTAATTATACAAATGATAAATCATATTATTCACAATTAATAAAAATAATGTTAGAATATGATGAAACAAATGCGTTTACTTATAATAGTCTCTCTAAAGATAGTAAATATACTCAAGATTTTCTAAAACAATTTTCTAAAAACAGTGATAATTAAAATAAATATAAATAATGAAAAAATATAACTGCAAATAATATTGGTTTTTACTGTATCAAAATTACCATCAAAGAGATTTGTTGTTGTTTGAGAAAATAAGTTTGTGCTTACTAAATTAATATACAAAGCATAACCTAAAAGTAATAATGTAGTAATTTTTCCTAATCTTGAAATCATAAGTAGGTCTTTAAGAGGGCTAATAATAAAAACTAAAATAAGAAATATAGAAACAGATGTACAAATACAAACACTTTTAGTTGATTTTAAATATGTGTTTAATTGTATATTTTCAGAATATTGTATATCCATATTAATTATTAATATTATATTTTAATTATTTATATTTAATTTCTCTCTATAAAATAGTAAACAAAAGAAATTATGAGTAAAACGAGAAAAAATAAACATTCTATAAAAAGTAAGACAAAGAAACATATAAAATCTAAACACGTGTTTACAAAAAAAGATTATGGTTCTGGTGATGGATTTTTAACGAGCACTTGGGGTCCAGCAGCGTGGCACTTATTACACACTATTAGTTTTAATTATCCAGTTAAACCTACTGCTGAACAGAAGCAACAATATAGGGATTTTATTTTAAGTTTACAAAATGTTTTGCCTTGTAAATATTGTAGAATAAATTTAAAAACTAATTTTAAACAATTACCTTTGAAAATGTGTCACATGGCTAATAGAGATGCTTTTTCAAAATATATTTATAATTTACATGAATTAGTAAATAAAATGTTGAAAAAGAAATCTAATTTAACTTATTGCGATGTTAGAGAGAGATATGAACATTTTAGGTCAAGATGCACAGAAGAGAAACCTAAAATATTTAAATTTACAAAAACAAAGAAAAATAAGAAAGAAAAAGGATGCACAGAACCTTTATATGGAAAAAAATCAAAATGTATTATTAATATTGTTCCACAAGAAGAGAAAGGAGAAAGTATTCAAATAGATGAGAAATGCATAAAAAAGAGATTAGATTAGATTAGGTTAGATTAATATTTTAGAAATATATTAATAAAATATAATATATATAAAATATATATATTATAACAATGTCTCAATATTTAAATGGGAATTGGTTAAAAGGGTATTCTATGAATCCAAAAAAGAGAAATTATGACTTACTTAATAAAAATGTAAAAGGATTAGAAGAATATAGAGCTGACCCAACAAAAACGCCAGTAATTATTGAAGAAGAAATAATAGAAAATAAACCATATTATTCAGAAGAACATAAAAGAATGATTGCTGAATCTATGCAGAACAATCCTCCACCATCAAGCGACCATTATAAAGCATACAAAGAAATATCAGATATGTATGTTCCCAATAATAAAAGCAAAAAAAATATTTATGATATTAATAGTGTTGGTGGTAGAGGTAGACGTTTAAAGAGACGTTCAAGAAGAAGAGGTGCTGGTCCAAAAAGATTGCGTTCAGAATTAGAGAATGAGATTGGTCCAGTTGTTGAGGGTGGTGGTGTAATTGATATGGAAGTAATCAGTAGGGAAGATTTAGCACAAGAATATATTAAAGCATTAACACAAATCAGACAAACACAAGCAGCTAACCGTGAACAAGAATTTGTTAATTCTAGAAATAAAATGCTTTTTTACTCATTAATCTTTTTAGGTTTATTTGCTACATATAATTTATTAGCAGTCCCTGCTATTACAGACGAAAAATTATTGGATTCAATTCAAACAGCAAAAGATGATGAATATAGAGCTCAAGGTATGAATTATTCTAAAAGAATTGAAGAGGTAGCAAAACATGTTGCTATAATTACTCAAACACGTTTTAAATTTGGAAATGGAAAAGTGTATACTGCTAATCAAATATTAAAATTTTTGAAAACATACGATATATTGAAACCACTTATAGAAACATTAGAAAATGTATACAATGGTTATGTTAGTTCTACAAATAAAATGACTGAAATATCTAATTTTTTATATAATACCTTATTGGGGTCACTAAAATTAGATATGGGTAGTCTTTTTAATTTTTTTGGATTAATAAATATGAATATTATGATTCTCGATGTGATGAAACCTTATATAAAAGGATTTTTTTCAGTCTATAAAGATGTTAAAGATATACGACAGATGATTAATAATGCTTTTTATACACAAGATACAGTTGAAGAAGATACTGGAGAGGTCGTTCAGGTTAATATTAACAATAGAACCAAGATTGTTAAATTAAGTGAAGTTATGCGTACTATTAACACACCAGAACCAACATTAGTATTAACTTGGTTTGAATCATTTTTATCTGCTTTATTTGCACACGAAGAGGCTTGGACTGCGGATGATTCTAGTACATCAAGTTCTATATTAACTATACAAACTGAATTATCAAATAAAACAATTGATTCCTTAAATGAAATAAATGAAATTGGTTATGGTGATGATTGGCAGAGAATAACAGATTTAATAAAAGATACTTTAACAGGTCCCACAAATTCTGCTATAGAATATTCTGCTCTCTGTTTATCTAGTGTGTATACGAGTTTATTAATTATGAATTCAGATGAATTAAATCAGAGTGGTGGAAATACACAGGATAGTCAAATAAGTGAATTAACTCAAGATAGCATGGACTTTTCTGTAAGAAGTATTCCAGCGGATTCTATTAAAGATATGACTGAACACGCATTATTAAAAACAATTCAGAATTCCAAAATGATTTCAGATTCACAAAAGAAAGAATTAATTATGAAATTCAGATTAAATAATTCTGGTATTGGTGGAAGAAGACGTAGACATCATAGAAAACATAAAACAAGAAAAATTAGTCGTAAACATAAACCTCGCCATCGTCGTTCACATAAAAAAACTCATAAAAGAAGACGTTAAAAATGAAATATAATAATAGATAAAATATATTAAAGATATAACAATATATTTTATTTAAACACTAAATAGATTATCTTCCAGTCCATATTTTGGTGATTGGTAGATATTTGTAATTATCTTTATTATCAACAGTAATTTCTCCATAATTCATATAATTATGTAAATCACCAAAAAAAGTATTATTTTTACATTCTTTTTCTAAAATCGCTGCTATTACTCTTTCAAAAGAACAACGATTAATTCTATTCAATACTAAATCTAACAATTTACTTATATCATATTTGTTGTTTATATATACCAAATAATCATGCTTAATACTAACCATTGCTCCAAAAAAACCATTCCATTCATTTTTGTCTTGATAAAAATCAAGTAATTCTTGATTATTGAAAATTTTAATCATTCTCGTTTCATCTTCTATTTGATCCCAATTATGTTTAAAGTTCCATAAACTTCTATATTTATATACACTAAAATCTATATGTTTATTTATAAATGTTGAATCATGTAATATAACAGCTGTATCTGCGATTTTGAATTTTAGATAATAATAATATGGTAATAATTCTCCTCTTTTTTTATATTCACTCCTGATGATTATAGTTTTGTATAAATTTTCATTTGTTACAAATTCATAATTACTATCATCATCAATAATAAGAATATTATTTTCTGGATAAAATTTTCTTATAGATTTATAACATTCAAACCAATATTTATTGGTTAATTCACTATTAACATGTCTTAATATAATAAAACCAATATTATTATTCATTATATTAACTGTAATATAAAATTTTTTATTTTTATCGCATTTACATTCCAAATGTGCTGAAATCATTTAAAACTGGGACTGGTAAATAATCATTTCCAGCATTATAATTTGGAACCTTTTTACATTCAAAACTTGGCTCTGGACATCTAGCGCAAGCAGGACAAGGCGGACATTTTTCTTCTCTAGAAACAGTTGCTTGTGGACAAGCTGGGCAAACTGGTGGAACGACTTCTGATTTTAAAATATACAAATCTTCTTGACCAGCAGGAATTTGACTAGCAGGAATTCCAGGTGGTAAACTACTAGAATAATCAGTACCAGCACCAGGAGGATTATATCCAGGTTGGTTATATACACCAGCAGAACCAGGTCTATCATATCCAGGTGGGTTATAACTTGTTCCAGGAGGATTATATCCAGGTTGGTTGTATACACCAGCAGAACCAGGTCTATCATATCCAGGTGGATTATAACTTGTTCCAGGAGGATTATATCCAGGTTGGTTGTATACACCAGCAGAACCAGGTCTATCATATCCAGGTGGGTTATTACCATAGTTCACATAATCCGGATTATATGTGTAAATATCAGTTTCATAATAATATCTACTATTACCATTTTCATCAGTAATCTTAATTCCTAAACCATGTTCAGTATTAACAATAGTAGCACTAGCACCATTAGGAGCAATATATTTTTTAACATAAGCCTCATTTCCATAAATAACAAAACCTTCTGTTGTTGTTTCTTCTTCCTCTGTTTCTTCAATATCATATGTAGTATTTACTCCATCTTTTGTAGTTTCGATAATAGAATATTTATCATTACTTTTTTCTAATTTAATAGTTGCGCCATCAGGTCCATAAAATTTGGTTGGAACACTAGAACCTTCATAATGATTATAATTATCATAATTAGTTTTAGCACCTCTTCCGGATTCAGAACTAGATTCAGAAGATTTACCACGTTTGTTACTACCCTTTTTAGAAGAACTACTATCTTCACCAGTATATGAAAAATTTGTGTTTCTTTTATTACTGCCGTTATAATCTCCATTTGTTAAACCTTCTCTCCCATTTCCTAAAAATGAAAATAAAATTAATCCTAACAATATTATAACAAAAACAAATAATCCTTCAAAATTCATTGTATAATTTATATTGTGAAAAAAGTTTGTGAGATTTAAATAATTAATTATTATTTATTATTTAATAATTAATTATAAATTATAAATAAAATTGATTTTGTTTAATTCAAAATGTATTATAATATAAATTTATACCAAAACAAATGTCTAAGAAAGATTACGAATCTATTGTTATTATTGATGATGATGATATTACACAAAATAATAACAATATAGAAAATACTGAAAATAATAATAATAATAATACTGATACTGATAACATTCAATTAGTTGAACCTAAAAAAAGAACTCGCACAAAACAATTACCTCTTAAAAAATCATTATTAAATAATGAAGATATTTATGAAATTGGTGTTGATGAAGCAGGAAGAGGTCCATTATTTGGTCCAGTTTATACCGCAGCAGTTGTTTTGCCTAAAGATAATGATTTATTTGATCACACCAAAATGAAAGATAGTAAAAAATTTCATTCAAAAAAGAAGATTGAAGAAGTAGCTAATTATATTAAACAAAACGCAATAGCTTGGAGTGTTACGTTTGAAGATGAAAAATCTATTGATGATATTAACATATTACAAGCAACACAAAAATCAATGCATAATTCTATTTTACAAACGTATAAAAAACTTATTGAAAAAAAAGAACTCGAAGTACAACCTGATAAAGTTCATTTATTAATTGATGGTAATTATTTTAATATTATGACGATTTTTGATAAGAAGAAAAATAAAATAGAACAGTTTAGTCATACGACGGTTGAAGGTGGTGATAATAAATATTCCGCAATAGCAGCGGCGTCTATTTTGGCTAAAGTTGCACGTGACGAATATATTGATAAATTATGTTCTGAAAATCCAAATTTAGCAGAACATTATGGTATAGATTCTAATAAAGGTTATGGAGCTAAAAAACATATTGATGGAATTAAAGAACATGGAATAACAATATGGCACAGAAGAACATTTGGTATCTGTAAAAATTATGCGGATTCTGATGAAAATATGTATGATTAATTCTAAGCACTACACATTTCACAAATTTCATCATCTAAATTATTATTAGAACTTGTTTTTTCTTCTAATTCCAACTCAATAGTGAATTTCTGTGCCTGATGTTTTGGTTTTCTTCTTAAATAATAAATACCAGTTTTTAATCCTTTTTTCCAAGAATAAAAATGCATTGATGTTAATGTATTATAGGTTGGGTCTTCTAACCATAAATTCATGCTTTGACTTTGGTCAATATAAGCACCTCTATCTGCCGCCATATCAATAATATGTTTCATTGGAATTTCCCATACAATTTTATATTTATCTCTAATATGTTGTGGTAAAAAATCTAAATGTTGAATACTACCATTGTTAGCAATAATATTGTCTTTTAATTTTTTTGACCAATGACCACTATCAATTAATTCTCTCATTAAATATTTATTAACAACAACAAATTCTCCTGCTAATGTTCGTCTGCTATAAATATTGCTTGTAAATGGTTCAAAACATTCATTAAAACCTAGAATTTGTGATGTACTAGCAGTAGGCATAGGTGCTACTAAAAGAGAATTTCTTAAACCGTGCATTTGTATTGATTGTTTGAGACCTTCCCAATCATATCTATTCGTGTCAGGAGTAACTCCCCACATATCAAATTGAAGAATTCCTTGAGAAGCAGGTGAACCCATAAAACTCTGATAAGCTCCCATATATTTTGTTTTTGACGGATATTTATTATGGTCATAATCACTATAAAAAAGAATATTTTCTTTATCTGGTTGAATTCCCATACTATTTTTAATCTCAATTGCTATTTCATTACTTTTTTCTAATGCTGCGTGATATATTGTTTCAAATATTTTTTTATTAACATCTTTTGCTTCTTCTGAATGAAAAGGAATATTTAAAAGAACAAATACATCAGCTAAGCCTTGAACTCCAATACCGATTGGTCTATGTAACATATTACTACGTTCAGTTTTTTCAGTTGGATAATAATTAATATCTATTACTTTATTTAAATTATTTGTTATTACTTTTGTTACGCTATGGAGTGCGTCATAATTAAAAATTTTTAATTCTTTATCAAAAAAACTTGGGAGAGCAATTGAAGCCAAATTACATACAGCAGTCTCTTTATCGTCTGAGTACTGTTCAATTTCACAGCATAAATTTGACGATAATATGGTGCCGATATTTTTTTGGTTAGATTTTTCGTTTACTGAATCTTTATAACATAAATATGGTGTTCCTGTTTCCATTTGAGCATCTAAAACCTTAAACCAAATATCACGTGCGTTAATAGTTTTACGCGCTTTACCCTCTGATTCATATTTTTCATATAATTCTTTAAATTTAAAACCATAAGCATTAGCCAAACCAGGACATTCATCTGGACAAAAAAGAGACCATTTACCACCATCACGGATGCGTTCCATAAAGAGGTCGGGAACCCATAAAGCATAAAATAAATCACGTGCACGCATTTCTTCATCTCCGTGATTTTTCTTTAAATTCAAGAAATCTTCAATATCAGGGTGCCATGGTTCTAAATAAATAGCAAATGAACCATTTCTTTTTCCACCTTGATTGATGAAGCGAGCAGTATCGTTAAAAACTTTTAACATAGGCACTATTCCACTTGATTTACCATTAGTTCCTCTAATTAAAGAATTATTTCCCCTAATATTATGAATATGAAGACCAATACCACCAGCCCATTTGGAAATTCTAGCACAATCTTTAAGAGTATCAAAAATTCCGTCTAAACTATCTTCTTCCATTGCTATTAAATAACACGAACTCATTTGAGGTCGTGGTGTTCCAGCATTAAATAATGTTGGTGTAGCGTGAATAAAATATTTTTGAGACATTAAATCATATGTTTCTTTAATTAATTTTAAAGCTGTAGTTTCATTTTTAGGGTCTAAATCACCGTGAATACCAATTGAAACACGCATCCACATATGTTGTATTCTCTCAACATTAATACCATTAATTTTAAATAAATAAGAACGTTCTAATGTTTTAAAACCAAAATAATCAATTAAATAATCACGTTCATAATCAATCATTTCTTCAATATAATCTTTATGTTTTTCAGTAAATTCAAATAATTTATCAGAAACAAGTGGCTTCACATTATTATGATTATCAGTAAACTCATATAATTTTTTCATAACTTCATAAAAGCTTGCTTCAGTATTCTTATGATAATTAGAATTAACAATACGTCCTGCTAAAATCCCATAATCAGGATGTTCAGTAGATAATGATGCACATTGTTCTGCCGCTAATTCATCAATTTTAGTTGTAGAAATTCCATCAAACAATTGGTCAATAACTTTCATAGCTAAACTTGTATAATTCAAATTAATAGATACTTCTTGTCCAAGTTTTTTAATTCTGTGCAAAATTTTATCGAATGCGACATCTTCTAATTCTCCGTTGCGTTTTTTTACACGCATTTCGGGTGAGGTATTTTTAGCAGTTTCCATATTATAATAATATATGTATATATTTTTATACCCTTTTATTAAATATTTTATTAATTTGATAAAATGTATAAAATTATATAAAATATATATATGAACAAATTTTTATTTTTAATTTTAATTATAGTGTTAGGATTAAGTCTTCCAATTTTATTGAATAAATTATTAAATCCATCTGAAGGTTTTAGTAATTATACATTAGATTTAGCGGAAGGAGAATTTCCAAAATCACTAGACACTAGAATGCTTTCTTTTTATCCATCAACAGGCAGTTTAGGAATATCTAATAATGAAGCACAAGAATCTTGGTGGCGTTATCCAACATTTAAAGTTGGTTCATATGATCAAATAACAAATAATATAAGATATCCAAATAATCCAGATGTAGGAACTTGTACACCAGATAGCATGTGCTTTGCTTTATATAAAAATAATCAAGTTGCTAGTAATTATGTAAAGCCTTTACCACCTGTTCCAGATTGTCCTGGAAGTCGTGTAAACTATTATAAAACACAACCAAATATGATGACTTTTTCAAATCTTGGAAATATTGAATATTAGATAATTTAATATTTAAAAACAAATATAAAAAATAAATATATAAAACCAATTTAAGAATTATATATATATTTATTTTTTATGGAAAAAATGGATGAAACAAATTGTAAATGGGTTAGTTCTCGTGGAATTTTAAAAAGTTGTGAGAGACATAATAAAATCCCACAATCATCGTCACGACATATAGACCCTGATATTTTAGATAATTTAAAAGATTATGATGTTATTCACATCTGTAGTTGGCTTTCAATTACATTATTTATTAAAAATTTTGCGCCAAAAATAGATAAAAAAGTTATTATTGTTACTAATGACAGTGATTTTGATTCTCCTATTTTTGAAAAACCTGTTGGTAAAGGTGATGAAATCGCTAAAGATGAAATTTTGAATTTTATTAATAGTGAGTTTTGTGTTCATTGGTTTACACAAAATTGCACTTTAAAACATCCAAAAGTTACACCAATTCCTATTGGTATGGATTATCATACATTCTCTTCGAGAGAACCTTATTTTATTCAAGAATTAGTTTTAAATAATGTTAAATCAAATTCAACACCTTTTCATAAGAGACAAGCAAAGTGTTATGGTAATTATCATTTTACTATGGATGGAAAATATTATTCTAATGACCGATTTGATTGTTATAAATCTGTTCCTAAAAAAATTTGTTTTTATGAAGATAAACCAGTTCCAAGAAATGAAACTTGGGAAAATCAATCCAGATATGCGTTTGTTTTAAGTCCGGCTGGTGGAGGATTAGACTGCCACAGAACTTGGGAAGCATTAATATTAGGTTGTATTCCTATTGTTAAAAGATTTAATGTTCCGCACGAAGAAGTATATGATGATTTACCAGTTTTAATTGTAGAAAAATGGAGTGATGTTACACAAGATTTATTATTAAAAACTATGAAAGAATTTAAAAATAAAAAATTTAATTATGATAAGTTAACTTTAAAATATTGGGTTGATTTAATATATTCTTATAAAAATAAATAATTTACTTATGTTATATTTTATTTCTTTGATTCATCAAACGATTGTGTTCTAATTTTGATTATTGAATTACTTTCATACATGTTTGTATTTGTGTTTGTGTTTGTGTTTGTATTATTAGGTATTGATGTATCAATAATTATAATTTTATTATCCTTACCAATATTCAAAAGACATCCTTGTGATTTTTCTTCTTTATCTAAATCAGATTTTTTAGATTTAGTAGATTTAGTTGGCCTTTTTGTTTTTTGTGATGTATTTGTGCTTGTAGTCGTATTCGTATTCGTAAACATAGAATCTATTTTTATTTGTTTTGTATCTTCGTTTTGTTCTTTATCCTTATTTGAAACTAGTGTTATATTATTTTTTCTTTGCTCTTCTATAATCTTCCATATTTTTTCTATTTCTCCAACATTATGTTGAAACCATTTTTTATTTCTTAAAACTAAAACACACGAACATACTTCCAATTTCCAATATATATGTTTCATAAATGTATATCCATATTCTTCCGATTCATATTTATTAATTTCTTCTTCACTCCAATTATCTATTTCTTCATAACTAATAATATTTAATGGTTTGTAATCATAAAAAGGTTTGCCTTCTTTTGTATGAAAATATATTATAACACCTTTTTGTTTTCCATCTTTTGAAGTCATTTTATTTGTTTCTGATTCAAATGTATCTTCTACATAACTTGTATAATCTTCATATTCTATAAATTTTGTTTCCAAAAAATCACATTCATCTAAATTACATACTTCCATTTGTAATTGCATTTGAATCCAATATTCTTTTTTTGGTATTCCATCAATTTCTCTATTTACTATATTTTTTATTTCTAACATTCTACCATATCTGTCTGTTTCTGGGTCTATATTGATACCATCAGGAGAAGCTCCTATAAATGAATACTTATCATGTTGAATACAACCAAAATCACCTACTTTAGTCTTATATTTATCTTCATATATCATAACAGATAACGGCTCATATTTTTGTCCCCAATGTAAAGTACTATTTACATTAACCATTTGTACAGGTTGTTGTATTTTAATACTTTTCATATCATCATTAATATCTTCTGTTACAGTATCTTCAATATGATTATTAGATAATGGTAAACATTTCTCATTAATAATTTGATTTCTAACTGCTTGACTCTCAAAAATTTTGTAAGCATTACTAGCAGTGATTAAATTATAACGAAATAAATACCAATCTTTGGTTCTTTGTGCTGGTTGTGGTTTTGATTTCAAATACTTAATCTGTTTTTCTATAAGTTTTTTATTTGGTTTTTCTAATATAATACTAGAATGATGAGACCTTTTTGGAATATAAATTGAATAAAATAATTCACAAACATCTTCTATAAAATCATCGAATAATTCTTCAAAATCAGAATCTAACTCTTTTATTATATGTTCAAGTTGAGTTGTTATTAATTCTTTTACATTATCTATCATATTATCATGAAAATCTGGTTCAGAAATTTCTGTTGGATTATTTTTTATATAATTTTTCATTAATTCTAATATGTTTTCTGTTAATTCATCTTTGTTATCTTCAAAAAACTGTTCTGTTATTGTAAAATCATTTTCGGGTATTATTTTATCTAATATATCTATCAAACTTTCTAATTCGTTTAAATAAATATTTGTATCTTTATTACCAATATTTTTTGTTTTTTTATTCATAAATTTGTTAATAATATTTTATATTAATATATTTTTATATCTTAGTTAAAAAGAATATATTAATATTTAATCAATTTTATATATTAATAATAATAAAAAACACACGATATATGAAGGGTATACATCATGTATGTAATTTAATTATCATCACAATCGCTATCACATTCAGATGATTTATTAGAATTAATATTATTTTTATTTTTTGCTGTATGAACTTTCTTTATTGGAACAGTTGCTTTTTGTGTTCCTGTTCCTGTTTTATTATCTATATTTTTGAGAGTAAAATTCTTGGATTGTTTATTAAAAAATAACCCTGGTATTTCTTTAATAGAACCTGTTTCTTTATCATATATAACATCTTTTACACGTGCTAATTTCTTTTTATCCAAACAATCTTTAAAAAAGGTCATTAGTGTTTTTGTTTCTTCTTCATTCAATTCATTCTCTCCAGAATATTTTAAAACAAAGTCTTGTAACTTTTTAATCTTGTTTGTTTTATCTAATTTACTCCAAGGTTCAGATTTATTATTATTTTTTTCATCTTCCAAAAATTTATCCAAATTACTCAAATCTTTTAATTCTTTTGTTGATTTACTATTTAAAAACATAGATTTGTATTTTGAATTTTTAACTTCAGGACTAGAACTCGGATTTTCCTCTATTTTATTTTCTTCAATCATTTCTATTGTATTATGTCTTTAATTATATATTAATATATAGTATTAAGTTTAACTCACTTTTTTTATATATTAATTAATTATAAAAAATAAAAATGGATAATGAAAATAATTCGTTAGAGAGAAAAATATCAATAACCGGCACAAATAACCGTTATCAAATAAAAAAATTAACTCAATCAAGGGTTCAACCTAAAAAGAAAAGAGTTGAAACTACTACTTGGAAAATAACTGATGATCACTTATCATTTTCTAGTCAAATAGAAATACTCAATAATATAAAAAATCATTTTACCGAAAAAAAAGAACTATCAGAAGAAATCAAGTTGGCTATTTCTCATATAGAGAGAAAAATAAACAGTTATAAACATCAGGATATTGATAAAAAAATGTTAGACATTAATAACTTTATTAAATTTGATGAAACTATTGAAAAATTAATTGATTGTGGACTTATATGTTTTTATTGTTCGAGAGAAATGTATATATTATATGAACACGTTAGAGAGAATAATCAATGGACACTTGATAGAATAGACAATGATGTAGGGCATAATAGGGATAATGTTATAATTTCTTGTTTAGAATGTAATTTAAAAAGAAGACGAACAAATAAAGATAAATTTTTGTTTACAAAACAATTGAAAATTAATAAAACCCAATGTGAATCTATTAGAAATGATGAAGAGACAGAAAATTAAAAACTAATTAATTATTACTATTTTATTTGAGTTTTCTCTCCACAAATAAAATATAAAGAGTAAATAATTGGACAAATATTGAGATGAATAACAAAATAATTGAATGGAAGTGGTCTAATGGAGAATATACTCAAAAGTCTAAAAGACAATACCGAAATGGAAATGGAAATAGTAAACAAGAATATTATGATGAAATGTTGAATATGGATGTTATTAAAGAAAATACAGCATACATACAATCACTTAATTCAGAAAATTATTGGAGTGGTCCACAAGAAAATTATGATACAGGTTTTAATAATAATCAACCAGATATTTCAGGATTTAAAATAACAAATAAGAGAGAAGATTCCTCTTTTAAAATGGCTGAAAGGGAAATGTTTGCTACTTGTGGAATGAATCCATTTTTAGGAACAAATAATTATGTAAATGATGTAGTAACTCAAAATACTTTTTTAAAACCAGCATATACTTCTGAAAAAGAATTTATTAGCAAAGTAAATGAACAATATAATTAAATAACAAAAATAAGTATTTAAAAACCTCCTAAATATTCTATTAAAATGAACTCAACGAATGCTTCTTATACTACTCAAAATGATTTATTATTAAATAATCTACTTACTTTCTACAAAGATGAAGACAAATTTGATAGAATGTTAAAAATAATTACAGGTGAATCTAAAATTTCTCTCCGTATTGTTGATTGGTTTTCAACAAATTATGCTAAAAAATACTTTACATTATATCCGATTTTTGATGATGAAGGTAATATTATAAAAAGGTTTAAGGTTTATGTTGATTATAAACTAAAATTGAAAGCATATAGTAAAAAGAAATTTGACCCTTTTTGTAGATGGGAACGTATTAGTGTTCCTTATAAAAATGGAACTTTTATTGAAACAACTATTGGACAATTGAATTTTTTTAAATGGGCATTTGAAAACAAAGTAATTGATTATTTGGAAGAAAATTATGAAACTATTGAAAAAGATATGAATACGAGAAATAGCACATCTAAAAGAAAAGAACCAATTACAAGTGATAATAGTAAAACACGTAAGAAGAGAGAAGAATTGTCTGTTTCTGCTAGTAAAAGTATTAAAAAAGAAAAAGTAGAAATTGTTCTTAAATTTACATAAATTATTAATTACTAATTTTTATATTTAAATATATTTTGATATATTTCAATATATTTTAAAATTTAATAGAAATAGTAATGGGACAAACACAATCAGCTATTAAAATTGGGTTTGAAGATATGCAATACTCAGTAAAACATTTAGAAGAAAATCTGATTATTAACACATTAGATACAACAGAACAGAATTGTTTGATAAAGGGAACTCTAACGGCATCACAAGAAGAAGATATTGTTAATAAATATTTAATAAGTCAAATGAGAAAAATAAGGGTTATTATTTATGGTCGGAATTGTAATGATGAGAAAATATATATTAAATATAAACAATTTTTCTCTCTAGGATTCTCAAATATATATATTTATACAGGAGGTTTGTTTGAATGGCTTTTATTACAAGACATATATGGAATGGATGAATTCCCAACAACCTCTAAACAAAATGATATTATTAAATATAAACCAAATAAAATATTGGGTGTACCCCTTTTGGAATATTAAGCTAGAGAGAAAAAGTAATTGAAAACAAATAAAATAATTGAAAACAAATAAAATAATTGAAAACAAATAAAACAATTTAAAAATTTATTATAATAGAATAATAAAGTAACCATGATGTTTAATTACTTTATTATTTTTCTTTTTTTGAGTTTATACAATAAAGTTTTTTCTGATACAGAGTGTCCATTAATTATGAATTCTGGTCAAGATAGACGCGAAGATAAATCAAAATTAAGGATTATGCAATATAATGTTGAATGGCTTTTTGTAGATTATTACGCACCATTTGACTGTCCGGGTCAAGGTTGCACATGGAAAAATACAACACAAGCTGTTGTTCATCTTCTTTTTGTTTCAAATATTATTAATAAATTAAATCCTGATATTTTGAACTTATGTGAAATAGAAGGTTGCGATGAAATTCAAATGTTAATAAATGAAGCTACTAATTATAATTATACAGGTTACCTAAAAAAAGGCACTGATACTAGCACCGGACAAAATGTAGGCTTAATTACACGCATAGACCCTTTAATTAGCCTCTACAGAACTGAAGATAAATCAGGTTATCCAATTGAAGGTTCTAAATGTGGGTACACCGGGGCACCAGGAAGTAGTGGCGTTAGTAAACACTATATTACTGAATACAAGATAAATGGTATAGATATTGCTGTTATTGGTGCACATTTATTAGCAAATCCAACAGACCCTACAAGATGTGCTGAGAGAGAAGCACAAGCATCTGTGTTACAAAAGAAATTATATGATTATTACAATATGGATTATGAGATTATTATGATAGGCGATTTTAATGATTTTGACGCAGAAATTATGGATGTTAATAATAATACACCAACATCAATGGTTTTAGATATTTTAAAAGGAAATAAAGGTCAATATGCTGGTAAATATCAGTTATACAGTATAGCATCAAATATATCACAAGAAGAACGTTTTAGTGATTGGTGGGATCCAAATGAGGATTGTCTTCCACAATATAATGAATTTTCTATGATAGACCATATTTTGGTAACAAAGGGTTTACAAAATAAAGTTAAAAATGCATTTATTTATCATGGTTATTTAGAATATTGTGAAAAATATAATTCGGACCATTTTCCAGTTGTAATTGATTTAGAATTTTAATAACGATTAAAATATCATATAGATTATTATAAAATATATTTGAGTTTAATAAACTTAAATATATTATATTATTTAAATAAATAATGTCTGAATTAACAATAACAAAACATATTTCTTTTTATTATATTCCAGATAGAATTAAATATATAAACAGAATTATTGATGAAACTAATAGTTATAAAAGTAAAACGGATATTTTTATTCACACTAACTCATTAGAATTAACTAATAATTTAATTAATCCATATACAAATGGTTCATTATATATTATTCATCATAATTTAAAAGATGAACATCCATTTTATTTAACATGGAAGTGTAGATACTTATTATCAAAACAAAGAAATGATTATGATATTTTTATGTATATTGAGGATGATATATTAGTTCCTTATAAAGCTATAGAATATTGGCTTGAATATAATGAAAAATTAATTAGTTTAAACTATAATTTAGGATTTTTAAGAATTGAATATGATAATAATAATGTAGAATACACATCTGACTTAGATGATAAAATTAATAAATTAGTTAAAATTGATGGACAATATTATGCGGTTAATGATGTTAGTCCATATTGTGCTTTTTGGATATATAATAAAAATGAATTTAACAGATTTGTGGAAAGTGAATATTATGATATAAACAATATACCTTGGTATTATAGAATTGGTGATCCAAATGCATTTGTTAGAGAGAAAAGTGCTATTGGATTACATGGTATTCAAATTAAAAAAATTTGGTATAAAGATACCCTAATACCATTATCAAATATTTTTATAACAGATAGATGTAAAATATATCATATGCCTAATAATTATGTTTACCAACCAAATACTAAATTGGGTAAATTAAAATTTGACGATTGTCTAGATATTAACGCATACAAAAATATAACGTATTTATAAATTTATTTCTTAGTTTTTCTTAGTTTCTTATTTTTGTTAGTTTTCTTATTTTTTCTAGTTTTTCTTGATTTTCTATTTTTTCCACCACGTCTTGTTCTAGCTCTTGTAGTTTTTTTAATAGGTTCTGGTTCTTCTTTTATACTTCTTTTTCCTTTTTGTCTATATAAATTTAATAATAAAGGATAAGTATATTTTGGTGGTTTTATTTTTTCATATTTTTTATTTGGTTCAGGCTTATTTAATCCTATTTTTATAGAATTATATAAGTTTTCTATTTTTACATCATCCTTCAAATAAGGTCTATATAATTCAAAAAATTTATCTTTTAAATCAAATTTCACTATATTTCTAACAAAAGACGCTGATATAGCCTCTACTGGGATTGTAGTCATATCTAACATACTTAATTCAGTTTTATCTAGACCCTTAAATTTTTTCATACTTTCTCTCTGTAAAACAATAGCATCAACTGTTTTTACTTTATTGTTTTCATCTTTTATATAAATATCTGATATGTTATCAACTAAGTTTTGTCTGTCTTCTCCAATTATAATAAATAAATTTAAATTATCTTTATCTTTATAGTCATAATAAATTATTCTGGAGAGAGTTTGTAATGGAGTATATTCTTCGCCTCTAACACATACATATTCAACAACCATATTTTTCACTAGTTCTGGATTAAAATTATTTATATTATTTTGTATGATGTTGTCTTTGATAGTTGTAGTCATACTATTTAAATCATTATTAGAGAAACCTAATACTTTTATTTTTTCATTACATTCAATAGGATTCTCATTATCTGAATTACTTTTTGATAAAATAATATAAACTTTATTTACTCCTCGTTTTAACGCTTCTTCTATTAATTTTTTAATTAATAATAAATGTCCAGGAGTAGGAGGATTCATACGTGCTATAGAAAAAAAAATACTATTTTCAGTATTGTAACTGATCGGTTCCATAATATATTTTAGTTTTGTTATATTAATCGAATATAATAAAATATGATTTATCTTTTTTAAATAAACTTTTTCACTTCATTCATCATTTTTTCTAAATTTTCAATATTTTCATAAATATCCATATTTCCATCAATTTCTAAAAGCATATTTGGACTTAATTCTAACTTATCATAAATCATTTCATTATGATACTTGTGACAGTTAGATAAATAACTTAATGGAATGTTAGATTCTCCAACACGACATCTTTTATGAATTCTTTGGTCACAAACTTCTGGGTCAGCATTAACATAAATAACTTTGTTTACTGGGAAATCTTTCGCAAAAGTATCAAACCATTTATTATAAATTTTATAATTTACATCTTCAATTTTTCCACTATCAAATAACATCTTAGCAAAAACATATTTATCTGTATATAAACTTCTTTCTGTAATAATAATAGAACCAGGATAATTTTCAACAGCCTCCTTTAATAATGATAATCTTGATATATAAGCCATCATTTGGAAAGGGAATGAATATTTTTCTTGATCAGCATAAAATTTACTAATCATAGTATTTCCTTGTGAATCAGTTATTTCTTCCCATTGGTCTACTGGTTCTCTCAAAAATATAATTTTCTTATTTTCATTTTGATTGGATTCAACATATTTCTTCAAATTTTTCAATAAAGTAGACTTACCAGAGCCAATATTTCCTTCAATTGAAATAATAATAGATTGATTAGCAAAAGAACTCATTTTATATAGTTAAGTATATATTGTTTTTAATTATTAGTATGCTTAAAATATATTATAAATAATTCATTTCAATTTTTTTATTAATAAAAAAAATTGATTTATAAAAATGACTTAAAGAAATAAGCATAATTTTAATATACACAACTTTTAAGTTTTTAAAAAATGGATTTACAACAAAGAAAGCTTACTAAATCTGAATGGGATTCTATTGAGAGACCTGTTTCAGAAGAAGAAATTGAAATTTTAAATTTAATTACTAAAGGATATAATAATGTTAATATAAAATACAATAATAATCCATCTTTATTCACTTATCTAAAGATTGATTACAATGAAACTATGGAAGATTATTTATACAACAACTACTTTTCAGAAAAAATTAACAAAATTCTAAAAAAATATAAAATTACTGGTATAAAAATTGATGTTAAAGCTAATATTGAACTTAAAAAAGCTGACCAAATCAGATTACAAAAAAATACTAAAGAAATTGTTGAATCTGCTGATGTTTTTGAACACGTTTTAATTGATATTATTAAAAATTTATTAAAATATTACGAACAATCAAGCGAATCTAATAAATGGTTATATTATTATTATTCACTCTATAAAATGGTTCGTTTAAGTATTCAACACATCAACAGACATATTGTTAATTTATCTAAGAATATTATTGAAAAAATGGATAATGAGAATAACGCACGTTTAATAATAGAGAATGCTGTTGAATTTATTGAGAGAAATGAATATGTTAACAAATATGGGGATATGACTTTATATTCACACCAAAAAGAAATATTTACTATTTGTAAAAATATTTGTCCTAAATTAATTCTTTACCTAGCACCAACAGGCACTGGTAAGACATTAACTCCACTTGGTTTATCTGAAAATCATAAAGTAATATTTGTTTGTGCTGCTAGACATGTCGGATTAGCTTTGGCGCGTGCTGCTATATCAATACATAAAAAAATAGCATTCGCTTTTGGTTGTTCTAGTGCTTCAGATATTCGTTTACATTATTTCGCTGCTAAAGAAATCACAAAAAACTGGAAAACTGGTGGTATTTGGAAAGTTGATAATAGTGTTGGAGACAAAGTAGAAATTATGATTTGTGATATTAAATCTTATTTACCTGCTATGTATTATATGTTATCATTTAACACTGATTCACAAATTATTACTTATTGGGATGAACCTACAATCACATTAGATTATGATAATCACGAATTTCACGAAATTATTAATAAAAACTGGAAAGAAAATCTGATTCCTAACATGGTTTTATCATCTGCTACTTTACCTAAAATTAATGAATTAGAAGATACTTGTATGGATTTCAGAAATAAATTTGAAGGTTCTACAATTCATAGTGTTGTTAGTCACGAATGCAGAAAATCTATACCTATTGTTGATAATAATGGGTTTGTAGTATTACCCCATAATATCGCACGTGATTATACATCATATAAAAATATAATTAGTCATTGTAATGATTATTTAACATTAATGCGTTATTTTGATATGAAAGAAGTTATTGAATTCATTAAATACTGTATGAATAATGGTTTGGTAAAAAATAAGATTAATATTCAAAGATTCTTTGATTCGTTAGATGATATTAATATGAATAATATTAAATTATATTATTTAAAAATTGTTGAGAACATTGGAGAAGAAGATTTTAATCAACATATTATTAAAATGTGTGAAAAATATTATTCTAATTATAAAAATAAAAGAGTTCAAGTCAATCAATACATTGATGCTAAGGGTGAAAATATTGATAGACGAAATAAGGAAGTAATGGATAATTTAAATTCTAATAAAGGAGATTGTGGATTATATATAACAACCAAAGATGCGTTTACTTTGACTGATGGTCCAACTATATTTTTAGCTAATGATGTTGAAAAAATTGCTAAATTTTGTATTAAACAAGCTAATATTCCTGCTATTGTTATGAAAGATATTGTAGACAAAATTAATTTTAATAATACTATCAACAATAAATTAGAAAAAATAGAAAAAGATATTGAAGATATTAATGAGAAAAAAGGTTTAAATGATAAAACTGATGATAATGGTAATAAAAAGAAAAATGATCACAAAATTAATAGACAAACAGACACACCACAAGATGCTGCTCTCAAAAAATTAGTGACTGAAGGTGATTTATTACGAAGTGCTATTAAAATTGCTAAATTAAATGATGCTTTTGTTCCAAACTCTACACTACATATTTCTAAATGGGCACAAGATATGAATCCAAGTGGTTGTTATACTAGTGATATTGATGATGATACAATTACTAAGATTATGTTATTAAAAAATGTTGATGATAGTTGGAAAATTTTATTATTAATGGGGATTGGTGTATTTACAACTCACGAAAGTATTGAATATACTGAAATTATGAAAAATTTGGCTGACCAACAAAAGTTATATGTTATAATAGCTTCTAGTGATTATATTTATGGAACAAATTATCAATTTAGTCACGGTTACTTGAGTAAAGATATGGACTTAACTCAAGAAAAAATTATTCAAGCAATGGGAAGAATTGGTAGAAATAAAGTTCAACAGAATTATACTATTAGAATGAGAGATAGAGAACAGATAATTAAGTTATTTAATAAAGAAGAATCAAAACCAGAAGTTAAAAATATGAATCGTTTATTTAATTCAAACTAATACATAAATATATAAATATGTTGTTTATAAGTCAATATTTGTTTCATTTCATATAACGTTATTAATAATAATATTTTCTATTTCTTTTGGTGTAAATCTTTTATTCACATAAAAATCCAAATTCATTTCAGTAACATAATTTATAATATCGTAGTCAGAATATAAAATAAATATAGAAGCATTTATTTTCATTTGATTTATAATTTTAAAAAATTCTATACCATCCATAACAGGCATGTGAACATCACACATAATTAAATCAAAAGAAATACATTTTACTAGTTCTAAAGCTTCTTTACCATTACTAGAACAAATTACTAAATATCCTATATTATTTAAATATTTATTAATTATTTTTTTATATATTGGGTTATCGTCAACAATCAAGACGCTTATTTTTTTTTCAATTTGGTTTGTATTATTTTTTATTATTGGAAATATTTCTGTTTTTTCTTTTTTTTTATAAAAACACATATATTATTGTTGTTATATATGTGTTTTATATTTATTTAATTTAATAATCTATTATTAATTCGGCATAAGGTCCTCTAAAATTTCTTTGATATTTATAATAATCTAATGGCTTTATATATGCTTGAACTAATTTATCACTTAAAACACTATTTTCCCAATCTTCTTCACTATTAGCTATAAACAAAGTTGGATTATAACTATATGTTGATTCAACTCTTGTATGTCTATAAATATCGTGACCTCTCATAGTGAATATCATATTTTCGTCATATACTAATTGTCTTTTTAAATTAATTAATTGTTCTCTGTTATATGGATAATTTAATTTGATTTTTTCTAAATAACAACCTATTTTTTTTATATGGTTTATATGTAAAATACCCATATCCATACTTGGTCTTAGATTCAAATTAACAAATGGAACTGCATTTATTTCTTTGTCTTTTAAATTAATATTATAAAAATTCATTATTTTATCAAAAAAAGTTGGTCCAAATTTTATTGTATCAGGAACCTCTATAAAATACTTAATACCTTTAAATTGATATAAATCAATAATTTCATATATATAAATTAATCCTGTTAAATGTAAACCTGTGTATTTTACTTTTACTATTTTAATCCCTTCTTCATAAGAAACACCTTCTTCATTTTCTTGACCAGACACAATTAGTACATTTTCTTTTGGAAAATTAGATGTATTAATTTGTTTTATCAATTCTGGTATAGTATTTTTGAAATAATTAGAACAAGTATTTATAACTAAAATAACATCCATTATATAATTAATATTTAATATTTTTTAAGTTATTATTTGAATAATTATATAAATTTAAATATGGCTTCTTCTAATTCTTTTATTTTAAATGGTTTTGGTAAAAATAAATTAGCTCCTGATTTATATGCTTCTTCAGATAAATGTTTGTCTGTAGAATAAAGTATTATTGGTGTTTTAATATGTAAATTTTCTCTAACACATTTTGTAAATTCAATACCATTCATTTCAGGCATATTTATATCACTTATAATTAAATCAACACTTATTAGAGTTACACTATCTAACGCTTCTTTACCATTATTAAAATAAAAAATGTAGCACCCTTTTCCATTTAAGTATTTATATAATATTTTTTTATACACAATTGAATCATCCACAACTAATACGTATTTGTTATTAAAAATACTATAATCTACATTAATTTTATTATTATTTTCATGAATACTATTTACAGTATCTATATTTATTATTTTTTCTAACGATGATATTGGAACTATCTTTTTTTTGTAAATTTTATGAAAAATATATGGATAAAAACACATCAAAACATATAGTTTGTAAAATATAATATTATAATCTGATATTATATTTTTAAATTGTTATTTTATTTTGTTTTGTTTTTATTTACTTGTTTTTTATTTTTATTAATTACAGCCACCACGAAGTCTTAAAACCAAATGAATAGTGCTTTCCTTTTGAATATTATAATCTTCTAATGTTCTACCATCTTCTAATTGTTTTCCAGCAAATATAAGTCTTTGTTGGTCTGGTGGGATTCCTTCTTTGTCTTGAACCTTTTGTTTAACATTTTCAATAGTATCTCCTGGTTCAACATCAAGAGTAATAGTTTTTCCGGTTAAAGTTTTTACAAAAATTTGCATTTTAATTATTATATATATAATAAATGAAATATCTTTAAATCAGTTTTATTAATTATTTTTATATGTATTATATTATAAAATTTTATTATATAAATCTTCATATATTTTCAAACTTTTATCAAGACCTAATAATTCCATATTCATAGTTTTAAGTAAACTGCTATCTCCAGAATAATTATTTTTCATTTCACTATTAATAATTTTTATGTTAGTTTTACAACCCAAAATCATTTCTCCTATTTCAGATAGTTTATACTTTTCATCATAGCAAATATTAATAGTTTTTGATAAATTATTTTGGATATCTGCATTATCTAAATAATATTTAATTATTTTTATAAAATCTAACTCATAAACAAAATCAAAATATTTATCTTCAAAAATGGTAATTTCTGTATTATTTTTTTTCGCATTGAAACAAGATTTTATAAAACGTGTTTCTTCTTCATTAATATGATAAATATTAAAAATCCTAAAATTATAAACATTTTTATATAGTAAACTTCTTTGATATATCATATATTTTGAAAAACCATATAAATCAGTAGGAACAGTCAATAACCCATTTTCTTTACGATTTAATATATCTGTTTTTCTATCATAAATAGCAGCTGAGTCAAAGTTTATAATCATTTTAAAATTATCTACAAATAACATTAAATTTTCAAACATCAATAAATTATTATATACAATATC
>JACCDH010177224.1_pt1 | contig 24388 bp, 19 predicted proteins | sample 7442481 | NCBI WGS metagenome assembly JACCDH01 (sample SAMN15323433, study PRJNA562643) | freshwater metagenome | isolation source: river surface water | place: USA:Blue River Watershed | collected 2017-08-15
ATCTACTTTTACGGTACTAATATCCTTGCCCGCTAAAAAACCTTGGGCTTGAATATTTTGACTTAATGCAAGTACAAAAATGCTTAACAATACAATTTTTAAGAGTCTCATATTTTGAATAAATTATTGGTCTAAACTTGTGGTTTGTTTTTGGCGCATGGCTTCGCCTTTCTAAGTCCCAAAATGACTATAAGTAATTAAGAAATAGCACTTTACAGAATTATTTCTACGACTTCACAAAGATATGCTTATTCCTTAATATTTCTAAAATATTAGGGATTAATATGCTTGTAAAAAACTGCTAAAATTAATCAGTGGGGGAGGTTTTCAATTAACCCTTTTTAGGGAGCATTATCTGGTTAATTGATACATGGTTAAAGCTGCTCTTTTTATTAAAAACGGTAACTCGTATAAGTTTATTGTCTCACCCGGTGCATGGGCCCCCTTTCCAGAAGCGCCCAACCCGTCAATACAGTCCATATATTGGGCCACATAGGAAATATCCCCGGCGCCGCGGGATCCCGGATCCCCTGCTACCGTTGCCCCCATGCCCATTTTTTGGGTCACTTCGCTTACCACTACTCTTACACTGTCATTGCCCGGGGTAGGTGCCATACTTGGGATGCCATCCACAAATTGAATAGTCGCTTTAGCACCCTTAAGACTTTGATTTACAATACTTTGCATTTTTTCACGGGCATTTTGCTTCTGCTGCTCAGTGAGGAATCGAAGGTCCCCCGTTACCACCGCATTCGGAGAAATGATATTGGTTTTGCCAATAGCCGTACCCGTTGCCTTCCCCTCCTCATACTGCATATCGGACCCCCCAATGAATACCCCTGGGTTAAAAGTCAGGTATTTTTCCTGGCTTAGCTGCTCTCTAAAGGCATTGACTATTCTGGAAGCCTCATAAATTGCACCATATCCGGCGTAATCGGTAAACACACCACTGCTATGTCCTGTTTTTGCAGTCACATTCAATTGCCATCCGCTCGCACCCCTTCTTGCCGTGGCTACGGAGTTTAATCCGTTGGCACCTTCAAAAGCCAATGCAATATCCGATTGCTTGGCGGTTTCAATAAAATCACCCCTGCTCACCGATCTTGGATAACCTGCATGTTCCTCGTCGCCAGTTAAGTACGCAGTGATGGCTGCATCCTTTAATAATCCCTGCGCATGCAAAGCTTGCAAAGCAATAATCATTACGACGTCACCGCCCTTCATATCATTCGCTCCCTGTCCTGTTGCAACACTATCATTTAACAAAGTAAACGGGTTGGCAGGCATATCCGGTTCAAACACCGTATCCAAATGTCCTATCAAAAATAATTTTTTGCCCTTATGTATTTTAGTGGTGGTGGTGTTTGCAACTGCAGTTGAGGATGCAGTGGTGGTAGTAGCTGCAATAGCTGCGGGCGTCCTTCCCACCAAATGCCCTGCACGTTGAATAGAATCAGGCATTGCCACCCAATGGGTTGTTAATCCTGCAGCTTCCAATTCTTTGGCAAATAGCGCACCTACTTTTTTTACACCCTCTATATTTAAGGTACCGCTATTTACATTCACAGCGTCTTTTAACAAGGCAATGGCCCTTGGCATATTTGCATCAATGTATTCAATTATTTTTTGCTCTTCCTTATTTAAAACCTTTGTGTCCTTTTTATTTTTCTGCGCGCTTGCCGCAGTATGCATTAACAATAAAGTTGATAGGAATAAAATAAAAGTACGTAGGTTATTTTTCATATGAATTTGATTTAGCATGTTTACTAATACAAGATACAAAAATTTAAAGCGTATAAATACGTCAAAACCATATTGTTATTAAACTGACATTCGGATACAATTTAATAAACACCGTCATTTGCGAAAAAATGATACAAGACAACAAAAAATAGTATTAAATTAGTATGATGAAAACAATTGAATTACAAATACCAGATCAATTTGAAATTGACAACAATGAGCTTAAAGCCTTTTTAGCAGTTAAGCTTTTTGAAGCTGCAAAATTAACTTTGGCTCAGGCAGCGGAAATGACTGGTGTATCAATTGAAGATTTTATAGCCATACTTTTTAAATACAATGTTTCTGTTTTCAATTATCCCGCAGCTGATTTAGAGTCAGATGTAATGAATGCAACAGAAAGTATACGTAGACACTAGTGCCTTAATCTTATTGACTAAAATAAATGAGTTGCCTATTTTAAAATTGGTATATGGAACTGTATATATTACCAAGCCTATATTTGACGAGTTTAAAAACAAACTGCCATCATGGATTATACTAGATAAGGAGGAATATAAAAACAAAAAATATCCGGTTGTTGGTGATGGCGAAGCGAGTCTTTTTTCTGTGGCTTTAAAAAATAGGTATGTTTACTTAATTCTTGATGATTTAAAAGCAAGGAAACTAGCTAATTTATATAAAATAAATTTTACTGGAACAATTGGCGTTTTAATTGCTGCTAAACAATTAGGATACATAAATAAAATTAAGCCTTTGCTTGATAAAATCAATTTAACCAATTTTAGATTGACAACTGAAATTCAAGCAAAGGCTTTACTATTAGCAGGTGAATAAATTATGTTTAATCAAACTGCAATGGAATATTTAATTTTAAACTAAAGTTACGGCCCATATTAAAAACACCCATACGACCTGTGGCCAAATTCTCCGAAGTATATTTTAACCTGCTCAAATGATTTTGATAAGCAACGTCCGTTATGTTTTGTGCAGTAAAGGAAATATTAAATAACTGTTTTCCTTTTCGAGTGTACTGTGTACCGAAGCCAACATTTAATAAATGATACCCGGCGGTAGCGGTTTCGGTATTGTATCCTGTGAATGGATTGTTTTGTGCAAATACGTTATCCAATTGCAAGGACATGTAGGTATTTTGTAAAGTCGTTTTAGTATTTTTAAATTCATACCTCAATTCTGAAATCCATCTTAGTGGTGGAATATTTGGTAAATTTTTGCTGCCATCTATCGCTGTTTCAAACCTACCTCTTACATAAGAGAAAGTATTTTCAATATGTAATCCATCAATGGGGTGCGGGTGAATGTCTATATTAAATTCTGCCCCCATTAAGCTTGCGTTTTGCTGACGATATTCAAATGCAAAAAGCGACTCTCCTTGTTTGTTAATAATAGAGTCTCCACTAAATACACTATTTAATTTTTGAGAAAAAATATAATCAGTAATATGATTGTAAAAAACATTCCCATTAAAAGAAATATGTTCATTACTCCACTCGGTACCCAAATCAAATTGTAAACTTTTTTCTGATGTTAATTGGGTATTCCCATATTCATACCTATTGGTTCCCTCGTGTGCACCATTGCTTCCCAACTCGGCCATATTAGGTGCTCGGTAGCCTCGGGCTACATTAAATTTAAACACCCAGGATTTACTTGCTTCGTAGGTCATTCCGAAAGAGCCAGCTAAATCTCCAAAGTTTTTTTGATGACGCGTTGCAACAGCCATAGAGGAATATAAATAATATGGTTCAAGTAAGGGATTAGGTAGTTCGTAAAACTCCACCCCTTTTTTATCAATTCTTGCACCTCCACTCATGGTGAGCTTGCCGGCTTTTTTCTGTGTGTAAAAAAATAATCCTACTTCAGTGGAAGTATAGGCAGGGATCAACAGTTCGGCGCCTTTGTTTTTATTTTCTTGTTGCATTCCATTCACGCCAATGGTATGCTTCCAATTATTTTTTTCTGGCAATAAATATTGAAAGGAATAATTGAGTGTGCCTAAATCAAAGTATAAACTTTTTTCTGTCGGGTCCTCAATATTCCCATACTCTATTCTTTCATTGCGCTGATAAGCAATGTTTGCTTTTAATTTTCCTGTACCCCATTTAATACTATTGTCTAAAATATACTTTGTGTGCTTTATATGTTGGTAGGGAACCTGCGGGTTGGTAGAACTAAAATCACTTGCGGTAGCTAACCTATACTCACCCCCTGCTATTGGCTTTAAAAAGGCACCAGTTTCATCACGTTCTCCTTCGACCATTCCTAATTTTTGATTAAACTGATTAATAATTAAATGCGAATAACCCCAGTCTTTTTCAATGCCAATAAATCCACCTCCATTTAATTCATTGAACTTGGAATTAAAAACTTTACCATCATATTTATTTTGATAGTCTCCCGCTTTTTTAGAAGTTCCATTCAATCCCCATACAAACCCTTTATTGTTTCCAGCAATATCAAAGTGATAGCCTTGTAAATTATTATTGGATTGGTAATTTGAAAATATATTTCCTCGAATGGCCCCTTCTGCTACAGGAACATTGGATACAATATTAATTACCCCACTTAATGCTTCACTACCATAAATAATGGATGCTGGCACTTTTAACACTTCGGTACGCGTTACATTGTATTCATCAATTTCTATTCCATGTTCGTCACCCCATTGTTGACCCTCTTGTCTTACCCCATCATTCATTACCATCACTCTATTATAACCTAGTCCACGAATAATAGGTTTTGATATGGCAGGGCCTGTGGTTAATTGTGATACCCCTGGTGTTTTAGATAAGGCATCAATAAAATTGGTGCTTGTTGATTTAAATAAATCCTCTTTTTTAAAGATAGAAATAGGAGTGGGTGTTTTACGAGAACTTGTAGCACGTAAATAACTTGTCACCGTAACATTGGCACTCTCTACTGCCCCATGACCCAAGGCAAAATTTTCAACACTATTTTCTTTAACATTTATTGTTTTTGTCATCAATGCATAACCAATAAAACTCACTTCCACTATATGTTCACCATTAGGTATGCTAATTTCAAAAATTCCGTTTTGTTTGGTGATGACTCCTTTTTTAAATTCAGGAAAATAAATGCTGGCTCCCTGCAAAGGCTGTCCAGTGCCTTCGTCCTTGACATTACCTGTTAAAATAAAGTTTTGTTTTTTGCTTTGTGCGATTGTTTCGCTGTGTACACAAAAAAGTATAAACAGCAAAATAGAGATATGTTTAAACATAAATTATATATTGAAATTGATAAAATAAAACCATGTGCACGGGGCACATTTCAAAATTCAATTATATAATGGGTGGCCCGCGGGAATCAAAATGAGATAAGGTACTGCTTTCTTTACGCCAAATGCCTGTATCATTTTTAATGATAGCAGTTGCTGGGGCATTGAGTACTATTTCAAAATTATACTGTACAAAAGGAGAGGTAGCCACCAATTGATCAAAAGAACAATGGATGCTTGTATTTTCTAATTGCTCAATAGGCAAATTAACATGCACCGAACAGGTGGTCGGATCAATATGCTTGGCAACAAAATCATGGATATTTTTTTGCGGTGTAATGCTAAAAGCAAATACCACAAGCATAAAGCTTGCTAAAAAGGATCGTATGTACCTGTTTTGTAACATTTGTAGAAATCAAAGTTACGGTAATATTATAAAATATACATAGCTGCTAATAAATGGGGCTGCCAATAGGATGATTGGCTGTAAAGGGATTGCCCATTAATTTAGTAAGGGTAGCCGCCAATTGCTTTTGGTACCATTGTCCCAGATTGGTTTGTGCGCCTAGAGCACCGATGCGTTGTAAATTGGGGCCCATTAAAGCAAACCAAATACTGGAGGCGCCATTTACATCGGCACCATGATCGGTCCAAGCCTCCTTAAATCCCCTCCCATGATCGGTGGTCACCAATAAATAAGTGTTGTCCTTATAGCCAGGAGTAGATTGTACCCAATTCCAAATTTGCGCAATCCATGCATCTACCTGATGGGCTGCGTCTAAATAATCCCTGTAATGTGCATGATGTGCCCACTCATCGGTTTCACCATAACTAATATACAAGGCCTTGGGTTGTTTGGTTTTCAAATAATGAAATGCTTGTTGATGAGTATATACATCCAAACATTCTACTTCCTTAAATGGTTTATAAGAATCCTTTAAGCCTTCACTTATACTTTTTGCTACAGGGTCTTGCAATAATTGCGTGATGGATTCAAATCCATTAATCACGGGGAATCCCGAAACTTTCTCATTTAAAATTCTATCAAAAGCATCCCATGCGCCAAAGGCAGCCACTTTATTTTTATAAGCTGCTTGTGCATTTAAAAAAGCCAATACATTGCTATGGGGATTCGGCATATAGTCATTGGAATTAATGGCCGAGTCCGGATAGCCCGTTAATATTTCATTGTAACCAGGATAAGAAAACCAATGCGGGTTCGCAACATCCACTTTGTTGCCCACATACCTGTTGCCAAACAACATGCCCTCCTTTGCAATTTGATTCCAAAAAAAAGGCATCAGTTGTTTTTGTCTTGTACTCAGGTCCTTTGCGCCATATTTATTGTAGATATAAGTGCTATCCCCTTGATTGAATTTTGGATGATTGGCCAAGGAAGTATCCATTCCGCCAAAAACCTCCTGCCACCTAAAACCATCGGTGGTGATGATAATAACATTGGGGGCAGGTTGCTTTTGCAAGGAGGTATTTGCTTGCGCAAACCCTGTATTCATTGGATATACAGCCAATAGAAGCAATACACCACTTAAGGTAAACCACTTATGCATAAATGAAAGCATGGATTTGAATTTTGTCCTTAAAAATAACAAACATTCAATGAGTACTTGCAAATATGGGTGGAATTAATCTAAAGTTTTCTTTTTTCTCGTAGAGAAAAATAAATACAATAGCATACCTATACTAATAACAGAATAACTAATTAGGCCAGCATCCGTTTGAATGATTTTTTTAAAAAACAAAACCGAAATCATTAGATACACCATAATTGCAAGGGAGAAAGTTTTATTCATAATATTGATTTAAGGTAATGGACAATAATTATCAATACAAGCAACGCCACCTGCTGCTTGTAAGGTACCGCACAATAAAATACAAGCGGGTGTTCCTAAACCAGCAGTACCGCCAATACAAGCTGCATGACAAAGAATAGCACCCGAAGTAGCTGCAGCCATACACAATGGAAATCTCCAACCACAATGCTCATTTTTATTCACAGCATTCAAGGAATTGCTTGCAACCGAAAATAAGGAACTGCCTGTAGGGGTAACACTATTATAACTTTGTGCATACAATTGTTCACAAGCTTTTTGAATACTTTGTATTGAAACATCATTGTATTTTGTGTTGATTTGTTTCCAATGCATTTGATAATTTTTAGCGTATTGTTTTATATACAAAATATTTTCAGCCCCCATAAATTCGTTAAAAGCATCCATTCCCTTAGTTGAATGTAGCTGATTATCATTTAGGGATTCGATTTTATTTTTGAATTCGAAAATAGTCAAACCCTTACGCGCTGCTAATGCTTCAATAAATTGGCTAAAGTTTTGTTCCAATTGAACCAGTTGGATAAAATGGGTATCCTGTGAAAGGGGCACTTGAAGCATTGGTTCGGGAACGGTTTGCGTTTTTGTACAGCCAAAGGACAGAAAAGTGCATAAGATAAATAAGGAGAAAAAGGGTTTTGGTTGCATAACATTTGATTTTAATGAATCATGAATTTACCATTCCAAAACATCCATTATCAAGTATTTATACCTTGCGCAAGGATCCTATATTTAATTTAAGGTATTGATTTTGAACAATTTAGAGAAAATAGGGTTATAGTATTTGAATGGTCAACAACAACAATACTTGGTGAAAAGCAGTGAATGTTGTAATTTTGATGTTCAAACATTAATTAACATAAAACAATCAATATGAATTTATTAGATGCATTAAAGTGGCGTTACGCTGTAAAAAGAATGAACGGATCCAAAATCCCTGCTCAAACCTTGGATACCATTTTAGAAGCTACGCGTTTAGCACCCAGCTCGTTTGGATTAACACCTTACAGTATTTTGGTAATTGAAGACGAGGAAACTAGAAAAAAATTACAACCTCATTTTTACAATCAACCTCAAATTGTTGAGTCAAGTGCCGTAGTTATTTTTGCAGCACACACAACAATTAATGAAGCAAGTGTTGATGCATACATGCAAGAAATTGCCGAACAAAGAGGAGTAACTGTAGATGCATTAAAAGATTTTGCTGGTTATGTAAAAGGGGCTATTGCAAATCAAACTCCCGAGCAATTACAAATTTGGGCAGCTAAACAAACTTATATCGCTTTAGGTTTTGCTTTAGTAGCTGCTGCTAGCGAGCAAGTAGATGGTACACCAATGGAAGGATTTAATCCTGCAGCAGTAGATGCTGAATTAGGATTAGCAGCACAAGGTTTACATGCAACTGTTGCATTAACATTAGGTTACAGAGACGCAGCAAATGATTATTTATCAGGTGCATTAAAAGTAAGACGCACAGCAGACAAATTAATTATCAAAAAATAAGTATCCAATAATTGGCTACTTAAATAGGTACAAGATTTTATAGTTGGGTTAGTATGCAAGCAATGCTATACAAAAGGGCGACTCTTTCGAGTCGCCCTTTATATTTTCATGGTAAAATACTTTCGTAATGTATATAATTAGTGTTTGAATTAAAAACCAATCACAGCTACCGTTTTGATAACATCCAATTTTTAAATTTTTCGAAACTAGCGTCCATTGGAATAGCTACTTTTTCTTTGTCTAATAAAAATTGAACCGATGGGGGTATAGCAATTGCTTGACCTATTGCTGCTTCCACTACCTCGGGGAATTTAACGGGATGTGCTGTTTCTACAATAATGGCTGGTTGATTAAATGCTTCAGCAGCTAAAAACGCCACCGCACCATGGGGATCTAAGGTATATCCATATTCCTTGAACACACGCGTAATAGTTGCTTGCGTACTTACGTCGTTATAGCTATAGCTACTTAACCCCTTCTTTAACTGCTCAAAATTGTTTTGCATCATTTCCATAATGCGCACAAAATTGCTTGGATTACCTACATCCATTGCATTGGATACCGTGGCTACTGATTTTTGAATTGCATAATTACCCGTTGACAAATACCTAGTCACTACATTATTATCATTACATGCTGCTACAAAGTGGCCTAATGGTAAACCACTTGCTTTTGCTATCATCCCTGCACAAATATTGCCAAAATTGCCACTGGGTACCACAATATTCATTGGAATAGCATCTCCATTTTTTGCAACCCACTGTTGCCATGCAAAAAAATAATACAATTGTTGTGGCAACCATCTTGCTACATTAATGGAGTTGGCTGAGGTTAAATGATAAGCAACATTTAATTCCCCATCCATAAAGGCATCTTTCACCATAGCTTGACAATCGTCAAAACTTCCTTCCACTTCTAATGCAATAATATTTTGTCCGCAAGTAGTTAATTGTAATTCTTGGATAGGACTTACTTTTCCTTTCGGATATAAAATAATCACTTCCACACCTTCCACCCCTAAAAATCCATTCGCCACCGCACCACCAGTATCACCACTGGTAGCTACCAATACCGTAGAGGGTTTAGTTTGCAATAATGGATTGTCAACTTTTTGTTCGCTTTTAATTTGCGCAGTAATCTGTACTTTTTCCGCAGCCGCCTGTTTTGAAAAATAACCTAAACACCTACTCATAAACCTTGCACCCACATCCTTAAAGGCCAATGTTGGGCCATGGAATAATTCTAAAGAAGCAATCGTATTAGTTATTGGAACTAAAGGAAAATCAAAATTAATCGTCTCTGCGCAAATTTGTTGTAAGGAAGCATCATCGATGGTACCATCTACATAGGGCTTCATTACTTCGAAAGCTATACTTGCTTTTTCTAATGTTTTGAACCTTTCAATTTGTTCAGCCGTAAACCTAGGGATGCTAGTTGGAAAGTACAATCCTTTATCCGGCGCTTGACCAGTAATGGCAGCTGTTTTAAAATCTACGGCGGGGGATTGTTTTCCTAAACTATAATATTGCATCTGTCTATTTTCAATCTACTATTTATGATTACTTGTTGAGTATATCTGTATTTTATTATTCGGTTATCTCTACTCCCTTTTGATGAATGGTAGTCACATAAGTATGATGCGCTAAACCCAAGCCTGTATATAAGTTTATCATTTCTTGTTCCACAGCCAATGCAGTTTCTTTTTCCTTACTTAAAAAAAAGATAGAAGGGCCAGATCCAGAAATGCCTCCACCTAATGCCCCTACCAACTTACAGGCTTTTTTCAAATCATCAAATCCAGGAATTAAAATAGAACGCACTGGCTCAATAATCACATCTTCCAAACTTCTTCCAATTAAATCATAATCACCTTTCATTAAACCCGCTACCAAACCAGCGATATTTCCCCATTGCTTAATGGCATCTTTTAATTGTACATTTTGCTTTAAGATACTTCTTGCATCTGCAGTGCGCACTTCAATTTGAGGATGTACAATAGTCACATATAAATCAGGTGAAGGAAGGGTAATTATTTCCAAAGGATATATTTGCCTTACCAAGGTGACACCCCCATAAATACAAGGGGCAATATTGTCGGCATGTTTTACACCAGAAGCTAATTTTTCACCATTCATGGCAAAACGCACTAAGTCGTCCTTTGAAAATGGATTACCCAATAAATAATTGGCACCCACCACTGCCCCTGCGCTACTTGCAGCGCTAGAACCCACACCACTACCAGGTTTGATTAGCTTATTAATTTTTACTTCAAACCCCATTGTCGCAAAATCAATCAGGGAATTTTGATTAGCATTAGTTGATTCCGCTAATGATTTTTCAATAAGACTGTTGGCAGTGTACTCCTCCATTAGGGCAATCAATGCAGCACCCGCTACATTCTTTTCCGGTTCAGTAGGCAATTGATAATTGTCAATATTAATTATAGTAATGGGGGCCTGTCCCGGAGTCAAATTCACCAATCGCATTTCCATTTCATCATATGGATTGTTCACCGCAAAGCCCAAAATATCAAATCCACATACCATATTCGCTACGGTAGCAGGGGCTTTTATTTTAATCCATTGATGAACAGGAACCATTATTGATACGCTTTTTACTTTTATTAATTTTCATTAAACCCTTGCTGCTCTAATAATATCTGCAAATACCCCCGATGCAGTTACATCAGCACCGGCACCTGCTCCCTTAATCACCATTGGCAATTCAGGATAACGCATACTATAAAACAATACTAAATTGTCTTTGCCATATAAATGATAAAAGTCGGAACTCGGCTGAATATGTTGTAATCCTACTTTTGCCGTTGTGGTTCCATTTTCATCGCTTTCATATTTGGCTACAAACTTTAACTTGCAACCCGCTGCTGCCGCAGCATCATATAATTGCTTAAAATGGGCTTCCTGCTTTTCCATTTCAGCATAAAAATCTTCTACTGTTCCTTCAAAACAACTTGCTGGTAAAAAACCTTCATTCACAATATCACTCATTTCTAATTTGGTACCCGCCTCTCTTGCCAATATCATTATTTTACGCATTACATCGGTTCCCCCTAAATCTAATCTAGGATCTGGCTCGGTATAGCCTTCCAATTGTGCCTGTCTTACCACTGCCGAAAAAGATTTTCCATCGGTTCCGCCAGCATAATTATTAAATACAAAGTTTAATGTACCCGATAACACTGCTTCAATAGTATGTATGCGATCACCACTTCGAATTAAATCGTTTAAAGTACCTATAATGGGCAAACTTGCTCCTACATTGGTTTCAAATAAGAAGGAAGCATTAAAGGCGCGTGCCAAGCTTTTTAATTTGGCATAATTTTCATAAGGTGAAGAACATGCAATTTTATTACAAGCTACCACCGATACTGCTTTTTCTAATAATTGCGCATATACATTAGCAACTGTTTCATGGGCAGTTACGTCCACAAATATGGAATTGCGTAAGTTGTTTTCTATAATCGTAGCAATATAATCGGCAGTAGTGCCCGTAGGGGCTGCCGCTAATTGATCCTTCCAATTGGATAAATCGATGCCCTCGATATTTATTAATTGCTTCTTGCTATTGGCAATACCAACAATATTAATTTGTAAGCGCATTGATTTTTTTAAAAACGCTACCTGCTGTTGTATTTGTGCCAATAATTTTCCGCCTACATTTCCTGCGCCTGCTATATATACATTTACTTGCTTGTAAGAGGTTTCAAAAAACTCTTCGTGTAATACGTTGATGGCTTTTTTAACATCTGTTGATGCAATAACGGCTGTGATATTTTTTTCGGAAGAACCCTGTGCAATGGCTCTCACATTAATACCATTGCGCCCTAACACACCAAACATTTTACCGCTCACCCCTGGGTGATTTTTCATTTGCTCACCCACCAATGCTAAAATAGCTACCTCTTTTTCTACAATAAGTGGATCTACTTTTTGTGTATTAATTTCTGGTTCAAACTCGGCATCTACTGCTAGCTTTGCTTGATAAGCGTCGTTGGCATTTACCCCCACACATATAGAATGCTCAGAGGAACTTTGTGTGATTAAAATTATATTGATATACTTTTTTGCTAAAGCATCAAATAGTCGTTTTGAAAATCCTGGGATACCCACCATTCCACTTCCTTCCAAACTCAATAAACAAATGTCCTTGATACTGGAAATGCCTCTGATAAAATTAGTATCGCTCAGTGATTCATTTTTAATTAAGGTTCCAGGATGACTTGGTTCAAAAGTATTTTTAATCCATACTGGTATATTTTGGTGCATTACCGGTTGTATGGTTGGCGGATAAATAACTTTGGCGCCAAAATGGGATAACTCCATGGCTTCCTGATAAGAAATTTGTGGAATTTCTTTTGCATTAACTACCATTCTTGGATCAGCAGTCATCATGCCACTTACATCGGTCCATATTTCTAAAGCCGTTGCTTTTACTGCTGCAGCATAAATAGCACCTGTATAATCGGAGCCACCACGACCCAATGTAGTTGTATTGCCTTCGGCATCAGAAGCTATAAATCCTGGAGCCATATACAAATCAAACTTATTATTCTCCTCGCTTGCAAAATAAGTTTGTATTGTTTTTGTTGTTAAGTCCTTATCCAATACTGCACTAGCGTAATTTGAATTGGTTTTAATTAACAATCTGGAATCCACCCATTGTTGCTTAATTCCTTTAGACGCAAAAGTGGCAGCAATTATTTTAGAGGATAATATTTCACCAAAACTTACAATTTTATCCTGCATGCGATTGGACAATTCTTTTAACATGAAAAGTCCTTCACAGTTAGCCTCTAATTCATTAATAGTTTGCTTTACCAAACTTAAGGTAGCCGACTGTGCTTGTATTGGCAACAAGGCACGCACTGCATCCAAATGTTTTTGTTCAATATTTTGTATAATGGTTTTATACGCTTCATTTCCCTGTGATGCACTTTGCGCCAACATTAACAATTGGTCGGTTACCCCACTCATTGCTGACACGACAACAATAGTCGGTTCTTTTTGAATAGATTCAATAACAATATCCACCACTTTAGCAATTGCTTCGGCGCTTCCAACAGAACTTCCTCCAAATTTTAAAACTTGCATACCATTATTAATTTTACTAGCGCGCGCTTGTATTGCACCCATTATTATATTCCTACGACTATATTAAATAGCCATATAAATTGTCTTCCTTATTTATTTCGTTGTAATTGATTTGATAACGCTTCATATTTTCAATTAGCAGTTCATAATCTTTATTAGATTTTAATTCCAACCCTACTAATGCTGGACCCGATTCCTTATTATGTTTTTGTATGTACTCAAATCGAGTGATATCGTCTTCAGGGCCTAATACTTTATTAACAAATTCCTTTAAAGCACCTGGACGCTGTGCAAACTTGATTAAAAAATAATGCTTTAATCCTTCGTATGTCAAGGACCTTTCCTTAATCTCTTGCATACGCGCAATATCATTATTGCTTCCACTCACAATACACACAATTGTTTTTCCTTTTATTTGTGCAGCATAATCATCCAATGCTGCAATACTCAATGCGCCTGCAGGTTCTACAACAATGGCTTCCTCGTTGTACATTTGTAAAATGGTGGAGCAAATTTTTCCTTCTGGTACTAAATGCATATCATCTAATACATCCTTACATACTGCAAAAGTTACATCACCAATCCGTTTTACCGCTGCTCCATCTACAAACTTATCTATCTTTTCCAATTCCACAGGATGGCCTTCCTTCAATGCAGTAAGCATACTCGGTGCACCCTCTGGTTCTAAACCAATTATTTGTGTGGTAGGAGAATGTTGTTTAAAATAAGCGCCCACTCCTGCACTTAAACCACCACCACCTACTGGAATAAATATATAATCAATAGGTGCGCCACCCAATTCACTTCCAATTTCATTGGCGATTACATTATAATCGTTCAAAATTTCAACACCCACCGTTCCTTGTCCTGAAATAATGGAGGCATGATCAAATGGAGGAATAAATGTCATTCCATGTTTTGTCGTATATTCTTTAGCAGCAACAGCACAGTCATCAAATGTGTCTCCCACTAAAATTACTTCTACAAAATCCTCTCCAAACATTTTTGTTTGACTTACTTTTTGTTGAGGAGAAGGAATGGGCATAAACACGACGCCCTTTACATTTAATTTTTTACAACTGTACGCAAAACCTTGTGCATGGTTACCTGCGCTTGCACACACTACCCCTTTTGCCAACTGATCAGGTGTGAGTTGACTCATCATATTATACGCACCTCTTAATTTATAGGAACGTACAATTTGTAAATCCTCTCTTTTTAAATAAACCCTGCACTGATACTTTCGGGATAAATTGGCATTAAACTGCAAGGGGGTATGTTTCACCACCGTTTTTAATCTAATGGCCGCTCCTTCAATATCAAGTGCAGGCTTACTCATTAATTGATCATCACTCATTTCTTTTTCTTTCACAGTTTCTTAAATCACTCCGCTTTTTTATTTGCCGGGTTGATTCTCTGGACGTAAACTTCTTACCGTACGACCTGCTTGCCACATTTCACTATTGTGTAATTCAGCTAACTCTATTTCTAACTTTTCACGGTAATCATCCTTACTGTTTAAATCAATGGAACGAGCAGCTTCAGCACCAGTTGCTACGCTATTGTATAAATCAGAGAATACGGGTAAAGTTACGTCACGGAACTTTTTCCACCAATCTAATGCCCCTCTTTGTGCAGTTGTTGAACAATTGGCATACATCCAGTCCATTCCGTTCTCTGCTACCAATGGCATTAATGATTGTGTCAATTCTTCCACAGTTTCATTGAATGATTCTGATGGAGAATGGCCGTTTTTTCGTAAAACTTCATATTGTGCGGCAAAAATACCCTGAATTGCCCCCATTAATGTTCCACGCTCCCCTGTTAAATCAGAGTAAACCTCCTTTTTAAAATCAGTTTCAAATAAATAACCCGATCCTACTGCAATACCTAATGCAATAACCCTGTCATGCGCTTTACCCGTTGCGTCTTGAAAAATAGCAAAACTGCTGTTTAACCCACGCCCTTGCAAAAACATTCTTCTTAGAGAAGTACCCGAACCTTTAGGTGCCACTAAAATTACATCCACATCGGCAGGAGGCACAATACCTGTTTGCTCCTTATAGGTAATACCAAATCCATGAGAAAAATACAATGCCTTACCAGGCGTTAAATGTTTTTTCACAGTAGGCCACATTGCAATCTGCGCTGCGTCACTTAATAAATAACAGATAATGGTTCCTTTTTCTAATGCTTCTTCTATTTCAAATAAAGTTTCACCTGGCACAAATCCATCGGCTACCGCTTTATCCCATGACTTTGAATTTTTTCTTTGACCTACAATTACATTAATGCCATTTTCTTTTTGGTTCAATGCTTGACCTGGTCCTTGTACACCGTAACCAATTACTGCGACTGTTTCATTTTTTAAAACTTCTTGTGCTTTTGCTAATGGAAACTCTTCACGAGTTACTACATTTTCTTCGGTACCTCCGAAATTTAACTTTGCCATTTTATTTTATGTTTAATTAAGATTTAAAATTTATGTTTTCTTGTTTTACAACTATTATTTTTTTGAAATGTATGAAGAGATTGTATTTACTTCCATTTGATTACATCGTAAATACTGCTTCACGCTTTCCTAAATATTCGTTTTCAATCACCTCCTCCCCTGGTTCACGCTCTTCAAAATCTTTTAATTTTTCATGGAAGCCTGCACTTTCTTTAATAATGGCAACTCTTGCACTGCGCACAAACTCCACCAAACCAAATGGCGCTAAGGCTTCCATTAATTTATTGGTTTCCTCTCTATGGCCTGTTGTTTCAAAAACGATAAAATCTTTTCGAATGGCTACGGCTCTTGCGCCAAACTCTCTTAATAGTCTTTCTACTTTTACTTTCTCGGTGATCTCATCACTTAATACCTTATATAATGCCAACTCCTGCCAAACAATTTCATCATTGGTATTAAAGTAGGCTTTTAAAACCTCTACTTGTTTTTCAATTTGACGCACTATTTTTAATACCACTTCACGTGATTCCATTACTACAATAGTAAATCGATGAATACCTGGTACTTCCGAGGGAGAAGTATTCAAGCTCTCGACATTAATTTTTCTTCTTGAAAAAATAATGGCAATACGATTCAACAACCCTACTTGGTTTTCGGTGTACACTGTAATCGTGTACTCTTGTTTTTCTGTATTGTTACTCATATAATTCGTTTTTAAATCATCTATATTTTATTTGACCTCGTCACACGACTCGGTCGAATCAAACTTAAAAGCTTCGCTACTTTAATCTGATTTCACTTACACTGCAACCCTGTGGTACCATTGGAAATACATTATTTTCTTTGCCCACCATCACTTCCAATAAATACGAACCCTTATGTGCTAACATGGTTTGCACTGCGCCCACTAAATTTTTTCTATCTTCTACTTTACATCCGTCAATACCATAGGATTTTGCCAACATAATGTAATCCGGACTTTGAATATCTACAAATGAATAGCGCTTTTCATTAAACAAATCCTGCCACTGACGCACCATGCCTAAAAACTGATTATTTAAAATAACTATTTTAACATCCACTCCTGTTTGCATAATGGTACCCAATTCTTGTAAGGTCATTTGAAAACCACCATCTCCAATAATTCCAATTACTGTTCTGTCCTGCGCGCCGAATTTAGCACCAATGGCTGCTGGTAATCCAAAGCCCATAGTACCTAAACCACCTGAAGTAATATTGCTTCTTGAATCATTGAATTTTGCATATCTACATGTTACCATTTGGTGTTGTCCCACATCGGTTACCATAATGGCATTGCCCTTAGTTATTTCATTGATATTCCTAATTACTTCCGCCATACTCATTTCATCACTACTTGGATACATTTCAGGTTGAATACACTGGTCATATTCTTGTTGAGCATACTCTGCAAATACCGCTAACCACTCACTTCGGTCCTTTTGTTCAATTCCTAAAGTAAGCAAAGGCAATGTTTCTTTACAATCACCCCACACACCCACGGTTGCCTTTACATTTTTATCAATTTCTGAAGGATCAATATCTAAATGAATAATTTTTGCTTGCTTAGCATATTTATCTAGTCGGCCAGTAACACGATCATCAAATCGCATACCCACTGCAATTAATACATCACACTCATTGGTTAGCACATTGGGTCCATAGTTTCCATGCATACCCAACATACCTACATTTTGTGGGTGATCGGTTGGCAAAGCACTTAACCCCAATATGGTCCATGCTGCAGGCATCCCCGATTTTTCAATAAACTTTTTAAACTCTTTTTCTGCTTTTCCTAAAATTACTCCCTGCCCAAAAATAACCAATGGTTTTTTTGCATTGTTAATTAACTCAACGGCTTCATCAATAAATTCTTTTCTGATTACTGGTTTAGGCCGATAGGATCTTATATGATTACATGGCGCATAGCCAGGGTAATTAAATTTTTGTAATTGTGCGTTTTTAGAAATATCAATCAATACTGGACCTGGCCTTCCACTTCTTGCTAAATAAAATGCTTTTGCTAATACTGCTGGAATTTCTTCGGCATCGGTAATTTGAAAATTCCATTTAGTAACCGGCATGGTAATATTAATTACATCCGTTTCCTGAAATGCATCAGTTCCTAATAAATGAGCAAACACTTGTCCAGTAATACAAACAAGCGGTGTACTATCAATCATAGCGTCGGCTAGTCCTGTCACTAAATTAGTTGCACCTGGTCCACTGGTTGCAAATACCACCCCTACTTTTCCTGAACTACGCGCATAACCTTGTCCGGCATGGATTCCACCCTGTTCATGGCGCACCAAAATATGATTTAGTTTTTCTTTATAATCATACAAAGCATCATAAATAGGCATAATCGCGCCACCCGGATAGCCAAAAATGGTATCCACCCCTTCCGCAATACATGCTTCCAACACTGCTTGCGATCCTGTTAATTGTTGTTGCTCCATTTTATTACTTTTTACATTTCAGCGCTCTGCACAAATAAAAATGATACTCATTTTTTGTGCTTCACCCATCGAATTAAAGCCACTGGCTTTATTAAACCATCACTAAAAAATTAATACTTAATTTCTTACTTTTCCGCATTCATCACTTTAAAGCCACTGGCTTTAAAGTTCATCCGTTACACATCCTTGACTTGCATCCTTCACCAACTTTGCATATTTAAACAAAATCCCATTAGTTACTTTTAACACCGGTGCTTTTTGTACTGCACGGCGCTTTGCAATAGTTGCCTCATCTACTTTTAAAGTCATGGTACGATTAGGTACATTCAATTCAATAATATCTCCATCTTCTACCAAACCAATTAATCCTCCTTTATAGGCTTCAGGTGTAATATGTCCAATTACAAAGCCATGAGTACCTCCACTAAAACGTCCATCGGTAATTAAAGCAACCGATTTTCCTAAACCGGCTCCAATAATAGCCGAAGTTGGTTTTAACATCTCCGGCATACCAGGTGCGCCCACTGGTCCAACATTTTTTATCACTACTACATTGCCTGGTTGTATTTTTTTTGAATTGATGCCTTCAATTAACGCATGCTCTCCATCAAATACGCGGGCTGGTCCTTCAAACATATCACCTTCCTTACCAGAAATTTTTGCAACACTTCCACCAGTGGCTAAATTGCCATACATAATTTGTAAATGTCCTGTTGCTTTAATTGGATTTTCCTTGGGTAGAATTATTTTTTGTTGGTCAAAATCTAAATCAGGCGCCAAGGCTAAATTTTCTGCTACTGTTTTTCCTGTCACCGTCATACAATCTCCATGCAACCAACCCTGTGCCAACATATATTTCATAACTGCGGGTACTCCACCATATTGATGTAGGTCCTGCATTAAATACTTGCCTGATGGTTTAAAGTCAGCCAATACTGGAATTTTATCACTAATGATTTGAAAATCTTCAATGGTAAATTCAACACCTACACTTTTTGCCATGGCAATCATATGCAACACAGCATTGGTACTTCCTCCTAAAACCATAATCAAAGACACTGCATTTTCAAATGCTTTGCGTGTCATTATATCGCGAGGTTTAATATCGCGTTCTAATAACAATCGAATAGCTGCACCCGCATCCTTACACTCTTGTTGCTTTTCGGCACTTAGTGCTGGATTGCTAGACGAGTAGGGCAAACTCATACCCAATGCCTCGATAGCCGATGCCATTGTGTTAGCAGTGTACATACCACCACAAGCGCCTGCGCCCGGACATGCATGTTGTACAATGCCTTTAAAATCGGTTTCGTCTAATTGTCCTGCTATTTTTTGTCCTAAGGCTTCAAATGCAGAAGCTATATTTAAGTCCTGCCCTTTATAATGACCTGGTTCAATGGTGCCACCATATAACATTAAAGAAGGTCTGTTTAAACGCCCCATGGCAATTAAAGAACCTGGCATATTTTTATCACAACCTGGAACGGTGATCACTGCATCATAATATTGTGCACCACAAACTGTTTCAATACTATCTGCAATTACATCACGACTCACCAATGAATAACGCATACCTGGTGTACCATTACTCATTCCATCACTTACACCAATAGTATGAAAAATCAAACCTACTAAATTCTGTTCCCAAACACTTGTTTTAACTTCGGCTGCCAATGCATTTAAATGCATATTACATGTATTGCCATCATAACCCATACTCACTATCCCTACTTGTGCTTTATGCAAATCTGCGTCGGTTAAACCAATACCATAAAACATAGCCTGCGCAGCTGGTTGCGTAGGATCTAGGGTAATTGTTTTTGAATATTTATTTAATTCCATTTTATATATTTAAAAAATTAGAAGAATCGCTTTTTATGTTATTAACTGCTTAAAAGGCTAATGATAAAAATACAACCTATTATTCGCCTAACCTTAAGACGAATGTTTGTTAGAACAATGCGCGATAAGTACAGTTACTAGATAATGGTTGATTTATGCAATCGCTCATGAATTGGGTGTGTTTCTCCTTTTGCATGTCTTTCGATATACTCACAAATCAAATCGCCCATAGCCGTTGTCGTATAACTATTCATTGAATCGATGTCCTTGGTTACAAAGCCACTATTTAAACACCAAGCAACTGCCTCTCTTATAATGGTGGCTTCCTGTGTTAATCCAAAATGATCCAATAGCATGGCTGATGATAAAATAGATCCCAAAGGATTGGCAATGTCTTTTCCTTTTGCTTGCGGATAAGATCCATGAATAGGTTCGAACAAAGCCACGGTATTTCCCACCGACGCCGAGGGCAATAATCCTAGGGATCCCGCTAATACTGACGCTTCATCACTAATAATATCTCCAAACAAATTTTCAGTTAATATCACATCAAATTGTGCTGGATTTAAAATGATTTGCATTGCTGCATTATCCACAAATAAATAATCAACGGTCACATCGCTATAAGTAGGTGCTATTGCTTGTATTACTTTTCTCCAAAGTCTTGAGGTTTCTAAAACATTGGCTTTATCTACTAGTGTTAATTTTTTTCTTCTAGTTTGTGCATGCTTAAATGCAAGGTGTGCTATGCGTTCAATTTCTGTAACCGAATAAGAGCAATCGTCTTTTGCTACCGTTCCATCCTCACTTAAACTTTTTGCTCCAAAATATATACCTCCTGTTAACTCTCTATAAATTACAAAATCTACATTTTCTAACAACTTGGGTTTTAAAGGCGTTAAATGTTGCAAAGCTTTATAAGTTGTTACAGGACGGATGTTGGCAAACAATTGTAATTCCTTTCTTAGTTTTAACAAGCCTTGCTCTGGCCTTACTTTTGCGGTAGGATCATTGTCATATTTAGGATCTCCAATGGCACCAAATAAAATAGCATCACTGTTTAAGCAAATTTTTATGGTCTCGTCAGGCAATGGATTCCCAGTTGCATCAATAGCACAGGCACCCATTAAAGCATGTTCATAACTAAAACTGTGATTGTAATACCTTGCAATGGTATTTAATACTTTAATAGACTGTTCTGTTACTTCTGGTCCAATTCCGTCTCCTAATATGACTGCTATTTTCTTTTGCATAATACTGTTTTTTCGTTTCATCTAGCCTCCCTTTCATAAGGGTGGGTGGAGTAATAATATATTTTTACTTTTCTTTGATATAGTTTGTTACCATTGATTTGCTTTTTCGTACGCTTCAATTTCAGGCTTCATGTTTAATAAATAATCAATATCATCGTAGCCATTAAGCATACATGTTTTCTTATATGAATTGATATCAAATTTTTCTTGTGCACCTGTTGCATCAATAGTAATAGTTTGCGCTTCCAAGTCCACCGTTAATGTATCCTCAGGGCCCTGTGCAAATATTTGTTGCAAAAAGGCATCTGTAACCGTTACCGGTAATACGCCATTGTTTAAAGCATTGTTTTTAAAGATATCCGCAAAAAAACTAGACACCACTACTTTAAATCCATAGTCTTGAATACTCCAAGCAGCATGCTCACGGGAGGATCCACATCCAAAGTTTTTAGCAGCCACTAATATTTCACCACTGTATTGCTGTTGGTTTAATACGAAGTCGGCTTTGGGTTTGGTTTCATCATCGTTCTCATACCTCCAGTCTCTAAATAAATTTTTCCCGAAACCATCCTTTGTCGTTGCTTTCAAAAAACGTGCTGGAATAATTTGATCGGTATCTACGTTTTCAATACGTAAAGGAATAAACCTGCTTGTTATTTTTTGTAATGATTGCATAAAATATATTTATAAAATATCTCTGATGTCCGTTATTTTTCCAGTTAACAAAGCAGCAGCCGCTGTTAAAGGGCTTGCCAACAATGTTCTTGCACCTGCACCCTGGCGTCCTTCAAAGTTTCGGTTACTGGTACTAATACAATATTCACCTGCTGGAATTTTATCTTCATTCATTCCTAAACATGCACTACATCCTGCTTGTCTTATTTCAACACCTGCCTCTGCAAATATTTTATCCAAACCTTCCGCTTTAATTTGTTTGGCTACTTCTTGAGAACCAGGTACGATTAAAGTTTTTATGTTTGGATCCTTTTGCTTGCCCTTAATAATACTTGCTACTAAACGGAAATCTTCAATTCTTGAATTGGTACATGAACCGATAAATACATTTTGTACCGGCATGCCTAACAAAGTTTGTCCAGCTTGTAATCCCATATAAGCTAAGGCCTTTTCATAGTTTTGTTTTTCAGTAGCATCGGTAAAACTCTCTATGGTTGGAAGCGTTCCTCTTACAGATAATCCCATTCCAGGATTGGTTCCATAAGTAATCATTGGATCAATATCTTCGGCTTTAATATTTATCTCCACATCAAATTTGGCATCGGCATCGGTATATAGCTCCTTCCAAGCGGCTAATTTTTTATCCCACTCTGCACCCTTCGGTGCAAACAAACGTCCTTTGATATAATCGAATGTTGTTTGGTCTGGGGCAATCATTCCACCTCTTGCACCCATTTCAATACTCATATTACAAATGGTCATTCTTGCTTCCATGCTTAATGCACGAATAGCTGATCCAGCATACTCCACAAAATAACCTGTTGCCCCACTTGCAGAAATTTGTGCAATGATGTATAAAATAATATCCTTTGATACCACCCCATTTTTTAATTCGCCATCAATATTAATGCGCATTACTTTTGGTTTGCTTTGCATAATGCATTGTGAAGCAAAAACCATTTCCACCTCACTGGTTCCAATACCAAATGCAATGGATCCAAAAGCACCATGTGTCGAAGTGTGACTGTCTCCACACACAATAGTCATACCAGGTTGGGTAATCCCTAACTCTGGTCCGATTACGTGAACGATTCCTTGGTATTGATGTCCTAATCCGTATAATTCAACACCATGCTTTTTACAATTGTCTATTAAAGTGTCAACCTGAAATTTGGATAAAGCATCTTTAATAGGTAACTCCTGGTGCAAGGTAGGCACGTTATGATCGGCAGTCGCTACAATTTGTTGAGGTCGGAATAATTTAGCCCCTCTTTTTTCAATGCCACTAAATGCTTGCGGACTGGTTACTTCATGTATAAAATGTTTATCGATATAAACAACCGAAGGACCATCCTCAATTTGTTTCACCACATGCTTGTCCCAAATTTTTTCAAATAATGTTTTTCCCATTGTCTTGTAATTTGTTATGCTTTCTCTTTACGCCTTGTTTGTTTTTAAAAATGCGAATTGTATTTTTAAAATTTAGTGTTTATTATTTTTGATAGGCAAATGCCATTGCTTGCAAGTCGGCTTCTAATACTTCTTTCTTCTTATCTGCTATTTCTAAAAATTTAGGATATAATTCATCAATATCATTTCTTGTAAATTGATGTCCTAGTTTATGTAATCGATGCGCTAATGCACTACGTCCACTTCGCGCTGTTAATACAATTTTACTATCCTCTGCACCCACTTCGGCAGGATTGATAATTTCATAAGTTTGTGCTTCCTTTAAAAATCCATCCTGATGAATACCTGATGAATGCGAAAAGGCATTTGCACCCACTATGGCTTTATTGGGCTGCACCATCATACGCATGGTCTCTGAAACCTCACGGCTTATTGCGTTTAATAACTTTGGATTAATGCTTGTATATAATCCCAAATCCTTGTGTTGATTAATAATCATCACCACTTCCTCTAAGGCAGTATTGCCTGCACGCTCCCCCAATCCATTAATGGTACATTCCACCTGCCTAGCACCAGCGCGAACTGCCGCCAAAGAATTGGCAACTGCCAGCCCCAAATCATTATGACAATGTGCCGATAAAATCGCCTTGTCAATATTTGGCACACGGTTTCTAATCATAGTTATCATGTTAAAATATTCCTCTGGCACAGTATAACCAACTGTATCAGGTACGTTAATTGTTGTCGCACCAGCATTTATGGCTGTCTCGATAGATTTACATAAAAAATCTGCATCAGTGCGCGTACCATCCTCGCAAGACC